>Ga0184632_10000358_pt1 | contig 17500 bp, 13 predicted proteins | sample PLM31_50_b1_FD_133153 | JGI IMG/M metagenome (GOLD analysis project Ga0184632, IMG submission 133153) | Groundwater sediment microbial communities from an aquifer in East River, Colorado, USA - PLM3-1_50_b1 | ecosystem: Environmental > Terrestrial > Soil > Riparian zone | place: USA: East... | reverse complement strand
TTCATGTCTAACGAGTTGCTCGGTTTTTTAGTGTGAAAGCAAGCTGCGCACCTTGCTGTTGTTCCTGGTCTCGCTCGGCGAGCACGTGGTAGAAATACAAGAAACAAGACCTGACCCTTTGAGTCAGGGGAAACTTTTGACCCTTTGAGTCAGGGGGAAACTTTAGGTGATGCAACTTGGTTCTAAGGGAATGAGCCCGCAACTATTTGTTCTTCCTTGCCGGACCGTTTGATTCAAATAAATATCGAGCCCTTTCGGCGTTCATCGCTGCTCTGGGGTTGACATCGAACGGGTTTTCCTCCCCATCCATTTTATCCAAGTCGGAAAAGGTGGAAGGACGGAGAATGATAGAGACGATACTCAGCAAGCGCCCAGGCCCCGTCGTTGGTGTTTTTGTCGGGGGAAGAAAAGCCCTGGGGAAAAAATGGCCTACGGAAAACTTTAGTCAACTGATCGCCAGCCTTTACCGACAGGGACTCAAACTCGTCGTTTTCGTAGGCCCTGAAGAAAGGATGTTGCTTCAGACCTTAAACCAAGGATTGCCAGCGGATGTTCCTTTAGTCTTCGAGCCTTCGCTGCGAACGTTTAGCTCGATGGTTTCGAACTGCGATCTTTTCATAACTTGTGATAGCGGTCCGATGCACCTGGCGTGTGCGCTAGGCGTGCGGACTATCGCGATATTTCAAAAAATCAATATTGAACGCTGGGGTCCTCCTCCAAGTCTGTGTCGTATCCTCTATCAACCCGGGGGTGTATTACCTAATGAAGTCTTGGAGGTTTCTCTGGCGGAGCTATTTTGGGGAGCTAACGATCTCCGAAGTAAAGCAGAATCGGAAAAATAAAACCGCCTTGATCCGATCGTAAAACCGATTGGACGAACAAAGTAGCCGATAGTTGCGGCATGCGGCCTAACCTTAATGGTTAGCGGTATTGCATTGGAAATAACACGTAGCCTTCCTTTTTTCGTCCGTCCAATACCAGATACCCATCCAAGGAATATTGTCGTCGTGATCGCCAATTTGGCGAAACCACTCGCCACTCACCATTTCGGTCTACCGCCAGCAGAATCTGCAGCTTTCCCTCAAAGACATGCCCTACCGGGACACCGCAATGTAGATATAGCCAACCCTGACACATCGCATTACCGGGCTCGAACATTTTCGGATTCAGGGTTAAATCCTTTGTGTTGTTTCTTTTCGACGAAAATTCCAGTATGACCTTCACCAGTCCGTAGTCTTTACCTAAGGAAATACGATCCCGAAGGTCCTCGCTTTTTAGAACCTCAAGATGGGTAAGGTCGTAATGACGCCATAGTTCACGTGAAATAAGATCACGGGTCTCCCGCAACGCAGCCTCAGTGATCTTTCTATCGGTCTTTTCCGCTGCAAGTCCCGATGAACAGTGCACCGTGAGAAAGTTCAAAAAGAATATTAGGATGTGCTTAAGCATCTTTGAGCGCAACCGGTGAGTATACCGACCAGAACATTACGGGTCTGAAAAATCACAGCTCCGAGAGATGTACCGGTTTGATCAGCGAGTTGTCAATCAGTCTCATCAACGTCATCTCATCCTAAAGCCTAGGCGGCGGCTCGGTCTGCGCCGTGCGCTCGAACGCGAGCCTGGAGGCTATAGATATCGATGTCCGCGCGCGTGGCGGACTTTTGGCTGACTTCTTGAGGACACCCAATATACCTTGATCCTAGACTGAGTGATTTTAAAGGGAGATTTGGCGCGCCCGGAGAGATTCGAACCCCCAACCCCCAGATCCGTAGTCTGGTGCTCTGTCCAATTGAGCTACGGGCGCGTTCTGATCAGCCGTCCGCCCTGCGACGACCTCAGGACGAACGGCCAAAGCTTGAATGTTGGCATGTCAGCATCCGTTCGTGGTGAGCGTGTCGAACCATGAACGGACTAACGACACAGTCTCTTATGGGAACGGAGAAATAGCGGCGCTGTCATGCCGCAGGAACGCCAAACTACCATAGCCCAAAGGCAAATTCCACAAATTGTGGCACTTCCGTTTTCCACTTTCCGCTTTCAGCCCTATTGCTATTGCCTAATGCCTGTTGCCTAGTGCCTATTTCTTAAACCAGGGCAACGGGTCGACGGAACGACCGTCCTTGCGCAGCTCGAAGTACAGCTTGGCTCCGGCAAGCGAGTCGCTGTCGCCGGCTAATCCGAGGATCTCGCCCCGTTTGACACTGTCGCCGTTTTTTTTGAGTATCTCGGAGAGATGCGCATAAACGGTGTAATAGCGCTCGCCGTGATCGACAATGATCATCTTGCCATAACCGGCGAAGCGGTCGGCAAAGGCGACCGTGCCTTTTTCCACGGCTTTGATGTCCTGGCCCAGGGTCGCCCTGATATCGATGCCGTTGCGGAAGATCTCGGCGGCGAACTCGCGGTGCCGGGTCTTGCCAAAGCCGCTCAACAACTCGCCTTTCACCGGCCAGTCAAGCTTGCCATAGAGCGCGCCGAGGCCGATCCCCGGCGGCGTTGCCGGCGGCTTGCTCACCGCCCGCCGCGACAGCTCATCGATCATCCGTTGCAACCTGAGCGCCGCCTGCTCCAGTTCTTTTAGCGCGCGCGTGCGCGTCTCTTTTTCCTGCCGGACACTGGCGAGCAGCTCTTTTTTCTTGTCCCCTTCCCTGCGTATCGACTCGCGCGCGCCGGCGAGTTTTTTTCTCTGGCCGTCCAGCTCGTCTTTCTTCTGCGCCAGCTCTTCTCTCAGCTGTTCTTGGACTTGCGCCTCCTCGCTAAGCTGCGTGACCAGATCGCGGTCGTAAAAGAGGGCCGTTTCCAAATAGTGCTTGCGTTGCAGAAAGACACCAAGGGGAACGTCGCCGCTGAAAATCATGAACGGACTGCCGCTTCGATGCCAGCGGTAAAGCGCGACGGCGCGTTCTCTGAATAGCTGGCGCCGTTTCTGGACCGACGACTCGAGGGCCGCGGCCTTCGCCTCCATTTCCTGTAATTCGGCGGCAATCGATTTGAGCTTGCTATTCGCTTCTTTCAGTTCGCCGGTTTTGCGCCCGAGCTCGCTCTCGATTCTCTCCAGAGATTGCAGGAGAGAGCCTTCCTGCTTGCGCGCCTGGGAAATTCCTTGCTTCTCTCTTTCGATCTTCTTTCTGATTCCCTCTAAATCCTTCTCGACGCTGGCAGCCTGGAGGACCGGGGCCGAAGTGAGAAGGAGCGATACTACCAGCACGGCCCTCACCCTAAGTCTCTCCCAGAGGACAAGGGAAGAGATCTGCACCGGTTTTAAGGATGGGCGGCGCTTTTTAAAACTCGCCATGTTCTAATGAATCTCCGAAGCGAAAAAAGGCTGCCCGCGAAGCCTAAAAACCAGCCCAGCAGCAAGATGAGCGCCATGCCGTTGATATCGAGAAATTGCCATTGGTTCGGCGCGCCCCACACCCCTCCGGAAAGGGAAAATTCTTGCCGCGCCAACTCGAAAGCGCCCCACAGCCCCGCAACCGCCAGCGCGCCGCCAACAAGTCCCTGAACCATGCCTTCCAGCACGAAGGGCGCCTGGATCATCGTCCGTGACGATCCTACCAGTTGCATGATTTCGATTTCGTCTCGGCGAGCGAGTATCGCCAGCTTCACCGTGCTGCCGACGATGAAAAAAGTAATGACAAACAACCCTCCGGCTAGAAGCCATTTCACCCACTCCACAGCCAGCACCAGCAGGCTCAGCCGGTCGATCCAATCCCGCGGGTATTCGACGAGGGTAATTCCCTTTTCCTGCTTGAGGCGCGCGGCAAGGCGCTCCACCAGCGGCGTGTCACGAAAGGCGGGCTTCACTGCGATTTCGAGAGAAGACGGCAATACGTCGGAAGGCAACCCGTCGAGCACATTGGACTGCGCGCCCAGGGCGGCGCGAAAATCGCGCCACGCCTGTTCCTGAGTAATATGGCGCACGCGCAAAACTTCAGGAAGCGCGCGCACGCGATTCAACAAACTTTCGGTTTCACTGCTGCCGAGCCCGCGCTCTAAATACGCATTGAGCTGAATCTGGTCGCCCCACCCTTTGAGCAAGCTCTGAAGATTGCTTTCCAAAAGCATGAAGGAGCCAAAAATAAACAAGGTCATCGCCATCGTTCCCGACGTGAGCATGTGGGTCCAGAGAAGCTCGCGCAGATTGCTCGACGCCCGGCGCACCACGAAGGACATTTGCGACCAGCTCATGCGCCGCTGCCTTTTTTGACCTTGCGCTCCAGATCTTCCGCGAGCCGCCCGCCACGCAGGTAAATGATGCGCGTGCCGTAACGCTGGATCAGCTCTAGATCATGGCTGGCGATAATCAGTGTCGTGCCGCGCCCGCGGATATCGAGAAATAGGCGCATGATTTCGTCGGCAATCTGCGAATCGAGATTGCCCGTGGGCTCGTCCGCAAGTACGAGCAATGGTTCGTTAACCAGGGCCCGGGCGATGGCCACCCGCTGTTGCTCGCCGCCCGATAACGCCAACGGCCGGGCGTCAGATTTTTTTTGCATGCCTAGCTCGCTGAGCAATCGATAGGCGCGATTGTGACTTTCCTTCCTCGGCACGCCGATCACTTCAGCCGCCAGGGCAACGTTTTCCAATGCGCTCAAACGCGGCAGCAGCTTGAATTCTTGAAACACCAAACCGATCCGGCGGCGCAACCGGGCGACTCCCCGGCTCTTTAACCGGCCGATATTTTGGCCGTTTAACAATATCTCCCCTTGGCTGGGCTCTTCGTCCCGGAAGAGCAACCTGAGCAGCGTGGTTTTACCGGCGCCGCTGGGACCGGTGACGAAAACGAATTCACCTTTGTCGATTACCAGTGTGATGTCGGTCAGGGCCGCCGAATCGGGCGGGTAGGCTTTAGAAACGTGATGGAACTGGATCATTGAAACCGCGTCGGCAGAGCAGAGGCGAGCGCCGCAGGCACGGTCCTGATCCGTCGATAAGGGGCGCTTGCTTCGTTGTCACGTCGGACTCGCATCCTCACGTACTGCCGATGTACGCTCCGGTGCGAGCCTTCGTTCCGCCTCGCACCCACCGCCTTCTCAACGGCCAGGTTACTCAGATAGATAGGACCTTACGCACGGATTATGGACAAATTGCTTGACATGGAAAAACTCGGTTGTTACACTCAACAAACTCTAACCGCTTGCTTCATTTATAAAAGATGCTCGGCCAAGTTACAAGCAAACATCGCGTCGCGGCGGATCTACCCGCTCATATCGGCGCGCGAAAATTTCGCGTCGTTCTGATCAAACCATCTAAATACGACGACGACGGCTACGTCATTCGCTTCTGGAGAGGCGTGCTCCCCAGCAACACGTTGAACGTATTGCATGGTCTCACCGATGACGTGCGCGAACGCCGGTTCTTTGGCGATCTGCCCATCGAAGTGACGACCTTCGACGAAACCGCCGAAAAAGTTCCCGTCAAGAAGATACTCCGCTGGGGCCGCGAGGCCGACACCAAACTTCTGGTTTGTATGGTCGGCGTGCAGACCAACCAGTTCCCCCGCTCCCTCGACATGGCGCGCATTTTCCGCGCTGCCGGCATCACCGTTATCATGGGCGGCTTTCATACCAGCGGCACCATCAACATGCTGGGGGAGCAGGAGCCGGATATTCAGGAACTGGTCCGTGAATCCATTTGCGTGGTTTCCGGCGAAGTCGAAGGCAAATGGGAGATGATCCTGTCCGATTTTCTTCACGGCCGGTTGCAACCGATTTACAGCTTCGCCCAGGACTTGCAGAGCCTGGTGGACATCGGCGATGCGCCGCTGCCGAAAACCAGTCCGAAAACCATGGAGCACTTCGCCCATCCGGCGTGGGGCACCGCCGATACGTCGCGAGGCTGCCCCTTCGCATGCACGTTCTGCACGATCATAAACGTGCAGGGGCGCAAGATGCGCGAGCGCAGCCCGGAAAGCATCGCCGCAATGATGCGCCGAAACTATTTGGCCAGCGGCATCACTTTTTATTTTTTCACCGACGACAACTTCGCGCGCAAGAAACTCTGGCGCGAGACTTTCGAAGAGATCATCAAGCTGCGCGAGGAAGGCATCAAGGTCACCTTCATGATGCAGGTGGATCTGGCGCGCAAGCCCAAGGATTTCGTCAGGCTGGCGGGCAAGGCCGGTTGCACCCAGGTCTTCATCGGCATGGAAAGCGTCAATCCGGAGAACCTGAAAGCCGAAGGCAAGCAGCAGAACAACGTCGGCGAGTATCGCGCGATCATTAAGGAATGGCACGACGCGGGCGTGGTCGTGCACGCGGGCTACATCATCGGCTTGCCGTGGGACTCCCAGGAGCAGGTTCCCCAGGATATCCAATTTCTCATCAATGAAGTCGGGCCGGATCAGGCTTCGTTCTTCATGTTAACGCCCCTGCCGGGTTCCCATGACCATCGTGAGATGAGAAACCGCGGCGAATGGATGGATCCGGATTTCAATAAACGCGACTCCTTTCACGCCACGATCGACCACCCGCGCATGAGCGCCGAGGAATGGACCGAGGCTTACGAAAGTGCCTGGAAGACTTTTTACAGCAAAGAGAACATGATCCGGGTCCTGTCACAATGGAAAGATCATCCACGCAACTATTGGAACCTGATGTCGATCTTTTTCTGGTACAAAAACGCCGCATTGATCGAGAAGCAGCATCCCATGGTGGCCGGCTTCTTCCGCCTCAAGGAACGCAAGTCGCGGCGCCCCGGATACGCCGTCGATTCTCTGCCGGTTCATATCTGGCAGCGCGCCCGGGAGATCTCGCAGCTTATAATCACCTGGACCAAGTTCCTCAAGGAGATGGAAGAGGTCTGGCTCCAGACGCGCAAAAGAAGCGAAACCGAGGAGCGCTGGCTGGCCCAGCTTCAAGGGTTGCAAACGGACGTCTCGGAGGCGCTCAGGATCGGTGATCTGCAGAAAATCTATGCCAGCGCCAAAGAATCGCTGTCAGAACGGGCCAACACCCTGCTGGAACCGCTGGACGAACTCGCGTCAAAGATCATTTTCAACCGCGGCGATCTCAATCGTCTCTTGAAGCAATGGGAAGGATTAAAGGGCCACATCCAGGAACTGCGGACGTGGGAAAATGAAACGGCCCGGCGCTGGCTCGATGAAATGCACGATACGCTGGCCCATGTTCGGTTTGGCGATCGGCTGCAAGAGTGGCAAGACTCTTATTCTCGTCTGCGCGACTCCTTGCCCCCGAAGTTTCAACTTCAATGGCTCACATTCGACGCAATCAACAACCGCGTCTTTTATTCCCGCCAGGATCTACAACGCCTCTGGGCCCAGACCATCACCGATCTGCGCCGCATGAAGCTATGGCAGATCCGCCCGTGGAAGGTTACCCGCGCGGTGGTCAAGGACTTTATCCTGACGACAAGGTTCGCCTTTACTTTCAAGGAACTTTCCAAAGAGTAGGCAGGCAGCGCCACCAGAGCGTGGCGCCAGTTCAAGGTTCAACGTTTCAGACTGAAACACCCTTCCGTTCATCTACTGAACTTGTCGAAGTATGAGCCTAGTCGAAGCATTCATATGGGTTTTCAGCAGAATCAAGGATTCAGACTGAACAACCTTCGGCTCGAACGCCGTTGAATTTGTGACGTTGAACGTTGAACTTCAGTGGATGGACGTTCCCCGCCCCGCCAGATCCACAAGCTGATCCCTGATCTTTCCGGCGTCCGGCGCGTCCGGCGCAAGCCGTAGATAGCTTTCAAAATCCGCCTTCGCTTGAGGAAAATATTCCAGCGCCAAATAAACCTGGCCGCGCTCGCGCAGGTCCTCGGGAAGATTCGGTTCTGCGATCATCATACGGTCAAGCGCCGCCGAAGCCTTCACGAGGTCGCGCCGCCTGAGGTATATGAACTTGAGATTATTCAGCATGCGCCTGAGAATCTGCTTCTTCGTGACCGGATCAAGAAGCTGCGGGCTCAACGCCACCGGCTTGCCGTATAATCCGGCGAGCAATTCTTGCAGGCTATCAACAGTCCTAATATCGCCGCCGTTAAATGGATCAATGACGATCTCCTCGCGATCGTCCAGATACTTGACGAGAAAATGGCCAGGGAAGCCGACGCCCAACAACGGCAAACCAATGCGCCGGGCCACTTCCATATATAAGACGGACAAGGTTATGGGGATGCCTATGCGGCGGTCGATGACTTCGTTTAAAAAACTATTTTTCGCGTCGAAATAATCGTCGCGGTTGCCCCGGAAGGCGCACTTTTGAAACAGGACGTAATTGAGCGCGGCGATGGAGCGGTGCGGACCGCTCTCATCGCCGGTCAGATGTTTGGTCACTGCTATTGCTAATTCGTCGATGCGCGCGAGATACGCGGTGGTATCGAGCCGTGGATACTCGGACTCAGCGATGGCCAGCGCGGCGCGGCCCAAATCGAGCGCATCCTCCGGCCGCTCGACCGCGCGGCGAAATTCTTCGTAGGGATCGGCTGCCATCGACGCTCCGGCTCCGATATGAATCAGTTCAAGGTTCAATGTTCAAAGTTAAGATTCCCCGATCAAGCGTACGAGTTCGAATCCGAAACCTTGAACCTTGAACCACCTAACTAGCGCGGTTCCGAGATGACATCGACCAGATACGGGAGCTGTTTCTCCTTGACGTATTTGAGACCGCGCTCCAACGCCGGCCTCAAGTCGGCCGGATTGTGCACCGGCCCTTCGGCGCTGACGCCGAAAGACTGCGCCATCTTGGCAAAATCCACTGCCGGATCATCAACGTGGGTGCCGATGCCGGCGTTTTCCACGGGCCGCTTGCGGAACTTGGCGACCTCGATGCCATGCTCCTCGGAATTATAGAACGACTGGTTATTGTGCATCACCATGAGCAATGGAATCCGATGCTTGGCCGCGGTCCAAAGCGAACTCGAGGTCATTAACATATCGCCGTCCGATTGAATGCCAACGGCGAACTTGCCTGTGCCCTTGAGTGCCAGCGCCGCTCCGATGGCCGCGCTGGCGCCGTAGCCGACTCCCGCGCCGCCGCTGGCGCCGAGATACTGATTCGGTTTGGAAAAGTCCCATAGCCGGCGGGCCCAACCGTTGGACGTTCCGTTCACGAGAACCCAGTCTTCCTTTTTGATGACTTCGCCCAACTCAAGAGCCAGCCACGCCGTCGAAATATCCTTGAGCGAACCCTTGGCCCGGGCGTCGACCTGCCATTTGGCCCGCCGCGCTTTATGCTTATCACCCAGTTCCCTGCGCCGCGCTTCGATGGCATCCTTTTTCTTGGCGTCGTTGCCGAGCAGCTCGCGGCACAGCCGCGTGAGCTCGGGCAGCGCGACGAATGTGTCGGCGGACATCGCAATATCAAGCGCCTGTAGCGCCTGATAATCGCCGGCCCAGGAATGCACCAGCATATCGTTCATCGAGATGCTGATGAGCTTCACGGCCGGCGCGGTGACATATTCACAGTCGCGGGTTTGTTTGCTGACGGTAGTAAGGGAACCGAAGATATCACCCACGTCAAGGGCCAAGATGACATCCGCCTTCGCCAGCAGATCGCGCGCGCCATCGGTTGCGTCCAGCGAATTGGCCGTCGGAAAATTGAAGCGCGCGCCTTTATCCACCACTGGAGCGGCCAGAAGCTCCGCCAACCCGACCAACAGAGGTACGCTCTTGGGATTGCGCCCGAGACAATCCGCAATGATCAGCGGCGCCTGGGCGCCGACCAGCAATTCAGCCGCTTTGCGTAGCGCCTCCGGATTCGCCTGCGTCGGCGCAGGCGGCGCGAAACGGTTCACGTCGGGAATCTCCGTGGCTTTGGTGATAGCGTCTTCCTGAATGTCGGCATCGTAATTGATATAAATGGGCGCCATGGGATCCGTGGTAGCGATGCGGTAGCCGCGGATGAAAGAATCCGGCACGTCCGCGAGGGTATAGGGTTGGTCATCCCATTTCACGTAATCGCGCACCTGATTGCCCTGGACCAGCGCCGTATGAATCCAGTCGATGCGCGGGCGGCGCCGTTTGGTATTCATTGGGCCGGTGCCGCCGAGAACAATCACCGGCACGCGATCGATGTAGGCGTTGAAAATCGCCATGCTCGCGTGCTGCAAACCAACCATGTTGTGGACGATGGCGATCATCGGCTTGCCCTTGGCTTTGGCATAGCCATGGGCGACCGCTACCGAAACCTCTTCATGATTGCAAAAGATGACTTCAGGTTTGTAGTTGCCGCCGTAGTTCACGATGGAATCGTGAATGCCGCGAAAGGTCGCGCCCGGATTGAAGGCGGCGTATTCGATATCGAACGCCTTCATCAAATCGACGACCACGTCGGAGCCGTACTCCGGCTGCTTCTTTTCTTCCCTGCTCTGTGCTTTAGCCACTGTGAGGTTCCTCCCGTGAAATTTGTGTAACGCTCTCCATATCAGGAATCGCTTGCCATGACTAGTGCTAGCAAAGGCACCGGTTCAAGCCGTTCAAGCCGTCAAATCGTTCAAGACGTCCGAATTCGTCCACAACTCCGAGACGATTTGAACGGCTTGAACAACTTGAACGGCTTGAACATTTTCATGTAGTTACTTTCCGTTCTGCAACAAGCCCTTTTCATAAAACAGCTCCAGCGTTCCCATCAGATCGCCGTCCCGCGCCCCGCTCGCCGATGCCTTGCTGAGATCGAGGGATGCGATGGCTTCGAGCACCTGTCCAACCGCCGGCGCCATCAGTGCCGTCATGCCATAATGACTAAACGTCCGCTTCAGTTCGTCCATTTCTTCGGCGCGGCGGCCGGCGTGAATGCGCAGGCCGACGATGCTGGAAGAAACTTTATCCAGCAAACCGGGAAAACTTTCTTCATATTGGCCGCGAACCTGGTTCAATAAACCGAAGCGCTGCGCGCCCATGAGCAGCTCACAGAACAGACCCTGAAGCCCCTTGGTCAAGCCCGCATAGACGACTTTGAACGCCGAAGCCTGACTGGTGTTCGGTCCGAGAACCCGAACGGGTATGCCGAAAGGCTCTAAATCCCGCGCGCGCTCGGCAGCGCCGCCGGAGACATAGACGATGGTTCCCTTGCCCATCCTGGAGGCGGCGCCGATGATGCAACCATCAATGAAACTCACGCCGGCCGGCGTCAAAACGCCCGCGATGTCATACGCCGTCATCGGCGAAATCGCATTGGCGTCAAGGTACAATAAATTCTTGCGCCCCGACTGCGCCGCCGCCTCGGCGATTTTGTCAGCGACCCGCTTGGCCGCCGACGGAATAACGATGGAAACGATCAGTTCCGCGGCGTTGACCAACTGGGCCATGGACGGCAGCGATTTGACCCCGGCGTTTTCCGCCCGCTTGCGGCTCGTCTCGCCGCGGTCTTTGTCATAGGTCAGAACCTCGACGCCGTGGCTCTTCAACAGCTTCGCCCAGTGAAAACCCATCTCGCCTATACTCATGATACCAATGCGTTGGAAACCCAATGGTTCGCTCCTTGATTTTATCTGCGAGAGAAAGAGTCGCGCCAACGACGACGCACTGACAGGCTTCTACCAACCTGTCTATGTCACATCGCGCATCGAGATTAAAGAACTCAGAAAGACTAGGGGTGGCTCAGGCGGAGGGGAAATCTCGCGAATTTATCCCCAAACCTTGGATTTTAAACCCGTTCGACAAGCTTGGGGTAGGCGTTGAACCTTGAACTGAAATTGGTTTCGGCTCGAAAGGTCTATCCCGGAAGGCGCTGCCGAGAAACGACTTTATCGGTGAGACTTATACTGTCACCCTTCCGCGTTGATGACGTCGATCATCTGGCGCAGCCGGGCGAAGTCTTCGCGGTTGAAATGCACCAGGAGCCGGTGCAAATGGAGCGTATCGGGATCATCTGCTTCGTCCGGCAAGGGATCGGTTACCCTGACCTTGCCGTCGGCCACGATGTCCGCGAAGTCGCGGTTGAGCCGGTCGATCAACTCGGGCGACGGCGCATGGTTTAGACGGATGACCAGGTCTTGCTTGACGAAGCGATAGGAATGAAAGTTGCGATAATATCTCGTGATCTCGTTTACCGCCGCATCGGCGTCGGTAAAGATTTTGAAGAAAGTCATTTCATTTTCAACGATGTAGCCGCGGCTCATCACATTTTCGCGGAGAAACTCCCGCCAGCGCGACCAGTACGTGGCGCCCGGCAGGTCCATCAAGATAATCGGCACGAGCTGGCTCTTGCCGGTCTGCGCCAGCGTAATTGACTCCAGAAGCTCATCGTGGGTGCCGAAACCGCCGGGAAAAATCACAACGGCGTCGGCTTCTTTGACGAACATGAGCTTGCGCGTAAAGAAAAAGTGGAAATTCATGAGCTTGGGATCGTCACGGATGAACGGGTTCGCCGGCTGCACCGAAGGCAGACGGATGTTGACGCCGAAACTCTTTTCTCTTCCGGCTCCCTCGTGCCCCGCCTGCATGATGCCGGGTCCCGCGCCGGTGATCACCATGAAACCCGCATCGGCGATGCCCTTTGCGACGCCTTTCGCTAAAGCATAATAAGGGTCGCTTTCCTGCACCCGGGTCGAACCGAAGATGCTCACCTTACGTACTTTACGGTACGGCGCGAAGGTCCTGAAGGCATGGCGCAGCTCCTGCATGGCGCGGCTTAAGATTCTCAGATCGCCGCGGCCCGTGTTGTCCTCAGCTAGCTTGACCACGGTTCGCAATATTCTGGCGAACTGGTCTTCTTTGCCCGAGCCGTTTTGCGTCCGCAACCACTCATCGATTTGAGACACGATTTCCGCCAAGCTCTTTTTTTGCTGTTCCACCTGTCCTCGCTTCTACCGCCACGCAGTATCATTATTCGAATGCCCCGGCGCGCTAACGACGCTCAATCACGGCGCCCGCCGAAACAATCGCTCCTGATATTATAAACCATGACGGGAACCCACGTAAGCATGAAACCCGGGTTGATTTCTTTATCGTCCCCGCGCCCGTTGAGCCTCGGCGCCGGCCGAGTGACGACGGCAACTGCTAGACAAAAAATAGTTTTGATCCCTACAGCCTACAAGAATTCCATTGGAAGGGCTAAACTTGCCAAGCAGCTATGTGACTCGTAGCGGCGTAAGGAACCGATTCTATATTTTTTTCTAGGCGCGGGAGTTAGTCAACAAACATGCCTTTCGTGTCTTGAGGTGGTATCATCGCCTGGTTGGACAACGACTTTAAGAAATCCCCGCGGGTCTATACGCTCATCCTCCATTGCGATATTATGGATAAAACGCTTGCAGGTTTGCCGACCTTGACCACGCTCCCGGAATGCCATGCCGAGCACGCTCCGCATAAAGTTCTGAATTAAAGGGGTGACGTTGAATACTAAGCGATTGATTGTTTTTACCGACTTGGATGGGACCCTCCTCGATCAAAATACCTATAGCTACCGGGCTAGTCTCCCCGCCCTGCGCAAACTCCAGGCGCTGCAGATGCCGGTCATCCTGTGCTCCAGCAAGACCCGCGCGGAAATCGAGCCGCTCTGGCGTGAACTGCCCCTCGAAGACCCCTTCATCATCGAGAACGGCGGCGCGATCTGTTTCACGCCCGATTATTTTACATCGGCGGTGACAAACGCGCGGCCCGACGCCAAACTCTACACTCTCGAACTGGGCAGCCACATCGGCGAATTGCGCGCCGGACTGGCGGAGGCCGCGCACCGGCTGCACATCCGCGTGCGCTCCTTCGGCGACATGAACGCCGCGGACATCGCCGAATTAACCGGTCTCACCCGACACCAGGCACAAGCGGCAGCCCAGCGAGAATATGACGAGCCGTTTCTCATCGAGGAACCCAGCCGCGAGCGGATGTTGGCCACAGCGCTGCGTATGAGGGGATTTATCGTAACCAAAGGCGACAGGTTCTTTCATTTGAGCCGCGGCAGCGACAAGGGGAAAGCGTCGCGCCTGCTCATGGACCTCTACCGCAAAGATGGCGCGGCGCTCATGAGCGTGGGCCTGGGCAATTCGGCGAACGACCTGCCGCTTTTGCTCGCCGTTGAGCGGCCGATATTAATCAGGAATCCTGACCGGTCATGGGATTCTACCATCACTCAGAACATCCCCGGTATTCGCAAAACCATGAGCATCGGCCCGGAGGGCTGGGCCGAGTCGGTGGAAAAACTTCTGGCGGAAATCGTGTAGCGCCGCGGCGCTACACGCGGTTCAAGGTTCAACGTTCAAAGTTCAACGTCTCGGACCCCGCAATCAGTCCCTCCGAATTCTTTAACTTTGAACCTTGATTTTTGAACCTTGAACGGGAGCCAAGCGAGCTTGATCCAGGAGCGCAGCGACCGCTACGTCCTCTCCGCCTCGAACCGCTTGGCCGCGTGGGTCGAGATGATCGCCTCGATGCGGTCCAGTAGTTTTTCCGGTTCCTCTTCGATGAAAAGCAATGAGCGGTGTTTGGGCTTGAGAAAATCTTCGGCGACCGCGTGATCCAAGAAATTGATCAACGGTTGATAATAACCCCCGGCATTTAGCAGCGCACAGGGCTTGTTATGAATGCCCAACTGCGCCCAGCTCAGGACTTCGAAAAATTCCTCCATCGTGCCGATGCCGCCAGGCATGGCGATAAAACCGTCCGAGAGATCCGCCATCACGGCTTTGCGCTCGTGCATGGATTTCACGATGCGCAGCTCCGAAAGTCCCCTATGGGCAACCTCTTTCGTAACCAGGGCGCCGGGGATCACACCGGTAACATGACCCTTCATCGCCAACATGGTATCCGCGATGACTGTCATGAGACCGACCTTACCGCCGCCATAAACCAGCCCGTATTTTCGCTCCGCCAGCGCCCGGCCGAGGCGGCGCGCTGCCTCGGCGTATTCCGGACGCGCGCCGTGCCGCGACCCGGTGAAGACACAGATCTTGCCTTTCAAATCGTCCATGCCAGCGCGGATAGCAGTTCAATGTGCAAGGTTCAAGGTTTCGGAGGCAAATCCCCAACCTTGAGCATTGAACCACCGTCATTTCCACAGCCTCTGCAAAAACCCATCCTTTTCCATTTCCTGAAAAAAGCGCGAGTCGATAAACTGCTCGGGGCGGAGGTTTGCCGCACGCGGGTCGGTCTCCGCGATCTGGTCGAGGACGGTTTTGATCGCCTCCGGCGCTGGCCGCGGGATTTTTAGCATGTTCTGGATCAGATAGAGCTCGTACAGGTCATTAACCATCGCGAGGTCGTTGTTGCGCATGTATTTGCTCATCACCTGGACGCAAAAGGCCCGTTGCATCTTGCTAAAGTGGACGCCCTCGGCGTAGGCCCGGACGAATTTTCTCACCGTGTTTTCGCTGCGCTTGATATAAGAACGCGTGGTGACGATGGACGAAGTGGGAAAACTAAGCCCCATCTTCGAAATATCCGCCACGTCCCTAAAACCGTCCCGGCGCGCCAGGATCGCGAGTTCCGCGTTGATCACGCCGGCGTCGATTCCGCCGGTCTTGAGCGCCGCCAATATATCGGTTACGCCGCCAACTTGGATCACGGCAAAATCGCGTTGCCGCTTGATCGGCCATTGCGATTCCGCAAAGCGCAAGCCGAAATCCGTCGCCGAACCGAAGCGCGAGATGCCGATTTTTTTTCCTTTCAATTCCTCGACGCGCCGGATCTCGGGCTTCGCCATCACGACGAAGGTAAACACGTTCAGCGAACTGGCGATAATCACCAGATCGCCGCCGGCCAGGTTGGCGTTGACGACCGCGCCGCCGGTGAACGTACCTATCGGCACCTCGCCCGATTGCACGACCTGGGCCGCCCGCCCGCCGCCACCAACGTAGAGCAGCTCCACATCCAGGCCATGCTTGCGGAAGATTCCCGCTTCGTAGGGAATCCAAAACGACGCCTGCGATCCGGCGATGGCGCTGTAGGTCACGCGCAGTTTTTCCAGCGGCGCTTGAGGGAACACTTGTGATGTCAACACCAGAAGCGCGAACGGAAGTCCCATCAACCAACGGCGCATTGCCATAGTCTCTCCAACCTTGACCTTTGAATCCGCTCGACCCTTCGAGGAGCTCAGGGCAGACTTTCGACAGCCTTTAGTCCCAAGCCTGTCGAGGGGTCAGGACAGGCGTTAAACCCGTGAACCCCATAAGCCTCGGCTCGTCCGCAAATGACGGCGCGGCGCCGATTTTATTCTTTGCATGAATGGACCCGGCTGAGAATCAGCTTTGCCAGCCGATGACGCTCATCTGCCGCCCGGTCTCCTTGCCTGAGCGGCGGTAAGAGAAAAATTCATCCGCGGCGCAACCAGTGCAAGGGCCGAGCTCGAAAATGCGCTCAGCCGGCAGGCCGGCTTCGGCGAGAATCGCATGATTTAATCGCCGCAGGTCGAGATGGAGCTTGGCGGCGGATCGTTCGATGCAGGCACCGGCCAACTTTCCCCAGCGCGCGCGCAGCGGCTCGACGACGTCGTCGCCGACTTCATAACAGCAGGCGCCGATGGACGGGCCCAGGGCGGCTTCCAGCGATCCCGAAGCAATGTTGTATTTGTCCGCGAAATACTTGACGGTCTTCGCGCCGATACCGGTAAGGGTGCCGCGCCACCCGGCATGGACCGCGGCGACAAGTCGTTCCTTCGGCGCGACGAAAAGTATCGGCACGCAGTCCGCGGTGAGGACGCCGAGAAACACGTTGGGCTTCGCCGTCACCATGGCGTCGGCTGCGCCGGCTTCTTTGATGTTGGTGTCTGCGACTTCGACGATGTCATCGCCGTGCACCTGCTTCATCGTGACGACCCGGCCGTCGTGAATGCCGATGGCCAGTTTCAAGTCGCAAACGTTCTGGCTAACGACTTTGGCGTCGTCACCGACGCGATAGGAGACGTTCAAACCCGCGTAGGGGCCGATGCTCTTTCCGCCGCGCCGCCCCATAAAGCCGTGCAGGAGCCCGGTGTGCTTCTCCCAGCTTGGCACCTTGAGCGATGTGATATTCATAGATTTTGATTATGGTTTGATCTTGGGCGTGATGCAACACTGGAGACGGCGGGCAACTGCCAAAGCTCCGGAAACAATCCTTGCAATGGTCCGCGTTTTAGCCGCACTATAAGGGAAACCCAGTCGCGATAAATTACATGGCCTCCGGCTCATATACCGAAATTCTCAAACGCCGCGGTTTTTTCTGTTTCTTTTGCACCCAGTTTCTGGGCGCGTTCAACGATAATTTCTATAAGATCATTGTTACTCTGGTGGCTTTGGACATCCCGGCTTCCGCCGGCGGCGGCAAGCACTTCATTCCTTTGATCGGCGGCCTGTTCATTCTGCCCTTCCTGCTTTTTTCGGGCTACTCGGGTTATCTCGCCGACGTCTACAGCAAAAGAAATGTACTGGTGGCGGTGAAGTTTTTTGAAATCGTTGTGATGGGCCTCGGCTTTCTCGCGTTCTTCCTCAACAGTATGGAGCTAATGTTGGCGGTGGTTTTCCTCATGGGCCTTCATTCCACGATCTTCAGCCCGGCGAAGTACGGCATTCTGCCCGAGATGCTCCCCGAGCAAGATCTATCGCGCGGCAACGGCCTGCTCGAGATGAGCAC
>Ga0184632_10000357_pt1 | contig 17525 bp, 16 predicted proteins | sample PLM31_50_b1_FD_133153 | JGI IMG/M metagenome (GOLD analysis project Ga0184632, IMG submission 133153) | Groundwater sediment microbial communities from an aquifer in East River, Colorado, USA - PLM3-1_50_b1 | ecosystem: Environmental > Terrestrial > Soil > Riparian zone | place: USA: East... | reverse complement strand
GGAAAGGACGACCGGCCCGGTGATGCCGCTCCTGACGATCCCCAGATCCACCAGATAGCTGCCATTGGCAAAGGTAAGCCGCTTTTCAATGTGATTGCCGGTTTCGGGGTCGGTATATGAGAAATCAATCTCTCCTGTGGGCTGGGCCTCATTGAGTATCAGGCTGGTCCTTGAAACGTTGTAGGCAGCACCGGCCAGTCTTCCCTGGAGTTTGGGATCGGCGACCTGTAGCTCCAACGGTGGCACCAGAGACACCCCTGGGCCCGGGGTGGGAACAAGTTGAATAAGCTGGGGATTTTTATCGTCCTGTGTGCGATAACGCTTCAGCTCCCAGCTTTTAACGACGCCACCCCGGGTTGAAAGAACTACTTTTATGAGGTCGGTCTCAACCGTCACCTCCTGTTCGCGAGCGGCCGGTTTCGTGACGGCGCCGGCTGCCTTTGGGGGTAACGGCATCCTGTCAACTGCGGAACCCTCAGGCTGCCGTGGCGCAACTGCTGGAGAAGAGGAACCGGGTTGGGGTGTCGGAGCCTGGCTTTCCTTCTGCGATCGGGCCGGTTGTGGCCGTTTTATGAACCCCAGCTTCTCCATCACATAGGGATAGAGGACGATCAGCGCCATTGAGAGGATCAGAAAGATGATGATGCGCTTTTCCATTACCGGACCGGATCACGCCCCCCTGGATGAAATGGATGGCATTTCAGCAACCGCCACAGCGCCATTCCTACACCTCTAGCGATACCATGGCGCGCGATCGCCTTATATGCATAGGCTGAGCAGGTGGGGTCAAAGCGGCACCGCGGAGCGAGAAGCGGCGAAACCCAGCGCTGGTAGAAGCGGATTATGGCAAGTAACGGCTGCATTAAGAAGCATCGTCAGGCTGAAACAACCCCGCGCGCGCTAAGCCCTCCTGCCATGCCAGCTTTAACCGGAGCGGCAGAGCGTCACCACACTCGCGCTTCGGGAGAACGACCAGGTCCCAGCCGGCCGGAATGCGATTGATGCTTCGGCGGGCGAGTTCCCGGAAGCGACGTTTGCAGCGATTCCGTTGTACCGCACCGCCCAGCTTCTTGCCCACCACCACTCCCACGCGCGTGCGTTCCAATGCATTGCCTCGGTACAAAAGTGTGAAGAACGGGCCGGACGACCGCCTCCCTTCCTTAAAGACCAACCGGATGTCGGCGTTGTTGCGAAGAAGGTGCTGTGCGGGGGGAGAGCGGTGTGCGACCACCGATGCGATCAGACCGTCAGCTTGTGACGTCCTTTGGCCCGCCGTCGCGCCAGAGTGCGGCGACCGCCCTTTGAGCTCATCCGTGCAAGAAAGCCATGCGTGCGTTTGCGAGCCTTATTGGACGGCTGGCGCATTGTGGCGGACATCTCAGACCTCCATTTCCGAAAGGAGCGTGCGTTCCAAACTGGTCATTATAAAGACGGTGCGAAGAGGTGTCAAACCGCCTGCAGCGTCATTCAACGACTTCTGCGACGCCGCCTGTCCGCGCAAGGTCCTCTACCTTGATCTTCTCGCTATTGAATTTGCCGATCGACGCGTTCATTCGCGACATGACTTCATCAAAGCCCAGCGGCTCGGCCTCCTTGGGCCGGAACCGGAGAGGATTGATGCGGGCCACCACGAAACTCTTGAGGTAGGGACTGGTCAATCCCCGGGCTTTGAGCGCCTCGACCTGCTCGACCACCTTATCATCCAGCCCCAACAATGCCTTGGCCCTCTCGCGACGCATATCCAGGGCCGTCGCGAGCGACCCCTTGAGAAACTGATCCATGCGCTTCAGAACCGGACTATAGGCACCTCCGCTGAAGCGGGGTCGCTCTTCATAACAGATGCCAAGGGTGATCAAGGCCGGCTCCTCAAACTCCAGCGCGTAGGTCTCCTCGCTTGCACCGTCCAACCGCGCAAGCTCCTTGTACATACGAATGACCTCCAGCGACTTCTCTCGAAGGTTGTGCGCCTTTTCGGTATTGAGCGCCAGGATGTGATAGGCGGCGGCCGGCTCCGGCACAACAATCGCCGTAATGCTCTTCGCGCCCAACGCCCGCATAGCCGAGAGGCGGTGATGGCCGTTGGGGGTCCAATATTTCACGGCGCCTTCGGTCTGCGCCCGCACCACGATGATCGGATCGAGAAAGCGGCCCAGTTTGCTGATCACCGCTTCCAACTTCCGAACGTGCGTGTCCGAAAGATTGCGCTGATATGGCGTGGCCTCCACCTTCTCAATCGGCAACGACGCCATAATGAGCCAGCGCCCGCCGAACGGTTCCCGATAGACTGCAAGAGGTTTTCCGCCATCGGACTCGATGCCTCTTTGTAGCTCCACAACCTCAACGGGGACTATCCCATTCTGCAGCTCGGGAGCCGCAAGACCAGTGGAAACGCCAGCTGGTTTTCGCCGGCGTCGAGGAGCAGCTCCGGGTGTTTTGGGCTTGCGTGGTTTCTTCTCGGGCATGAGTCGTATCGTAGGCAACTGTGTGGATAAAAGAAAGACTTTCCCGTCCGGGATATTGCCGTGGCAACCGCCCACACCTGCAGAATGCCCAGCCCTAAATTAATGAATACATTTTACATAAATGTAATCAACAAGATATTAATTCACACGTTAATACAAAGTATTAGATATCGAACTGCTGATTACAGTTCATATTATGGACCTTGGTCTGGCGTTTCTTCCGGGCTCGCGCCTTAAGGAATGGAATTCTCCGACGCCCCTTCAGCGATGAATACGTTAGAGGAGATTTGCATCTCCGGTTCAAAATCCAGTCGACCGAATCGAAAAGAACTTCCGTGCGAAATCTTCCCGCTCTTGAATCTGATCGTGGGTGTACCTGCCGTTTCGAGGCGTGAGCCTCACGTAGTCTTGTAAGACCAATGAAGCCCGTTTCGCTTTATGTGATTGGAGGAAGGGCGCAATGTAACGTAGTAGCCCTAGCGCTTGGCGGTTTGCAATGTTGAAGGCATAACTTGGCGTGTGATTCGAGCTTGTTGTTCTCTTGTTGGTGATCTTGCCGGCACCTACAGTATCCTGAACGTAATTGAGGATATCTTTCTCCGTATTACTTATACTGACCACGAGACCACGTTTCTTATTTCGATTCCTCCTCGATAACGTTATTGTTCCTTCTCCATCAATCAGACCTGCTATATAAGCGGCCTCTATGGCATTGAGTGTTTTCACAGTTCTGTAGACCATCCTTGCCTCCCGCAAGCTATGACACGAAGGACAGTAAAAAGAGAAAGGCCTCTGAGCTTTTGACTCAGAGGCCTTCATGGTGGAGGTGAGGGGACGGAATCTCCGAATCTTTCGAATCGGTCCGGACTATGCCTTCATCACCCACTGGACTTCTGAGTCCAGGGGGATGCGGGGCGTCTTAGCATCCTTGATGCTCCGAGTGTCCGCCCATCCCTACGACCGGCGGATCTCTGAGTCTCTACAGGGCCGGATGAGTTTGCCCCCTCCGACCCCTCGGCGTTGCCATGGCCCGTCTAGACGGGCTGTAGGGTTCACCGATTGAGCCCCGTGTTCACCCGGGGATTACTCCCCGGGGCGACCATGTTGATCGAACCCCTGTCCGAAGACCGTCAGCGAAAGGCCTCTACATGCTTAGCTGCCGATTTGGTGTTTCGCTTCCGTCCACGCCCGGCAGCAGGCTTAGAACGGTTGCTAGCCCAGTGTGTCTCGCCCGCCGCCGCTGAGCACCAGCGGCAGGCCAGCCCGCTATCGTCGTCCCTTCCCCCGCGCAGGCATCAGAAGAGGGACGTCACTGCTAATTAGGCAGCGAGTGCCAGTTCTTGATTGGCTTTTGTTTGTTTCCGGACTTTTACGAGTTCCCGGAGCTCGGCATGCCACCTTTGCCTCATGATCCCCGTCGAAGCCTGTCACCCCCTTTTGTTTTATTATATCACGTATTACCGTTTGCTGGTCTTCATCGCGCGCTGCACTTCGCGGCGCCCTTCGCGATCCTTGATATCCTCCCTGCGGTCCCATTCGTGCTTGCCCTTGCCTAGCCCGATCTCGATCTTCGCCTTACCTGCCGGATTAAAATAGATGCGGAGCGCCACTAGCGTCAGGCCCTTTTGCTGGGTCCGTCCCATCAACTTGTTGATTTGCTTCCGGTGCAAAAGCAGCTTCCGGGGCCGCAGGGGATCGTGGTTCATGATGTTTCCGTGACTATAGGGCATGATATGGCAGTTGTGCAGGATGACCTCGTTGCCGTCAACCCGGGCAAAGCTGTCGCGCAGGTTCACCCGGCCCTCTCGCATTGCCTTGACTTCCGTTCCTTGTAACGCAATCCCGGCTTCGTACCGCTCCTCAAAACGGTAATCGTGAAAAGCCTTGCGATTCGTGGCCACCACTGTCTCTGCCTTCTCGCCTTTCGCCATGCACTAGCCCTCTTTTCGATCGCGTAAGAAAGTAACACTTGCCATACCCCTAATCAAGCAAGGGAAAAGGGTGTTGGCGCCACGACGTCTTCGTCCCAGCCCTTATGCTCCTTGGCCAAGTTCACAGGAGCGATGTGCCGTCCGTTGGTCGGCCTCGCCTATAAGGCGCTCGGAAGCATGCCGGCGAGCCCGACACATGCAAGCTTTTCGTTATCTCTAGACCGCGGCTGGGTCTCAGACGTCATGGCGCCAGGCAAACAGATGGAGAAAGGATCGCAGCATCGAGGTCGGAACGAAAAGTGCCGTTACGAGCAATATTCTTCCTTGACCTAAAACCTGCCGTGGACTAAGATGCCCGCCGATGACGCGACCCCGCCGTTCGCTCGTACCGCTTCCTGAGCTTGTGACTGGCCTGATCAAAGCACAGGGATTAGAGATCCGCATGATGGAGTACTCGCTGCAGCAGCAGTGGTGCGCGATCGTCGGACCTCATATCGCCGGTCATACCTACCCTGAGGCCATCCGACACCGGAGGCTGTATCTGCTGGCCGAGAACTCGGTCTGGTTGCAACAGTTGCTGTTTCTGAAATCTGAACTGATGACGAAGATCGCCAGCGTTATCGGTCAGGAGGTACTGTCCGATATTGTGTTACGGGTCGGCTTCCTGGCGCCCGTCATATCCGCTCCCCCCGACATCGAACCGGAACCCATGAGAGGCCCCCACAGTCTGGGCACAGAACTGCTCAGTTTCGTCGAGGACGCGCTGGGAAACATTGCGGATGGGCCGCTCGCCGAGCGATTGCGTGCCCTTTTCCTGAGATCGGCCCGCTTTACTTCCGATCAAGTTGATTCTGAAACAGTATCCGTGACCCGGCCAGCGGAGCGCCTGCTCTAGCCTCTTTTCCCACAAACCCCACGGCCCCGAACTCGCTGTCGGACGTCAGACGATAGACTCCTCGGACAGCCCGCTCAAACGCCCCCCCTTCGGCTGGCTCGCCGGCCAGGTAGTCTCTCAGAACCGATTCTTCAGCAAGTCCAGGATTCCCTAGGATGTAGATCGTCACCTGCTGGTAGACACCGCGTGGGTCCCGGGGCGTCGTGGGCTGGATCTTCAGGCGCCGGAAGGTGTCTCTGTCTCCCTCGCCGGCAGCGCGAAACCGAAAGAGGAGCGCTTCAATCTGCGCCTCCGTGGTGCGGGGGGGCACATTGACACTGACAACTTCACCGACCTGAGCCATGACACTATAGGGCGGGATCGAGCGGTCCGGAGCGGTCAGAATCATCCCGATGATCGTGATACCGATCAGCCCAATCGAGATGCTCAGTGCAATCTTGACAAGAGGGTCGAGAGGCTTTTTCGACTTGTCGGGCCGCTCATCCTCCATTCGACTGTGGAGAAGGCGCGGACTCGTCGCCGTCGGGTTCGATGATCCCTTCAGGAGCGGTTTCGGCCAGCTTGGCGACGCCCACCACTCGATCGCTGTCTTCCATGTCAATCAGGCGCACTCCCTGCGCGTTCCGGCTGATCTCGCGCAGGGCGTCCACCTTGGTACGAAGAATCTTGCCCTCAGCAGTGATAACCATGATCTCGTCATCCTCTCGCACTTGAAGGAACGCCACGGCCGGCCCGTTCCTTTCGGTCACCTTCACGCTGATGATGCCCCGTCCAGCTCGGCCCTGTAACCGATAGGCGCCTGCAGGCGTCCGCTTGCCATACCCCCGCTCCGTGACCGTCAGGATGGCCGCGGTGGACTCGGCCGCGATCGTCTCCATCCCGATCACCTCATTGCCTTCATCCAGGCTGATGCCGCGCACGCCACGCGCGGTGCGGCCCATCGGCCGGACATCTGTTTCCTTGAAGCGGATCACGATGCCATGGCGGGTGCCGAGAAGAATTTCGCGCTGCCCGTCCGTAATTGCCACGCCGATCAGCTTGTCATCTTCGTCCAGCGTCAACGCAATGATTCCGCCCTGGCGCGGGTTTGCGTAGGCCGACAGCTCGGTCTTCTTGATCGTGCCCTTACGAGTAGCCATCACCACGTAGCGGTCGTCCCGGAACTCCTTGACCGGCACGGTGGCGGTGACCTTTTCATCTCCGCCAAGCGCTAACAGATTCACCATCGCCTTGCCCTTCGCGGCGCGGCCGGCTTCTGGAATCTCATGGACCTTCAGCCAGAAGACCTTCCCCGCATCGGTGAAAAACAGCAGATAGTCATGCGTCGAGGCGGTGAAGAGGGTCTCCACAAAGTCCTCTTCCTTCGTGCCCATCCCGATCTTGCCCTTGCCGCCGCGGCGTTGCGCGCGGTACAGTGTCACCGGATTGCGCTTGATGTAGCCGGCGTGGGAGATCGTCACCACTACCTCTTCCTGCGCAATCAGGTCCTCGATGTTGATTTCCGCCGTCTCGGGAATGATCTGCGTTCGGCGTTCGTCCTTATACTCTTCCCTCAGCGCCTTCAACTCGTCCTTGATGATCTGGCGCACCAGCGCTTCCGAGCCGAGAACTGATTTGAGAGAGGCGATGCGCTTGATAATCTCCTCATATTCCTGCGTCAGCTTGTCCCGCTCCAATTGCGTGAGTCGCTGGAGTTTCATGTCCAGGATCGCATTGGCCTGAATCTCGGAGAAGCTGAACTGTGCCATGAGCCCGGTGCGCGCCTCCTCTGGGGAGCGCGATCGCCGGATCAACGCGATCACGGCATCCAGGTGGGACAAGGCGATCTTGAGACCTTCAAGGATGTGGGCCCGCTCCTCAGCTTTGCGGAGATCGTAGGCAGTCCGCCGCACCACCACTTCCCGTCGGTGGTCGATGAAGGCCTCCAGGATTTCCTTGAGGTTCAGCAGTTCCGGCCGGTTGTGCACCAGCGCCAGCATGATGACCCCAAAGGTAGACTGCATGGGGGTGTGCTTGTAGAGTTGGTTTACCAGGATCTGCGGGATCTCCCCTCTCTTCAGCTCCATGACGATCCGCATACCGTCGCGGTCCGATTCGTCGCGGAGGTCCGTAATGCCTTCGATTCGCTTGTCCTGAATCAGCTCGGCAATCTTTTCGATCAGACGGGCCTTGTTGACCTGGTACGGAATCTCGGTCACTACGATGCGGTCCCGCTCGGTGCGTTCATCAGTTTCGACCGCCACCTTGGCTCGAAGGGTCAGAAGGCCGCGACCGGTGTGATAGGCATCTTTGATGCCCTGGGTCCCATAGATGTAACCGGCAGTCGGAAAGTCCGGCCCCGGAATCAATTCCATCAGCTCGGCCACCGTCATATCAGGGTTTTCGATCAGCATCATGAGTCCATCCACAACCTCGGCGAGGTTGTGTGTAGGAATGTTGGTCGCGTACCCCACCGCGATGCCGCCCGCGCCGTTGACCAGAAGGTTCGGGACCTTCGCCGGGAGCACCAACGGCTCCTGCCGCGATTCGTCATAGTTCGGACCAAAATCAACGGTGTCCTTGTCAATATCGGCGAGCGTCTCCTCGGCCAGCCTGGTGAGCCGCGCCTCCGTATACCGCATCGCGGCCGGCGGATCGCCGTCCACGGAGCCGTAGTTCCCTTGGCCATCCACGAGCAGATAGCGCAGGTTGAAATCCTGCGCCATGCGGACCAGAGCGTCATAGATCGCGGCATCGCCATGGGGATGATAGTTCCCCATGATCTCGCCGACGATTTTTGCGCACTTGCGGTAGGCGCGGTTGTGCGCCAGACCCATCTCGTTCATGCCGTGGAGGATGCGGCGATGGACCGGTTTCAGCCCGTCCCGAACATCAGGAAGGGCGCGTCCGACGATCACGCTCATCGCGTAGTCCATATAGGACGAGCGCATCTCGTCCTCGATGGCAACCTGGGTTAAACGTTCGTCAACCGGCATGGTTCTCCTAAGCCTTTGTACTTGGCATTCCTGTCACCCTGAACCCTTCGCGTGTCATCCTGAACGACGTGAAGGATCTAACTTCTACGCTCAGGGCAGGCTCCGCGAAGGGTCCAGATTCTTCGCTTCGCTCAGAATGACAAGTGTAATCACGTGTCATTGCGCTACACATCTAAATTCTTCACCTCAAGCGCGTGCTGCTGGATGAAATTGCGTCGAGGCTCGACCTCATCACCCATCAGTGTGGAAAAGATGTCCTCCACACCGGCGATGTCTTCCAGTTTGACCCGCAACAGCGTGCGCGTCTCCGGATTCATGGTCGTCTCCCACAGCTGGGTGGGGTTCATTTCGCCCAGACCCTTGTAGCGCTGAATCGTCAGGCCTTGTTTGCCGATCTCCAGGATGGATTTGAGCAACTCGGCAGTGCCGCGATGCTCGGCTACCTGCTCATTGGCCTTCAACTTGTACGGCGGGCGGCCCAGACCGATCGCCGACGGCGACCACTTTTGCAACTCCCGAAAATCAGCAGAGCCAACCAGATCATGGTTGACTTCGACGACATGCGCCATGCCGTTCGTCTGCACCCGGCACCCGATCTTGTTGCTCTCGTGCTCCTCGTCTTCGGAAATCTCCAGCGAGACCGTCGCGCCGGGGTAAAAAATTTCCAGCGTCTTTTTGACGTTGGCCACCACCTTCTTCAGCGCCGTGGTATTCTTGAGCAGATCTCGATCCAAGGTCGGTTCATCCACAAACGCCCGTAAGATTCCGGCCTCATGCTGCTTTTTCGCGAACCGCGGCAGCAGGCTTTCGAAGGCGATGATCTTTTTCAGGATCGGCAGGAGTCGCCGGCCTGTCACATACGACTGCCCGCTTTCAACATAGAGCTCAACCGCCTCGACCGCCAAATCGGCAAGGTATTCGTTGAGGGCGTTGTCGTCCTTCTGGTACCGCTCGGTCTTGCCCTTCTTCACGCGAAACAGCGGCGGCTGCGCAATGTAGATGTACCCACGGTCAATCAGCTCCGGCATCTGCCGGTAGAAGAAGGTTAATAACAGCGTGCGAATATGGCTCCCGTCTACATCGGCATCAGTCATCAACAGGATCTTGTGGTAGCGGGCCCGACTGATGTCAAAATCGTCCTTGCTCTTCTCACCGTCCTCGCGAGCCCGCCCGATCCCCGTGCCGATTGCCTGAATCAGGGTGCGGATCTCCTCGTTGTTGAGCATCTTGTCAAAACGCGCCCGCTCAACATTCAGGATCTTACCTTTCAACGGTAGGATTGCCTGATACCGGCGATCCCGCCCTTGTTTGGCCGAGCCGCCGGCCGAATCGCCTTCCACGATGAACAGCTCGCTGTGCGCGGGGTCCTTCTCCGAGCAGTCGGCGAGTTTGCCCGGAAGCGAGCCCGCGTCCAAGGCGCTCTTGCGTCGGATCAGCTCCTTGGCTTTCCGCGCAGCTTCCCGCGCGCGCGCCGCATCCAGTGACTTTCCGATGATCTTTCGCGCGATCGTGGGGTTCTCTTCGAAATAGGCGCCGAGCGCCTCATTCACCGCCGCCTCGACGATGCCTTTGACCTCGCTATTGCCGAGCTTGGCCTTGGTCTGCCCTTCGAACTGCGGCTGCCGCAGCTTGACGCTGATGACCGCCGTGATCCCCTCACGGACGTCCTCGCCCGTCAGGGACTCAGTTTCCTTTTTCAGCAGATCATTCGCATTCGCATAATTGTTGATGGTCCGGGTGAGCGCCGCCTTGAAGCCCACGAGATGAGTGCCGCCTTCACGCGTGTTGATATTGTTCGCGAACGAGAAGAGGTTTTCCGCATACCCGTCGTTGTACTGAAGGGCGACTTCCAGGATCATGTCGGACTTCTGCACCTCGATAAAGATCGGCTTGTGCAGCGGCGCCTTGGCCTCATTCAGATGCTCCACGAACGACACGATTCCGCCCTTGTACCGAAACAGCTCCTGTTTTTCCCGACGCTCGTCGGTTAACGTGATCGCCAGCCCCTTGTTCAGGAAGGCGAGCTCGCGGAGTCGCTGAGCGAGCACGTCAAAGCTGAAGTCCAGGATCTCAAACACCTGGTTGTCCGCCTTGAAGGTAATCTTCGTGCCGCGCTTCTTGGTCTTCCCGGTCTCCTTAAGCGGTACGACCGGCTTTCCGCGCTCATACCGTTGCTCGAATACCTGTCCGTCCTGCCAGATTTCCAGCTCCAGCCATTCCGAGAGCGCGTTCACGACCGAGATGCCGACACCGTGGAGCCCCCCTGAGACCGTATAGGCGCCCTCCTCGAACTTCCCGCCGGCATGCAGCATGGTCAGCGCCACTTCTGCTGCGGACTTCTTTTGCGTGGGATGCATGCCGGTCGGGATGCCGCGGCCATTGTCAATCACCGTGACGCTGCCGTCGAGATGGATCGTCACGTCAATCGTCTCGCCGAACCCGGCCATGTGCTCATCAACGCTGTTGTCCACCACCTCATAGACCAGGTGGTGTAGCCCGTCCACGCCGGTGCTGCCGATGTACATCGCCGGCCGCTTCCGGACCGCGTCCAGTCCCTCCAGGACCTTGATCTGCTCCGCGCCATACGAAGAGTCGCGCGGGCCGTCCCCGGTCTTGGTGTCTTCAATGGCCATAGGCTCTCCTTGGTTGTCTCCAGCTACACCTTCATCGGCATGACGACGCACGAGAATCCTGGATCGCCCTCTGGCTTCAGCACGCAGGGGCTTAAGGCGTTTTTCAGCTCGAGGTGCACGAGCTCGCTATCCATCGCCGCCAGAGCATCCAGGAGGTACCGCGCGTTAAAACCGGTGGTCAGGCTTTCGCCGCGGTACTCAATCGACACATCCTCCGTCGCCTCGCCGAGGTCCGGGTTACTCGCGTAGAGCGTAAGGACCCCGGTGTCCAGCGTAATCCTGACCGCATTCGTCTTATCCCGCGATAAGACTGCCACTCGGCGGAGCGCGCCTTCCAGGCTGGCTCGATCCACCGTCGCCTTCTTGGTATTGTCCTTCGGAATGACCTGCTGGTAATTTGGGTAGGTGCCCTCCATGACCCGGGACGTGAGGAACAGGCCGCTCTTCTGAAAGGTCACCAGGTTCTTGGTGAAACCGAGGAGGGGCTCGCCCTCTTCTTCTTCCAGCAGGCGGCGCATCTCCTGAGCCGCCTTTCGCGGGATGATCGCCTTGATCTCCTTCGGCAGCTCGGTCACTGCGTCCTGCGGCAACTCGCTCTCCGCCACCGCCAGCCGATGTCCGTCGGTGCCCACCAGCCGCATGACGACCTTCTTCTCGTGGGCCAGCAGGGTGATGAGCAGCCCGTTCAGGATATAGCGCGCATCGTTATCGCCGACCGCAAACAGGGTTTTTCGAATCAGCGATGCGAGCCCGCTCCCAGAGATGGCAACACGCCCTTCTCGCTCCACCGTCGGCAGCATGGGGAATTCCGAGGCGGCCAAACCGACGATTTTAAATTGACTCTTCCCCGCCTGGATTTGGACCCAGTTGTTGTCCTGGGTAGTGAGGGTGATCTCGCTATCGGGCATCTCTCGCAGGATTTCGTACACTTTACGAGCGGAAACCGACACGCTCCCAGGCTCCAACACATCAGCCTTGTAGTGGCCACGGATGCCGATTTCCAGGTCAGTGGCCACCAGCTCAACCCCATCTTGTTTTGTCTCAAGCAGAATATTGGAGAGCGCCGGCATCGTGTTGCGCTTCTCCACGACCCCCTGGACCCGTTGAAGTCCGGTGAGCAATTCGTCTCTGGCGATTTTGATTTTCATGGCACCGTCCCCCTGTCCCGCTCACGCACCGGTTATCTGGCGCTTTAATTCCTCGAGTGTCCCTTGCAACCCAGGATCACTTTCCCTGGCCTTCTCAATCTGGCGGCACGCATGCATGATCGTGGTATGGTCCTTTCCGCCAAAGTGACGCGCGATTTCGGGATAGGACTGCTGGGTAATTTCCCGTGAGAGATACATCGCCACCTGTCGTGGGTAGACCAGCGCCTTGGTCCGGCGCCGTGACTTCATCTCCGAGACCTTGATATGAAACTTGGCGGCCACCGCCTCCTGGACCGCATCCAGAGTGATGACGCGCTTGGCATCATTCACCAGTTCCTTGAGCACATTCTTCGCCATCTCGAGCGTGATCGCCTGACCGGTGAGCGTGGCGTAGGCGCCAAGGCGGATTAACGATCCTTCCAGCTCTCGAATGTTGGATTTGACATGGCTCGCCACAAACACCGTCACCTCATCCGGCAGGACAATCCGTTCGCGTTCGGATTTGTCGCGAAGGATCGCGATGCGGGCCTCCAGCGGGTACGGCTGAATGTCAGCCACCAGGCCCCAATCCAGGCGTGATCGCAGCCGCTCTTCCATGTCGGTGATGTCTTTGGGATATCGATCACTCGAGAGCACGATCTGCTTGCGCGCCTCATAGAGAGTGTTAAACGTGTGGAAGAACTCTTCCTGTGTGGCCTGTTTGCCGGCGATGAACTGGATGTCATCTACCAGGAGCATGTCAATGTTCCGGTACCGGCGGCGGACATCAATCATCTTGTCGTAGCGGATCCCATTGATCACTTCATTGGTAAACTGCTCAGACGTGACGTATGCGATGCGAATATCGCTTCGGCTTACGACGAGGTTGCCGATCGCGTGCATGAGATGTGTTTTGCCTAGGCCAACCCCACCGTAGATCAGCAGAGGGTTATAGGCACTCCCGGGCGATTCTGCCACCTTCATGCTGGCTGCCCGGGCCAACTGGTTATTAGATGCCGCTACGAAGGTCGCGAAGGTGTATCTTGCATCCACATGGGCCGCCCGTTTTACCCTTGTGGGGCTTGCCTGCGGCTGTATATCAGCTTCGCGGACGGATGCTGTCTTTGGAGAGGTTTCTGCCTCGCGAAGTGCGTAGCTCACTCTCAGTCCGGATCGCCCCACGGCGGTTCCTAAGACTTCTTCCAGCAGGCCCTGGTAGTGGTCCCGAATCCAGTCTCTGAAGAACCTGTTTGGAACATTGATGGTTACATCATTTCCGGTTATATTTCCTATAGATAGCTCCTTAAACCAGGTTTCGTACACATCCTGTGAGGCCCGCTCTTTGAGCGCGGCCCTCACCTCGTCCCATACAGAAATCATGCTCTTCTCATTGCTGGCAGGGCTCATACTTCCACAAGTATTTCACAGGTGTGAATATCTTTTCTGCTCCTGACTTTTGACCACCCCCACCTTACCCATTCAGATCCTTGAGGCAACTCACACCTTATCCTCAGACACATGCCGGGGCCAAAAGATGGAAAATATTTTCCAAGTCCCTGCTTTCAACCTTTCCACAGCCGATACTCATCCTCTTGCTCCGCCTATTTTTCTTTTATGAACCTTACGGAACAAGAGTCAGTGCATATTCACCAAGCTATGACTTTATCAGCAGCGAATATCAGGTCAACGACCTGCGAGTAAGGAATCGCGTTGCTGTCCCTGCTAGAGGAATCCGTGACTCGGTAAACTTTCACTCCAGGAAGTTGAGGAACAGTGCCGGTTGATGACAGAAAAATAACAATGGATGATGTGGATGGGTTTGATGATGCCGACCCCAGTATCTGAAGAGCCACAGGATTCATCGGATGTTTGAGAAGATGCAGTGTCATGCGATTAAAAGATCAGCACGCGATCAACTTCTTGTACAAAGGCTGCTATATCCTCGGCGGTGGCCTTTTTAATTGTGCAATCTTTCATCCATGCAGATGGTGTCTCTGCGTCAGGCGCAATATGAAAGGGCGTGTCCCATTCAATAAAGACAGGCAGATGTTGTTCGAGAATCTCAGCATCAACAATGTCTGTCGTATCCTCAGCTAGGAGATGTGGCGAGCGGCCACCTAGGAGGATCGTAAGATCTTGGCCCTCACTGTTCGAGCTCAGACCGAGAGCGATGCGAAGAGCTTCCACCGCCCTGTGGCTCTTGAAAGGATCAACCTGAATCAGCACAAGAATTTTGGGAGATGACGTGATGGCCACAAACTCAGCTCAATTCAGGGCAATGAAGCGATCACAACTCGAGACAATATTTGAAAGGACAACAAGACCACAGTATGTGGCCTTTTCGTCCTTCCGTGCCACACCATGTTGTTGTGCTCCATAGGCGCACGCAAATAACCTGAGGCCTGATGCGCGGAGCGGCTCAAAACGAGGATCATCAACCGTCAACACACCCTCGTCAATTAAATACATGTACACATCCTTGCCCGCTTTCAGCGCAGCATTCGAGAGACCAATCGCAGTGTCAAGATTGGGGTTTTCCGGCCCTGTGGACAGTAGCAACCCTAGGCTCGGTTTTTTCATCGGCAATTCACAGGCTTTAGGGGCATCTAACTTGGCTTGATACAAGGGTAAAACATAAACCCATCGTCTATGGAAAACGATACCATTTAAGCTCGGCCGGCGTCAATAGGAAAGAGGGCCGAAATGCATGACACCTGAAAGCGTGTTTAGACTTAAGAATAATTACCGTTAACCTGTCGAGAGAATTGTCTGGAGCTCAGAGACTGAAACAGTGCGATCTTGACGGGTAGGCAGATGTCGGACAAGAAGAGTCATATCCTGGTGAACCTCCTTCACCGCCCAGACAATGCCGGCCACCTCGGCGTACTTCAATTGCTTCCCGAGATCGTCCTCCTCCAGGTAGGTCTCAACCGGCACCCCTCTGGCACGAAGCTCTTCAGCTTGCCGGCTGAGTTCGACGAGGTCGGGCCCGTGCCGGACCAGAAGAACACGCCCAACGCTGGCGTTATGAGGGGTCTCCCGCTCCTGCAGGATAGAGAGGATGCGTTCGAAACCTATCGAACAGCCGACAGCAGGGATCTCTTTTCCGGCGAACTTTCCAATGAGCCCGTCGTATCGGCCGCCGCCCAGGACCGAAGAGCCGAATCCCTCCACCACGGCCTCGTAGATGGGCCCGGTGTAATAATCCAGGCCGCGCACGAGGATCGGATCAAAGACAATCCTAGTGTTCTTATTGACGCCAACAACGTCGCGGACAATTTTTATGATGTTGCTATGAACCTGATCGATTGTCGCAGAAAACTTTGTATGGCGGAGCTCAGTTAAGGTGTTGTCAAAAAACTCGTGCGGAGCTGACTCGCGCGCCACTTTTCGCATTGGCTCGCATCCGCGGATAAAATCTTCCACCTCTTTCGATGCTGCGATTTCGCCTGTAAGGATCTGATGGACTTCCCCACAGATAGTTTCTACGGGCACCTTATCGAATTTATCCAAGACGACTGTAATCGCCCCGATCTGAGCCTCCGGTACGCCGAAACCCATTAGGATTAAAGGCAGCAGTCGTCTATCGCTGATGCGAAAGTGATATTGGCCCAGTCCCAAGGTCTTCAACACCCGCTCGGTCGCGGTAATGATCTCCACCTCGTACTCCGAGGACGTCCCGCCGACCACGTCAATGTCGCATTGATAAAACTCTCGGAACCGTCCTTTTTGCGGACGGTCGGCTCGCCACACCGGTGCAATATGGTAGCGCCGAAACACTTTGGGAAGCTTTCCTTGATGGCTTGCTACAAAGCGGGCGAGCGGCACGGTGAGGTCAAACCGCAGGCCGTAGTCCGCCAGGTCGTCGCCCTCCTCCCTGGCTGCAAGAAGCTTGTCACCCCGCTTGAGAATCTTGAAGAGGAGCTTTTCGTTTTCTCCTCCCCCTTTCCCCATGAGCACCGCGAGGTCTTCCATTGCAGGGGTATCAATCGGGAGGTATCCGTACAGTTTGTAGACTGAGCCGATGGTGTCCATCAGGCGCTGTCGCAGGAGTGTGTCCTGAGGCAGCCAGTCTCGCATGCCGGTGGGAGGGCCGATCGCCATGGCGCGGTATCCTAGCCTCTCGTTTAAGGCATATCAAGGCAGATGAAAAGCATCTTTGATGCCGGTCAGCACAAACTGTACCGCGATCGCGGCCAAAATAAGGCCCATCACGCGCATGAAGATGCGCATACCGGTTTCTTTGAAAAAACGGGAGATGCCGGTCGCGCTGCGCAGGGCGATGTAGGCAAGGACGACGTTCATCAAGATGGCGACTAACAGGGCGCCGAAGGCGTAGATGACGGCAGAGGATTTGGTCGCCTGACCGGTGAGAGCAATCACGGTCGAGATTGTGCCAGGGCCGCTTAACAGCGGAATAGCCAGCGGGATGATCGCAATATCCTCTCGCTTCATGCCCTCCATGTCCTCCTCTGGGGTGTGACGGACCCGATCGGGACGGACCTCCATCATGTCGAAGGCGATCTTCAGGAGCAGCAGGCCGGCCACGATGCGAAACGCCTCGATCGTCACCCCGAACAATCGAAAGATCAAGTTCCCGAACAGAGCAAACGTAACCAGGACCACGAACACCATGAGCAGTGCCCGCTTCACGATCTGAGCCCGCTCGGCCTGGGTGTTCTTGGGTGTAAGGGAAAGGAAAATCGGGACGTTGCCGATCGCATCAAGCGTCACGAAGATGGACACGAAGGCGGTGACGAAGAATGTCGGAAGAAAGTCCATCAGCGGCCGGCCGGCCTGGCGCTGCCTAATCCCTTGCGAGGGTCCTCACTGGAGAGCTTCGCAAGTTCCTCGTACAGTTCCCGTTCCCGCTTGGTGACGGAGCTCGGCGTAACGATCACAAGCCGGACGTAGAGATCGCCGCTGGTCCCGTCCCGTCGCACCAACCCCTTGCCGCGCAGGCGTAGCCGTTGCCCCGCTTGGCTCAAGGGGGGAATCCTGACAGACACGGTTCCGCTCAGGGTGGGCACCGACACCTCTGTTCCCAGCACCGCTTCCCACGGCAGGAGCGGCAAGTCCATCTGCAGGTCGTCGGTAGAGCCTTCGACAAATGAATAGACCGGGTGCGGTTGGATGCGAATTTTGAGGAAGAGGTCTCCGGGCTTGCCCCCGCGCGACGGAGCGGCGCCTTGCCCCTTCAATCTGATGCGGTCGCCGTTCCGAAGACCTTTCGGCAACGTCACGTCCAGCTCTTTAGGGCGTGCACGACCCGTTTGGTCATGAGCCATCAGCGTGAGGCGGCGAGTGCCGCCACGCGTGATATCCTCTAACGACAGCTCGATTTCGGCTTCAAGATCCGCAGGCTGCGCGAACCCCGTTTGTCTCGTCTGCCCCCTGTCCCAGGTTGTCTCAGTGCCGCCGAATGGATTCTGCCGTCCGCCAAACAGGGCTTCGAAGAAATCGCTGAAGCTGCCGCCAAAATCTTCTCCTCCGCCGGTTCCG
>Ga0184632_10000354_pt1 | contig 17568 bp, 19 predicted proteins | sample PLM31_50_b1_FD_133153 | JGI IMG/M metagenome (GOLD analysis project Ga0184632, IMG submission 133153) | Groundwater sediment microbial communities from an aquifer in East River, Colorado, USA - PLM3-1_50_b1 | ecosystem: Environmental > Terrestrial > Soil > Riparian zone | place: USA: East... | reverse complement strand
CGGAAATGAGCGCCGATGCTGTGACCGCGCTGCAGGGCAGCCGTCGCCACCAGTCGGCCGACGGTCGCCATATTTTGAATTTCCCAATCGCGCCGGGTTCGGCACTTGGCTTTGAGCTGTTCGTCCCATTCAGTGATTTGGGCAATGGCTGATTGCAGTCCTTCCCGATTTCGAATAATCCCGACCCTCTCCCACATCAACCGCCGCAGCGTGTTGAGAAGCTTGTCCATATCGGGTAAGGCGTCACCCCCACCCCTCGCCCTTCCATCAAGAAGATGGGTAACAGGGAGCGGGGACCTTTGCGTTGCAGAGCGCGCCGCAGCCTCCGCAGCACGAGCGCCGAAGACCAGCCCTTCCAGCAGGGAATTGCTGGCCAGCCGGTTAGCCCCATGAACCCCCGCGCAGGCGACTTCCCCTGCCGCAAAGAGGCCGGGAATCGTCGTGACGCCGTGCACGTCGGTCTTGACGCCGCCCATTATATAATGCGCACTGGGACAGACCGGAATAGGCTCTTCGGTAATGTCCACGTCATAGCGCAAGCAGGTCGTATAGATTGTTGGAAAGCGCTTTCGGACAAAGTCGGCTCCAAGGTGCCTGACATCCAAATAGACATGGCGGGCCCGCGTGGCGATCATCTCACTCCAGATGGCGCGGGACACAATGTCGCGTGGCGCGACTTCTGCCAGGTCATGGTGGCGGCGCATGAACGCGTCGCCGTTGATGTTGAGGAGCGTGCCGCCCTCCCCCCGCATGGCCTCAGAGAGAAGAAACGGCGGGGTGCCGGGAAGGTACAAGGCCGTTGGATGAAACTGCACGAACTCCATATCCTCCACGATCGCGCCGGCTCGATAGGCCATCGCCACTCCATCCCCGGTCGCGCTCGGGGGATTCGTGGTCCTCGCATAAACCTGACCCGCACCACCGGTGGCCAACACCACCGCTCGTGATGGAACGGCAGTGAGGAGTCCGGTTGACTCATCGAGCACCACCGCCCCCACGCAACGTCCTTCTGCATCAATTAAGAGTCCCGTGGTGAAGTGATGGTCCTGCCAGGCAATGCGCCGTAGGGACCGCGCTCGCTTCAGCAAAGCCCTCACCATTTCGGTGCCGGTCGCATCTCCGCCGGCCCGCAGGATCCGAGAGCGGCTGTGCGCCGCTTCCCGCGTGAGTGCGTACTCCCCTCCTACTTTGTCGAAGCGGGCCCCCCAGCCGATCAGCTCTTGAATGCGCGCCGGTCCTTCTTCCACCAGCACCCGCACCGCTTCCTCGTCACACAGTCCCTTGCCGGCCCGCAGTGTATCTTCCCGATGGACTGCGACGTCGTCTTCTTCCGGTGCAACCGCCACTCCGCCCTGGGCATAGATCGAACTTCCCTCAGCCGGGCCGCCCTTTGTCAGAATGAGCACGCGGCCGGCGCGACTCAATCCGATCGCTGCGCGCAACCCCGCCACGCCGCTTCCAATGACAAGAAAGTCAACCGCCAAGGAGGGGCTGCAGGCTGAGCGCGCCCGATTGATGGGCATAGCGCTATTTTCCTTGAGGCCGCTCGCCGCTCAGCCGACGGGCGGTCATCCCAAAAGGCGCATCACCGTCCACCCCACTGAGCGCCAGGTTCTGGTGTCCCACGAGTCGCAGGATTGCATGACCCCGCTCGCGAAACGGCTCGTCGTCCGTTTTGCGCTGCCACTGCCCCTGCCAATGGAAGTGGACCGCAACGTCGGTGCCTTCGATCAGGACGCGGTCAATACCGAGGTCCAGGTTGATCCGCTCATAAATCGCAAAGTCTCGCTCCACTTCCAGTTCCAGACGACGAAGGCTGTCCAGCGGCATCAGCAGAGCGTGAAAGGCTTGAGCATCCTTGTTGACGTAGGCCTGTCTGATTCGCTCGACGGTCGCATCAATGCTCCGCACCTGCGCGGCATCCGCAGGATTCACGGGATTGGGCTTCGAGCAGCCCATCGCGATCACGGCGAGGATTCCCAGAAGCGCCCGGAACAGAACAGCACGCCACTGTGAGAACAAGACCATCTGAGGATTATAGCATGACCCTGCTTGACAGAACGTTCAAGAGGCAGCTAGGGAAGGATATGCGCAGTGTCCTCGAAACATCGGCCATTGAGATCATCATGCGTCTTCGGGGAGCCGGCCATCTGGCATTCTTTGTCGGCGGATGCGTCCGAGACCGGTTGCTCGGTCTGGAGCCGCATGACTATGACATCGTGACCGACGCCATGCCCCCTGAAATTCAGCGCCTCTTTCCCCACACGATCCCTATCGGCGCGGCGTTTGGTACGGTACTGGTTGTCCATCATGACTACCAGTATCACGTGTCCACGTTTCGCGGCGCGACACCGGATAGCCGTGCTGAAGAGTTCATTCGCTCAGACGTGGCTCACCGCGATTTTACAATCAACGCCATGGCTGCCGATCCAGAAAGCGGCGCTGTCTACGATTTCGTGAACGGCCGAAGTGACCTCGAACACAAGCTGATCCGGGCGGTCCTTAGCCCCGACGCTCGCTTCATGGAGGATCCGCTGCGCCTACTCCGGGCCATCCGCTTTGTAGTGCAGCTGGGCTTTACACTCGATCCCGAAACGGAGATCGTCATGACGCGCCGGGCCTCGGACGCGGCGCAGGCCAGCCCAGAGCGCATTCATCAGGAGCTGCTGGCCATTCTCCTCAGCCCATCCCCTGCTCTGGGGTTTCGGCTGCTGCGCCGCACCGCTCTCCTACATGTGCTCTTGCCGGAAGTCGCCGCCATGGACGGCGTGGCGCAGCCTCCCGAGTTCCACCCGGAGGGAGATGTCTGGACCCACACCTTACTCATGCTGGAGCAGATGCACAGCCCATCACCTGAGCTAGCCTTGAGCGTCTTACTTCACGATGTTGGCAAACCACCGACGTATAGGGTAGCTGACCGCATCCGGTTCGACCGGCATCCTCAAGCGGGCGTGCAGATCGTACAAGGGATTGCGCGCCGATACCGTTGGCCGCGTGCGCAACTTGAGCGGGTGTGCGTGCTGGTCCAAGATCACCTAATTTTTATGAATGTGCCGGCCATGCGGCGAAGCACACTGGTGCGGTGGCTTCGCAAACCCCATTTCCCGGAGCTGCTGGAGCTGCACCGTCTGGATTGCCTCGGCAGCCACCGCTCTCTCACAACGTACGAGTTCTGCCGAGCGCAGTTGGCGGACTTCACACCTGAGCAGCGGCGGCCCGCTCGTCTGCTTACGGGAGATGATCTCAAAGCTTTAGGCTATCCTACCGGCCCACGATATAAAGAAATCCTGAGTGCCGTCGAGGACGCGCAACTGGAAGGCGTGCTGAGGTCCATCGAAGAAGCCAAAACCTGGGTCCGTCAACATTTCCCTGCTTCAGAACCGCCGACATGAACTATTGTCATCGCGCCAGGCTTGACAAGAGATTCCGGATCAACTACCCTCAGCCCGCTTCAGAGGAGCCTTCATGTCGAGTGTCGTCAAGAAGCGCAAAAAGAAAATGCGGAAACACAAGCACCGCAAGCTTCGACGGCGCATGAAGTTCGCCCGTCGGAAGGGTTCGTGACCTTCTTCACTGCCATCGAGTAGCTCCGACAGCCCTCATTTACCACCCTCACCGTCGAATCGCTTCGAGGTTTTGAATGTCGCCGTTCGGCAGATTCACAGCGTACCTCCGGCCCTATCGAGGCCAGATGATCGCGGCCGTGCTGTTGGTTATGGCGGTCGCCGCCACCAATCTGACGATGCTGTGGGTCGTCCGCCAGTTCGTGGACCATGTGCTGGTGCAGCAGAATCCCTCGGCGCTCACGACGGCGGTGATGCAGCTCGCCTTGCTGTTTCTCGCGCAAGGCCTCTTCGCCATGGGGCACAGTTACCTCACGTCTTCTATCGGGCAGCACATCGTGACCGATCTGCGGACGCAGCTGTTCGCCCATCTGCAAACCCTGTCCCTGAGCTTCTTCGCTCGTCGACGGACCGGGGAGTTGATATCGCGCCTCATGAACGACGTGGGGGCCCTTCAGCAGGCGGTCACCGACGCACCGATTGACTCGGCCAAGCAGGTGGTGACCCTTATCGGCGGCGTGACGATCCTCTTTTTCATGAACTGGCGCCTGTGCCTGTTGATCCTCGTGCTGCTGCCGGCGATTGTGATCATCGCGCGCTTCTTCGGCCGCCGGCTGAAATCGCTCTCTACAGGCATTCAGGACGAGACCGCTCGGGCGTCCACTATCCTTGAAGAAGTGATTTCGGGCATTCGCGTGGTGAAATCATTCGTGCGGGAGCGGTACGAACAGGCCCGCTTCGCGGCTCAGGTCCGCCGGACGCTTGACGTTGCCCTGAAGCGTGCCAGGATCCTGGCTGTGTTCGTGCCGACCATCACCGTTGTGACCTTTGCCGCGGCAGCCGGCGTGTTGTGGTACGGCGGCATTCAGGTGATCCGCGGCGTTATCAGTCCGGGGGACCTCATCGCCTTTGTCCTGTACGCCGGTCTGCTGATCGGCCCCTTCGGCGGCTTCGCGCGGCTCTTCTCCCAAGTGAAAGAAGCCCAGGGCGCGCTTCAGCGGGTCTTCGAGATCCTGGATACGAAACCGGATGTAGCGGACTCGCCATCAGCGCTCCCACTAGCACCGGCCCGGGGCGAGGTTTCCATGCAGAACGTCACCTTCGCCTATGATCCGCGGACGCCGGTCCTCACCGACATTTCCTTCAGGGTGCGGCCGGGCGAGTTGGTGGCGATCGTGGGCCCGACCGGTGCCGGTAAAACTACCTTGATCAATCTTTTGCACCGCTTTTACGACCCCCTCGGCGGCTCCGTCTCGATTGACGGCCATGACCTTCGGACCGTCACCCTGATAAGCCTGTATGAATCGATCGGATTGGTCCCTCAGGAGATCCACCTGTTTGGAGGAACGATCCGTGAGAACATTCGCTATGGCCGTCTCGGCGCCAGCGAAGACGAGCTGGTCGCGGCCGCGTGCGCTGCAAATGCTCATGACTTCATCATGCGATTGCCGGACGGCTACGAGACTACAGTGGGTGAGAAAGGCGTGAACCTCTCCGGAGGACAGCGCCAGCGCATCGCTATCGCGCGAGCTGTCCTCAAGAATCCCCGGATGCTGATCCTGGACGAGGCCACATCCGCTCTGGACAACGAGTCCGAATTACTCGTTCAGGACGCGCTTGACCGACTCATGGAAGGTCGGACCACGTTTGTCATTGCGCACCGGCTGAGCACCATTCAGAAGGCTGATCGGATTCTCGTACTCGACAGAGGCCGTATTGTGGAAGAGGGCACCCATGCAGCACTGCTCGGCCGTCAGGGACTCTATTATCATCTCTACACCCTGCGGCTGGTCGAATCATAATCTACTTAATCTTGGAGAAATCCACCTCCCAACTCATCGCGTCGCCGACCTTGGGATACAAGGTAATTTTGGTCACCGCGTTGGGATCAAACGTTCCATACGGAAATGACGCGGTGATCTTGCCTCGATAGGCAGGTCCTTCCGGGTTCTTTCTGGCCTTGTCCGGTTTGGCCATCTCCCCTTTGATCATCCGCCCGTCTTGTTCCAGCGTGGCCTGTGCGTCCTCGGCAAAGTCTGGGGTATCCCCACAAAAGTCAAATGTGATTTTTAACTCTTTGGCCTGGGCGGCTTTCTCGATGGCCTGCTGGGCTTGGTCCTTCTCTCGCTCAAAGCGATCGGGGTCAGCCGCAATCAACGCGCCGAGCCTCTCCAGAGTGAATGTCTTCGTTCGGAGCTCGCCCCCGCCGCCGCACAGATCCTTGGAGAGATCGGCTCCAAAGCGCGGGGTTGGCATGCTCTTCACATCCTTGGTCTGCTTGCCCAGTTCAATCGCCTTCGTCACCGCGGCGTCATCCAGCTTTATATCGATCCCCCACGCCGACCCCGCGAACACACCGAGCAGGACAGCGCTCATCAGTCCGAATCTCCATCCGCCCGAAGCCGACATCGTGCGCCTCCACAACGAAACGTTTGGTTCACCCTGGATTCGACGACAACTTCCAGATTTTGCACGTGCCGTTATTTTAGAAAATCCAACCCCTGTTTGGCAAACCGACGATTCTTCACGGGGGCCCGTGCGCTAGCTCCGATGCGCCTTTTCACCCGCCCACCCCGGGTCCTATTGCACCCGCTATGGCACCCGCCCGCCCAGAGGCTGCCGAGACAGCCTCTTCATCCCTAAGCCTGTGTCTGCTAGGAAGCAGCCGCCTTTCCCCTGGACGGACCCTTTTCCCGTGGCCTCGCGCCCTTGCCTTCGGGCGTGGGAGCCTGTTAGAGTCTTCCCATTCATCCAACCGCACAAGGAGACCTAACGTGGAAGAGCAGCTGATTGTGAGACTTAAAGAAGTGCTTCAAGGATACAAGGATATCCCATTGGATTACGTGGTCGAGCAGGTCCGTGAAGTATTGAAGAAACGCACGATCAAGGCGTTTCATGTCAACAAACATATTCCCAGCGGCTATGAGGATCAGGGGGCGTTCAATCTTTTGCTCATCACGGGGGGACACACGCTCTTTGATTGCGTAGTCGGCGAAGAGTATTTCCGCTATGACGCCGTGAGCCTCAAGGAGATCGAGAAATTTCAGGTTATTGACGGGGTCTGGGAAAATAAGGAGTCGAAGAAGACCGAAGCGTTTCTGAGCCTACGTCTGTCCCACGGGGAGGAGAGCCACATCGCTCTGGCGCTTGAAGACACCGACCGCCCGAGTCTCAAAGGCCTCGCCGACTTGGTACTCTCGATCCGAAATCCCGAAGCCTGAAGGATTTCCTCTTGTCACCCTGAACTCTTCGCGTGTCATCCTGAACCCTTCGGCTGTCATCCTGAGCACAGCGAAGGATCTAGTTCGTGGCTCAGGGTAAACTCCGTGAAGGATCTCAATTCCACCCTCAGGGCAGGCTTAGTGAAGGGTCTCAATTGCAAGCAGATCCTTCGCTGTGCTCAGGATGCCACATCATGCGTTCTTACTCACCGAGCCTGCAAATTATCCTCCATTCCTTCACAGTGACCGGTTGCACCGAGAGCCGGCTGCCTTTTCGAAGCAGTACCATTTTTTTCAACCCGGATGTTTTCCGCAGGACATCCAGAGAAATGGGGGGCTTGAACGCTTTGACCGCCCGGATGTCGACCATCTCCCAGATCGGTTTTTCCCGGCTCGCCTTCGCATCATAATGGATGTTGCTCGGATCAAACTGCGTATGGTCGGGATAGGCTTCCCGCACCACTGAGGCGATGCCGACAATCGCCGGCTGATCGCAGTTTGAGTGGTAGAAGAACACCTTGTCCCGCACGCGCATCTGACGCATGTAGTTACGGGCCTGATAGTTCCGGACGCCATCCCAGTGGTTTGTGGAGTCCGTAGACCGCATGAGATCGTGGAAGCTGAAGGCTGTGGGCTCCGACTTCATCAACCAATAGCGAAGCGAAGACATGCAGCCGGAGTGTACTCCTTGAAACCGTTACAGCATGATTTGCACGCTCTTACTGCACGTGCCCCTTCGGAATCGGACTTTTGTCAAATAGTTAGATTCCCGGGATCGGCGGAATGGGCGGCGGCGGCGTGGGCTCCGGGGGAATAGGTCCGGGGCCTGGCGGACTCGGCTGTGGCGGCGTGGGTCCAGGCGGCAGAGGACCGGGGTCAGGCGGTAGGGGGTCCGGTCCTGGGCGTTTCACAAGCGCCGGTCGCCTCGGCTTCCCGTCAACCTCGGTGGCAAACTGCTCCCAGATTTGGACATGTCCGAAAGTACACTCGCGCTCGGCAGCCTGTGAAGCCGAGATGAAGCTGTCTCCCGATTCTTGACCACATGCCAGGCAGCCTGAAATCCGTCGATCCACCCTTGGATAGTGTGTATCACGTTTCTCGCAGCCGCGTCCGTCCCATGGCGAATCGCCAACTGGGCCTGGTTGATGCCCATCGCGATTTGCCCGAACGCGTCCCCCAGTTGGCGTACTCCTGCTACCCCCTGTCGCACATCCGACGCCGCGGCGTTTGCCGTTTGAATCGTCTCCCGTGTCAGCTTGAGAAGCATGGGGAGTCGGTCATTGACCTGGCGCGACAGCTGCTCGACCTCTTCAACCATGCGACGAAGACGCAGAAGAACCGCCACCGCTGCCGCCACCATCACCACATCGGCGAGAGCAATGAGGCCAAGTTCGATCTCAAGAATCATCACTTATTACGGTCGGTTGCCTATCGCCTGCCGCCCTCTCTGACCGCCCCCATGCCCGCTTCATAGGCCTGCTTTCCGCGTTCTTTGACCGAATCAAAGCTTTCCCGTCCCCGTTCCACAGCGGTATCAAACGTGGCCTTCGCTTCCCGACCGCGTTCTATCAGATCATCTTTCGCCCGCCCTGCATACTCGCGCAACCTGCTTCGAGTCTCCTCCCCTGAGTAAGGCGCTAACAATAAGGCGATTCCTACTCCGATAAGCGCTCCTGCAAAAAAGGCCAGTGGGCCGACCGAATAGTCATGTGTTTCCCTCATTCTGTTTTCCTTTCCTTACGTAGTTCAAGTTCCCTTTCTGATCTATGATTTAAGATACGAGGAATAACAGAGACCAACCATACCGAAGACGTAGATCGGCTTGATACGAAAGAGATGAGGCCGTAGACCTTGGGGACCAAGGTTGTACTAAAGTAGTCCGACAAACCAGGCATGAAATTTGTCGCTTTGTCTATTGTTCGAGCGGTTGTGGCCTGGTAATAGATGCTAGGCAATTCACTGTCAGGAGAACAGAGGATGATACGCACATGAAAACATGCCTGGTCGCGCTTCTCTTCTCGGTGGGGGTCACAGTCCTTGCCCATGCAGATGCGGCATTCCAGCAAGAAAAACTTGGCGCCGGTCCCGGTGTGCTGGGATGGCCGGCGACAACCCCCTGCATGGTGGTGGGAGAAGTCTCGTGGGCCAAAGAGGACATGGAACCGAAAATTCGGCTCGCCACCGGCTGCCCGATCCAGGTTCAGCGGGATGGCAGGTACATCAAGCTGTCCTCGGCCAAATGGAGGGTTGAGATTGTGATTCCCGAGGTGCCGAGTCTTCAAGGCTTCCTCTATGTCTGGGGGCAAGGGATGGCTACGATCGGTAATCGGACGGTGAAAGTTGCTTACGGGCCGGTCGATGGGATCTAGCTCAATGGCGGAATCACGCACCGCAATGGCCAAGGAGCCGGAGCAACTGTCCAGCGCCGTTGATCATCTGCTGGAAGAATGCCGGATGGTGCTCCCCGGAATCCAGGCTCGAGCGGGAGGTGATAGAAGGTATTGTTCACCTCCACAGTGTCGAAATGCTGTTGATAGAAACTCAGCATCTCCGACACTGGGAGATCGGCCGGATAAAACGGCCCCAGCCAGTGTTTGTAGTGCCAGCCGGATGTACCTATGCGCAGCTCGCAGTGCCTGGATCGGCCGGCATCACTCATGCGCGTACTGGATCACATTCCAATCTTTGACAGAGGCCTCGACCCGCCACTCTTATGAGTGCCTGCCTGGGATTCCACCCCCACGCCATGCACGTAAACCAATTCACCGCCAAGCCAACCGGAGAGCCCCAGCAGGAGAACTGCGCACACCGACAGGATAACCGGCAGCGCCGCGTCCGGATTCATTGTCATCCGGAGCCACAGGTTTACGATGTAGATCGCCACGATCCCTAGGTTCAAGATCATGTGGTTTCTGGCGATCTTCTTCGGCGCGGGTTCCGTCATCGAGAGGTAATCAATCAGGCCCGGGACCCCCGCCGCCAAGCCTCCCACCAGGCCTCCCGCCATGGTGTAGAAGGCGATGTCATGCCACAGGGGACCGCCCCATCCGAGCGCATAGATGAGATCGCTCATCAACGAGAAAATCCACAACGCAATTGGAAACGGAACCAGCATCGGATGGATCGGATGCTTCGCAATACTGGCACGGCTTTCCATAGTCATCTCCTTTCCGTCATGCCGCAGGTGATGAGGCCGGTAATGTGTAGTGCTCGGAGATGACCTCCTTTATCAACGCCCGGCTCTCGGCCGGCGACAATTCAGCTTGCCTCTCGATCTGCGACGCCTGGTCGGCCAACACCTCATCCTTGATTGCCTCGCGGAACCATTTTGAATAATCGCCACGGCGAAGATGATGAGTCCAGGTGCCGTCGTCCACGCCCTCAGCCAGCTGCATGAAGAATAATAGATTTTGAGCGCGCAAGTTGAGCTTTCCTTCCGGCCCTTGGAAATAGAAGCTCCGGTCCGGCCCAAGGTCCCCCTCCGCATACTTGCGCCGATGGCGCACACGCTCCATCCGACATGGCGCAATTCGTACCCGGAGTGGACCGCCGGAGCTTCGCTTTGACCAGAAGAGCGCTTCTCCGGGCTCCAGGGCACCCGGCAGAGAGGAGAGCGTGTCGGTTTCCTGGCCTAACGGTCCCGCCGCTTCGCGGAGCGTCGCATCAGGCGCATTGCCGACAGCGATGACCACGTCAACCGTAGTCAGAATTGCATCCGCGACTTGATTGGGATGGACCGTAATGAGCATGAGCGGCATCAACTCTGGTGGAAGCGCCAAGGCAGCCGGCTCCCAGCCGGACGGCAGGAGATGATGCGCTTCATCTATGACCAGCCAGTGCGGACGGCCGGTCTTGATCCGCAATTCCTGAAATCGAGGGAGCAAGGCACTGAAGAACTTGGGTCGGTCTGCGAGCGGCAGACCGACCAGATTGACGACCGCATTCTGGTGAGGCTTCTTGAGCAATTGCTGGACTTGCTCCACACTCGGCGCTCGCTGGCTGTCCCCCAAGACCACGGCCCCCTCGAAGTATTCGTAGTCGCCTTCCGGGTCTATGACGCAGAACTGGTAGCCGTGTTCCGCCATTCGCTCCAAGAGTCCCGTGGCCAACGTGGACTTGCCGCTTCCTGATGTGCCGGCGAGAAGAATATTCACTCCGTACGGCGGGATTCGCATTTCCTGACCATTCTCTTGCGTGCCGACAAGAATGTGATGGCGAGTCAAACGCGGCTGGACATCCGCTAACTCCCCGTCTAGCAGCCTATCGATAAGCTCCACCACGCCTGCGCCGTGATCTCCCGCAGTCACCAGGTCAGCAGTCTCCTTCACCATGGGCAAGGCATTTTCCACAGCCACGGAACACTCGCAGAGGCGTAGGAACGCGTGGTCATTTTCGGCGTCCCCGATACCCACCACGTTGTGGGACGAAAGTTCCAGTGCACTGAGAGCAGTGACCAGGCCGCTTGCCTTGTTCACCCCGGAGGGCAACACCATGACAGCGCCCTTATTGAAGATCACCTGCCGCTCGAGACCAAGGTCGCGAATCGCCTCCAGCACTGTCGTCTCATGGGGTTGCCAGGTGGCAATGATCACCCGCCCCACCGCCAGCGGGACGTTTCGTCGCTGGAGTTCACGGATGAGCTCAACGGGCGGAGGATCGGCCAAGCATTTCTCTTCGCGTGTCGCCGGGCAGTAGAGAAGCGCCCCGTTCTCGGCTACGATCCAATCGCAGAGGTCAACATCCTTGAAGACCGTCAGGAGATCCCCTAGCTGGCGTCCCGTTACTAAAAGGAATTTGCGGCCGGAGGCCCGGAGGCGACGGACCGCCGCCGAGGTCGCCTCTGACACCCGGCCGGCCGCCGCGAGAGTGCCATCGTAATCACACGCCAGCGCGAGGTATCGCATAGCTCTATTTTGGGAGCAAGCGTAGGACCGCGAGCGATCGGGACTCCAGCTGATAGGGTTCGCCCCCTTTGTACACCCGGCTCCGCTTCTTGTCGATGTCACCCGCAGTGTCCACCACCAGTTCCCACCGGACACCACGTTTATGCGCCGGCAGAACAAACGGCAGCGGTTCATGATGCGCGTTCATCAGCACAAGAAAGGTATCGTCGACAATTGGCCGTCCTTTGGCATCCGGTTCCTCAATGGCGTCACCCGCGAGGCGCATCCCGAAGCAGCGGACGAAGCCGGTGTTCCATTCCTCCTCGGTCATCTCCTTGCCGTCCGGTCGGAACCAGGCGATATCTTTGACTTCGGAGCCTTGAATGCCTTTACCTTGAAAAAACCGCCGTCGCCGGAACACCGGGTGGCTGCGCCGGAGGGTGATAAGCTTGTGCGTAAACGCCAACAAGGTTTGGGCCTGACGGCTCAGGTTCCAATCAAACCAGGTCACCTCATTGTCCTGGCAATACGCATTATTGTTTCCACGCTGGGTACGACTGATCTCATCGCCTCCGCACAGCATCGGCACGCCTTGGGACAGAAACAGTGTGGCCAGCATGTTTCGCTTTTGGCGTTCCCGCAGCTCGTTAATGGCTGGATCATCGCTCGGGCCCTCGACCCCGCAGTTCCAACTGTAGTTGTCGTCGGTGCCGTCTCGACTGTCCTCCCCATTTGCCTCGTTGTGTTTGGTGTTGTAGGACACCAGATCATTCAACGTGAAACCGTCATGCGCCGTGACGAAGTTGATGCTGGCGTGCGGGCGGCGCCCGCTGGGCTCATACAGATCACTGCTGCCCGTAAGCCGGTACCCCACTTCCGCCACGATGCCGCCGTCGCCGCGCCAGTATCGCCGGGTCGTGTCGCGGTACTTGCCGTTCCACTCGGCCCATCCAGCGGGGAAATTGCCGACCTGATACCCGCCCTCTCCAAGGTCCCACGGTTCAGCGATCAATTTCACTTTACACAGGACCGGATCTTGTTGAATCGTATCGAAGAAGGCGCTCAGCCGATCCACGCTATGTAACTCCCGCGCGAGCGTTGAGGCCAGGTCAAAGCGAAATCCATCCACATGCATGTCAGTGACCCAATACCGCAGGCTGTCCGTAATGAGCTGGAGTGTTCGTGGATGCCGGACGTTCAGCGTGTTGCCGGTGCCCGTGTAATCAATATAGTAGCGGTAATTCTCCCCGCCCAGCCGATAATAGGCAGCGTTATCAATCCCGCGAAACGACAGCGTGGGGCCGAGTTGGTTTCCCTCGCCTGTGTGGTTGTAGACCACATCCAGAATCACCTCGATGCCGGCGGTGTGGAGTATGTTCACCATTGTTTTAAATTCGTTGACGTGCTGCCCGCGATCGGTGGCGATTCCGTACTCATTGTCCGGGGCGAAAAACCCAATGCTGTTGTAGCCCCAATAGTTGGTGAGTCCCCGCTGGATCAAGGGTTGGTCGCGCACGAAATAATGCACCGGTAGCAGCTCCACGGCTGTGACACCGAGGCTCCGCAGATAATCAATCGCCGCCGGCGTCGCCAGGCCGGCGTAGGTGCCGCGTAATGACTCGGGTACATCGGGGTGCCGAATTGTAAATCCCTTAACATGCACCTCATAGATGATGGTCCTGTCCCAGGGAGTCCGCAGCAACCGATCGTCGCCCCAAGTGAAGGCCTGCTCGATGACCACCGCCTTCGGCACGCTTGCTGCGTTATTGCGGTCATCTTTCGAGAGGTCGGCGAGGGGGTCGCCGATGTGGTACCCGAACATCGCGTCGGACCATTCGATCCGTCCCGACAGGGCCTTAGCGTAAGGATCAATCAAGAGCTTCGCCGGGTTGAACCGGTGCCCTGCCTGCGGTTCATAGGGACCGTACACCCGATAACCGTACATTTGACCCGGTCGCACTTCCGGGAGATAGACATGCCAGATCTGGTCGGTCCGCTCTTCGACACGGATGCGATGCGACTCCTTGTCCTGGGGGGCCTGATCGAACAAGCACAGTTCAACGCCGGTCGCATTCTCGGAGAACAGCGCGAAATTGACCCCTTCTCCATCCCATGTCGCGCCTAACGGATAGGGACGTCCCGGCCAGACCCGCATCATAGTGAATCCCTTAACAGATCAGCGATGGATGTTAGTTGAGTCAAAGCCAAAAAATCTTTCCCTCTAAGGTACGTCAATATCTTATACCAAAGAGGGGCAAACAGGAATGACGGAGTACCCGGTGCAACTTCATTTAGAATTGTGACTCCCGCATCAATACAATGTGAACTCGATGCTTGTTTGGAGTCACACGAGTCCGCTCTCTAATCTCCTTCGTGGTATTTGATCCCTCCACAAGCAACCATTCTTCCGTAGGCTGGCAGCGCGCATGGCGCCATGTCACGATAGGAAGCGCACACTGGGATGGCCGATTCACGTGATACGTCCTGGACCACGGACGAACTCGTCAGCATGAAGCGATTGGTACCATGTGTTCTGATCGGAATTCTGGTCCTGGCTCTGAACTCATGCGCCGCGCTGCCGAAGCCGGAATTGGGTCGCGCGCCGGCGACTCCGCCGATAGACCTCAGCGGAGATTGGGAATACCAAGACGACGAGACCACGCAGAAAATTTCTCTCGATGAGCATGGCAATGGACAGTATGCCTGGCAAGGCGGGCGCTTCCTGACGACCTCTTTTTCAGAGGAACGATGGGATGGCCATTGGTCTCAGAAAGGCAACGATCGCGAAGGAGGATTCACGCTCCGTCCTTCCGCTGACGGCAAGGAGGCCGAAGGGACCTGGTGGTACACCCGGATTGGGGATAGGGACATTCCACCGCATGCGCAAGGCGGCAGCTTCCGCCTGCGGCGTGTCAGTCCGTCCGCATCATTCCGCCTTCCGTCACCAACCAGCCCCTGAGTCCTGACGAGACGCATCGTTATTTCTTTTCCACAATCTTCCCGTCCTGGGCGTCCACATAGACTTTGGACGTCTTCTTATTCGAGTCAACAATCTGGACCTTATAGACGACCCGACCTTTTTCTTTCTCCATCTCGACTTCATAGGGCTTGCTGCCCGGACTTGAATCAGTTGCAACCTTGATGGCCTGTTCCATCGATATCTTGGCATCGAGTGCGTATTCCTTCTCGGACGCCGCCCCAACCGGACCGCTCAGGCTGAGGCCGAACAATAAAATGGCCAGCATAAGCACGTATCGCATCATATTCCCTCCTGTGACTCGTTTCGAGTTGATGGCTCGGACATGCCTTACTTTTTTGGTTCGACAATCTTACCGTCCACCGCATTGATCTGGACCGAATGCAGTTTCTTGTTTGCGTCCACAATCGTCACTTTGTACACAATTTGACCATGGTCCTCGTCGAGAACCGCTTCAACCGCTTTCCCCGGAATTGCTTTCTCCACAATGCTCACAGCTTCTGACAGTGTGATCCGGGCAGTCTCGGCCAGCCGCTTCTGCTTGTCTTCCACAGTCTTCAACGGGTCCTGTGGCAACCGCGGGGAGATGCCCGGCGACTGTGGGAACTGTCTTTCCTGTCCGATGCATTGTTGTCCTGATAGACTTAGAAGAAGAGCGAGGAGACCCACAAGCAGGACGTTCATAGAACCCTCAGGCCGAAGCTCAGACCATCAGTCGGGAGTAAAAACGCCGTGGAGACGCTGGTCGCAAATGCGCCGTCGCCATTCTAAGCGATGAGCTACCTAGACAACGCGCGCTAGTGAGGCACTTGGTGCTGTTGGATCTCCACAATCCGCCCGGTTCCGAAACGCAGCTCTACAATAGAATTATCGTCGAGCGCGTAGACCCAGTTGTCAAGATGCCTGGTCTTGGGAGGCCCGGCCAAACTCATCACCTCTGCCTCACTCATACCGACCGACAAGCGGTTCAATGTGCTGAAATCAATCCGGCCTTTCGCAGGTGGCTCCTCTGCTTTGCTCGGAAGCGCCTTGATTGATTCGGCCTCTGCGGTCTGAGGCATGGACAAATTTACCTCGGCCTCCCGACTCTTTGGGATGACCTTCACCTCGACATCCTTTCTTGGCACATACTGGCGGCAATCTTTTAAATCCTTCGTCTCATTTGTGAAGATTTCCGTGCCGTCCGGCTGATAACACAGCCATATACCGCCAGCGCCGACTTCGGCCGGGCCCACCAACAACGATCCTAACGCCAGCACGCTAAGAAAAGTTCTGGTCATAGTTCCTCCGTCCCGCTACCGGTGACGCCGCAAGGGTCAGAGTCCCATAATTCGTACGAGAATCCCTGTCCGCGTCGTCGTCCTGGTTTTGGCCATGATATGTTTGATGTGCTCCTTGACCGTCTGCTCGGTGACGCCGAGCTCATTGCCGATTTCTTTATTCGTCCAGCCCTTCAAGAGGTTCTGAACCACGGTGCCCTCACGCTCTGTGAGCCCGAAGAGCTCCTTGGCCTGATCGACCGGCTGATGCCGGCGCCCAATCTGCTCCATTGTAATGAGGACGCGCGACTGTCCCCCACCCTCACGACCAGGCAACCCGAGGCCCGACACGTGAATACCACAGTCAGGGCCTCTGACAATGCGCTCGATACGGTACTGCTCCCAGTCCTTGGCATCGGTCCATACCTGAAGTAGCTTTGTAATTTCCGCGCATAGCTCCTTCACCACCTGTGGCAGGACGCGGGAAGCACGTTTGCCTGCGCTATTACCATTATTGCCGTTGTCAGTATGACCTGCTCCCTCATGGATGAGCGCGCACAGCTCCCATGCGCGACGATCCTGATAGACTAACTGGTTCGACGTGGTCAGAATCAAAATACCAAGGCCGGCGCGTTTATCCGCAATCGTCTGAGTGAAATCACGGGGAGCATCCACTTCACCCTTCTCCTCGTTGTGGAGACGCGCTCCGTCGTTATTTTCGGCCCTGCTGAACGTCAAAGAGATCACGCTCGCCATGGGAACCCTCCGTTATGAAAGAAGCACGCTTTCTAAGCGCTGGCTTCTGCTAGGGCACGGATTAGTCCTGCCGTGCGGCCTTCTCCTCAGCCTTGGCTTTTTTCTTGGCGGCTTTGGCTTCAGCCTTTGCCTTTTTCTTTTCCGCTTTGGCCTCGGCCTTGGCTTTTTTCTCATCGGCCTTTATGTCCGCCTTTTCCACCTTCTCGTCTGCCTTGATCGCAGCTTTCTCAGATTTCTCTCCAGCTTTCGCTTTGTCCTTTTCCATCTTCTCATCCGATTTGATCGTAGCTTTCTCCAATTGTTCTTCAGCTTTCGCTTTGTCCTTTTCCATCTTTTCCGTCGCGGTATCCGCGAATGCAAGGGTGCTAAAGACAAAGGCCATCATCATGGCGAACATACCTGCTGCTATGCGTTTCATTAGGGCTCCCCTTTCTATGTCTCTACGTTGGAACGAAACTTCCCCGCGAAAAGCTCGTACTGCCTGGTTGCTATATCACAGGCCGCCGCCCCTGAATAATCCCTATCACCAAGACCACCAAAGCGACCAGCAAGAGCAGGTGAATAAACCCACCCAGCGTGTAAGAACTGACAAGCCCGAGCGCCCAGAGAATCAGCAGAATCACAAAGATCGTCCACAACATGGTGCTCCTTTCCGCACGCTTCGCCGCGCTTCCTTAGGCTGTTTTCCCTCCCCATTTACCAGACGCCTGAGTCTGGGTGCATTAGACAAATGATCGATGGACCAGCTTAAAATGTCGTGCTATGCTCCTCCACAAGTCCCTTCTCAGCCGGGTCGGTCCCTCGCCCCGGTCTACAACCTGCTCCTGGCGTTCGGGTGGTGTCCTCTCGATGGTGATCACCACTCGTCAGGGGCCGCGATCACCGCCGACCTTTCACGTGAGATGCTCG
>Ga0184632_10000351_pt1 | contig 17607 bp, 15 predicted proteins | sample PLM31_50_b1_FD_133153 | JGI IMG/M metagenome (GOLD analysis project Ga0184632, IMG submission 133153) | Groundwater sediment microbial communities from an aquifer in East River, Colorado, USA - PLM3-1_50_b1 | ecosystem: Environmental > Terrestrial > Soil > Riparian zone | place: USA: East... | reverse complement strand
TGGAGGTGACGGTCATGCCGCCAACGATGCTGGTTCCGGATAAGGCGGCGGGCAGGACAATGCGCTGTTACGGGCGGCAACCTCGCGACCGCATGCGCGTTTTTTTGGGGGAAACGATTCGATGGATCTGCGCAAGCTCAAAACGCTGATTGAGCTCGTCGAAACGTCAGGCATCGCCGAGCTTGAAATCCAGGAAGGCGAGGAGCGGGTTCGCATTACCCGATCGCTCGCAGCCGGCCAGAGCCACGGCGCGGCGGCTCCTCAGAACGCGGCTGCGTTGTCCGCGGTATCCATGCCCACGCCGGCCGCCAATGCACCTCCGCTCGTCGCTGAAGGCCATGTCGTGAAAAGCCCGATGGTCGGCACGTTCTATCGCTCGGCGACCCCGGGCTCGAGGCCGTTTGTCGAGGTCGGCGACGCCGTGGAAGAAGGCGCCACGCTTTGCATCGTCGAAGCCATGAAGCTCATGAACGAAATCGAGGCCGACAAGTCCGGTGTCATCAAGTCGATCCTGACGGAAAACGGGCAACCGGTGGAATTTGGTCAGCCGCTTTTCGTTATTGCATAGGTGCTGGCATGACGACTCCATACGTTCGGCCCCCCGTTTCGGTGTGCGCTAACGTGAGCGAAGCGAACGTCAAGCGAGCGAATGCGAGCGGCGCGCGCTCAAACGGGCAACCGGTGGAATTCGGACAGCCTCTTTTGATCATCGGTTGACCGAACCGCTTCGTGGCCCTCTCCCAAGCCGCCGCCGGCAAGGCGACCGACAAGCTGTTCGACAAGATCCTGATCGCCAATCGCGGCGAGATCGCGTTGCGCATCCAGCGCGCGTGCCGCGAGCTGGGCATCAAGACGGTCGTCGTCCACTCGGAAGCGGATCGCGACGCCAAATATGTGCGGCTCGCCGACGAATCCGTGTGCATCGGCCCGCCGCCGTCGGCGCAAAGCTACCTGCACGTTCCCGCGATCATCGCGGCGGCCGAAGTCACCGACGCCCAGGCCATTCATCCCGGTTACGGTTTTCTGTCGGAGAACGCGGACTTCGCCGACAAGGTCGAGAAATCGGGGTTCGTGTTCATCGGCCCGCGCGTGGAAACGATCCGGTTGATGGGGGACAAGATCAGCGCGAAGGTGGCGATGACGAAGGCCGGCGTGCCGTGCGTTCCGGGATCGGAGGGCGGGCTCCCTGACGATGCGAAGGAAATCGTGCGCATGGCGCGCGCCGTGGGGTATCCGGTGATCGTCAAGGCGGCCGGTGGCGGCGGCGGCCGCGGAATGCGCGTGGTCCATACCGAGGCGGCGTTGCTGCCGGCGGTGGCGCTGACCAAGGCGGAGGCGCAGGCCGCGTTCGGCAATCCGATCGTGTACATGGAAAAATACCTGGGCAATCCGCGCCACATCGAAATCCAGGTTCTTTGCGATGAACACAAGAACGCCGTGTACCTGTTCGAGCGCGACTGCTCGATGCAGCGGCGTCATCAGAAAATCATCGAGGAGGCACCTGCGCCCGGCGTCAACCAGCGCGCTCTGCTGCGCATCGCGGAGCGCTGCGCCGACGCCTGTCGAAAGATCGGCTATCGCGGTGCCGGCACGTTCGAGTTCCTCTACGAGAACGACGAATTCTTTTTCATCGAAATGAACACGCGTATCCAGGTCGAGCACCCGGTGACGGAATTGATCACCGGCATCGACATCGTGCAACAGCAGATCCTGATCGCCGCCGGCCGCAAGCTCGCGTTCCGCCAGCGCGACGTGGTCAAGCGCGGTCACGCGATCGAATGCCGGATCAACGCCGAGGATCCCTATTCGTTCGTTCCTTCGCCGGGGCGCATCACGTCATGGCATCCGCCGGGCGGCCCCGGCATTCGCGTCGATTCGCACGCGTATCAGAATTATTTCGTGCCGCCCAACTACGATTCGATGATCGGCAAGGTGATTGCGTATGGCGATACGCGCGAGCAGGCGATCGCGCGCATGCGCATCGCGCTGTCCGAGATGATCGTCGAAGGGATCAAGACCAATATTCCGCTACATCAGGAACTGTTGCTCGACGACAAGTTCCTGCGCGGCGGCACGTCGATTCACTACCTCGAAGAGCGCATGGCCAAGCGCAAGCCGTGAGCGCCGCCCTCGGGGGCAGCGCGGCTTTGATTGCCGCAAGCTTGGGAATCTAATGACGATTGCCAAAATGGGTGACGACATCCGCAAGACTGTCGTCGTCCCCGCGAAGGCGGGACCCAGTGGCGTACAACCAACGACGCCAGGTTCCCGCCTTCGCGGGAACGACGGAAAAATTGTCATCTATTTCGGTAATCCCCAGTAATGACCTTTATCGCGCTGCGCTTCGATGCATCGGCCGCTGCCGCGGAAGCCTGGTCCGACGCGCTGCTCGACGCCGGCGCGCTTTCGGTCGACGTGTCCGACCCTCTGGCCGGCACCGCGGACGAATCGCCTCTCTATGGCGAGCCGGGAGAAGCGGTCGCGCAGCGCTGGAATTGGTCGCGAGTCGTCGCGCTCTTCGCCGCGGATGCCGACTGGCGTTCCGCGTTGCGCCAAGTCGCGCAAGCGCTCGCGCAGCCTGTCCCTCCCCACGAGACGTTCCCGGTCGCCGATCAGGATTGGGTGCGACAAACCCAGGCGCAATTCGGTCCCATCGAGATCGCGCGCGGTTTCTGGATCGTCCCGTCATGGTCGGCCGTACCGGAACCCGGTGCCATCAGCCTGCGGCTCGATCCGGGCCTCGCCTTTGGAACCGGATCGCATCCGACCACGCGACTCTGCCTCGAATGGCTGCGTGAGACTTTGGCCGGTGGCGAGTCGGTGCTCGACTACGGTTGCGGTTCCGGCATCCTCGCCATCGCTGCCGGCAAACTAGGCGCCGGTCGGGTCGTCGGCGTGGACGTGGACCCGCAAGCCATCCGCGCCAGTGACGGGAACGCGCGCCAAAACGATGTCGCGGCCGTCTTTGTCGAACCGCATGCGCTTCCGGCGGCCACCCATGATGTGGTCGTCGCCAACATCCTTGCCAATCCGCTGATCCTCCTGGCCCCGGCCCTCGCGCAGCGCGTCGTCGCCGACGGCCGCATCGCGCTATCGGGCATTCTCGACGAACAGGTCGATTCCGTTATCGCCGCGTACGTGCGCTGGTTTACACTCGCTCGGTGGCGGAGGAACGAGGGTTGGGTACTGTTGGCGGGGAAACGTCGGCCATGACCAGTTCTCACAACGAGGCGCCGAGTCGCCGGGGAACACCGATCTGATTTTCTCGGCGTCCGTCGCACCTCATTGCGAAATCCAGACGATGGCCGACGAACAATTCACACGCTGCCCAGGCTGCAAGACGGTGTTTCGCGTGACCGACGCGCAGCTCGCATTGCGCGAAGGCCAGGTGCGGTGCGGGCATTGCCGGACGGTGTTCAACGGACGCGAGAAGCTCATCTCGCTGGCGCCGCCGGCAGGTGGCGAGGCGGAGCCCGAAATCGACGAGCTCGCGCAGGGGCCGCCGACGGTGACGTTGCGCAGCGCGCGCGCACTCGACCCGCCACCGCCGGACGAGCCGCCGCCGCACGGGGTCGTCGACTACGAGAACCGTTTCGCGTGGGAGAAAAAGAAGGCGCCGTCGCGACTGTGGACGGTGCTCGGCATGATCGCGATCCCGGCGCTTGCCGCCGCCCTCGTGCTGCAGGCGCTGTTTCACTTCCGCGACGCGCTGGCCGCGCACGCACCGGCGACGAAACCCATGCTGACGCGGGTCTGCGCGCTCTTGGGTTGCGCGATTCGCCCGCTCAGGGACGTCGCCGCCCTGTCCATCGATGCGTCCGACTTGCAGGCGGATCCCGCCCATCGCGGGTTGCTCGTCCTGACCGCCACCATCCGCAATCGCGCGCCGTACCCGATCGGCTACCCGCATCTCGAGCTGACGCTCACTGACGCTCAGGAACAGGTCGTCGTTCGGCGCGCGCTGGGTCCCCCCGATTACGTGAGCGGCACGGCAAACACCGCCACGGGCATTGCGGGCAATGGCGAAGTCCCGGTCAAGCTCTTCATCGATGCCAGCGCGACGTCGCAAGCGGGCTACCGGCTCTACCTGTTTTTCCCGTGATCACCGCCCGTGATCCGCGGGAAAGACCCGATATGCCACGCCATGGTGCGGCCGCGGGGATTTGAATGGCTAGTCGCACGGGATATCGGCGCGCGCTACCAATTAAATTTTAGCGGATAATCAAACAGTTGCGTTTGATTTTCACGAAGCGGCCGTCATATCCGGACGCGAATTCGCCGTCACTTCACGGACGAATGCTGCAAAGCGCAAACCTCAGGACCCCGATCGCGCCGGCTGCACTATGGTGGTGCGCCGCGCTTGAGCTCTCGCCCCGATCGGGTGCAAAATGGCGTTGGTTTTCGAGGGCCAAGCGGCGGAAACGGCTGCAAGACCATGAGTTGCAGGGCTTTTGGGCATGGCATGGTTCTCGCTAAACCTTTCCCGCTCGATTTCGCGATGCAGCGTAGCGCTGTCCGCTCCTTTTCAAACGCTTCGTCAGGAGAAATGCATGGCAACACCCGCCGACGTCCTAAAAATGATCAAAGACAAGGAGGTCAAGTTCGTCGATCTCCGCTTTACGGATACCCGCGGCAAAGAGCAGCACGTGACCGTGCCTGCCAAGCAGTTCACCAACGACAAGTTCGAATCGGGCCACGCGTTCGACGGGTCGTCGATCGCCGGCTGGAAGGGCATCCAGGCCTCCGACATGTTGCTGATGCCCGATCCCGCGACGGCCAACCTCGATCCGTTCATGGACGAGACGACGTTGCTCATCACGTGCGATGTGGTCGAGCCCTCGGACGGCAAGGGCTATGAGCGCGATCCGCGCTCGCTCGCCAAGCGCGCCGAAGCGTTTCTCAAATCGTCGGGCCTGGGCGATACCGCCTATTTCGGTCCCGAGCCCGAGTTCTTCATCTTCGACGCGGTCGAATGGTCGATCGACATGTCGGGCAGCTACTGCAAGATTTTCTCGAGCGAGGCGCCATGGTCGACGGCCGAGAAATTCGAGGGCGGCAACATGGGGCATCGGCCGCCGGTCAAAGGCGGCTATTTTCCGGTGCCGCCGGTCGATTCGCTGCAGGACATCCGGTCCGCGATGTGTCTCGCGATGGAGCAGATGGGCGTCGAAGTGGAGGTCCATCATCACGAAGTCGCCGCCGCGGGTCAGAACGAGATCGGCACCAAGTTCGAAACGCTCGTCAAGCGCGCCGATTGGCTGCAGATCCTCAAGTACTGCGTGCACAACACGGCGCACGCGTACGGCAAGACTGCGACGTTCATGCCCAAGCCCATCGTCGGCGACAACGGATCGGGCATGCATGTGCACCAATCGATCTGGAAGGACGGCAAGAATCTGTTTGCCGGCGACGGTTATGCGGGATTGTCGGAGCTCGCGCTGTACTACATCGGTGGCGTGATCAAGCATGCAAAGGCATTGAACGCGATCACCAATCCCGGCACCAATTCGTACAAGCGGCTGGTCCCGGGGTTCGAGGCGCCCATCAATCTCGCGTATTCGGCGCGCAATCGCTCGGCGGCGATCCGAATTCCTTATGTCTCCAACCCGAAGGGACGCCGCATCGAAGTGCGCTTCCCGGATCCGACGGCGAATCCGTATCTCGCCTTCTCCGCGATGATGATGGCCGGTATCGACGGCATCCAGAACAAGATCCATCCGGGCGACCCGATGGACAAGAACCTCTACGATCTCGAGCCCGAGGAAGCGGCGAAGGTTCCACACCCGTGCGCGTCGCTCGACGAGGCGCTCGACCATCTCGACCGCGATCGCGAATTCCTGACGCGCGGCGGCGTGTTCACCAACGACATGCTCGACGGCTACATCGCGTTGAAAATGGAAGAGGTGACCCGCTTCCGGATGACGACGCACCCGGTCGAGTTCGACATGTATTTCAGCCTGTAAGCGGAACGACGATGTCGGCGCCCACGGCGGCGCGTGCGTTATGCGAAGTGCGGGGGCAGGCCTTGTGCCTGCCCCTTTTGCTTCGGGTACGCTACACTCGGCCGCCATGCGCAACCACGCCTTCCTTGCCGGAAAACGGTGCGTCAATGCCCTTTGGTGGTGCTTGGCCGCGTCGACGATCCTGTCCTTCGCCATCGCGGGCGAGGCAGCCACGCTTGCCGAAAAGGCGCGCGAGTCCGGCTGCGTCAGCAAGCCCACACCGGTCCAGGAGACGCTGTACCGCTGCAGCACCGAGTCCGGTGCGTTCTCGTATTTCAACGTGCCTGGCATCAGCGGAGAATTTCGCGGCAGCCCCAGCGGCACCAACAGCCGCGGCAAATCCACGTCGACGCCGACTCCGGCCGGATTCCCCAAGGTCGATGCCGAGACGCAGAAAGGCCGCGACGACATGCGGCGCAAGGTACTCGCCGACGAGCTGGCGGCCGAGGAGAAACTGCTGGCCGAGGCGCGCACCACATTTGCGAGCGGCGCACCGATTCCACTCCCCGAAGAACAGGCGAATGCCGGCAAGTATCGCGAGCGTATTGCGCGATTGCGCCAATCGGTGCAGCTCCACGAACGCAACATCGAAGCGCTCAAGAAGGAACTTAGCAACACGCGCTAACACGGTGTGGGTCAGGCTTCAGCCTGACTGGATATGCGGCAAGGCCGCACTCTTGCCCGCGACGGACACACAGCGCGTCGCGCCAATGCCGGCGCGGATATTGCTACTGAACGTGGTGACGGCGCGAACGAACGTTATCGTCGCTGCACTTTGGTGCCGGTCGTGGCCGTGAAGCTGCGCTTCTTTCCTTCGTCGGCCACGGCGGCATCGCCAACCCACACCGGGCTGGATCTGCTGGCGGCCGCGGTGTTGATGCTGCGTTCCGATGGACGTATCACCTACGTGAATCCGGCTGCCGAAAACCTGTTCGAGCTTTCCCGGCCGAAGTTCATGGGCCACACGCCGCGTAAATTGTTTGGCGAGTGTCCTGCATTGTTGGCCGCGATCGCCAAGGCGGTGGTGAGCGGCGCGTCCTATACGGAGCAGGAAATCGAGCTCGGCATCAGCGGCAAGGGCAAGCTGCACCTCACGTGCACGGTGTCGCCCGTTGATACGCCGGATGCCACGCTACTGATCGAATTTCGCCACATCGATCAGCAGTTGAAGATTGCGCGCGAGGAACGCCTGCTCGAACAGCAGCAGGCGAACCGTGAGCTGATCCGCAGTCTTGCCCACGAGATCAAGAATCCGCTGGGGGGAATCCGCGGCGCGGCGCAACTGCTCGAGCGCGAGCTTGATCGGCCGCAGCTTTCCGAATATACGCAGGTGATCATCGGCGAATCCGACCGGTTGCAGTCGCTGGTGAATCGCCTGTTGACGCCGAATCGATTGCCGACGTACCAGCGCACCAATATCCACGAAATTCTGGTCCGGGTCCGCAGCGTGGTGCGAGCCGAGTTTCCGTCCATTCGCATGGTGTCGGATTTCGATATCAGCATTCCGGAGTTCGAGGCGGATCCCGAGCAGTTGACGCAAGTCGTGCTCAACATCGTCAAGAATGCAGCACAGGCGCTTACCGCGACCGCGAAACCGCAAATCCTGCTCGAGACGCGCATCGCGCGTGGTGTCACGCTGGCCAGGAAACGCCACAAGCTTGCGCTCGCGCTGGCGGTGGTCGACAACGGGCCAGGCGTACCGGAGTCGATTCGCGACAAGATTTTTTATCCGTTGGTGTCGGGTCGCGAAGGCGGCAGCGGCCTGGGCCTCACCATCGCGCAGACTTTTGTCGCGCAGCATAACGGGACCATCGAATGGACGAGCACGCCGGGACGCACGATATTCACGATCCTGCTCCCGCTCGAAATGACGCGCGGAGTCGGCTGATGCGCGCGAGAAGGGAATGAGCGAGAAGATGTACGCCTACGATTACGAACCGCCGCGCGGCAGCGAGGCAAGGGCCGTGTGGATCGTCGACGACGACCGATCGATCCGCTGGGTCCTGGAAAAGGCGCTGGCGCGTGAAGGCATTCCCTTCAAGACGTTTGCCACCGCTTACGAAGTGCTGCAGGCGCTCGCGGTCAGCGAGCCGCAGGTGCTGGTCTCCGATATCCGGATGCCGGGCGAGTCCGGCCTCGCGCTGCTGTCCAAGATCAAGGAGCGGCATCCGCAGATTCCGGTCATCATCATGACCGCGTACTCCGATCTCGATAGCGCCGTCGCCGCCTTTCAGGGCGGTGCGTTCGAGTATCTGCCCAAGCCGTTCGATGTCGATCACGCCATCGCGCTGATCAGGCGCGCGACGACCGAAACGGCCATCGCGCCGTCGTCGACGGACGCGGTCAATGAAACACCCGAGATCCTGGGCCAGGCGCCCGCGATGCAGGAAGTGTTTCGCGCGATCGGCCGGCTCTCGCAATCGAACACCACGGTCATGATCACCGGCGAGTCGGGGACCGGCAAAGAGCTCGTGGCGCGTGCGCTGCACCGGCACAGCCCGCGCGCGGCGATGCCATTCGTCGCGATCAACACGGCGGCCATTCCGAAGGACCTGCTCGAGTCGGAGCTCTTCGGCCACGAGCGCGGCTCGTTCACCGGCGCGCAGGCGTTACGTCGCGGACGGTTCGAGCAGGCCGAAGGCGGAACGCTGTTCCTGGACGAGATCGGCGACATGCCCCCCGATCTCCAGGTGCGGCTGCTGCGGGTGCTGGCGGACGGCGAGTACTACCGCGTCGGTGGTCACGCGCCGCTGCGGGCCAGCGTGCGGATCATCGCGGCGACGCATCAAAACCTCGAGGAGCGCGTACGCCAGGGCTTGTTCCGTGAGGATCTGATGCATCGGCTGAATGTCGTGCGGTTGCGGTTGCCGCCATTGCGCGAGCGACCTGACGACATTGCGCCGCTCGCGCGCCACTTCCTGGTCAAGAGCGGACGCGATCTCGCCGTGGAACCGAAGGCGCTTTCGGAAGACGCGCTGAAGGCGCTGGCGCAGTTCCCGTTTCCAGGCAACGTGCGCCAGCTCGAGAACATCTGTCACTGGCTCACTGTGATGGCGCCCGGCCAACGAATCGGCATTGCCGATCTGCCGCCGGAAGTGCGCGAGGCCCCGGGGCCGACGAATGAGGCCGGCGATCCGGACTGGCAGCATGCGCTGGACCGCGAATTGTTGCAGGCGCTCGTGCGCGGCGAGCGCAACGTCGGCGACCGGCTGGAGCAGGAGTTCGAGAAGACGCTCATTCGTCGCGCGCTCGCGCATACGGGCGGGCACCGAATGGAAGCGGCGGCATGGCTCGGCTGGGGCCGCAACACGTTGACGCGAAAGATCCAGGAGCTGGGCCTCGAGGCCGAGCTTCGGAAGGGAATGCGGGGCTAGTCCGTCGGGGGCAAGGCCGGTGGCTGGCTCACGAGGATCACTTCATCGGGAGGGCGCCCGGCGCATGCAGCGAGCGCTCGACCAGCTCCTCGATGACGATGTCGGGCTTCTCGCGTTCAATCAGCGCCTGGTCGAGCTCTCGCGTGCTGACGTAGACCACGCGGCTGAAGTTTTCCGACAGCAATGGAATGAGCGAGATCGCCATCGAGTCGCGCAGCACGACCGCGCGCGGCAAGCCGGGGCGATCGCAGACGAAATACTCAAACCCGGGAAACTCGTCCTTGTCGATGCGCCGTGCGCACCGGCCCGTGGCATCGCCCAGCACCTTCCCCAGCGGCGCCACGTCGTCCTCGCGGACGATCCGCGACGGCAAGCCCAGCATGCGGACCAGGTCCCCGCTGTAGAAATCGACGCCCTGCACGTAGGCCGGGCGCGGTGCGGGCGCGATGACACGCAACATGCCCGCCGGCAGCACCTTTTGCACGGCGCGCATCAACTCACCGTATGCGACGGCCGCACCGTTGTAGTTCCAGTGCGAATCGGTCTTGAAATACACGCGCTCGCGGGTCTTGGCCGCGAGCAACGGCGGACGCAGATCGACGAACGTGACACGCCCGTCCCGCTCCACGGCGGCACGTACGCGGTCGTAGGGCGACTGCAGCGGCGATTTAGCGATCCATGCCGGCAGATGCTCGGGATAGATCGTGAACTTCTCGGGCACCGCGAGGACGACATAGGCGACACCGCGCGCGGCAAGCCAATCGCGCCGGCGCGCAAACTCGGTCACCGTGTTGTCCACGTCGCGTTGCGAGAACGGCATCGTGCCGCGATAGTGGCGGTCGAGCGAATGGCCGTCTTCTCCCAGCCAGTAGAACCAGTCGTCGTTGCCGGGCATCACGGTGGACAGGCTCGAGACGCCAAACACGCCCAACCGCGTTCCGTGATGGAAGCGCACCAGGCCGTCGCGACCTCCAAACCGGTCGCTGAACGCTCGATCGAACGCAGGCGCGAATTCGCGCGTCAGTGCCAGCGCAGGCCACTGCGCCATCGGCCGATTTTCGAACCGCGTCATCGTGCGCGACCACGTGCCGATGAGCGCGAGCCCCGGCCATGCGATCGCGATAGCGAACAGCGCGGCGATGATGCGGTCCCGCAGCGGATGATCGCCGGGCGCAGGAAGCGGCACGGGAGGCAGCGCGAGCGAGTCGGTGTGAACCCCCACGCTTGCGGCTTGCGCCGCTGCGTTGCCCCCGTAGGGGGCGCTATTCGCGCCTTGGGGCGGCCCGGCGGCGCTCATGTCATCTCAAAATCGGAAATAGATGAACGGATTGTAGGTGCCCGCCGCCAGGAACGCACTGGCCACGAACAGGACGGTGACGAGCCACGCAACGTCGGCGGCGAGCACGACGGCACCGATGCTGTCGCCGCGGACTGCAACCCGATCCCGCCATCGTCCGACGTGATTTGAAAGTGGCATCGAGAACGCGATCGCGACGCACAGCGTGACCATCACGAAGGGGTCCAGGAACTCCGGAAGCGGGTGAATCACGGGGTCGCCGTCGGCGAAACCTGCGAGCGCCGCGAAATACTTCGCCGCCTGCGTCAGCGTTTCGCAGCGGAACAGCACCCAACCGCTCATGACCACCAGCAGCGCGTAGACGTGGGCGAAGCCGCCGATTCGGCGCAGTACGCGATCGAGCCCGGCGCGCTCGGCGACCAGAAACGCGCCGTGCCATGCGCCCCACAGCACGAACGGCCAGCTGGCGCCGTGCCACAGTCCGCACAGGAGAAACACAATCACGAGATTGGCATAGGCGCGCCGCTCGCCGCGCTGGTTGCCGCCGAGCGGGATGTACAGGTAGTCGCGAAACCAGTTCGACAGCGAAATATGCCAGCGCCGCCAGAATTCGCGGATGCTGCGCGCAATGTAGGGATAGTTGAAATTCTCGAGGATGCGGAAGCCGAACATCCGCATGAGGCCGATCGCCATGTCCGAATAGCCGGAGAAATCGAAGTAGATCTGCAGCGTGTAGCAGATGAGGCCCAGCCACGCGAGCGGCGTCGTAAGGTCCGCCGCTGGAAGCGCAAAGATCTGATCGGCGGTACGACCAAGCGTGTTCGCGATCAGCACCTTCTTGCCCAGGCCCAGGACGAAGCGACGTGCGCCGTAACTGAAGTCGGCCAGGCGCTGGTCGCGCGGCGGCAGTTGCGCGGCGATATCGCGCCAGCGGATGATGGGTCCGGCGATCAGTTGCGGAAACAACAGGATGTAGAGCGCGAAGCGCGGCAAGTTGCGTTCGGCCTGCGCATTGCGCTTGTAGACGTCGACAACGTACGAGATCGCGTGGAACGTGAAAAACGAAATGCCAAGGGGCAGCGGGATGGAAGCGACCGCCAGCGGCGTGATCGCCAGCACCGGCGCGAGGGTATTGACGTTCGCGACCGCGAAGTTCGCGTACTTGAAAATCGCGAGCGCGGCCAGGTTGCCGGTCACGCCGAGCGCGAGCCAGCGTTGGCGGACGCGCGGGTCCTGCGAACGCCCGATGGCGCCGCCGATTGCGTAGTTGAACACGACCGACCCCACGACGAGCGGCAGGTACGGCGCTTCGCCCCACGCGTAGAACACGAGGCTCGCGACGAGCAGCACGCCGTTGCGCCATTTGCGCGGCACGACGAAGTACGCCGCGAGCGTCGTTGGCAGAAACAGGAACAGGAAAATCGGCGACGCGAAGACCATGGCCGGAAAACTTAGGAAAACTTCTATTGGAAATGGGGTCAGGGCCGTGAACGGCCCTGACCCCATCTTTGCTTTGTTTTAGTCGCGTAGTTCGACGAGCACCGGTGCGTGATCGGAAGGCTTTTCCCCCTTGCGTGCCGTGCGGTCGATGCGGCTTGCCGCGCAGCGCGATGCCAACACCGGCGACAGCAGGATGTGATCGATGCGCAATCCATTGTTTTTCGGAAACGCGAGCTGACGATAGTCCCACCAGGAGAACGTCCTTTCCGGCTGCTCGAACAGGCGAAAGCTGTCGGACAGCCCAGCATCGAGCAGCGCGCGGAAGGCGGCGCGTTCCGGGTCCGAACACAATACCTGGCCTGCCCATAGCGCAGGATCGTGGACGTCACGGTCTTCCGGCGCCACGTTGAAATCGCCGAGTACCGCGAGCGCCGGATGGCGGGTGAGCTCGGTGCGCAACATGTCGGAAAGCGCCGCGTACCAGGCGAGCTTGTAGCGGTATTTGTCGGTATCGACGGCCTGGCCGTTGGGGACATAGACGCCGACGATCCGCATGCCGGCGACGGTCGCGGCGATGACGCGTTTCTGCTCGTCGTCGAAGTCGGGAATGCCGATCGCGATGTCCGACGCTTCGAGATCGTTGCGAACCAGGATGGCCACGCCGTTGTAGGTTTTCTGTCCCGCGAAGTGCGCCGCGTAACCCGCCGCGGCGGTCTCGAGCACGGGAAACTTCGCATCCTCGACCTTGGTTTCCTGGAGGCAGACGATGTCCGGACGATTCGCCGCGAGCCATGCCACCAGTCGCGGCAGGCGCATGTTCAGCGAGTTGACATTCCAGGCGGCGATGATCAAGGGAGTTGCCGAGTTGGCGATGCGGCGCGCCGCTGGCGCGCGTTCACGCTGGACGCCATGCCCGAAGACAAGCGTCGGCGAAAGCGCGCGAAACGGTGTCTCGCGGCGCTACTTCGGATAATCGCCGCCGCGGGGCGGAGGCGAGACCGACTTCGTGCCTTCGGCGATCGGCGGCGGCACGGGTGCCGCGTCGGGCCGCGCGTTGACAGGGCCGCGACGCTGTGCCGGCGTTTTGGGATAGCCGGCTTCATCGAGCGCCGCCTGCCAACGTGCTTCGTTGTAGCCCTTCACGATGATCTTGTCGCCCAGCGCAAGCACCGGCGCCTTGTCCTCGCCAGACAACGTCCGCATCCGCACCAGGCCTTGCTCGTCGGTTTGCACGTTGACGACGGCGAACGGCACGCCGCGCTTGTTGAGCAGCGCCTCGGCACCCTGGCAGACCTCGCCGCAGTCGAACGTGAAGAGCGTCACCGGAAAGCGATCCGAAGCCATTTGTGCCGCCACACTCGGCTCGTTCGCTTCAATCATGTTGACGCCCAGGCGTTTGGTCTGGGCATTCTTGGCGTCCGCCGGTGGCGGCCGGTCCGAGTACACAACGCGTCCACCCGGCTCGACATAACGGTAGACCGGTGACGACTGCGCAAGGGCGCCAGCCGCCGCGACGAGCACGGCAAGTCCGAGAGTGACGCGATGGGCGAGCGTGACCATGAGGCCTCCTTCAGGGCGAAGCGATCATCCCATTATGCCGCAGGAGAGCATCCAATTGTGGCGGCCGGCCGCGGAAGGCGACGAACGACTCGAGCGCCGGCCGGCTGCCGCCGCGCGCCAGGACTTCGTCCAGAAAGCGCGCGCCCGCGGTCGGCGACAGCACGCCTTCCTCTTCGAACAGGCTGAACGCATCGGCCGACAGCACTTCAGCCCACTTGTAGCTGTAATAGCCGGCGGCGTATCCGCCCGCGAACACATGGGCGAACGATTCGATGAAGCGATCGTACGGCGCGCGGGGAACCACGGCGACTTCGTGCCGCACGTCGTCCAGCAACGCCTGCGGTGTCGGCCAGCGCAAGCGGCCAACGGCCTCGAATTCCGTATGCAGCCGCATGTCGAAGAGGCCCATCTCCAGTTGCCGGACCGTCGCCATTCCGCTCAGGAAATTCCTGGCGGCCAGCATCTTGTCGAACAGCTCGCGCGGCAGCGGCGCATTCGAATCGACGTGCCGCGTCATCTCGCGCACCACGTCCCATTCCCAGCAGAAATTCTCCATGAACTGCGACGGCAACTCCACGGCATCCCATTCGACGCCCTGAATGCCGGAAACGCCGGCGACCTCGACGCGGGTGAGCAACTGATGCAACCCATGCCCGAACTCGTGGAAGATCGTGATGACTTCATCGTGCGTGAACGTTGCGGGCTTGCCGCCGGCGGGCGCGGAAAGGTTGCAGGTGAGGTACGCCACCGGATGCTGGAGGGAACCGCGCACACGCTTGCGATTGATCGCATCGTCCATCCACGCGCCGCCCTGCTTGCCTTCGCGGGCATAGAGGTCGAAATAGAACTTGCCGACCGGCGCACCCTGCCGATCGTGGATGGCAAAAAAGCGCACCGATGGATGCCACACCGGCGCGTGCGCCGCGTGGATGCGCACGCCGTAGATCGTCTCCACCACGCGGAAGAGCCCGGCCAGCACCTGGCCTTCGGGAAAATACTGGCGCACTTCCTGCTCGTTGAACGCGTATCGGCGCGCCTTCAGCCGCTCCGTCGCAAACGCGATGTCCCACGGCGCCATTTCGGGAAGGGCGAGCTCCAAACGGGCGAACGCCGCCAACTCGGCGTAGTCGCGTTCGGCGAACGGCTTCGCGCGACGCGCGAGGTCGCGCAGGAATGCGACGACTTCGTCCGGGTCCTGCGCCATCTTCGGCACCAGCGAGACTTGCGCGAAGTTGTGATAGCCAAGGAGCTGCGCGGCCTCGCGGCGCAGTTCGAGAATGCGCGCGATCACCGGGGCGTTGTTCCATTCGCGATTGGCGCCGAGATCGGACCCGCGCGTCGAATAGGCCTCGTGCAGACGGCGGCGGAGGTCGCGACTTTCCGCATACTGGAGCACCGGCAGGTAGCACGGCATGCGCAGCGTGAGCTTGTAGCCGGCCTTGCCTTCGGCTTCCGCAGCCGCGCGCGCTTCGGCGACCACCTCGGCGGGCACGCCGGCCAACTCCGCTTCGGATTCGCAATAATGCGCCCACGCATTGGTCGCATCGAGCAGATGCTCTTCGAACCGGGTGGAAAGGTCGGCCAGCTCTTCCTGCACGGCACGGAACCGGTCCTTTTGCGCATCGGCGAGTTCAGCGCCGCCCAGCTTGAAATCACGCAGCTCGTTGTCGATCAGCTTGCGCTGCGCGTCGTCGAGCGCCGCGAACTCGGGCTGCTCGCGCAACGCGCGATACTTGCCGTACAGCCGAAGGTCCTGCGCCAGCGCCGTGTAGAACGCGATGACCTTGGGCAGGTTCGCGTTGTGCGCTTCGCGCAGTTCCGGCGTGTTGACGATGGCATTGAGGTGGCGGACCGCTCCCCAGGCGCGGTCGAGGCGGTCGAGCGACTCGGCGAGCGGCTCGGCGACCGAGTCCCATGACGGCCTCGTGGTGGCGTTGGCGACCGCCTCGATCGTGCGCTGGCCCTCTGCGAGCAATGCATCGACGGCCTCGGTGACGTGGGCGGCGCGTATGACGTCGAAGCGCGGCAGGCCGGAAAAGTCGAGGAGCGGATTGGTGTTCATGCAGCGATTCCTTTTGGGGTCGGGTGACGCGCGTCACGCCTTGTGGGCGGTCAGCGTGCGATCGAGTGCGGCGAGTTCCGCGGGAGTGCCCACATTGGCCCACGGGCCATCGAAGCGCTCGCCGGAGACCAGTCCTCGTCCGATCCAATCGTGGTACAGCGGGAGTAGTTTGAGCTTCACGCCGCGCGGAAGTTCGCGGAACAGCGCGGTATCGTAGATGCCGATGTTGCCGAATGTCAGCTTGTGCGGTCCCTCGCGGTGGATCCGGCTGCCGTCGAGGGCGAAATCGCCGTCCGGATGAAACGACGGATTGGGCACCATCACCAAGTGAACGCGGGGCATCGCATCGTCCATCGACATCAGGTCGGCCCGGGCGCGCAGCGTCGAATAGTCGAAGGTCGTCCAGAGGTCGCCCGAAACGATGAGGATCGGGCCTTCGGGCAGCAGCGGCATGGCGGTGGCGATGCCGCCCGCGGTCTCGAGCGGTTCCGCCTCGACGGACCACTTGATGTCGACGCCATAGGCACTGCCGTCGCCAAGCGCGGTCACGAGTTGCGAGGCGAGGTGGGCCGCGTTGATGACAAGCTTTCGGTAGCCGGCTCGCAGGAGTGCGCCAATCTGCCAGACGATGAGCGGCTTCCCGCCCACGATGAGCAGCGGCTTGGGCGTGCTGTCGGACAGCGGGTGCATCCGCTCGCCGCGCCCGGCGGCGAGGATCATCGCAGTCGGCATGAGGTCGCTAGGACGCGAAGCCGACCGCGTGCGCGCGATCTTCGAGCGCGTCGAGCAATGCCAGGAGCGGCGACAATTCGCGATACCGGCCGCATGCGCTGCGCAAGTACCGCATCACCAACGGCATGTCCTGCAGGTACCCGGCCTTGCCGTCGCGATGATGAAGCCGCGCAAAAATGCCCAGCACCTTCAGCTGACGCTGGACGCCCATCCACTCGAAGTCCTGCCAGAACGCGCCGAAGTCCCGGTTGACCGGAAGACCGGCGGCGCGCGCCTTTTCCCAGTAGCGCGCCGCCCAGTCGATTTGCCGCTCCTCTTCCCATTCGATGTACGCATCGCGCAACAGCGAGACGAGGTCATACGTTACCGGCCCGTACACGGCATCCTGGAAGTCGAGCACGCCCGGATTGGGCGCGCTCACCATCAGGTTGCGCGAATGGTAGTCGCGGTGCACGAACACCCGCGGTTGCGCAAGATTGTTCGCGAGAACGAGGGCGAACACGCGATCGAGCGTGCGCCGTTCTTCGGCTGCGAGCGTCCGGCGCAGGTGACGCGCGATGTACCAGTCCGGAAACAGATCGAGCTCGCGGCGAAGCAAGGCCTCGTCATAGGGCGGCAGCACGTCGGCACGCGAGCTTGCCTGAAAGCGGACCAACGCGTCCAGCGCGTCGATATAAAAGTCATGCGCGCTTGCCGCATCGAGCGCGGCGAGGTACGTGCGGGTGCCGAGGTCGGTCACGAGCAGGAATCCGCGTTCGAGATCCTGCGCGAGCACTTGCGGCGCGTGGACGTCCGCGGCGCGCAGCAGCGACGCCACGTGGACGAAGGAACGGCAATTTTCCATCGGCGGCGGCGCGTCCATCGCGATCAGCGTAGACGCTTGCGATGCAAGCGGGTGCGGTGCGTTCAGCGTCGCGCGGAAATAGCGGCGAAAGCTCGCATCGGCGGAGGCCGGCGCCAGCGTGAACCGATGCGACGCCAGGACTTCTCCTAGCCAATCGTTGAGCGCAACCAGGCGGGAATCGGCGGTGGGCGGGGTCATCGGGGGCAAATGCTGCCGCGTTGTCGTTGTGGGTCGGGCTTTAGGCCCGGCGCGACATCGAGCAAGGCTTTCGCCTTGCCCACAACGGACACGTTGCG
>Ga0184632_10000350_pt1 | contig 17611 bp, 17 predicted proteins | sample PLM31_50_b1_FD_133153 | JGI IMG/M metagenome (GOLD analysis project Ga0184632, IMG submission 133153) | Groundwater sediment microbial communities from an aquifer in East River, Colorado, USA - PLM3-1_50_b1 | ecosystem: Environmental > Terrestrial > Soil > Riparian zone | place: USA: East... | reverse complement strand
TCGGGAGCAGTACAGCTCCGACGAAGCCGGCCGCTACTACGCCGCCTTCCTGCTCGACCTCGACGGCAACAACGTCGAGGCCGTGTACCGCGAGTTCGACTCGGGCTAAACGCGCTGCAGGTGCGTGTCCCTGAAAGCGGTCGGGTACTTGAGCCCGTAGCCGAGCAGGCGGTCCAGGCCGATGTGCGCGGCCCAGATGAGGGCGATCTGCATCGCCAGGCTCGAGTCGCCGAGGACGCCCGCGACACCGAGGGCGATCGGCAGTGCGTACGTGTGCACGACGTCGTACGCGAACGCGCCGACACGCGGGCCGCCGAGGTAGCCGATCATCGAGAGATCGGGCGCGAGGAACAGGACGAGGAGGAGAAGCCAGCCGTAGCTCGCGTCGAAGTAGAGGACGATGGCGCCGGTCAGCACCGCGAGTCCCTCCAGGTGCAGCAGCCGTCGGGGCAGGTGCTCCAGCATCAAGTCGCTCCTTTCTTCTCAGTGCGGAAACACTGGGTGGCGTAGGCGAGGCGGACGCCGCCGTGCCCGGCTGTCTCGTCGTAGAGGGCCGCGACGGCCTCCAGGATCGGCTCGCGATCCTCTGTCGGAAGCTTCGCGCAGTAGCTCCGCGAGAGGACGAGGTCGAGAAGCCCGTCCCGATCCAGCACCTGCTCGAATGCGAACTCCGAGATCTCGACGGGACCGAAGAGCCCACTCGACTGGAGCACGGGGAAGACGTCGGTCTCCTGGACCGTCTCGTTCCCGATGATCGCAGAGAGGCGCGCCATCCACGGGTCGCGGTCGTCACGAGAGTTCCACACGAGCGCAAGCCGTCCGCCGCTCGTCCGAAGAACCCGCGCTATCTCGGGAAGCGCAACAGCGTGGTCGAACCAGTGGAATGCCTGTCCGCAGGTGACGACGTCCGCCGACGCGTCCGACAGCGGAATCGATTCGGCACTCCCTGCGAGTGCCGTCACACCGAGAAGAGCGGCATCGAGCTCGGCGCGCATCTCGGCAAGCGGCTCGACCGCGGTCACGCGGTGCCCGAGGGCGACGAGCCCCCGTGTCAGCTTTCCCGTGCCGGCGCCGAGGTCGACGACATCGCACGGCACGTCGCCGGCGAGCCAGCGAACAGCCTCCTCCGGGTACCCGGGGCGTCCACGTTCGTACGCGTCCGCAACCTTCGCGAACGAGGACGGCGGACCACGTCGCTCGTCCCGATGCACGACCATCGGGCCACAGCGTACGCCCGACTCCTCATCTTGAGTCGTCCTCCTCCGCCCATGTCGGCAGCTCCCTGAGCCGCGGCACGGGAGAGGGGAGCAGCCAGAGGAATCCGAGCAGCGCACCGCTCACCCCGATCCAGAGCGCAGGCCGTAGGCCGATGGCGGTCCCCAACAGGCCGCCGGCCAGCGAGCCGAGCACACGAACGCCGAAGTTCACGAACGTGTACGCGCCCGAGACGCGCGAACGAAGACGATGCGGGATCACGGCTGCGAAGATGGAGCCCGCGCTGATGTCGAGCAGCATCACGCCGAGCCCCGATCCGAACTCGGCGAGGAACAGGCATGCCAGCACCACCGCGTCCGATCCGGCCGCCAACGGGACGAGCAGGAGCGGCGCCGTGAAGAGCACGCACCCGACGATGAGCGCCGGCCCGACGCCGATCCTGCGCGTCACCCGACCGGTGACCGCTGCGCCGACGAGCGCTCCGACGGCGCCCGCGCCCAGCACCAGGCCGAGCGTCCCGGGAGAGACGTCGAGGACCCGGGTCGCGTACAGGATGAAGAGCGCGAAGAAGACGAAGTTGAAGAAGTTGATCGTCGCGGTCGCAAGGAGCGTCGCACGCACGACGGGGGAGCGCGCCACCCACCGCAAGCCCACCAGTACGCCGCCTTGTTCGGGATCCGGCGGCGGCTCTTCCGGGTGAATCCGCGCCAGCAGCGCACCCGACCCCAGGAAGGAGAACGCGTCGAGGAGCAAGGCACCCGGGGCCGAGAATGCTTGAACGAGCAGGCCCGACATCGACGGCCCGGCAACCAACGAGAACGCGCGGCTTCCGTTGAGCAGGGAGTTGGCCTCGACGTACCGCTCGCGTGGGACGATGGCGACGAAGAGCGACGCGTCCGACACGCCGAACAGCACGGTGAGCACACCGGCCGCAAATGCGACGCCGTACAGCTGGCCGAGCGTGAGCACATCGAGCGCGTAGGCAGCGGGCACGGTGCAGAGCAGTACTGCCCGCCCCACGTCTGTTGCGATCATCGTCTGCCGTCGCCGTCCTCGACGGTCGACCCATGCGCCCGCATGGAGGGCGAACAGGAGGTTCGGCGCAAGCGCCAGTGCCGTGAGGTACCCCATCTCGGCCGCGTCCGCGTCGAGCGTCAGCACCGCGACCAGCGGGAGCGCGAGGAGCGAGACCTGGTCGCCGAAGAGCGAGATCGTGTGAGCACCCCAGTAGCTGCGGAAGACACCGCTCTCGCCCAGCAGTCGCGGGACCGCCCGGTGCGGCCGCGACCGGCGGGCCTGCACGAGCGTCACAGCTCTTCGTCCGGGAACGCGATCTGGAGAAGGGCGACGGCGCGTGCTCCCGGGGGTCGAAGCCCGGGCCGAGCCGTGCGCTCGAGGTACTGCTCCGCCAACTCCGCGAGCGCGTCCCGAAGCTCGGCGAGCTCGTCAGCGGTGAGGTAGAGCAGGCTGTCGCCGTATGCGGCCGCCTCCTGCCACTCGAGACTCTCGGTCGCTCGTCGTGCGAACCAGTGCTGGAGACGCTCGACGTAGCGTTCGAGAACGAATCGCTCGAGCAGGCGTGAAGCATCGGCCAGCTCCGGCGTGGTCGACACATTCGGCCATGCCGTGTACAGGGAGGTCGCACGCCACGGGCGCTCGCGGCCACGTCCGCCACCCGCCTCCTCTACGAGCCCGAAGCGAGCGAGCTGGCGCAGGTGATACGACGCGCTCCCCGAGCTTTCGCCGATCCTGCGGCCTGCTTCGGACGCACTCAGCGGTCCATCGCGACGCAACAGGCCGAGGAGCCGAATCCGCACGGGGTGAGCGAGCGCACGCAGGGCGCCGGGATCGGTGAGCTCCATCGCTCTCTTCATGAAAAGACATCTTTGCAAAGATTTCTTTGCACCGCTGACCAACCGCTCGCGACGATGCGTGCCGACTATTTCCGGGGGACGTAGTCCTAGTGGACATGGGAGCTGGTTTTGCCACGGTGACGGAAGAGGACGGAGTCGCCCTGACGTGGGCGAACGTGAACGGGCTCACTGTCAGCGAGCTGCGGTTCCCGCCCGGCTACGTGCAGGACGCTTTCGAGCCCGAGCTGCCGTACCTCGCCCTCGTCCTGGACGGGTCGCTCGAGAAGTCGTTCCGGACTCGGACGATCGAGCTCGGCCGGGCGTGTGGGCTGACGATGCCCGCAGGCGCCACGCACGGTGCCCGCTTCGGCGCGAAGGGAGCCCGGATCGTAGTCGTCAAGCCTCGAGACGCGTCGCACCCCGCGGCTCACAGTCTCGACCGGCTCGTCGATCTGCGAGGGCCCGGGTTCAGTTGGCTCGCCTGGCGGCTCGCCGGAGAGCTTCGCGCCACCGACGCAGCTGCGCCTCTCGCGGCAGAAGGCTTTGCGCTCGAGCTCGTCGCCGGGACCTGCCGCGAAGCCGCGACCGAGGCGCACGTCGGCCGCTCTCCGGCATGGCTCCGCTCGGCCGAAGAGCTGCTGCGCGCGCGCATCGCCGATTCCATCGGATTGAGCGAGCTTGCCGACGCCGTCGGTGTGCATCCCATGCATCTGGCCCGCACCTTTCGTGCTCGCCATGGCATCTCGGTCGGGGAGTACGGGCGACGTCTCCGAGTCGCCTGGGCGGCGTCCGAGATCGCGCGTCGCGATACGCCTCTCGCCCTGATCGCGGCGCAGGCCGGCTTCGCGGATCAGAGCCATTTCACACGCGTCTTCAAGCACCACGTCGGCACGACGCCCGCCAGGTACCGCGAGGAGACGGGTCGGATCGCGCAACGAGACGCCTGACCTGAACCTGCGACGAGCGAGAATCTCGGACGTTCCAAGACGCGCGGCGCACGTTCAAGACGGTGGACGAGCGCGCGGTCACTCTGGGAAGCGCGAGTAGGCGAAGCCGCCTCTTCGCGCATCCCATCCGGAGGAGGACATTCATGCACGTGCGCACTGTCTGTGTGCTCGCCACGATCGTCGGGCTGCTCGCAATGCCGGTCGCCGCCGCGAATGGATCCGGCGCCGCCGTGCTGTCCGCGAACGGAAGCGCCCACTGGACGATCCCGCTGCCCAATCCGTTCGACGTGGTCGTCTGGAATCGCACGCTCTCGTTCAACGCGCGCAAGTACGAGGACGGGAGCGTCTCGGGTCGCTTCGAGTACCACCAGGTCGTCGAGGGCGAGGCGTTCGTCTTCAACGTCGACGTCACGTGCTTCAACGTCTACGACGGAAACCGCGCCAAGATCGGTGGCGTCATCGAAGTCAGTAACGATCCGACGTTGCCCGCGGGCGTGTTCGCGTGGTTCCAGGTCTTCGACAACGGCGAGGGAGCCGCGGCGCCGCACGATCGGTCGAGCCTCATCGGATTCGGAGACGAGGCCGCCAACGAAGCGTTCTGCTCGAGCCCCAACCTGCCTCGCTTCGGGCCCTGGGACGTCCAAGGAAACGTGCAAGTGGATTCGTAGCCGGTCGGTCGAGCTCGGGCGCGTTCCGCTAGCGCCGTCGGCTCGAGTTAAGAGAGAGCGGCGCAGCCGGGCGCCGCTCTCGATTCTCCTCTACTTGATGTCGCCCCGGATCTCGCCGCCGGGGATGGCGACGGTGTGCACGTTCACGTACGCGCCGTCGTTGTTCATCTTCTCGATCACGTCGTCGAGATTGGCCACGCCCCCCGGGCAGACCTCCGAGTCGGGCCGCGGGATCACGTTCGCGTTCGTGATCGTGCCCTCGCTGAGCACGCCGTTCGGCGAGACGGTGGGCCCGAACCCGTACAGGAAGACCACGATCGGCCCGTTGGCGCCGGGTGTGCCACAGTGGATGTGCGACTGGGTGACGTCGGCGATGTTCGAGGCGATCAGCTTGAAGTCGAGTGACGAGCCGTCTTCCGACATATGGAAGATCGCCTGCGCTTGCCCCTGGCTGGCGGTGGCGGGTACCTCGGTGTCGCCCTGGGAGTGTGTGCTCCAGTTCCGGTTGACCCCGCCGATCGCAAGCCCGACCGCGACCAGGCCGACCAGAAATGCTGCTGCAAGCCCCGTGCCTCGTTTCATGCGTTCCTCGCTTTCTCCCCGTCGAATTGAGTACGCATTACCGCTACTTCCGCTTACGGCGCGGTCCGCGGATCGGATTGCCTACGGCGAAGCTTCCGCGGGACCGCCGCGTCACGGATCCGCTTCATGGCAAGGTGAACGCTACGCCGGCGCGCGAGGCCGGCGGGGTGCTGTACGTCTCCAACAGCCACCTGACCTACGCCTCGCAGACGAAGGAGCGGAACGCCTATCTGAGCGCAATCGACGTCGGCGCGAAGAAGACGATCTGGCGCAGTCCGGCACTCGTCGCGAACGCCCGCACGTTCGTCGTCACCGGAGACCTCATCGTGGCCGGCTACGGCTTCACGGCGGAGCCGGACTTCCTGTACCTGCTCGATCGTCGCAGCGGAAAGGTGCTCCACCGGCTCCCAGTGCCGAGCGCGCCGGAGAGCATCAAGCTTCGCGACGGGCAGCTGCACGTGCGGACGTACGACCGCCAGGTCGTCGCACGGATCGTGCGCTAAGAGCTCCTCACGCAATGAACGGCGATGTCGCGATGCGGCCTGGACGCTGTGATGCCGCGTCCTCGGTCGCGCCCATATCCGCTGCGGATATGGGCACTCCGTGCGTCCTTGCCTCCCGGCTTCCAGCATCCGCCTCGCGACGGGCGATCATCACGTTAGAAGCTCAGAGCGCGATCTCGGCAGCTCCCTCCCGCATACCGACCAGGCGGGGAACGACGTCGAGAACACTCTCGCGGGCGCAGAACGGGATGTCGGGCTCGAGCTCCGGCGCGTTCTCGAGTAGGTTCCGCCCGCTCTTCGAGGCCCGAAAGGCCTCCTCCGCCCCACTCCAGGTCGTCACGAGCCGCGCGGCCACCTCGGCGGCGTCGGTCCGATCCCACTCGAGGAGCTCGACGATCCGCCCGGCGACGTAGACGTCGTCAAGGGCGAGTGTTCCCTGGACACCGGCGCAGACGACGAGCGCGTCCTGACCGGCATCCTGGGCGGCGCCGACGACCGCAGACAGGTTCAGAAGCGACGCGACGAGCACTCGCTCGCAGCGCCCTGCGGCCGCTACCACCGCGCGCGTCCCGTTCGTCGTCGAGAGCACGAGGGTCGTACCTGCCGGCTCGAGGTACTCCAGAGGCGAGTTGCCGAGGTCGAATCCCGGAATGCGAACCGCCTTGCGCTCACCCCCGAGAACGCCCTCGCCGAGCATGTCGCGTAGGGCGCGCGCGTCCTCGACGTCGGCCGCGCAGAACACGCGCGAATAGCCCGAGGCGAGCGCCTGACAGATCGTGGACGTCGCCCGGATGACGTCGATGACGATTCCGGTCGGGGCCGCACCGGCCTCGTCCGGTGTGAACACGACGTCCACGTGCACGCGGGTACGCTAGCCGCGGTGGACGAGGCCCTCCGCTGTTACCGGCACCCCGAGCGGGAGACGTACGTCTCGTGCTCCGAGTGCGGCCGCGGCATCTGTCCGGACTGCATGACGTTCGGCCCAGTCGGGATCCGCTGCCCCGACCACGCGAGTACGGGCGGCAAGACCTCGACTCCGAGGCGCGCTGCGCGCCGGACGAGCGGCTCGCTCACACGCTCCGGGCCGATCGTCACGTTCACGCTGATCGGGATCAACGTCGGCCTGTACCTGCTGGAACTGCTCACGGGCGGCCAGCTCAACGGGACGGGGAGCTGGATCTACGAGAAGGGCGTCCTGGTCTCGACCGCGGTCGACTCGTCCGGTCAAGTCGTCGGTGTCGCCGAAGGCGAGTGGTGGCGCCTCGTGACGGCCGCGTTCCTCCACTACGGGATCCTCCACCTCGGGTTGAACATGCTCGTGCTCTGGATCATCGGGCCGCCGCTCGAGGAGTACTTCGGCCACGGCCGCTACGCGCTCGTGTACCTCGTCTCCGGGCTCGCAGGGTCGGCGGGCGCGCTGATCTGGTCTCCGAACGCGCTGACGGTAGGCGCGTCGGGCGCGATCTGGGGGATCATGGGCGCGGCGCTCGTCCTCGAAGCTCGCAGGATCTACGTGTTCGGAGGACAGGCCATGGGCCTGGTCGTCTTCAATCTCCTCATCACGTTCCTCATCCCCGGGATCTCGATCGGTGGTCATATCGGCGGCCTCGTCGGTGGGGGATTGTGCGCGCTCGCGTTCTCGAGTCTGCGCCGCGTCCCGGCGCTGGCGACGCTGTCCGTCGTCGCGGTGGGAGTCGCCAGCGTGGCGCTGGCCGTCTCACAAGTGCAGCTCTAGCGAAGTCCGGCGTCAGGGTCGGACCCATGGGGTCTGACCCTGGTCAGCCGCCGATCGCGACCGCGATCACGCCATCCTCGGCGAGCGCCGCCTGAGCCGCGGCGAGCCGCGCGAGCGGGACGCGGTACGGCGAGCAGGAGACGTAATCGATTCCGAGATCGTGGCAGAAGGCGACCGAACGAGGCTCGCCGCCATGCTCCCCGCAGATCCCGAGCTTGATGTCGGGCTTCGCGCTCCTCCCCCGCTCGACAGCGATCCGCATGAGATCTCCGACGCCGTCTACGTCCAGCACCTCGAACGGGTTGTGCTCGAGGATCCCGTGTTGGAGGTAGTACGCGAGGAACTTCCCCTCGGCGTCGTCACGTGAGAACCCCAGCGTGGTCTGGGTGAGGTCGTTCGTGCCGAAGGAGAAGAAGTCCGCCTCGGCCGCGATCTCGTCCGCGCGAAGCGCCGCGCGCGGGAGCTCGATCATCGTTCCACAGAGATACGCCACCCCCGGCTCCTCCGCGGCTACGCGCTCCGTCAGCTCACGCAACCGCGAGAGCTCCTCCCGGAAGCCCACCAGCGGATGCATGATCTCGACGAGCGGCGCCTCGCCCGTGCGCTCGTGAACTGCCCGCGCGGCCCTCACGATCGCGCGCACCTGCATCTCGTAGATCTCCGGGAACTGGAGCCCGAGGCGGCAGCCACGCGTCCCGAGCATCGGATTCGACTCATGCAGTTGGCGGATCCGCTCACGCATCGCGTCCGACGTCGCCTCCTCGAGCGGGGGCAGGAACTCGTGCAGCGGCGGATCGAGCAGCCGGATCGTGACGGGGAGCCCGGCCATCACCTCGAAGATCCCCTCGAAGTCGGCCTGCTGCACCGGCAGCAGGCGCCCGAGTGCGCCGCGCCGCTCCTGGTCGTCGCCCGCGAGGATCATCTCCCGCACGATCGGGAGGCGGTCATCCGCCATGAACATGTGCTCGGTCCGGCAGAGCCCGATGCCCTCGGCCCCGAACTCCCGGGCCTTCGCCGCATCCTCGGGGGTGTCCGCGTTGGCTCGGACGCGCAGCCGCCGGAGATCGTCGGCCCAGCCGAGGATCGTGCCGAAGTTCTCGTCGATCGCAGGCGGAACGAGCGGGACGGCGCCGATGATGACGCTCCCGGAGCCGCCGTCGATCGTGATGACGTCGCCCGCCCGAAGCTCGTGCTCGCCGATCGTCACGGCACCCGTCGCATAGTCGATCGAGAGCCCTTCGCAGCCGGCGACGCACGGCTTGCCCATCCCCCGCGCGACCACGGCCGCATGAGACGTCATCCCGCCGTGCGCCGTCAGCACTCCCCGGGCCTGGATGAGGCCGTGGATGTCGTCGGGCGTCGTCTCCCAGCGAACGAGCACGACGTCGTCTCCCGCCTTCCCACGCTCCTCGGCGGTGTCTGCGTCGAGGACGATCGCGCCGGATGCGGCTCCCGGCGACGCATTGAGGCCGCGCGCGGCGACCTCGAACTTCGCCTTGGGGTCGATCATCGGATGCAACAGCTGGTCGAGCTGCCCGGGATCGATGCGCGCGACAGCCTCCTCGCGGGAGATGAGCCCTTCGTCCACCATCTCCGTCGCCGCGCGGAGCGCAGCGGCCGCCGTTCGCTTGCCGGTACGGGTCTGGAGGAGATAGAGCTTGCCCTCCTCGACCGTGAACTCGATGTCCTGCACATCGCGGTAGTGCGTCTCGAGCCGGTCGAGCGTCTCGACCAGCTGCTCGAACGCCTCGGGCATCGTCTCGCGCATCCGGTCGATGGGCTCCGGCGTACGGATCCCGGCCACGACGTCCTCTCCCTGGGCGTTCAGGAGGAACTCGCCGTAGAGCCGCTTCTCGCCGGTCGCGGGGTCGCGCGTGAAGCAGACGCCAGTCCCGGAGCTCTCGCCACGATTCCCGAAGACCATCTGTACGACGTTGACCGCGGTACCGAGGTCGTCCGAGATGCCGTACGTACGGCGGTAGACCTGTGCCCTGGGCGCGTTCCACGAGTCGAACACCGCCCGATACGCCCGTCGCAGCTGCTCGCGGGCGTCCTGCGGAAAGCGCCCGCCCGTCCCCTCCTCGTAGATCGCGTTGAACGTGTCGACGAGCGCGCCGAGATCCTCCGCAGTCAGATCGACGTCCTGCGCGACCCCCCGTGCGGCCTTGAGATCCGCGAGCGCCTGCTCGAAGCGGTGCCCGTCGATCCCGTCCACGACCTCGCCGTACATCTGGATCAGGCGACGGTAGGAGTCGAGGGCGAAGCGCTCGTTCGCGGTCGAGGCACCTAGCCGGGCCGCGGCCACGTCGTTCAGGCCGAGGTTCAGGATGGTGTCCATCATCCCGGGCATCGAGATTGCCGCGCCCGAGCGAACCGAGACGAGCAGCGGCTCCGACTCGTCGCCGAAACGCTTGCCCGTCCGCTCTTCAAGGGCGGCGATGTGGCTCGAGACCTCGTCGTCGAGCCCGTCCGGCACCTGCCCGCCCGCGGCCATGTACGCACGGCACGCATCCGTCGTGATCGTGAATCCGGCCGGGACGGGCACGCCGAGCTGCGTCATCTCGGCGAGGCCGACTCCCTTTCCGCCGAGGAGCTCGCGACCGCCCGGGTCCTCGTCGAAGTCGAAGACATAGCGCATTTGCGGGAGGAATCTACCCGTACCGCCCGGGGAGTGGAAACACGCATGGTTTATGGTTGCCGAAGTCGTTTACGTCGCCGAATCGCGCGCTGGTGTGCCACCGGTGTGACATGGAAGGGCCGACCCCGCCTGCGCCGTCGCTCTATCTTGCAGCGGGATCCTCGTCGGCATATGCTCGGCTTTCAGCGCGGCGCCATAGAGAGAGGGGATCTGACATGACCGCTGTTGACCGGCGTACGTTCCTCCGTCGCTCCGCCTTTGCAGCTGCCGCCTTCGGCACCGTCATCGCAGATCCGCTGCGGTTGGTGGCGAGTGCTTCGGGGGCGAACGCCAACCCTCTAGGCCCCGTGCCCGACCTGCGCGACGGAGTAGTTAGGCTCTGGCTTCCTCGCGGCTTCCAGTACCGCTCCTTCCACGACACGGAGTTTCCGGTCTTGATCGACAACGGCGCGACGGTACTGCCGGGGCGCCACGACGGTATGGCCGCCTTCCCGGCTCCCGGGGGAAACGTCTGGCTGGTCAGAAACCACGAGATCAACGGCCCGTTACCTGCAATCGGCGTCGGCACGCCGTACGACTCGATGACCCAAGGGATTACGACCACAGTGCTGGTGACACCTTTCGGTGAGGTCCTCGACGCCTTCACGAGCCTCAACGGCACGCAGATGAACTGCTCTGGCGCCCGGACGCCGTGGGGAACCTGGATCTCGTGCGAGGAGACGGTGAACGGCCCCGACGTCGGACCCGACTTCACGGGCGCCCCGAACATCCAGCTCACGCAGCGGCACGGCTTCATCTTCGAGGTTCCAGCGGGCGGGCAGTCGAACCGCCAGCCGATCACGAGCGCGGGCCGTTTCGCGCACGAGGCTGGTGCTTGGAACCCGAAGGAAATGGCGCTGTACCTGACGGAGGACAACTTCGGCTTCCCCTCGGGGCTCTACCGCTACTTCCCGCCCACCGACCCGATGGTGACTGGCAGCCTCGGCAATGGCGGCCAGCTCCAGATGCTTCGGGTCGTGGGCCAGACGAATGCCCACCTCGAGGCTCAGCAGGCGAACGGCGCAACCTATGACATCGACTGGGTCGACATCGACGACCCGAACCCCTCGTTCCCCTACACGCCGGGCCAAACGGCTCCGACGACCAACGATCAGGCGCTCAACCACGTCGGCAACCAGGGCCGGGCGCAGGGAGCGGCGTACTTCTCGCGCCTCGAAGGCGCAACCTTCTCCAAGAAGCGGATCTACTTCGACGCCACCCAGGGTGGAGGGCCGGCCGAAACTTCGACGGGACCGATTGCCGACGGCTTCGGGAACGGCAGCGGGCAGATCTGGGCGTATGACCCCGCAGAGCAGGCGCTCACGTGCGTCTTCCAGTCACCGGGCGCGAACGTACTCGACTTTCCCGACAACATCACCCACAGCGCTCAAGGGACGATCGTCATCTGTGAGGACAACGTCAACGACAACTTCATTCGCGGCCTCACGCGCGCCGGCAAGCTGTTCGATATCGCACTCAACCGGCTCGTGAGCAGCACAGGTGCTCCGCGGTTCAACGACGAGTTCGCCGGCGCGACGTTCAGCCCGGACGGAGAGACGCTGTTCGTGAATATCCAGGCTAGTAGGGGGATCAGCTTCGCCATCTGGGGACCCTGGGGCCGGATCGGCGTGTAGTTCGGGATCAGTGACGGCTGGACGACACCTCCGGCTATCACCATGGCGTCGACGATCGGAGTCCCCGTCCGGGTTCAACTAGGGATGCAGTGCGGTGAGCTACGAAACGTCGAGCCCGCGAGCGAAACGCCGATCGAGCCGCGGCTGCTGTCCGCTCCCTAAGACGTTGTAAGACATCGAAGCGGGCGTGCGGGAGTACACGTAGCCTTCGAAGGTCGTGCCGAGGGGGTGGGTCGTCGTCTCGCTTGTCACCACGAGTGTGGCCCTCTCCGCCTGCGCACTCCTCCCTGGGTCGACGGTGGCCGCGAGCTCCAAGACCATCACGGTGCGCGTCGACGCCCGCGACTTCGCCTTCACCCTCTCGAGGAGGTCGGTGCCCGCAGGCTCGACAGTTCGGTTCGTCGTACTGAACCGCGGGAACACGGACCACGACTTCGTCGTCAGGGGGCGCCGGACGCGAATCCTGCGGCCCGCCGAGCGCCAGACGATCACGGTCTCGTTTCCGCGCAAGGGATCGTTCCGCTTTCTGTGCTCCGTTCCGGGGCATGCGCGGCTGGGGATGAAGGGGACGTTCGGCATTGCCACGCGCGCCGCGCCGCCGGCGCCGTCTCCGCCGCCCGTCGACACGTCCAAGGTCGCGATGCTGTCCCGTATCGGAGCGTTCGAGAGACCGGTGCTCGTGACCGCGCCGCCTGGCGACACGCACCGCCTGTTCGTGGTCGAGCAGACGGGCGGCGTGCGGATCGTTCGCGACGAGGTGACGTTGCCCAGGCCGTTCCTCGACCTACGGGGCGAGGTGAAGCTCTCGAGCGAGCCGGGCCTGCTGTCGATCGCCTTCGCGCCGGACTACGCGACGAGCGGGCGCGTCTACGCCTTCTACAACTCGACGGCGGGGAACGGTGACATCAGGATCAGCGAGTTCCGACGGCACCCGACCGACCCCGACCTCGTCGATCCGTACAGCGAGCGGGTCCTCCTGACGATCCCGAAGCCGTGGGAGAACCACAACGGCGGCATGCTCCAGTTCGGGCCCGACGGATACCTCTATGCATCGGTCGGCGACGGCGACAGCGGCATCCTCAACCCACCGGGGTTCTTCGCGCAGCGGAGGGACGACCTCCTGGGGAACATCCTGCGGATCGATCCGAGCTCGGGCGATCCGTACGCGGTGCCGGCCGACAACCCGTTCGTCGGCCTCGATGGAGTCCGGCCCGAGATCTGGGCGTATGGACTTCGCAATCCGTGGCGGTTCTGGATCGACGGTGAGACAGGCTCGATGTTCGTGGCCGACGCCGGGAACGCGCGTCGCGAGGAGATCGACTTCATGCCACGCGGCGAGTCGGGCGTCAACTTCGGCTGGCCCTGCTTCGAGGGCTCCCTGCAATTCGATCCCTCGGCGACGTGCGAGCGCCCCGTGCCGCCTCTGCTCGACTATCCGCGGGCCGATGACGCGTGCGCCGTGATCGGAGGCGTCGTCGCGCGCGACCCACGGCTGCCGGTGCTCGCCGGGCGATATCTCTACGGCGACTTCTGCTCCGGGAAGATCACGGCGCTCACAGTCGAGCGCGGACGGGTCACGGTCTCTGACGGGCTTGGGCTCGTCGTGCCGGAGCTGACGAGCTTCGGCGTCGACGACGCTCGGCGCGTGTACGTCATGTCGCTCAGAGGCGACGTCTACAGACTGGACCCGCGAAGCTGATCAGCGGGTTGCCCGCGAGCGAAGCTCGGCGGCCCAGGCGGCGGCGCGGAGCCCGAGCCAGATCGGCGTAAGGACGACGTAGAAGAGAACGTCGGAGACGAGCAGAAGGAACCACCAGAGCACGAAGCGGTGGAGCGGCACCCATCCCTTCTCGCGAAGGTCGCCGCGACCTCCCGGCGGTGGACGAAACCGCCGGCCGAGGGGCGGCTCCCCGGGTGAACCGTAGGGGCTCGGCGGACGCTCGCCCTCGGTCACGACTTCGCGGCCCTCTTGCGTCGCTCGACGAGGCGGATGATCCGCATCGAGGTCTCCTCCACGGAGAGCTCGGACACGTCGATGACGGGGCAGCGGAGCCGGCGATGGATCGCAGCCGCATCGTCGAGCTCGGCGTAGATCGCCTCGAGCTCGGCGTAGCGCTTGCGCGGAGCTCCCATGCTCTTCACTCGGGCACTGCGAATGTCTCCGAGCCGCTCGGCGTCGATCGTCAGGCCGACGATCTTGGCGGGATCGATCTCGAAGAGCTCCTCCGGTGGCTCGATCCCACGGACGACGGGCACGTTGGCCGCCTTGTGGCCGAGGTAGCCGAGGTAGATGGACAGCGGCGTCTTCGACGTCCGGGACACGCCGACGAGCACGATGTCCGCTTCGTCCAGCCCGCGGCCGACGCCGTCGTCGTACTTGACGGCGAACTCGATCGCCTCGATCCGCTTGAAGTACGTCGCGTCGAGCGGCGCGCGCGCGCCGGGCTTCATCTTCGCGGCGACACCCGCGACGCGTGAGATCGAGTCGATCGGGTGCCCGAGCACGTCGCAGTAGTGGACCCGGGCACGCCGGCAGAGCTGCCGCATGGCGTCGCGGAGCCCCGCCTCGACGAGCGTGTAGACCATCACGGCCGGGCGACCGCGGGCCCGCTGGACCGCGAGGTGGAGATCCTCGACGTTCTCGACACGCGGGTGGCGGATCTCCTCGAACGGCTGATCGGGGAACTGCGCCTCGAGCGCGAGCACCAGGCGCTGCGCGGTCTCGCCGGTCGAGTCCGAGACGATGTGGAGCTCGACCGGCTCGCGGGTGGTTTCCTCGGCGCTCACTTGGCCGCAGGCTACAGCGGTGAGAAACGTCCTATGCTCCCGCGTCCCACCGAGAGGAGAAACCGACGGCCTTCGCGGAGCTGAAAGCCCGTGAGAGGGTCACATGGGGCAAGCGTTCGGCGGCCCGCTTGCGTGGGGCAAGGAAATCACCAGGGAGTGGCTGCTGACGCTCGGGACGCGCCGCTGATCTATCGCCACCAGGTTCGCGCGATACCTACGGAGCGAAACCCGAGCCGCCGGTAGAGGAGCTCGCCCTCGGGCGTCGCGTTCAGAGTGGCGATCGCGCACCCCTGCGATCTGGCGAGATGGAGCGCGGCCTGCGTGAGCGCGCGTCCGATCCCGCGACGACGCTCGCTCGCTTCGACCCCCATGTCGTAGACGCCCGCAACCCCGAGGCGGCCGCGCGACACGTTGACGAGCGCGTGTCCGACCGCTGCATCTCCACGCCACGCGCCGAGATGCCAGACCATGCGCGGCGTCGAGGCCGCGAGGTGCCGCCGCACCATCGCGATTCCAGCGCCGTCCCAGGGAAGCTCCGTCGGCTCCCACTCGGGAGGTGCGAGAGCGACGCGGACGCCCGCTGGGAGTCCCTGATGACGCTCCAAGATCTCCGCTGCCATCCAGTGCGCCTCCCACCCCGTCCGGAAGCCCGAGCCTTGCAACGCGTCGTCGAGATCGCGTGGAGTGGTCGGGAGCAACGACCAGCACGACGCCTCGCATGCGCCGGCATCGCGACCTGCATCGAGGAACCGCGGAAGGAGCTCGGCGAGCCGTTTTTGTGAGATCCTCGGAAACGCGAGGACGGCGCCTGCGACCGAAGCCATCCACGTGACGCCCGGCTCGTGCAACACGACGCCGCCGGCCGCCTCGGCGGTGCGCGCCATCCACGCAGTCTGATTCGCAGCAGCAGCCCGAACGAGCACGTCGTCAGGCGCACCGCGAGCGAGCATCGAAAGATCCTAGATCGCTTCGCGGTACGGTTCGGCTTCGTGCCGGACGTCGTCACCATGGACAAGATCGTCTCGCTCGCGCGCCGCCGCGGGTTCGTCTTTCCGTCGTCGGAGATCTACGGCGGCCTGGGCTCCGCGTACGACTACGGGCACTACGGCGTGCTCCTGAAGGAGAACGTCAAGGCGCGCTGGCTCGAGGCGATGGTGCGCGAGCGTGACGACATCGTCGCACTCGACTCCTCGATCATCCTCCACCCCGCGGTCTGGGAGGCCTCCCGGCACGTTTCCGGGTTCGCCGACCCGCTCGTCGACTGCCGAACCTGCAAGCTGCGCTTCAGGGCGGACCACCTGAACGACCCGGAGCACGAGGAGGTGCGCTGCGGGCGCAAGCCGAGCAAACGGCCAGGTGAGTTCGAGCAGTGCGACCTCACCGAGCCTCGTCAGTTCAACCTCATGTTCTCCACGCGGATCGGTGCGGTCGAGGGGTCCGGCCTCGACGCGTACCTTCGCCCCGAGACAGCGCAGGGCATCTTCGTCAACTTCAAGAACGTCGCACAGATCGCGCGCCGCAAGCCGCCGTTCGGCATCGCGCAGGTCGGAAAAGCTTTTCGCAACGAGATCACGCCGGGCAATTTCATCTTTCGTACGCTCGAGTTCGAGCAGATGGAGATGGAGTACTTCGTCCCGCCCGGCGAGGCGCAGGAGTGGTTTCGCTACTGGGTGGACGAGCGAGTGTCGTGGCACCTCCGCTACGGGATCCGCGAGAGCCACCTCCGCGTACGCCCGCACGAGGCCGAGGAGCTCTCGCACTACTCGTCCGCCACCTCGGACATCGAATACCTCTTCCCCATCGGCTGGTCGGAGCTCGAGGGCATCGCGGACCGCGGCGACTTCGATCTCACCGCGCACACCGAGGCGTCGGGGACGAAGCTCGAGTGGACGGACGGCGAGGAGCGCTACACGCCCCACGTCGTAGAGCCGGCGCTCGGCGTCAACCGCTCGATGCTCGCCTTCATGGTCGACGCATACGACGAGGAGGTCGTCGCCGAGCGCGAGCGCACCGTACTGCGACTGCATCCTGCGCTGGCGCCGGTCAAGGTGGCCGTTCTGCCGCTCATCCCACGAAGCGAGGACATGTCGTCGAAGGCTCGTGCGCTCTACGGGGAGTTGCGGCGGGCCGTCGTCGCGGAGTACGACGACTCGGGGCAGATCGGGCGGCGGTATCGGCGCCAGGACGAGATCGGGACGCCGTACGCCCTCACGATCGACGAGCAGACACTCTCGGACGACACGGTGACGATCCGCGACCGCGACTCGCTCGCGCAGGAGCGGATCGCGATCGCGGGGGCCCGCGCCTATTTGCTCGACAAGCTCGCGGAAGACTGGAAGACGCCGAAGGCGGACTAGCGTGGCGGCGCGCGTGTCATGACGGAACGAGGCGCCTAGTGGTCTCTCCGGGACGTCCGGTGCCCATTCGCCGGCGAGAACCGAGCAGGCCTAGGACGCAGGGATGCCGCATACCCGAAGGTATGTGGCCGACCGAGGACGACGGCATGCGAAGCGTTCGCAGCCGCGCGAAGGGGTGGCGTACTTCCCGGAGCGACCACTAACTCGGTCGGCTCCAGCGCTCGAGCGCCCTCGGCCCCGGCTCGGCGAAGCCGAACCTTCGATAGAGGTCGTGCGCGTCCTCGGTGTGCAAGAACCACTTCGTGTGCGCCAGCTGCCCCTGGTCGACAGAGAAGCGGACGAGCTCGACTCCGAGGCCCCGTCCGCGGTGCTGCTCGAGCACGTAGACGTCGGCGAGGTACGACTGCACGTGGCCGTCGGACAGCGTTCGGGCGAAGCCGACCTGCTCGCCCGCGTGGTAGAGACCGACGACGCGAGCGGCGCCGTCGATCAGCTCGTCCTGAACCTCGCGCGCACGCCCCTTTGCCCAGTACGACTCCTCGCTCAGGTACCGATGGACGGCGTCGCGGTCGATGCGCCCCGGGTCGTCGTCGAGCTCGTACCCGTCGCCGAGGTCGCGCCTCACGGGGTCAAGGTGCGCAGGCGAAAGCCGC
>Ga0184632_10000348_pt1 | contig 17614 bp, 15 predicted proteins | sample PLM31_50_b1_FD_133153 | JGI IMG/M metagenome (GOLD analysis project Ga0184632, IMG submission 133153) | Groundwater sediment microbial communities from an aquifer in East River, Colorado, USA - PLM3-1_50_b1 | ecosystem: Environmental > Terrestrial > Soil > Riparian zone | place: USA: East... | reverse complement strand
GGACCGCTCGACCAGCACTTCGCCCGTCGAGGCCTCGCGGACGACGGCGCCGTACCCGGCCGGCCCTGGGTTACCGCGCGCTCCGCCGTCGGCCTCGACGATGACCTTCAAGCGTCGGGGACGGCTCACAGCCCCGACTCCGCCGTGCGCACCAAGATGCGCCGGCACTCCTCGCACTGGATGACCTCGTCCGGGGCCGCCGCCCTGACTCTGGATCGCTCGGAGCCGGACAGCTCGAGCCGGCAACCTTCGCAGCGTCCGAACCGAAGCAGAGCCGCGCCCACCCCGGTGCTCTCGCGAATCTTCTCGTAGAGCGCGACCAACTCGGCCGGTAGATCGGCTACGAGTGGAGCTCGCGAATCGGCCTTCCAGTCCCGATCCTTGTCGAGGTCGCCGACGGTGGAGTCGCGACGCGCCTCGGTGTCGGCGCGGGTGGCACGTCCGGCGGCAAGTCGTTCGTCGACCTGATCGAGCGCGGCCTGAGCCTGCTCGCGCTGCTCCATCAGCTCCAGCTCGGCGTCCTCCAGCTCGGTCTGCCGCCGAGAGAGCGTGCCAAGCTCGTGCTGCAGCGCCTCGAGTTCCTTGGCCGGTCCAGTGCCGGCATCGAGGCGGGCGCGGTCGCGGTCGGCCCTTACCCGCACCTGCTCGATGTCCTTCTCCAGTCGCGCGATGTCGCGGTCGATGTCGTCGACTAGGACCTGCGCGCGAACCCGCTCGTCCTCCAGCGCCGACAGCTCCCGGGCCAGGCGCTCAAGGTCGGCCAGCTCCGGCAGCGTGCGCCGGCGGTGCGCGAGTTGAGCGAGCGAGGTATCTAGGGCCTGCAGGTCGAGCAGGCGACGCTGAGCGTCCGGATCTGCCTTCACGGGCGAGGCTCCTTCTTGGCGGTCGGCGTCGCGTGCACCGTCCACACGTCGGTGACGAGGTCGGAAATGATGATCTCAGCGGCCACGTCGTCACGCAGCTCGTTGGCGAGCGTATCGAGCCACGGGCGCTCGGTGGCCCAGTGCGCGGCATCGAACAAGACCGGCCGGTCGTCGGAGACTCCAGAGGTGGCCATGTCAGAGTTGGTGTGCGCGACGAAAAGGGCGACGCCGGCACGGATGAGTCGGTGGACGACAGCGCCCTGGTACGACGTGGTGGCCACGCTATGCACCCCGCGCAACAGCAGGGGATGGTTAACCACCATCATGTCGACTCCCCGATCCACCGCCTCGTCGACCGTCTCCGGCCCGCAGTCGACCGCCAGCCGCACGCTGCTCGCGGGGGCCGGCGCTTCTCCGACGACCAGGCCGACGCGATCCCGCCTGCGCCCAGGCCAGCGGATCGCGTGCGTCCATCGCGGCGACCACATCCGCGACGGTCGACGTCCCCACCGCACGCAGCGCTGTCGCGGTGACACGGGTGGTCATGACAGGCGAGGCTACCAGCGAGTCCTGAACACAAGGTCCTCAGACGGTCAAGCCCATGTGATCCGCGAGTTCAGAGACCGCAGCTGGTGGAGACCCCCGCGTGCGCCGCAACACGTCGGCAATCACTTCGTGCGCGATGGGTCGGCAACGAATCTCGCTCGGAGCGAGCCGGTCCGCGTCGATCAACGTCTCACTCGCGCGAGTCACATCCCCGATCTGGGCCAGGCCACGGGAGAGATCCAACAGATGGTGAGCTCGCCGCTCCGGCATCATCGCGGCGAAGTCCAACGGGTCGATCGATTCGTGGGTCTCGACCGCTCGCCCTCCCTCACCCATCTCAACGGCGGCCGCGACGCAGTGGAACGCCACATTCGTCGGGCCGAAGCTGGTGAAGTAGTAGTTCTCGTCGCCGCCGAGCTGCTTAGCGGCTTCCTCCGCGCTCCCAATGAGATCACGGACCGTGGCCGCGTCACCCATCCGCGCGGCCGCCATCGCACCCTGGAGCAGCATGATGCCGTAGACCGACAACCGCTGGGGCGTGGCGTCGCGACCGTCGCCCGGAGCGATCTGGCTCGCGATGTTCACATTGATCTCGAGCGCGGGGCGGAACCGCCCGAGGGCGGCGAGCGCATTCGCCACCCGCGTGGTGGCGAGCCCCGACAACAGGTCGTCCCCGGCGTGCTGGCAGACCATCAGAGATCGATCAGCCGCAAGCCAGGCGAGGTCGTGTTCACCGAGCTTGCGAAGTGTGGAGGACGAGATTTGATAAACCTGTCCGAGCAGGTGGGCGGCCTGCCGGGCCGACTCGTCGCCGTTGCCCGCGTTCGCGGCCTGCGTCGCCTGAGCGTCGCGCAGCAATCGCGGCAACATCCGGGCGAGCACGCCGTACTTGGAGTGTTGGAAGGTCAGCCAGGCATGGCCGACCGCCTTGTTCAGCTCCGACAACGCCGGTGCGTCGGGCGGCGCGAAGAAGAACGCGCTGATCTTGTCGTACCGTTCCAGGGCCGCGCGGATCTCAGCCACCTCGACCTGGTCTATGCAGTTCATGCTGCCAGGCCGGCGGACCGGATCCTTGCCCATCAGCACCTGGACATCGAGTTGCAGCACATCGGCGATCTCGTAGATCACCGAGAATCGGTCGAGTCGCCGAACCCCGCGTTCGACCTTGTCGACCCAGCTCTTGGACTTGCCCAGGCGGTCTGCGAAGAGTTGCTGTGACATCTTGCGCCGCGTGCGCCAATGCGCGACGCGACGGCCCATGGCCGGTTGCTCGTCCACGGCGATCCCTCCCCCTGCCTACCGACTCGCGGAACCGCGTCCGCCGGGCCGATGGCCTCCTGGCTGGTGTCCTCCCGATGGGTTCGGCTAGTCGCACTCGCTGTGCGGCGCCACCGTCTATATCGCTCGTAAGTACATATGCAAGTTGCAAAACGCGCTCTCTGGTCGCAACGAAGTAGGCACCGGAGAGTGACGGATCTTCATGTCCTTGTTGGGGGCGCCATGCACGTCGGGGATCTTTGGCAACGCTCCGTGCTTAGGCGTGCCGCACAACGTTACGCCGATCGAGGCTGGCGGGTCGTTCCTGGAGCGATTCTGATAGACGACCGTTACGTGTGTGGGCCGCTGTGTCGCACGGTCGCATGCCATCCGGCGATAGACCAGTGGGAAATAGCCGCCTCGTCCGACTCGTCTGATGTGGACGGTTGGTGGGCGAACGCGACGTTCTCCGTACTGCTCGAAACCGGTCATTCCTTCGATGTGGTGGAGGTGCCGGCCTGCGTCGGTGCACCGTCGGCGTGGGCGGCGCCGTTGGGCCCCGTCGCGGTCACCCCAACGGGGCGGTGGATGTTCCTGGTAGAGCCGGGTGACGCGCTCCGCCCGGAACTCGCCGCCCGGCTCGACATCGTCCTACACGGTCCCGGGTCGTGGATTCCCGCACCGCCCACCCGTACCCCGGAGGGCCGGATCCGGTGGGAGGTGTCGCCGGCCGTGACAGCGTGGCGGCTGCCAGACCCGTACGCAGTGCAGCAGGTCCTGATCTCCACCACACCTACCGGCCTGCGCCGGGCCGCCTGACCCGTATCACAAAGTCACACAGCGCACAGCGAACTCCCAGGTTGCACTCAGCCTTCGCACGGGGGCGACCGTCACGCTGAGACCAGGACACGTTGACGGTATCGAGTCGAGGGAGCCCTACCATGTCAGTCGCAGAGGATGCCGCGTTGATCGCCTCCGGCGAAGTCACGCTGTGGCGGGACGGCATCTGGCTAACCGCCATGCTGCGTCCCGCGGGAGAACTCGCCGGGCGAGCGATCGACCGCTTCGTGGACGACGTCGTCGCCCTCGCCCGACGTGCCAACATCGTGGTGGTGAACCTGGTCGCCGCGTCGGTGCCGACCCCGGCCGCTCTCGCCAAGGCACTCCGCCGCCCCGGCGCTATGCTCTCCGGACCTAACCAGGCGCTGCTTCTCGTCGGCGCCGACGCGCGACTGCTCCGCGAGCTACGCCGCATCGGCGGCGACATCGCTACTCTGCCAGTGCCGACCTAAGCCGAGGGAGCGTCATGACCACGGGCACCGCACTCGTCCGACAGCCCAGCGGCCGGCTGGCGGAGGGTCTGGTGACCCACATCGAACGGAGCGAGGTCGACGTCGACCTGGCCCGCCGCCAGCACCGCTCCTACCGCGAGGCTCTCCAGGTGGCCGGCTGGGATCTGCGCGAGGTCACCCCGATCGAGGAGTGCCCGGACTCAGTGTTTGTCGAGGACACGGTCGTTGTCTGCGGCGACCTGGCCGTCCTGACCCGGCCGGGGGCGGCCCGGCGGCACCCGGAGGTGGCCGGGACCGAAGCGGCGGTACGCGATATCGGCCTTGATCTGACGTACATCGTTGCTCCGGGCACGCTGGACGGCGGCGACGTGCTGCAGGTCGGCCGGACCGTCTACGTGGGCCGCGGCGGCCGTACCAACGCCGACGGCATCCGGCAGTTGAGCCGTCACCTCGCCGGCCGCGGGCGAACCGTGATACCGGTGCGCCTGCATAACGTGCTCCACCTGAAGTCGGCCGTCACCGCGCTGCCCGATGGCACGTTTCTCGCCCTGCCCGATCTCGTGGACACCGCGGTCTTCCCGGCTGTGCGGGTCGTGGACGAGGAGGCCGGCGCTCATGTCGTCCCGCTGGGCGACGAACGCGTGCTCATCGCCGCCTCGGCCGAGCGCACCTCGGCTGCACTCGACGACCTCGGATTCACGCCCGTCGTGGTCGATATCAGCGAATTCGAGCGGCTCGAAGGCTGCGTCACCTGCCTGAGTGTGCTGATCCCGGCGTCGTCTCGATGAGCGCGCGCCGCAAGACCGCGACGAGCGCGTCGCGCACCGAGTGCCGCGCACGGGCGTCGAAGGTGACGACCGGCGTGGCCCCGCCGATGGCCAACGCCCACCTGACGTCGGCTAGGTCGTGGTCGAGCTTGCCGTCGAAGAGATTGATCGCCACTACTAACGGCAGACCCACCTTCTCGAAGTAGTCCACCGCCGGGTAGCAGTCGCCGAGCCGGCGAGTATCCACGATCACCAGTGCGCCGAGCGCGCCTTCGGTGAGGTCACGCCACATGAAGCCGAAGCGGTCCTGGCCGGGGGTGCCGAAGAGGTAGAGCTTGATCTCTGAGTCGATGGTGATGCGGCCGAAGTCAAGCGCCACCGTGGTCACCGTCTTCGCTGGTGTGTGCCCGGTCCGGTCGATCTCGGCCGCCACCTCCGTCATCGCCGCCTCCGTGGTGAGGACCGGGATCTCCGAGATTGCTGCGACGGCAGTCGTCTTGCCGACGCCGAATCCGCCCGCAATCACGATTTTCACCGGGATCGGCGGCCGGCGATCCGATACGGGCCGGCGGCGATCCGGTATCGGGGGCCACACCCATGGGGGTGGGCGCGGTGACTCAGGCGAGGTTGTCCAGTCCACGGATCACTCTCTCGATGATCTGCGCACGCATCGTTGGGTCCAGTTCGGGCCGGCGGACGGTCAGGTGGCCGGTCGCGACCAGATCACCGACGAGGACCCGAGCGACGCCGAGGTGCATGCCGAGTCGTACGGCCACCTCGGCGACCGCGTGCGGTTCCGCACAAAGCGCGACGATGTCGCGGGTTTCGAATTGCAGCCTCGGCAGCTCTCCGCGACCGGCTACGGTGGTCATGACCTGCGCTTCGATCTCGAGGTTGTCGTCGATAGGCCGGGCTCGGCCGCCGGTCAACAGATAGGGCGGGAGCCGCGCTGGATCGGGCAGCCATGACCGCCCGGCACCTCCTGGTCCATTCGCCTCCTCGCTCGTCATGGTGACACCTAGTAGCCGACGGAGACCTTCAACTCCTCGATGAGCTGTGGCGAAATCACCTCTCCGGCCCGATTGGCGAAGACAACCATCTCGTATGCGACATTGCCAAGGTTCGCCGCGCGGGTCGCGAGGACGCCGAGCGTCGAGCCGGCGCTGATCGCGCTGACCAGCAGATAGCCGCGGTCCAGATCAATGATGACCTTATTGGGCGATCCGAGGTCATAGACCCTGCCGGCACCCTGGGCCAGGCTCATGAGCGCGGAGGTGATGGCGGCCAGCCGGTCCGCGCCCGCCCGATCGAGCTTGTGCGACATCGCGATCAGCAGGCCGTCCGAGGAGACCGCGATCGCGTCAATGACCTCCGGCGTATTGGCGGCGAACTGGCTGAGCAGCCAATTGAACTGCTGAGCCTCGGCACTGAGATGGTCGGCATACACGGTCATGAGTGCCTCTCCGCAAGGGTCGAACGGGACGGTTGCTCGGGCTGGGCGGCGCTGCCATCGCCGAGGGCGAGCCCGGACAGGTAGTCGTTGAGCGCAGCCCGCTCGGCCTCCGGATCGCGTACGATCCGCTCCGTCGGCTCCTCGTCCGGCAGGTCCCGAACCGCATCCACCATGTGGGTACCCGGGACTCGACGGATCAGCCCGGCCCGCAGGAGGACCGCCGACTCGCCAACGGCATCAGACGCGGTGGGCACATCACGCTGCACGGCGATATCCGGCTGGGCGGAGACCGTCCGGCGTGGCAGCGGTGCGAGGGTGGGGTCCACGTCAGGGACGCTAGCGCGCCCGACGGCCGCAGCGTTGGACGCCACCTCCTCGGCGGGGGCCACGGCCGCGGGGGCGACGGTCACGGGGGCGGCGATGGCGATGAGTTCACCCGGTGGCGAGAACCACTCGAACGGCTCGCCGGACTCGAAGTCGACCTCTTCCGCCTCGATCTCCAGCGGCCGCTCCGGGCGCAGTCGGGCTGGCACTAGAGGCTGTGCGAGGACGGGCGCGAGGCTCAGCAGGCGAACCGGGACGCGGATCGCCACGGTGATGCCCCGCCCCTCGGAGTGCTCGAGCAGGACAGTCAGACCATGGCGCCTGGCCAACCGGCCGACCACGAACAGGCCGAGCACAGTAGTTGGGGCAACGTCCAGGCGCTCGCGCTCGACCAGGCGCCGGTTCTCCTCGGCCAGGCGCACCGCTCCCATGCCGACACCGTGGTCGACAATGCGAATATGACACTCCTCGCCGAGTGCGGCTGAGATCTCAATCGGTGTCCCCGGCGGGGAGAAGTTGGTCGCGTTCTCGAGCAGTTCCGCCAGCAGGAGCCGCAGGTCGGCGACGAGTGTCGCGGCGACCGCGACGTCGCAGATCTCGCCAATCTCGACCGCCCGGAAGCCCTCGATCTCGGCCAGAGCGGACCGGATGACATCGGCCAACGGCGTCGGTCCGCCCGACATCAACTGGTCGATCGTGCCGGACACGACGAGCAGGCTGTCCGCGCTGCGCCGCAACCGGGTGGCCACATGGTCGAGCCGATAGAGCCGCTGCAGGAGCTCAGGGTTGCGCTCGTTTCGCTCCAGGTCCTCGATGAGCGCGAGCTGACGGCCGACCAGGTTCTGCGTCCGCCGGGCGATGTTGGCGAACATCACCGAGACGTTGCGTCGGGTGGTGACCTGGCGTTCGAGCAGGAGTGCGGCGGTGGCCTGCACCCGGTTGAGCGCCGCGGCGAGCTCACCGATCTCGTCTGCGCTGTCGACCTCCACGGCGGCGAGCTGGGGCGGCGTGGGGTCGGGCGAGTCGGAGTCCGACACCCGGATCAGTTCAGCCCGCGACAGCTCCGCGACGACGGCGGCCGCTCGGGTGAGTCGGCGCAGTGGGCGCGAAATGGAGCGGCTCACCGTGAATCCCAGCGACACCACGATGATGAAGAGCAGAACCGCGCCGCCGGCGACGCCGTACGCGGTCGCCTCGGCCGCGCCGGCACGGGCCTGCGCACCGCTCGCGATCTCCCGCGCGATGCGGTCCTGCGCCAGCCGGCGCAGACCGGTATATGACACGGCCGCGGTGAGCGCCTCCGAAACCTCGGCCGGTGTCGTCGGGTCCTCCGACCGACTCACCGTGAGAATCAACTGCCGGATGCGTTGCCCGGCCTTGCCGTTCTCCACCGTGTCCACGAGCGCCGCCTCGTCCGCCGGGACGAGTTCGCGGAAGCGGCGCAGGTGCTGCTGGTCGGCCGTCACCGCGTCGGTGAGCAGGGTGCGGCTGAGGTTCGGGTCGGCGGCGGCGGCGACAAGGATCGCGCCGACACTGCTCGCCTCCTCGTTGGAGCGCATGAGCGCGTCGAGCGCACCCAACTGCCCAAGGCCTTGGGCATCGGCGCCCGGCGCGTTGTTCAGCCGGAGCGCATCGAGGAGCGCGGTGTTGGCGTCGCGGAACGCGTCATACGCGAATCTGGCACTGATCGTGCGGCTGACAACGGCCTGCCGGATGCCGATCAACGTGTCGAGCTGAGGTGCCGCCGCGCGCATCACGTCGGCCGTGTTCGGGTCCAACCGAAGGCGGGCGGCCTCGTCGCGGGCGGTCTGGCTCAGCGCAACCAGCGCACTACGTTCCAGGCTCGGTGCAGACAGGTAGCCGAGGACGAGCAGCCGCTCCTGCTGCAACGTTTGGATCAGTCCGCCGATCTCGCGCGCGGCCAGCGCAGTCCGGGCCGTGGTACCGGCGGTGCGTGCGTCGTCGATGCGTTCGGCGGTGAATGGCACCATCACGAGCACGACAGCGGCGAGCGGAATCAATAGCAGAAGGCTCAGCTTCTGCCGGATCCCGAGCCTAGCGAGCATCGCCGTTCCCCCGGGTCCGCGTACGGACCGCCCGACCGACGTGGACGAGCTCCTCCGCTTCGAAGAGTTCTCGCGCGTAGGTCAACGACCCCACGGGTAGGTCGTCGCCTGGGGTGCTTCGGGATGGGACATCGACGGAGTCGGCCGGGCCGGTGCGGGTGCGCCTCGTGGCCAGCAGCCAGAGCATCACGAGGCCGATCACGGTGACGAGCCCGCCCGCGACGGCCGTGAATCGCCAATCGGCCGCGAGCTTGGCCTGCCGTTCCTCGAGCAGGGCCTGCAGTTCTCCGAGGAGGCGGTGGCCAAGAGGGTTGGCCGCGGCGTACACGCGGTTGGCGTTCGCCGCCAGCGTCGCCGCGTTCACCGTGTTGGCCAGCTCCGCGAGCATCGTCGGCGGCGCGAATGCGTCGGCGGCGGCCCTGAAGGCGTCCAGGCGTTCGGCAATGTTAGCCCCGAGTGCGGACCGAGACGTAAAGTCGACGCTCTTCGTCAGGCCGTCGTTGACCTCTTCGGCCGCAGCGGAGACGCCGAAGCGGGCTACCGCCGCGCGTACGACGTCTTCGCCCTCGAGGGCCTTGCCGCCCGCCAGCGTGACCAGGTCGGAGGCGCGCCCGGCGAAGACCATGGCGGCCGGCAGCCGGACGATCGCCGCATCCATCAGGTAGTAGGAGTCCAGGTCCGGGTCGTGGATGAGATGCGACGTGTCGCCGATCCGTCGAATCAGGTCGCGGGTGAGGGTGACCAGACCCGTGTACGTGTCATATGCGGCCCGGCCGGTCTCGCCGCGCGTGATGGCCGTCTCCACCTGAGCCATCAGACCGTCGAGGCGCTCACTGGTCTGGAGGGCGACACCGAACTTCTGGTCAACTTCCGCAACCGAGGCGAGCGCCTTGCGGAGTCCCTCGGCGTCCACCTGCTCGCCCCGCACCGCGGTCGACTGCGCCTTCACCATCTCGCCGAGCAGCGTCGTCATCGGATGCAGGATTTCTGCGCCCTGGGCCTCCATGCTGACGACCTCAGCCGCCTCCGAATTGGTGAGCCACGACTGACGCACGACGGCGCCAAACAGGCCCGCGACCGCGAGCGTGCAGGAACTGAGAAGAATGATCCGCGCGGTACGACGAATTTTGGGCCTGGCCACGTCGTTCGTCTCCTTCCCGGAGGTCAGCGTGCGGCTATGGGGGTGGGCTGAGGTGCATCAACGTCCATCTCGGTCGTGGAGAGGTCGTAGGCTGCCTCGCCGTGTTGGGACAGGTCGAGTCCAAGGCTCTCCTGACGGCGTGTCACGCGTTGGCGGATGACTTGGTTCACCACGGCGGCAATCAGGAAGGTGACGACAAAAGCATAGACCGCCACGATCGCGGCGGTGCCGGCCTGAACCCCGAGCAGGCGGTAGCTGCCGGCGAAGAACAGTCCGTTGGCGCCGTCCGGGTTGACCGACGTCGTGGCGAAGAGTCCCACGCAGACACAGCCGATGAAGCCGCCACCCAGATGAACGGCGGCAACGTCGAGCGAGTCGTCCACGTTGAACCAGCGCTTCAGGCCCGCGGCGAGTTGGCACAGGACGCCGGCGACGGCACCGATACCCAGCGCTCCCAGCGCGTTGACGTAGCCGGCGCCGGGCGTGATGGCCACCAGGCCGGCCACCGCACCGGAGGCGGCGCCGAGCGTGGTCGGTTTGCCGTAGCGGATTCGCTCGGCCGCAAGCCACGCCAGCAGGCCGGTCGAGGCCGCCACCTGTGTGTTGACCATGGCGGTGGCCGCGAGCGCGCCCGCACCGTAGGCCGACCCGCCGTTGAAGCCAAGCCAACCGACCCAGAGCAGACCCAACCCGGTCATGACCAGAGGCAGGTTGTGCGGTCGCGCCGGCTCGTCGTGCCAACCCCGCCGTCGCCCGAGCGAGATCGCGATGGCCAGGGCCGCGACGCCGGCGGTGATGTGGACGACCGTGCCGCCCGCGAAGTCCAGCATCCCCCACTGCGCGGCCCATCCGCCCGGAAAGAAGACCCAGTGTGCGACCGGAGCGTAGACGACCAGGGACCATACGCCCACGAAGAGGACGTACGCCCCGAAGCGCCACCGCTCGGCACCGGCGCCCAGGATCAGCGCCGGGGTCAGCACCGCGAACATCATTTGAAACAGCGCGTACGCGATGAGCGGTATCCCCGGCACAACAGGGTTAGCGGCGCCCGGCGGCAAGCCAGCAAAGCTGAAATCACCGATGAACCGATTCGTGCCGCCGAAGGCGAGCGAGAAGCCCAGACCGACCCAGACCACGCTCACCACGGCCATGCCGGCGAAGGCCTGCACCACGACGCCCAGCACGTTGTTCCGCCGCACCATCCCGCCGTAGAACAGCGCGATTCCCGGCGTCATCAACAGCACGAGTGCAGCGCTCGCCAGCACCCATGCCGTGGCCGCCGTGTCCACCGGCCCGTTCGGATCCGGCACCCGCCACTCCCCCCTCATGACCGCAGCGCACGATGCCGAAGGCGTTGCCGGCCGGCCGCGTGTACGCCTCCGCGGCGACCTCACTCTCTTTCACGTCGGCAATGACCGACGGTGGTCGACAGGCACCTATCGTGGTCTCCCTGCGGGCTCAGTGCCATGGGCGCTGGACGTTTGGGTGATGGAGAATAGCCGATCGGCCAATGCTTTGTCGACAACCGGACACGTGTTGTGGCTCCGTCATCGCGAATTGTCCCCATCTGCCGACGTCGGCAGCTTGAATGGCGAGATGCGACCAGTGCAGGAGATCGGCGACGAGCTGTACGCGCTGCCACCGCAGACCTTCACGGCGACGCGGGACGGTTACGTGGCCGAGGCCAAGAAGTCCGGCGACCGCGCCGCGGCGGCCCAGCTCGCCGCAATGAAACGCCCGAGCGTGGCAGCGTGGCTGGTAAACCTGGTGACGCTGCGCCGGCCAGACTCGATCGGGCAGTTGATCGATCTTGGCGAAACGATCCGCGAGGCCCAGGGCAGCGTGTCGCCGACACAGCTGCGGGACCTGTCCGCACAGCGTCGCAAGCAGATCGACGCGATCACCGCCTTGGCCCAGTCTCTGGCTGCCTCGCTCGGCGAGTCGGCGCCCAGTAAGCAGCACCTCGGCGAGGTCGAGTCGACGCTGACCGCAGCTATGGCAGACGCGGAGGCGGCGCGGCTCGTGCGCGCGGGCCGGGTGCTGAAGGCGCTGTCCTACAGCGGCTTCGGCGGCGGCGATGGCGCCGGCCTTGACGGCATTGCCGCAGCGCCAGCGGCTGCCACCGGGGAGCGAGCGCGCGCCGCTCCCCCTTCCGTGGCCGACGATGAGTCGCGGCAGGCTGCGGCCACGGCACGGCTGGTCGAGGCCCGCCGCGTCCTGACTGAAGCGACCACGGCCGAACACGACGCCAACGACCGCGTCGATCGGCTCGTCGCGGAGATCGCCAGTATGCGTGAGCGCCTCGACACGGCCCAGCACGAGGCCCGAGCCGGACGTCAGTCGCGTCTGGCCGCAGAGCGTGACCTCGCATCCGCAGAGCGCCGGCTCCGCTCGCTCAAGGGCTGAGCCGCATGTACCCACGGGCCTTCCCTTCGGCGCCTTTGTGCGGTCGATGGGATCGGCGGGCTCCTTGCCGGGTCGGCTCAGCCGGAACTTGGCTCGAGCGTGTCGGTGAGGATCGCGTGGCACGTCGTGGGAACCGCGCACCGACCGTAACGCTCATGAAGGCGGAAGGTTTCGGGCTTGGCCCGTTAGTGGGGTGCGCTGATGAGGATCCGACGAGCCGTCGCAGGCGTCGTGGCGGCTGCGCTCGCGATGATCGCGCTCGCGGCATGTCAGAACGGCGATGGGCGAGGGCTCCCGGTGCCGACCTCCACGACCCCGACGGTCGTGACTTCCGGCCCGCCTGCTGTTGGTGACTGCCCGATGCCCGAGATTGGCAACGACGCTGCGGGCTCGGTGCTAACTCCGGGGCCGTCTAACGGCCTGCCGCTATCCACCGCCCGCGCGGAGGCACTCACCATCGAGGCGATAGTCCTCGATGCTGCCTGTGCGCCTGCGCAAGGGGCGGGCGTCACCGTTTGGCACACGGACTCGCGCGGCGTGTACGGCCCCGGTGGCGCCGACGAGTGTTGCTACTACCAGGGGACCGTGAGCACCGACCGGAACGGACGGTTCCGGCTGGAGACCATCCGGCCCGGCCAGTACCCCCAAGCCGGCGCACCCCCGGCCCACATCCATCTCGAGATAAGGCATACGTCCGGTGGCCTGGACACGGAGATTGTGTTCACGCCTGATTCACGGCCGCCGGTCTCGATCCGGCCCAGCGAACTCGTTCCTGTCTTCCTCAGCACTGTCAATGGCGCAAAAGGCAGGACCTGGTACGGGGAAGCGGCCTTCATGCTGGAGCCGTAGCCAGCCCGTCGCTGACGCCACACGCTCCCGTGCCGCACGGACGGCCCTATTTGGGGCGCCGCGACCGAGCGATTCCGACGACTGCGATGACCAACACCACGACCACCATGCAACACAACAGGACCGAAGCGTTCCTGAGCACACCCATCGGCGAAGCCTAGAGGCGCTCCGGACTCACTCGGTGAATGGGTCCCGACCGAGCACGTCTCGCAAGACCTGAGGGAAATCGATCACTACGCTGGTGGGACGAGTCACCGCCGCGAGCTGCGGCAATGCGAATGCGAGGCGCACATCGACCATCGTTGGTGCAACGCGGGGCTACCTGTCCTCGAACGGCAGCGGGCTACTTCGTCGCTGCCTCACATGTCCGTTGGAAGGGGAGGTCGGGCACGTTGGCCTCCCACTCCGCCTCGGTGAAGCCGACGCCGACCAGCGCACACGCGCGTGTGATCGGCTGGTCGCGGATCGGCGTCAGTGCGCCGATGTTCCACAGCGAAATGGCCTCGTCCGTGCTTGTGGTCGCAAGGGTCTGGCCGTCCGGGGAGAAGGCGAGGGACCAGATGGCGTCACGGTGGATCTGCACCGATGCACCGAGCAGTATCGGGGTCGCGGTCGTCATGTCCCACAGAGTGAGGGTGCCATCGGCGGCGCCGGCGGCCAGCGTCTCGCCGTTGGGCGATAATCTCATGAAATTCACCGCTGAGCCGACGCTTCGTAGCGTCGCCATCTCGCGCGGCGCCGTCCAGTCGGAGACATCCCACGCGATGACGCGATGGTCCTCGCTTCCGGTGATCAGCGTGCCGTCTCGGGAGAGTGCCATGGTGCCAACCGCATTTGCGTGCGCCGCGAACGGCTTGTCGAGGAGGGCGCGCGGAGAGTCCGGATTGGACACATCCCAGGCCATGAGTTCACCGTCACTGTTCCCCGCGACGAGCGTCTTTCCCTCCACGCTGAAGGCGAGGGCCCATACGTCCGCCTCGCCGAACGACAGGTCGCCACCGGCCCGTTTCCTGGGCGATTCTGGCTTGCTGACGTCCCAGAGGATGACCTTCCCGCTGTCGTCGGCGGTGACCAGAGTGTCGCCAGTTGGCGAGAACAGAATCGATTCAACAAAGTCGCCGAAGTCGGGGATCTCCGCGATCTGCGCCGGCACCGCAGGGTCGCTCGTGTCCCACAGGACCACGGACCTGTCCGCACCCGCAGATGCCAGCAGCGATCCCGCCCCGGGCTGAAATGCGACGGCGAAGACGCTGCCATCATGTCCGTATAGCCAGTCGCTACGACCGACGGGTGCGTCCGGATCGGAGACGTCCCACAGGCGAATGCTTTTGTCTTCACTTCCGGTCGCGAGGGTCAGACCGTTAGGCGAGAACGCCGACGACGACACCGACGACGTGTGCCCGACAAGGTTGGAGCCGAGCTGCGGCGGCAGCATGCCGGTCCGCCACATCATCACCAATCCGTCCGAGCCGGCCGTCGCGAGGCTGTCCGCGTGCGGCGAGAATTGCACGTGATTGACCGCTCCCTGATGCCCCGTGAATGGGGGTCGAAGAAGCTGTGGCTTGGCCGGATCGGCGGTCTCCCAGAGCATCGCCCGTCCGTCCTCGGTCAGCACCGCGAACGTCGTGCCCGTTGGCGGAAAGGCGAGCCTCCGGACGTAGCTGCCCACGATCGCCATCGGCTCCCCGATCTTGTTGGGCTTCGCGGGGTTCTTAATGTTCCAGAAGGTCACGTTCCTACTGGCTCCGGCGGCGAGGGTCCGGCCGTCCGCGGACACGGCGACCGCGACGTCTTGGTCACTCCAGTCGGGACCGGAGAGCTCGCCGAGCTTCCGCAGCCCCTTCGCCGGATCGACCGCCCAGACGACCAGTGCTCCTGTTCCGCCGGTAACGAGCGTCTTGCCGTCCGGAGTGAAGGCCATCGAGCGCACGATGCCCCGATCCTTGTACGGTCCCCCCACCAGAACCGCTTCGGGCTTGGCGATACTCCACAGCCTCAGCGTGTTGGCGTCACCGGCCGTGGCGACGGTCTGGCCGTTCGGGCTGACCGCGAGACCAGTTGTGTAATCCGTCTCCGCGCTGCCGACAAGAGACTTCTGGATCGGCCTTCTCTGGGAGACGTCCCATATCTTGACGCCGCCCGAGGTCCCGCTCGTGAGAATGGTCCTGTCGTCGGCGAACACGACTCGTGCGTTGCCGCCTGCCGCCGACACAGGGTCGCCCAGCAGCTGTGACTTGCCCGGGATGCTGACGTCGAACAGCCTCAACGTACCGTCGACTCCGCCGGCGGCCAGCAGGGATCCGTTCGATGAGAACGCGACCGACCACAACGCGGTTCCGCTCTCGATCCTGCCCGCGAACGGCGTCGACATCAGCGTGCTGACCAGACCGAAGTTCGTCTCGGGCCCAGGACTGATCCGCTGAGCGGCAAGGCCGAGCCGCAGGGCCAGCCCGGGATCGCTCTGGTAAAGGTTGGACGCCCGCGCGACCAGTTGACGCGCCACAGCAATCCGCTGCTGACCTTCGGCGGCGTTTCGCTCATTCGCCGCCACCCGGCCCTGTCGATAGGCGATGACCGCGGCGACCCCCGCACCTGTGGCGAGCACGAAGAAGACCACCGCAAGAGACGACGCGATGACGGTCGCTCGCCGACGCTTCGCGCGGTCCCGGCGGATGCTGGCACCGAGGAACTCCCTCGCCGGAGGGCTCAGCTCGACTTTCTCCGACACGATCTCGGACGCGGCGCCCCCACCCTTTGCGGCGTGCGCCTTGAGGTCGTCGACGGCGGCGGCGAGCTGTCCGCGTTCCCACAGGCGCGCCGCCGAGCGTCCCGCGTCCGCCCACTCCTTCGCGGCCTGCTCGAGATCACGGCCGCGCCGCAGCGCGGCCTCGCTCGCCCCGACCGCGCGAGTGAAGGGAGCCCAGCGGGTCAGAAACGACTCGTGCGCGACGGAGAGGACGACCGCCTCGCCCTCCATGTCAGCGGTGACGAGGCGATGGGCCACGAAAGCGCTAAGGTCACGGCGGACCTGCTCGGGCTGCCCGTCCTGGTAGATACGCCGTCGGGTTGGCTGTCCACCCTCGTCGACTGTGACCAGGCGGAGCAGGCTCGCCATCACTTCGTCCTCGGTGCGCCCGGCCGACAGCGCGGCCAAGAGCGCGGCGTCGGCCTGGCGCGACAGCGCGCCCGACACACCGCCGATGCCATCGTAGCGCTCCAGCGTCAGCCGCCCGCCGCGGTCGAAGCCCTCGGTCATCTGCTCGAGCGCGTAGGCAAGCAGCGGCAGCGCCTCACCGCTGCCGGTATCGGCGACCAGGCGGGCCACCAGACCCTGGTCGATCGCGAGGCCGGCCAATCGCGCTGGACCCTCGATGACGGCCGCCAACGCGTCGTCGCGCAGCGGTCGCAGCGGGAAAAGGCGCATCGGCACGCCGGCCAGCTCCGCGCCGACCAGCAACGGATCGAGGTATTCGGGGCGCACAGTGGCTACGACGCTCACCGGCCCGGCGACGGCGTGGCGCAGCAGCGCGGCCAACTGTGCCCTCGCCGGCGCCGCTGCAAGAGTGATCAATTCCTCGAGCTGGTCTATCACGATGAGTAGACGGGTGGGGCGTCGGTCAGCGGTCGCGCTCGCCACGATCAGCTCCCGCGCCAGTCCCACCAACCCGTCGTCTGCGGCGAGCCGATTTCGGACGTCCCCGAGCGTCCACCCCATGCCCAGCCGGCGCCCCAACACGGCGATCTCACTTGCCAGGGCGGCGACAGGGTCCTCGCCAGGCAGGATCGGTGGCAGTACACACCACCCGGGCTCCCGCTCGATCGCGGGGATCAGCCCGGCGCGGACGAGCGACGATTTGCCACATCCCGACGGTCCGACGACCACTGTCACGTCCTGAGCCGTGCGCTGGGCCGGCGAACGCAGCGACCCCACCAGCGCCTCGATCTCGGCGCGCCGGCCGAAGAACACCCGACTCATGTCCGTGTCGAACGCGCGAAGGCCGGGGAAGGGCGAGCGTCCCTCGGGCCAGCCCCACCCGCCTGCGGCGTCGACGTCGCGCAGTGCGGCCGCGATGTCGTTGCGTGCCGCGTCCGCATCGGCCGCGTAATCGCTGTGCTGAATGACGTCGAGCAGGGGGTGGATCGCAGCGCGCTCCACCGAGATCGGCAGGATCGTCTTCCCCAGCGTTTTCGCGGCGATAATCTCGGCGAAGCACCACTTGCTCGAGGAATAGGCGGACGTGACGAGGCAGATCATCACGTCGGCCCAGCGCAGGCGCTCGTAGAGGCGCTCCTCCCAGACCTCGCCGAGCACCAGACCCGTCGTGCGGTCAACGTCGACGAACACCTCGTGGCCCGACTCGGCGAGCCACACGTGCATGGCCCGAGCCACGGCGTCGTCGGGACCTGCGTGGCTGATAAAGACCTTGGCCATCGTCCCCCCTACTGGCGTGCGCAACAATAGCGAGAACGAGCATCGATTCCTGCCAGCATTCGTGCTGGACTTTGTCGCCGTCCGGGGAACTGCGGCTGACCATTCAGCCGACCACGGGCGGCGTCGCGGGAGTCGGTCACGCCATGGACGGAGCTTCGGCGCCCGGCCGGCGATCGCCTCGAGGTGGTTAGTCGTTGAGGCGGGCGATGTGGCGCATC
>Ga0184632_10000347_pt1 | contig 17620 bp, 17 predicted proteins | sample PLM31_50_b1_FD_133153 | JGI IMG/M metagenome (GOLD analysis project Ga0184632, IMG submission 133153) | Groundwater sediment microbial communities from an aquifer in East River, Colorado, USA - PLM3-1_50_b1 | ecosystem: Environmental > Terrestrial > Soil > Riparian zone | place: USA: East... | reverse complement strand
GTCGCGAACCGCGGCGAAATCGCGGTTCGCGTGATTCGCGCGTGCCACGAGGAGGGGCTCGAGGCCGTCGCCGTCTATTCGGAGCCTGATCGCCTCGCGCCGCACGTCCGCAACGCCGATGCCGCCGTGTTGCTCGGTCCCGCCCCGTCCGCCGAATCCTACCTCGACATGCGCAAGCTCATCGCCGCCGCCAAGGACACGGGCTGTCAGGCGGTGCACCCCGGCTACGGCTTTCTGTCCGAGCGTGCCGCATTTGCGGACGCGTGTACGGACGCGGGACTCATCTTCGTCGGACCGCCGGCGACGGCGATGCGGGCGATGGGCGACAAGACCGAAGCGCGGCGCCGCATGCAGGCAGCAGGCGTGCCTGTCGTTCCCGGCACCGCGGCGCCGCTGCGCGATCCGGTCGACGCGCGTCGTGAGGCCAAACGTCTCGGCTACCCGGTGTTGCTGAAGGCTGTCGCCGGCGGAGGCGGCAAGGGCATGCGCCACGTCGCCGCCGAATCGGAGATCGAGGCGGCGTTTCAGGCCGCCCGCCGCGAGGCGCTGAAGGCGTTCGGCGACGGCAGCATGTACGTCGAGAAGTACCTCGAACGGCCGCGGCACATCGAAATCCAGATCCTCGCCGATCATCGCGGCCGCGTGGCGGCGCTCGGCGAGCGCGAGTGCAGTATCCAGCGCCGGCACCAGAAGCTCATCGAGGAGGCGCCGTCCGTCGCCGTGTCGCCGGCGCTGCGGCGCCGCCTGTCGGAAGCCGCCACGGCGGCGGCCGGGGCAGTGGGCTACGTGGGCGCGGGCACGATCGAGTTCCTGCTCGCCCCGTCGGGCGAGTTCTACTTCCTCGAGATGAACACGCGCATCCAGGTGGAGCATCCCGTCACGGAGCTGGTGTACGGCGTGGATCTCGTGCGCGAGCAGCTGCGCATTGCAGCGGGGCAGCCGATGCGCGTCCACGGAGCGTCGGGTCCCGGTGGCCAGCTGCATCCGCGCGGGCATGCGATCGAGTGCCGCATCACGGCTGAGGATCCGTTCAACGATTTTCTCCCCGCGACCGGCGTGCTGCAGTATCTCCGCGTGCCGAGTGGGCCGGGGATCCGCTGGGACTCGGGCGTCGAGGCGGGGAACGACGTGACGCTGTTCTACGATCCGCTGCTCGCCAAGCTCATCGCGTGGGGCGAGACGCGCGAGGTTGCGATCCAACGCATGCGCCGCGCGCTCAGCGAGCTGGTCATCGTCGGGTTGCCCACCAGCCAGCCATTCCATCTGCGCGTCATGGACGACGCGCAATTTCTCAAGGGCGAGATCGATATCACCTATCTCGAGCGCGCCGGCGCGCGCGTGCTGGCGGCCGCACCGCGCGCCGGACTCGAGCGTGCGCTTGCTGTGGCAGCGGCGATCGTCGCGGACGAGCGTCGATCGGTTCCCGTGGGGAACGGCCCGTCGGCCCGTCCGCCCGTCGGCCCGTCGCCCTGGGTCGTGGAAGGGCGCAGACTGGGCTTGCGGGACGATCTCGAGTGACCGATCTCGTGACGATCACCCGCATCGCGGTGGGAGGAGACGGGGTGGGACGGCTGAGCGACGGGCGCGTAGTCTTCGTGCCAAGAACGGTCCCCGGAGACCGCATTCGCCTGCGCGAAGGCTCGCTGCAACGTCACCGCAACTTCGCGCGCGCGCTGCTGGACGAGGTGGTCGAAGCGGGACCCGGAAGGGTGGCGCCGCCATGCCCGCACTATGTGCACGACCACTGCGGCGGGTGTCAGCTGCAACACCTCGCGTACGATGGCCAGCTGAGCGCGAAACGCGCGATCGTGGGCGATACGCTGCGGCGGATTGGAAAGCTGAAGGTGGAGGATCCCGAGGTGGTCGAAGCTCTGGAGGACTGGCGCTACCGAAGCAAGATCTCCATGGAGGTGAAATCCTCGATCGGACTGCATCCGTACGATCGGCCGAACTTCGTGTTTCCGCTCGCCGATTGTCATATCACGGACTTTCGGTTGATGGCGCTGTGGCGGGAGCTGCGGGGCAGGCTGGCGATGCTGCCGCAGCCGCTGACCCGGCTCACGCTGCGGCTCGATCGGGAGCAGCGGCGGCACATCATCGCCGAATCGGCCGGCGAGCCATGGCTGAATGCCGACGAGCTGCGCCGAGCGCTACAGAGCAGTGTCGACGGCGAGATCGTCTGCTGGTGGCAGCCGGTGGACGGCGCGGCCCGCGTTGTCGCTGGGCTGGCGACGGGGTTCCCGGCAACCGCATTCGAACAGGTGAATCCGGGGATGGGCATGCTCACACGCCGCTGGGCGGTGGAACAGTTGGGCGACGTCAAAGGCCAGATGGTGTGGGACCTGTACGGCGGCATCGGCGATACGGCGGCGCTGCTTGTCGAGCGAGGCGCCAGCGTCGTGAGCGTGGATGCAGATGAAAAGGCCGTCACCTGGGGACGGAGTCGTCTGCCGGCGGCGCGCTTCATCGCCGCCCGCGCCGAGGACGTTCTGGCGAGCCTGCCCGCGCCGCACGCCGTGGTCGTGAACCCGCCGCGCGGCGGGCTGCACTGGGACGTGTCGCTGCGGCTGACATCCGAGCCGGTATCGAAGCTCGTCTATATCTCCTGCGATCCCGCGACGCTTGCCCGGGATCTGTCGCGACTGAATGTGAACTATCAGGTGATTGCCGTGCGGGCGTTCGACCTTTTTCCGCAAACGGCGCACGTGGAGACCGTTGCTGTATTAGAGGCCGCATGAGATACCACGTGTCTTTACGAAATCGCACCTACGTCATCGACGTAGATGGCGGCGCGGTCACCGTGGACGGCGAGCGCCTCGAATCCCACTGGGCCGCCGTTCCGGGAACGCCCCTCATGCATCTGCTACTGGGCAAAGACTCCTGGACCGTCGCCTGCCAGCAGCTCGACGGCCGGCGCTGGGCGCTCGGCGCCGTCGGGGAGCGGTTCGAAGTCGAGGTCCAGGACGACCGCTCCAGGCAGATCGAAGCGCTCACGGGTCAGGGGCGCAAGGCGGCCGTCGGCGGCGTCGTGAAGGCTCCCATGCCGGGGCTTGTCGTCCGCGTGGAAGTGAGCCAGGGGGAGGCGGTCGAGGCGGGCGCGGGTCTGGTGGTTGTCGAGGCGATGAAGATGGAGAACGAATTGCGGGCGTCGCATAAGGGCGTCGTCGAGCAGATTCACGTCCAGGCTGGTGATCGCGTAGAAAAGGGTGCGCCCCTCGTGACACTCTCGGTGCAGTCCTCGCAACCCTCGGGTTGACAGAGCCTTACGGCCCGGTTAGAGTTCGCGTCTGTCAAAAACCAGGGCTCCGAGGGGCATGAAGACGTACACGTTGAAGCCGCAGGACATCGAGCGACGGTGGTGGCTGGTCGACGCGGCGGAGCAGCCGCTTGGCCGTCTCGCCAGTCGCATCGCGCAGATCCTGCGCGGCAAACACAAACCGACGTTCACGCCGCACGTCAACGGCGGTGATTTCGTCATCGTCATCAACGCCGAAAAGGTGCAGCTGACGGGCCGCAAGGTCGAGCAGAAGCGCTATTTCCGGCACACGGGGTACATGGGCCACGAACGGTTTACGCCAGTGCAGAAACTGCTCAGCAAGTTTCCGGAGCGCGTGATCGAGAAGGCGGTCTGGGGCATGCTGCCCAAGACCACGCTGTCGCGCCAGCACGTGAAGCAGATGCTGAAGGTATACGCCGGTCCGACGCATCCGCACGCCGCTCAGCAGCCGGCGCCGCTCGTTCTCGTGACGGCGGTGGCCAAGTGACGGCGATTCAACCGGAGCTGCGCTGGCACGCGATCGGGCGCCGCAAGCTCGGCATCGCGCGGGTGTATCTGACCCCAGGCTCGGGCAAGTGGAGCATCAACGGGCGCACGCTGGGTGACTATTTCCCCCGGCCTTCACTCGTGTCGCACATTCAGCAGCCGTTTACGGCGACCGACACGCTGGGCGCATTCGACGTGAAGGCGCGCGTGGTGGGCGGTGGACTGACTGGCCAGGCCGGCGCGATGCGACTGGGGATCGCCCGGGCCCTGGTGCTGGCGGATGATCGACATCGGAAGAAGCTGAGAGAGCAGGGCCTCCTGACGCGCGATCCGCGTGCCGTGGAGCGGAAGAAGCCGGGCCGCGCGGGCGCGCGGAAGCGGTTCCAGTTCAGCAAGCGGTAAACGTTCAAATACTCACGTCGCTCGATCCCTTCCTGGGTCCCTTCGGGGTTGGACGGGAAATGACGGCGGCGGCGGAATAACCCGAGAAAGGGAGTAAATGCCTCAGCCTCAGTTGCAGGAACTGTTGGAAGCAGGTGTCCATTTCGGCCATCAGACTCGCCGCTGGAATCCGAAGATGCGGCGGTTCATCTTCGCCGAACGCTCCGGCATCTACATCATCGATCTGCAAAAGACGTTGCGTCAGCTCGAGCTGGCGCAGGAGCTGTTGCGCGGCGTCGTGTTGAAGGGTGAGGGCGTCCTGTTCGTCTGCACGAAAAAGCAGCTGAAAGGGATTCTCGAGCTGGAAGCGAAGCGCTGCAGCGCCTTCTACGTGACGGAGCGCTGGCTCGGCGGCACACTGACGAATTTCCAGACGATCAAGAAGCAGATCAAGCGGCTCAAAGACCTGGAGCAGGGCGCGGCGGACGGCGATTTCACGAATTACACGAAAAAAGAGCAGCTGTTGTTCGACCGGGAGCGGGTCAAGCTCGACAAGAACCTCGCGGGTATCAAGAATCTCGGACGGTTGCCGGGCGCGCTGTTCGTGGTGGACGCCAAGAAAGAGCGTATCGCGGTCGCCGAGGCGAACAAGCTCGGCATTCCGGTGGTGGCGATCGTCGATACGAACGCCGACCCCGATCTGATCACGGTGCCGGTTCCCGGCAACGACGACGCGATTCGCGCGGTCTCGCTGATCACGAACGCGATCTCGGACGTGATCGCGGAAGCCCGCCGCCAGATGCCGCTGCGGGACGCGGCAACGGGCGAAGAGGGCGAAGGGACGACCTACTCGACCGAGACGGGTGAGGCGGACGTGGATGGCGACCGCAAGAAGCGGCCGGCCCGCCGCAAGCGGCGGCCCAAGCCCGAGGCGATCGCCGCCCGGATGAAGACGGAAGAGGCGCCGACCCCGGTGGAACCCGTGAGCGGGGGCGAGGCGTAACAACTCTGGAGGCTTAACCACCCACCGCCGCCCCCGGGCTTTCTGGCGCGAGGGCGGCGTTTTTATGAGGAGTGAACAGGAGCATGGCAACGGTGAGAGACATTCCGGCAAAACTCGTGGCCGAGCTGCGCGGTCGTACCGGCGCCGGCATGATGGACTGCAAGAGCGCACTCCAGGAAACGGGCGGCGACCTGGAGAAGGCCATCGACATTCTGCGCAAGAAGGGCGCGGCGAAGGCCGACAAGCGCGCAGGGCGGGAGGCGTCGGAAGGGTGGATCGGATCGTACGTTCACCATGACGGCTCGGTGGCTGTACTCGTCGAGCTGAACAGCGAAACGGACTTCGTGGCGCGCACCGACGACTTCAAGGCGCTCGCGAAGGAGATCGCGGTCCATATCGCGGCGACCAAGCCGCTGGCGGTTCGCATCGAGGACTTGCCGGCCGACGTGGTACAGCGCGAGCGCCAGGTCTACGAATCCCAGGTCGCCGAGCAGAAGAAGCCGGAGAACATTCGGGCCAAGATCGTGGACGGAATGCTGAAGAAGTTCTACGAAGACAACGTCCTGCTCGAGCAGAAATTCGTGAAGGACGACAAGCGGACCGTTGGCGAGCTGGTGAAGGAGTTGTCGGGGAAGACGGGTGAGAAAGTCGAAGTTCGCCGGTTCGCCCGCTTCGAGCTCGGAGGTAACTGAGTGACCAAGACGCTCGCCTACAAGCGCGCGCTGCTCAAGCTTTCAGGAGAGGCGTTTGCGGGTGGGCGAGCGTCCGGCATCGACTTCGGCGTCATCGAGCGGCTTTCCGATGAGCTGAAGGCCGTCGCCGCGACCGGCGTGCAGCTCGGACTGGTGATCGGTGGCGGTAACATCCTCCGCGGCACCACCGCCAGCGAGCAGGGCATGGACCGGGTGTCGGCCGACTACATGGGAATGCTGGCGACCGTGATCAACGCGCTGGCACTCCAGGATATCCTGGAGAAAAAGGGCGTCGATACGCGCGTCATGACGGCGATCCGGATGGAAGAGCTCGCGGAGCCCTACATTCGCCGGCGCGCGGTGCGCCACTTCGACAAAGGGCGCATGGTGATCTTTGCGGGGGGCACCGGCAACCCGTATTTCTCCACCGATACGGCCGCGGTCCTGCGGGCGCTCGAGGTGGAGGCCCAGGTGATTCTCAAGGCGACCAACGTGGACGGCATCTACACGGCGGACCCGAAGAAGGACCCGTCAGCCACGTTTCTCCCCACCTTGAGCTTCCAGGAAGCATTGGTGAACGGCTACGCGGTGATGGACGCGAACGCCTTCGGGTTGTGCAAGGAGAACAAGCTCCCCATCGTGGTGTTCAACATCAACCAGCCCGGCGCGACGGCGAGGGTCTTGTCCGGAGAGCGCGTCGGCACGATCGTCCAATGACTCCTGCACCAGCTGCCACCCTGACCGATCACGTCAAACACGCCAAGCAGCTCATGGACAAAGCGGTCGAGGCCGTGAAACGGGAATTCACGACGGTACGTACCGGCAAAGCGACGACCGCGCTGCTCGATCTCGTCCGCGTCGAGGCGTACGGGAATGAAATGCCGTTGACGCAGGTGGCGAGCGTCGCCGCGCCGGAGCCCAAGCTCCTCACCGTGCAGCCGTGGGACAAGGGCCTGCTCAAAGCCGTCGAGAAGGGCATTCTGGCGTCCGATCTCGGGCTCACGCCGTCGAACGACGGCAATGTCATCCGCATCCCGATTCCGCCGCTGAACGAAGAGCGCCGCAAAGAGCTGGTGAAGGTCGTGCACAAGTTCGCCGAGGAAAGCCGCGTCGCGATCCGTCACGCGCGCACAGAAACGATGAACCGCATAAAAAAGACGGAGCACGTTTCTTCCGACGATCAGAAACACGCTGAAAAAGACGTGCAAAAGATTCACGATGAGCACCTCAAGGCGGTGGACGCGGCGGTCAAGGGCAAAGAAGCGGAGATCATGGAAGTCTGATGCTCCCCGGTCCGATTCCCCGCCACGTGGCGATCATCATGGACGGCAACGGCCGCTGGGCGAGCGAACGCCGGCTGCCGCGGCCGTTCGGCCACCGAGCCGGGATGAAAGCCGTGCGCGAGGCGGTCGAGGGCGCGATCGAGGCGGGCGTCGAGGTGCTGACGCTGTTCGCGTTCTCCGAAGAGAACTGGAACCGGCCGGCCACGGAGATCTCGGCGCTGATGGATCTGCTCGAGGAATACATCGCGCAGGAAGTCGCCGAGCTGAAGGGCCAGGGCGTGCGCGTGCACGTGCTCGGCGATCGCGCTCGCCTCACCCCGGGCGGGCGCACCGCGGTCGAACGCGTCGAGCGCGAGACCGCGACCGGTGAGAAGCTCTCGCTCAACCTCTGCATTTCGTATTCATCGCGCGGCGAGATCGCGCGGGCGGCGCGGCTGCTCGCGGAGGAAGTGCTCAAAGGCACGAAGAAGCTCGAAGACATCGACGAAGAAGCGATCCGCGCCAAGCTGTACACCGCTCCCTGGGGCGATCCCGATCTCCTCATCCGCACCTCCGGCGAGCAGCGCCTCTCGAACTTCCTGCTGTGGCAGCTCGCCTACACGGAGCTGTACATCACGCCGGTGCTGTGGCCCGACTTCAACCGTCAGACGCTACTCGACGCGATCCTCGACTATCAGCGCCGCGACCGCCGGTTCGGCAAAGTCACGGCGTCGTGATGCCTTCCAAAAATCTGGTGCAGCGCATCGTGGTGGCCGCGATCGCCATTCCCATGGTCGTGGGCATCATCTGGCTGGGCGGCTGGATCCTGGCGGCGACGCTGGCGGTGCTGGGTGTGCTCGGCGCGCGCGAGATCTACGACTTTGCGCGGCGGCAGGGCATTGAGCCGCTCGAGCGCACCGGCTGGCTCGCGGCCGCGGCGATTCCCCTGCTCGCCTACTGGGCCAAGGCTCCCGCCTTTCTTCTCGGCGCGATCTGGCTCATGGTGGCGCTGGCAATCGCCATGGCGCGGCGCGGTCCCAGTGGACGCCCGCTCACGAGTGTCTCGATCACGATGTTCGGTTGTCTGTATGCGTCAGGGATGCTGTCCTTTCTGATCGCCATCCGCCACGGCGGGGTCGCGGTGATGCGGCCCGCGGCCTACGTGCTGCTCACGCTGTTTCCCCTCGTCATCACCTGGATTTGCGACACCGCCGCGATGGCGGTAGGAACCGTGGCCGGCGGTCCCAAGCTGGCGCCCGTCCTGTCGCCGAAAAAGACGCACTCGGGCGCGATCGGCGGGACATTGGGCGGCATCATCGCGGCACTCGCGCTCGGCAAGTTCGTGCTCAATCGTCAAGGATGGACATTCACCGACGGCGAGCTGCTGTTGTTCGGTTTGACGGTCTCGGTCGTTGGCCAGATCGGCGACGTTGCCGAATCGCTGTTCAAGCGGGAAGCCGGGCTCAAGGACTCCTCAACGCTCATACCCGGTCACGGTGGCGTTCTCGACCGGCTCGACTCGCTCTACTTCGTGATCCCTGCGGCGGCAGGACTGTATCGCATGTTCGGGGTGATATGAGCGTCGGCGTCGCCATTCTCGGCTCGACCGGATCGATCGGCCGGTCCACCCTCCAGGTCTTGTCCCGCCAACGGGAGCGGTTTCGCGTCGTCGCCCTGACTGCCCATTCCAATGGCGATCTGCTCGCCGAGCAGGCCAGGGAATGGCATCCGGCATACGTCGGCCTGGTGAATGGAGGGAGCAGGGAGCAGGGAGCAGGGAGCAGAAACGGCGGTACGTCCTGTCTCGTCGAGGCCGCGACGCATCCGGACGTGCGCATCGTCGTGAACGGCATTGTCGGCGCAGCGGGACTCGAGGCAACTCTCGCCGCCTTACGCGCGGGCAAGCGCGTCGCGCTCGCCAACAAGGAAACGCTGGTGATGGCCGGCGAGCTGGTCGCGCAGGCCGCGCGCGCAGGGGGCGGAGAAATCGTTCCCGTGGATTCCGAGCACAGCGCGGTGCTGCAATGTGTCGCGGGGCGGCGGCCAACCGAGCTGGCGCGCCTGATTCTGACCGCGTCCGGCGGACCGTTCCGCACCTGGAGCGCGGAGCGCGTGTCGCGAGCGACCGTCGCCGAGGCGTTGAAGCACCCCACGTGGACGATGGGGAAGAAGATCACCGTTGATTCAGCGACGCTTGTCAACAAGGCACTCGAGGTGATTGAAGCGCATTTCCTGTTCGCAGTCGATTATGAGCAGGTGGACGTCGTCATACACCCACAGTCTGTGATTCACGGGTTTGCCGAGTTCGTGGATGGCTCGGTGCTCGCCCAGATCGGCTTTCCAACGATGGAGCTTCCGATTCTCTACGCGCTAACCTACCCGGACAGAGTGCCCGATCAGGGCGTGCGACGCTTCGACCCGGTCGCCGCCGGAACGCTCACGTTCGAAGCCGTACAAGCGGATCGCTTCCCGGCGTATGCCGTGGGACGCGAAGCCGCGCGTGTTGGCGGCACGGCGCCGGCGATGTTCAACGCTGCAAACGAGGTCGCCGTGCAGCTGTTTCTGGACGAACGCATCACATTTGGTCGCATCGCCGAGATCATCGAGCGCGTGGTCGGGCAGGGCCGTCCGGGTGATGCCAAGTCGCTCGAAGGTGTGCTCGCTGCGGACGCCGAGGCGCGGCGCTTGGCGCAGGAGGCCGCGTGCTCCTGACGCTCCTGTCGCTCGTCATCGTCCTCGGCGTACTGATCTTTGTGCACGAGCTCGGGCACTTCGTTGTCGCCAAAGCGGTGGGCATTCAGGTGCTGCGCTTCTCGCTCGGCTTCGGGCGGCCGCTCATCGCATTTACGCGCGGCGAAACGGAGTACTGGATCTCCTGGATTCCGCTGGGTGGCTACGTAAAGATGGCCGGCCTCGAAGACGAAGGAATGGTCGGCGAGCTGGAAGGTGGCAAAGCGGCGGTCGCCATCGATCCCGAGCGCGCGTTCGACAGGAAACCGCTGGGGGCGCGGATGGCGGTCATCCTCGCCGGCGTCACGATGAACGTCGTCCTCGCGTTCGTCATTTACGTCGGGCTCGCCGGGATCTCCGGCGTGCCGGTGCGGGCGACGACACAGGTGGACACGGTGCTCGTCAGCGCCTTGCCGGCTGGATCGGAGGCGCTGGCTGGCTTGCAGCGCGGGGACCGCATCGTCCGCCTGAACGGCGACACCGTAACGTCGTGGGATGATGTGCAGAGGGGCCTGCTCGAGAGCGGCCCGGAGGCTCAGATCGAGATCGCGGGCCGTTCCGAGCCACTCACGGTGCGGCTGCCGAGCGACACGAGCGCGCGCATCCGCCTGGTGTCGTGGGGACTGCTGCCCTTCGCGCCGGCGCGCCTCGGCCTCGTCTTTCCGGGCGAGCCTGGTGCGCGAGCTGGACTGAAAACGGGCGACGTCGTGATCCGCGCGGGTGGCGATTCGATCCGGTCGTGGAACGACCTGCTCCTGAAGCTGTGGTACAATCCCGGGCGACCCGTCGCGCTGACGGTGCTGCGGAACGGCGCGCTGGTGGATCTCACGGTCACGCCGCGCCCCCAGACCGACGCGGACAGCACGTCCGTGCGTCCGAAATCGTTTGGGTTCATCGGCGCGGAAGGCGATTTCCCCGAGACCAGGCAGCGGCAGCCGGTTCTGACCGCGCTGCGCATCGGCGCGCTGCAAACCGGTCGTCAGGTAGGGCTGGTCGTGGGCAGCGTCAAGCGGTTGGTGCTGGGCCAAGCCTCAATGAAGGAAGTCGGCGGGCCCATCCTGATCGCGCAGGTCTCTGGTCAGGCGGTACGGCTGGGGATCGACCGGTTCCTCATGTTCATCGCCTTTTTCTCCGTGAGCCTTGCGGTTCTCAATCTGCTGCCGATCCCCGTGCTCGACGGCGGGCACGCGATGTTCCTGATCGTCGAAGCCATCCGGCGCAAGCCCTTGTCCACGCAGCTGCGGTTGCGGCTCACGCAGGTCGGCATGCTCATCGTACTCGCCATCATGGTTCTCGCCATTTCGAACGATGTCATCCGCAGCCTCCGTTAACGAAACTCTCACTGCGTATCTCGCCGGGCGGATGTCGGCTGAGAACGTCGTTGCTACGGTAGCGGCCGCGTACTATCGGGAGCAGGGAGCTGGGAGCAGGGAGCAGTTGAGACCGCTGATCGAGGTCATCGAACGGGCACACCCCGGTGTCGTCGCGTTATCCGGGACCGCTGAGAAGCCGGGATTCGCAGTGCGGTTGGCAGAACGACCATTCCCGAAACGGTACGAGGCTGATTTGCGGGAAGCGGTGCAGGGTTTGGTGACTGCTCCCGGCTCCCTGCTCGCTGCTCCCAGTTTGTTGACCACGATTGTAAGAGCGATCCGCCGCGTTTTCAGCGTATAAGCTTTACCACCAAACGGAGCAACAACAGCAGTCCGAGTCCCGTCGCGGCCACCAGGAGCCAGGACCGGTGCTTTGCGGGCGGGTCGGACAGCGCCTCGCGCTGCGTCGTGCCCCCCCCCGCCGGCGCACCCAGCGCGGCGGTGGGACGGCGCTTCTGCTCGACTTCATCCAGATCGGCACGGAGCTCGGCGGCGCCGGCATAGCGGTCGTCGGGGTGCTTCGCCAGACATTTCATCACCACGCGCTCGAATCGCTTCGACAGCTCAGGGCGTTTGCGGCGCAGCGACGGCGGTGGGTCCTCCACGTGCATGCGTGCCAGCTCGAACCAGTCGGTCGAGCTGAACGGCACCTCGCCGGTCGCGGCCTTGTACAGCGTGACGCCAAGGGCGTAGAAGTCCACGCGTTGGTCGAGCGGACGGCCCTGGGCCTGCTCGGGCGAGAGATAGTGCGGGGTGCCGATGGTCATGTTCACGCCGGTCGATGCGACGTATCCCGACACGGCGCGCGCGATGCCGAAGTCGGTCAGCACGGCGGCGCCGTCGGAGCGGATCAGCACGTTGTCGGGTTTCAGGTCGCGATGAATGACCCCTTGGCCATGCGCGAACTCCAGCGCCGCCGCGATGTCGCGCGCCAGCCGGAGGATGTCCTCTTCGGGAAGCGGTCCCTCGCGGGCGATCCGGGCGCCCAGACTATCGGCGCAGAGGTCCATCGCGAAATAGACGTGCTCGCCGCTTTTCGCGACCGAGCGGATACGGATGATGTTGGGATGCTCGAGCTTCGCGGCGGTCTCGCTCTCATTCCGGAAGCGGGATTCGAACTGCGTGTCACCGGCGTAACGGGGTTTCAGGACCTTGATCGCGACGGGGGTGCCGTCGGGTTCCCGCCCGACGAACGCCCAGGCGAACCCTCCCTGGCCGAGCAGGCGCTCCAGGGCGTACGGGCCAAGGGTCTGGCCGACGAGGTCAGTGGCGGCGTTGGTCACTTTACAAAGGGGTGTAAGCCGGTTAACCTACGGCGCTTCCAACGATTAGGGAACAGGGACGATGTACGACAAGACGACGCCGGTCAGGAAACACGGGCTGCACGACCGGGACACCGGCTCGAGCCGGGTCCAGGTAGCGCTGCTCACCGAGCGCATTAACAGCCTCACGGATCACTTCCGGGTCCACGCCAAGGACTACCACGGGCAACGCGGACTGCTGCGTATGGTCAGCCGCCGCCGCCGCCTGCTGGAGTATCTGAAGCGCACCGATCTCGCGAAGTACCGGCAGCTCATCGAAGAGCTCGGTCTCCGTCACTAGTTGGTAACGGTGTCGTTGCAGGGCGTCCCGGGAAGAGCACCGGGGCGCTCGGCGTTTTGTCCATTGCTCTAGACAGGCAGATCAGTGAAGCACGTCGAGAAGCAGTTCGCCGGCCGCACATTGAAGCTCGAAGCGGGGCGACTGGCCAAGCAAGCAGCAGGATCGTGTCTCCTCCAATTCGGCGAGACGGTGGTATTGGCCGCGGTCACGGTGTCCGAGAACATCGCCAACCTGCCGTACTTCCCGCTGACCGTCGAATATCGCGAGAAGGCTTACGCCGCCGGCAAGATTCCCGGCGGCTTTTTAAAGCGTGAAGGCCGGCCTTCGGACGAAGAGATCACCTCGGCGCGCGTCATCGACCGCTCCGTGCGGCCGCTGTTCCCCGAGGGTTTCAAGAACGAAGTCCAGGTCTTCGTCTACGTCCTGTCGGCAGATCAAGAGAATGATGCGGATGTCCTGGGCGTGACCGCGGCGTCCGCGGCGCTGTCGATGTCCAAAGTGCCCTGGAACGGCCCGATTGCCGCCGTTCGCGTCGGCCGTGTCGAAGGGTCGTGGATCCTGAACCCCACGTTCCAGCAGCTAGAATTCTCCGACTTGGACCTCACCGTCTCCGGCTCGCGCGAGTCGATCGTCATGGTCGAGGGCGGCGCGCTGGAGCTCACCGAGGCCGAGATCGTGAAGGCGCTCGAAGTGGCGCACAAGGGGATCAAGGAGCTGCTCGATATCAGCGACGAAGTGGTGGACGCGATGCGCCAGCCCAAGATGGAATGGGTCAAGGTCGAGCCCCCCGCTGACCTCGTCGCGCGCGTCAAGGAATTGGCGGACGATAAGGTCTCTGAAGCGTTGACGTTGGCAGTCAAAGCAGAGCGGACGCAGGCACTCAGCGCCATCAAGCAGACGATCGTTGAAAAGCTGGCCGAGGAATTCCCCGACAAACTGCGCGACATCGTCTCGGTCATCGAAGAGATCGAGTACAAGACGATGCGCGATCGCGTGCTGTCGGCGGGCGAGCGCGTCGACGGTCGCGATCTCGACACGGTGCGGCCGATCACCTGCGAAGTGGGCTGGCTGCCGCGCACGCACGGCTCGGCCCTTTTCACGCGGGGGCAGACGCAGGCGCTGGTCTCGGTGACGCTGGGCACGACGAGCGACGAGCAGCGGATCGATTCGATCGACGTCGCGCAGGAGACGACCAAATCGTTCATGCTGCACTACAATTTCCCGCCGTTCTCGACAGGCGAGGTAAAGCCGATCCGCGGCACGTCGCGGCGCGAAGTGGGGCACGGCGCGCTCGCCGAGCGGGCGCTGCAGGCGGTGCTCCCGCCCTACGAGCAGTTCCCCTATACGATCCGGATCGTCTCCGACATTCTGGAGTCGAACGGCTCGTCGTCGATGGCGACGGTGTGCGGCGGCTCGCTGGCGCTGTTCGACGCCGGTGTGCCGGTGAAGTCCGCCTGCGCCGGCATCGCGATGGGGCTGATCACGGATGGTAAGCGCACGGCGATCCTGACCGACATTCTGGGCACCGAGGATCATCTCGGCGACATGGATTTCAAGGTCGCCGGGACGCGCGAGGGCGTCACGTCGATCCAGATGGATATCAAGGTCGAGAAGCTCGACTGGAAGGTCATCAGCGAAGCGCTCGAAAAGGCGAAGCAGGCGCGCGTGCACATTCTCGACATCATGCTCCAGGCGATGCCGCAGCCGCGCTCGCAGCTCTCCAAGTACGCGCCACGAATCCTCACGATCCAGATCCGGCCCGACAAGATCGGCGACGTCATTGGCCCAAAGGGCAAGACGATCCGCGGGATCCAGGAGCAGACGGGGGCGGAGATCAACGTGGACGACACCGGACTGGTCACCATTTCCGGCGTAGGCGAGGCCGCCGAGCGCGCCCGCGACATGGTCTCCGGCATCGTGCAGGAGCCGGAGGTTGGCAAGGTCTACGAGGGTGTCGTGAAGAGCACGACCGCGTTCGGCGCGTTTGTCGAGATCATTCCTGGCGTCGAAGGGCTGCTCCACATCTCCGAGCTGCAGCACGGTCGCACCGAAAAGACGGAAGACGTCGTCAAGAAGGGCGACCACCTGAAGGTGAAGCTGCTCGAGGTGGATGAGCGGGGCCGGATGCGGCTGTCCCGGAAAGCGCTCATCGAGAAAATCTAGCGTGTCCCACACGCTAGATACGGTCCGGCTCGACCCGGAAATTCACCGCACCGCGGCGCCGAATGGGATGACCGTGCTGAGCGAGCGCGTCCCCAGCGTGCGGTCGGCGGCCGTCGGCATCTGGGTGCGCACCGCCAGCGCGAATGAGATGCGCCCCAAGATGGGCGTGTCGCATCTGCTCGAGCACATGGTCTTCAAGGGCACCGAGCGGCGCACGGCGCAGGAGATCGCGCTGGCGCTGGAATCGCGGGGAGGCTCCCTCGACGCATACACGTCCCGCGACTCCACCGCGTATCACGCCCGCGTGCTCGACGCCGATCTGCCGCGCGCGCTCGACGTCATCACCGACCTGGTGCGCCGGCCGAAGCTGCGCGACAGCGATCTGTCGCTCGAGCGCCAGGTGGTCCTCGAGGAGATCAGTACCGTCGAGGACACGCCGGACGACGAAGTCTTTGATCTCGCCTACGAAACGTTGTGGCCCAACCATCCCTACGGCTTCCAGATTCTCGGCACCAAGGAGACCGTAAGCGCGCTGTCGGCCGACGACCTGAAGCAATTGCATGCGCGAGCGTACTTCCCCGGCAACTGCGTCATCGCGGCGGCGGGAAACCTGACGCACGAAGCGCTGCTCGAGGAAGTGGGGCGCCAGGGGTGGTTCGATGGCGACGGCCAGGCGGCTCAGCCAAACCCGCCACCGGTGGCGCCCGTGCCTCCCGCCGTGCGGGGCGTGACGCGATCGGTCGAAAAAGACACCGCGCAGACCCACATCGTCTTCGCCACGGACACGATTCCCTACGCCGACCGCCGCAAATACGCGATGATCGTGCTGTCGAACGTGTTCGGCGGCGGGATGTCGAGCCGTCTGTTCCAGCGGATTCGCGAGGAGTTGGGGCTCGCGTACGCGATTTACAGCTTCACGTCGTTTTACCGCGGCGTGGGACTGGCCGGGGTGTACGTGGGCAGCCAGCCCGCGCGCGCCGAGAAGGCGGCGGAAGCGATTCGCGGCGAGTTTGCGCTGATGGCGCGGGAAGGACTGCGGGGTCAAGCGTTGGACGATGCCAAGCAGCAGACGTTGGGGCAGCTGATGCTGTCGCTGGAGAGCCCCACCGCCAGGATGTATCGTTTGGCCAGCACGGCGGTGTACAGCGAACCGTATCGCAGCCTCGATGAGGTTTTACAGACGGTCGAGGCTCTCACGGCGGACGAGGTGTCGACGATGGCAAGCGAGTTCTTCGCACCGGAACGGCAGACGGTGGTGTCCCTGGGGCCAAAAGCGTGATCGTCGGCGTGCCGAAGGAGATCAAGACCGCGGAGAACCGGGTGGCGCTCGTCCCGGCGGGCGCGGAGTCGCTCACCAGCGACGGCCATGCGGTGCTGGTGGAGCAGGGCGCGGGCCTCGGCTCGGGCTTCAACGACGAAGCCTATCGCGCGGTCGGTGCCGAGATTGCCCCGTCGGCGGACGCGGTGTGGGCGAAGGCCGAGATGATCATGAAGGTGAAGGAGCCGACCGAGCCCGAGTGGTCTCGCATTCGGAAAGGGCAGGTGGTCTTCACCTATTTTCACTTTGCGGCGTCGGAGCCGCTCACCAAGGCGATCATCAAGTCGGGTTCGGTCGCGATCGCGTACGAGACGGTGCAGCTCTCGACCGGTGAGCTGCCGCTACTGACGCCGATGAGTGAGGTGGCCGGGCGAATGGCGGTGCAGGAGGGGGCGAAGTACCTCGAGAAAGTCTTTGGGGGGAGCGGCATCCTGCTCGGCGGCGTGCCGGGCGTGCTGCCGGCCGAAGTGCTGATTTTGGGGGGTGGGGTGGTCGGCACCAACGCCGCCAAGATGGCGGCGGGGCTCGGCGCGCACGTCACGCTGCTCGATGTCTCGCTCGATCGGTTGCGGTATCTCTCCGATGTGCTGGCCGCCAACGTGGATCTGCTGTTTTCAAACCGTCACAACATTCTCGAGCAGCTCAAGAAGGCCGACGTCGTGGTGGGGGCTGTGCTGTTGCCGGGTGCGAAGGCGCCTAGCCTCGTCAAGCGCGGCGATTTGAAGCTCATGAAGCCGGGCTCGGTGATTGTGGATGTGGCGGTGGACCAGGGCGGGTGCATCGAGACGACGAAGCCGACGACGCACGACCAGCCGACCTATGTCGTCGACGGGATTCTCCATTATGCGGTGGCGAACATGCCCGGCGGCCTGCCGCGCACGTCCACGCTGGCGCTCACGAACGCGACGTTCCCCTATGCCAAGAAGCTGGCGCGGCTGGGGTGGAAGGACGCGTGCAAGAAGGATCCGAGTCTGTTTCTCGGATTGAACGTGGTAGAGGGGAAGGTCGTGTATCCCGGGGTCGCGGAGGCGTTTGGGCTGCCGCTCGCGGACCCGAAGGCGCTCGTCTAGCGGGGGTGGGATAGAACACACCGACGAGCCTCTCCGCGTTGTGACGTAATCCCTAGATTGTTCCTCCGAGAGGACTACCTATTGGATCAGTCAACCAAAGCTCCCAGTGCGGCTCGCGGTCAGCGAATCATTCACCTCGGTCTCCTCGTCGGTCTGGCCCTCGTGGGCGCCACGTTCTTCTGGCTGCTGCGGGTTCAGGGAGGACCCCTCGCCAGTCCCCCGCGCGTTGGCTTCGTTCTCGCTGGCGTGGCCGTCGCGATGCT
>Ga0184632_10000346_pt1 | contig 17641 bp, 12 predicted proteins | sample PLM31_50_b1_FD_133153 | JGI IMG/M metagenome (GOLD analysis project Ga0184632, IMG submission 133153) | Groundwater sediment microbial communities from an aquifer in East River, Colorado, USA - PLM3-1_50_b1 | ecosystem: Environmental > Terrestrial > Soil > Riparian zone | place: USA: East... | reverse complement strand
GTCGGCCATCGCGCCCGTGCGCGGGGTGCGCACAAGTCCCGGATGGACCAGATGCACGCGGACGCCACGCTCCGCGTATTCGTTGTGCGCCGTGTGCGCGAGGCCGGAGAGAAACGATTTCGTTGCGCAGTAGAGGCCTGCCCCAGGGAGGCCCACCGTTTGCGCCTGCGACCCGATCCACACGAGCGCGCCGCCACGCTGGCGGCGAAAGCGGTCGAGCAGCGCCGCGGTCAGCAGCATCGTGTGGACGCAATTCGTGCGAACCGTCTCCTCGATTGTCGCCGCGGACAGCGCGTGTAGGCGACGCGGGCCTTCCGCATACGCCGGGTTCACGCCGACCGTGAGGACGGCACCTTCAATCGTCTGCGTTTGATCGAGGAGTGAAATCAGCGTCGCCACATCGGCGTCGCGCGCCTGGTCGCAGACAAGCGTGCTGAAGCGGGGCCGCAAGGGCGGCGCCACAGCCTCGCGAGCGCGATCGAGCTTCGGCTGCGAGCGGCCGGTGACGAGCACGGACGCCGGCGTGCGCGCGAGCAGCTCGCGCGCACAGGCGAAGCCGATTCCTTCGCTCGCGCCAGTCACGAGGATCATGCGGCCGCCACACGTCCCCAGCGCACCAGCTGGATTGCGCCCGCGACGCCCGCGCCTACGGCCCCCAGCCAAACCCACTCACCCAGCCCAATACGTCCCGCCGCGACCGCTTCCGACAGCGCGATGGGAACCGATGCCGATGTCGTGTTGGCGTACGCCGGGAAGTTGATCCAGGTCCGCTCCTCGGAGATGCCGAGATCCTCCAGGATCTGTCGGACGAGGAACAGGTTCGGCTGGTGCAGGCACACGAATCCGACTTGGCTCGCCGGTACGCGCGTCTCGGCGACGAGCCGCTCGGCGAGATAACGGAATCCGGCGCGCGCCGCGGCCGCGACTCGCTGTCCATCGGCCATCGTGATGCAATTGCGCCGGTGGCGGAGTCCATCCTCCGTGATCGGCTCGCGCGAGCCGCCCGCGGGGATGTAGACGGCTTCGGCGCCGTCCCCGTCGGCGGTGAGAATCGAATGGCGGATCTCGGCGCCCTCTGGTCCGGCGGTGAGGACGACCGCCCCTGCCCCGTCACCATACAGGAAGGCGGTGCGGAGATCGCTGAAGTTCAGTTGGCGCGACCGCACATCCGCACCGATCACGAGCACGGGCCCCTCGCCCGTCACGACACAGCGAGCGCCGAGGTCGAGGGCCTGCAGAAACCCCGAGCAGGCTCCGACCACGTCGATCGCGGCCCGCCCGCGCAGTCCGAGCTTGCGTTGCACGACGCAGGCGGTGGCCGGCGTAGGGTAATCCCCAGAGACCGTCGCCAGGATGATTCGCCGGATCTCCGTCCCCGGTACGCCGCTCGAGGCGATCGCCCGCACCGCGGCCTCGACGGCGAGGTCGGAGGTGGCCTGGGCGGTCGCCGCAAAGTGGCGCGTCTCCACGCCGATGTGATTGCGGATGAAGTACGGCTTGATGCGCAGCCGGTGGCGCGCGATCAGCTCGTCGTTGGTGATGGGCGATCCCGGCAGGTAGTGGCCGACGCCAGCGATGCGCGCGTTCATCGCACGAGCCAGGGCCGGGACGTGCGACCCGTCAAGAAGCGATCGATTTCTCCCGGCAGGTCGTCCGGATCGACGACGCCATCGAGAGCGCCTTGGAGGAGGAGATCGCTCAAATCGGCGCTTTGCGTCGCCGTGGCGCTGCGCCATTCCGCCAGGAGTCGGGGACTGCCGCCCAAGACCTGCTCCACAATGCGCTCGTGCATCACGCCGAGCTGCGCGCCTCGCAGCGCGATGAGCCGGCTGCCGCCGAAGACTTTGGGAATCGCGAGGGCGGTCGCGCCGCCGAAGCACCTCCCGGCGACGACGCTCATCGCGCCGTGCGGGTAATGGATGATTTTCTCTCCCGCCCAGAGGATCCGGCGGATGTTGTTCGCGTCGCTTTGATCGAATCGCGGGTCGATCCCCGGTGAATCGAGAATGCTGATGATCGGCAGACGCAGCGCGCGGAAGAGATCCAGCCCGGCCGCATACTTCTCGAGCGTCCGGACGGTGATCATGTTGTTCGACCGTTCGAGCGGATTCACGAACACGCCCAGCTGCATGCCCCGGCGTGTCCCAACGAAGAGGCGAACGCGCGGGCACCATCCGGGCACGACCTCCCGCGGCGCACCATCCAGGAACCGCAGCAACAGGGGCCCGGTACGGGCGCCCAATTGCGGCGGTGGTCCGGGGACCTTCGCGATCAGGCCGCGAAACAGACGCAGCGCATCTTCGACAGATGGCACGACCTCATGCACGAGGTCATGACGCTCGAGGCATCGCTCGGCCGCCGCGTGGGCCGAGAAGTCAACTCCGTCGCCGAAGAAGAGGCGGATGACCTCGGGTCCGGTCAGATTGATGTGCGTGCCTCGGGCCACGGCAACGCGATAGTGGCCGAGACCAAACAGTAGCGGCGCCAGACCGAGGCACTTCCCCACCGCACACGTGAGCAACAGGCCCTGCTCGGCATAGCGCAGCAATTCCGGCCACAGCTCAAATGTGTTGGAAAACGCGCTCCGGCCCTCCATGAGGCTCACGCCGGCGGAGTTGATCACGTAGAGAAGTGGGATCGGGTCGGCTGACTCCTGCAGATGGCGTAGAAATGCCGTGAAACGGCGTGAGTTCAGACGTCCGTATGACGCGGCTTTGACCCGAAAGTCGCTCCATGCGATGGCGATCGTGCGCCCGTCGCACTCGCCGAGCGCCGTGACCAGACCGTGGCACGCCTGCCGGTCGAACCCTGCCTGGGAGCTTTCGACCCAGACCTGCAACGTCCGAAAGCCGAACTCGTCGAACAGCTTGAGCAGGAAAGGATGCTGTTCGGGCGCAATCTCGATCAGCTGATAGTCGAGCGCCGGCTCGTGCAGGCGGAGACTCGTCATGAGGGGGACTGTAAGCGGCGAGGCGCAAGTGAGCGTCAAGCCGTAAGTTCAAGCCCGGAGCCATGTCGTCCGATCCCCTGCTGGAGCGACTGCAGCGGGCCGTATCGCCGGATTACCGCGCAGAGCGCGTGCTCGGCGGTGGGGGGATGGGCCTCGTATACCTGGCGCACGAAGTCATGCTCAATCGGGCGGTCGCCATCAAGGTCCTCCGGCCCGAGATCGCCACCGCCGCCGCCGCCGCAGCGTTCCTGCGCGAGGCGCGGATCCTCGCGAGCGTGCGGCATCCCAACATCATCGCCATCTATCGGCCAGGCGAAGGCGAGGGCCTCCAGTACTACGTCATGGAGTTGGTGAACGGGCCGACGGTGGAGGACCGCCTCGAGACCGGCGCCATCACCACCAGCGAAGCGGTGCAACTCGGTATCGACGTGCTCGACGGTCTCGAAACCGTGCACCGCGCCGGCATCGTGCATCGCGATGTGAAGCCGAGCAACATCTTCTTGCTGCCCCGGCGCGCTCTGCTGGGCGACTTTGGAATCGCGCGCCCCCCGTCCGAGACGCCGCGCGTGCAGCGCCGATCGATCCCGGAGGAAGGAACGCCGGGGTACATGTCGCCGGAGCAACGGGCGGGCGATCCGGTGACCGCTCTTACCGACATCTATTCCACCGGCGTGGTGCTGTACGAGGCGATCACCGGCCGGCGGTTTCCGCCGCTCGAAGACGCGATTGACTGGGACGGCGTTCCGGGACGTGTAGCGCGTGTGCTGCGGCGCGCCGTGGCGCTCAAAGGCGAGGAGCGCTGGCCGGATGCTGGCGCGTTCCGCAAGGCCTTGGAGCGCACACGCGCGCCGCACACCGCCGTGCGGATCGCGTTGTTAGTCGCCGGAGGCCTGGTACTGGGGGCCGTGGTCGCCAAGTTATGGATCGATCGGGCGCCGCCGGGCGCGCTGGAGGTCGCGTTGGACCCGATCGACTACGTTGGTCCGGCTGCGCAGCGTCCCGTCGCAGACTCGCTCGTGCGGATGGTTCGATCCGATCTCACAGGTCATGCCGATTTCCGCCTGGCGCCCGAGGCCGGCTTTCTGCCGCGCCGTCGCGCGGCATTAGGGATCCAGACACGCATCGCCGTAACGGACGATGAGGTGCGCCTGCGGCTCGCGGGTGGGATTCCGGCATCCGAATTCCGCGTCCCGCTCGAGCAGTGGCCCGCGCTGCGCGATTCGGTCACGTATCACATCCTGCTCGGCGTATGGGATGAGCGCAGTCCGCTCGCTTCATCGTTACCGGTGGGCGCGTTGCCCCGGACATCGCAGGGACTCGTGCGTTTCCTCGAGGCGGAGCGATTCGTCGCTGATGCGCAGTGGGAGAAAGCGTACCGCGCCTACCTGCTGGCGGAAGCGACCGATTCCACCTGCCTCCTGTGCTCGTGGCGCATCACCGAGATCGAACGGTGGCTCTCGCGCGAGCCCGACCCCGCCCGCGTGGCACGCTCTCGCGCGCACATCGACGCGTTCCCACCTTGGTACGCGAGTCTCATTCGCGCGGCGCAGGTGCCGCTCCGTGCGCGACTGGACACGCTGCGCGCCGTCACCGAAAGCCAGCGTCAATTCTTCCTGGGATGGTTTCAGCTCGGCGACGAGCTGTTTCATCGGGGTCCGCTCGCCGGGCACCGGCGGTCAGAAGCGATTCCCGCCCTGGAACGGGCCGCGCAGCTGCGGCCCGACTTCGGCCCCGCATGGGAACACCTTGCCTGGGTCGCGACAGCCGAAGGCGACTCGACTGTTGCGGCACGGGCGCTTGATTCGTTGGAGACGCGAGGCATCGCGCCCGACCGCTATTCCATCGTATTGCGCGCGCTGCTCAAGCTTGGGTTTGCGTGGCGGTTTCTTCCTGAGGACGTCGCGCTGCAACTCACACGCGTGGCGGTGAACGACCCGGCCGCGCAGGGCAGCGCTGATCTCGGTGCAGGTCCGCGCTTGTTGCCGACCTTCGACGCGCCGCAGGGCGCGATCGCCTTGGGCCGCATTCTGGAGGCAAAGCCCTCGCGTGATTTGCGCAGCTCGGGCCTGGTAGCGCAGACGCTCGGCTCAGTGGCGCTGGGCCGTCTCGCCGACGCACGCGCGCTCGCCCAACGGCTCACCGATGTGGCGCCGGAGCAGGAGCTGGAGTTTTTCGCGGCCGAACTACAAGCCGCGCTCGCCCTAGTCGACGAGGACAGCGGCAATGCCGCGGATGCTTTCCAGCGCCTGCGGCCGTGGATCACGAGCCGCGACGCGCCGCCACGCTTGCGCGCCCGAGCCGTCCAGTTAGCACTGCTCGTCGCCGCGGATTCGCTGGCGTCAGCCGGCCAGCCCGCCGCCGCGCTCGCCCTGACCGACACGGTGGATGTGGACGCGGTGGCCCGGCGTATCGATCCATTTTTCCGGGCCGTCGCGCATTTGCGGCGCGCGTCCTGGCGCGCCCAAATCGGCGACGTCGCAGGCGCGAGAAGTGAGCTGTTGTGGCACGAGCACTCGGACCTGGTCGGCTTGCCGACGGGGCCGCCACAAGCAGCGGAAATCGACTGGGCATTCGGAACGCTGGCACGTTGGCGACTCGCCCGTCTGCTCGATGGTGCCGGGGGCGGCGGGGGCGGCGGGAGCGGCGAGGCGTGCGGCGCCTATGCGGCGGTCGTGCGGCTGTGGTCGCACGCCCCGGCACCTTACGGGGCACGCGCCGACACCGCCGAGATCCGTAGAGGTCAGCTCGGGTGCACTCCGTGATCCGCTTCCGGACCCTGGGTCCGCTCGACGTTACGGTGGACGGCGCGAAGGCACCGCCTGAGCTGCAATGGAAAAAAAACGTTGCCTTGCTGCTCTACCTGGCGCGTGCACCCACCCGCCGCTGCACGCGAGAGCATCTGATCGGGCTGCTCTGGCCCGACAAGGACGACGCCGCAGCGCGGCAATCCGTGCGTGAAGCCATTCGCGTGCTGCGACACTATGTCGGCGAAGAGCGGCTCAAGACCGCGGGCGATCAGATCGAGCTGCTGGACGGCGCCGTCGAGCTCGACACCGAGCGGCTCGAACGGCTCGTTGCCCAACACGACTGGACGCATGCGACGCAGCTGATCGGCGGCGAATTCGTGGAAGGTTTCACGATCCCCGACGCGTCCGGGTTCGAAGACTGGCTGATGGCGGAGCGGTGGCATTGGCGCGGGCGCTCCATGGAGGCGCTGATGCGGCATGCGGAGGAACGGCTGGCCGCGGGCGACCTGCTTGGGGCCGACGAGCCCGCGCAGCGCGCGCTGAAGCTCGATCCGCTCTCCGAACCAGCGGTCCGAATTCTGATGCGCCGCCTGGCATTGGCGGGAGACCGGTCGGGGGCGCTCGAGGTCTTCGATCAATTCGCGTCCCGGGCCCGACGCGACGGCAGCACCACCCTGGAACCCGAGACCAGCGCGCTCGTTGAACGTTTGCAGCGCGGCCGCGCGTGGCATCTCCCGAAGGAAGCAGTCTCACCAACGCGCAGCGTCGCCTGGCGACGCGCGCCGCTGCTGGGCCGGGAACGCGAGCTCGCCGCCGGCCTGGCACAATGGCGCCAGGCCCGTGCGGGCCGTCTCGGGTTGCTGCTGCTCGAAGCGGAATCTGGGGGCGGCAAGACGCGCTTCGCCGAAGAGCTCGCGGCTCGCGCCGCGCTGGACGGCGGCATCGTCGTCACGATGCGAGCCGTGCCGGCCGACGTCGAGCATCCGGCCAGCGGCCTCCTCAGCCTGGCGCGAGGCGGCTTGCTCGATGCACCCGGCGTTGCCGGCGCGCATGCGGCTGCGCTCGCCGCGCTCGCCGAACACGCGAGCGAATGGGCAGAGCGCTTTCCGGCCAAGCAACCATCCAGCCCCTGGAGCCTGGAATCTGGAATCGTCGAAGTGTTGCGCGTGACGAGCGCGGAACAACCGCTGCTGCTGATCTGCGACGACGCGCAGTGGATCGACTCGCGGTCGTATGAGACGATCGAGACGGTGACGCGCGACCTCGCGCACGCCCCGATCCTCCTCGTCCTGGCGACAACACCGGAGCCCGCGCCCCCCAAGCTGGCCGAGCTGCGCGCTCATATCGGGCGCGAGGTCGCGGGCGCGACAATCGCATTGGGCAGGCTGTCCGGCGATGCGCTGCGCGCCCTCGTTCAGTGGGCGCTCCCGACCTACTCCGGTGACGACGGCGATCGCTTGAGCCGGCGCATCGCCGCCGACTCGGCGGGCGTCGCGCTGCTCGCAGTGGAAATCTGCTACGCAATGGCGCAGGGTCTCGATCTCGAGGCCACGAAAGGCGCCTGGCCGCGCCCGTTGCACACGCTGGACCAGACCTTTCCCGGCGATCTCCCCGACACGATCATCGCCGCGATTCGTGTCGGCTTCCGCTGTCTCACGAAGCCGGCCCAACAGGCGCTTATCGCGGCGGCGGTGTTGGAAGAACGGGTGACCGCCGGCCGGATCGGGCGCGCGATTGAGATGAAGGGCGATCCATTGAACGCCGCGCTAGACGAGCTGGAGTGGCGGCGCTGGCTCGTCGCCGAGCCGCGGGGCTATTCGTTCGTGGCGCGTATCGTTCGTGATGTCGTCGCCCGCGATATGGTCACGGAGGGGCAGCGACAGCGGATCCTGTCTGCTGCCCCGTCCGCGACGTTGTAGTCTCTCTCAGCTACAGGACGGCAGATTCGGAGGAGCGGCAGAGCCGAACGTATTCCCCAGCCAGCAGTTCCCCACCCCAGCACCGTCCCACAACAGATCCACGGCCGGCAGGAACGGAATGGGCGACTGTGTGCCGTTGCCAGTCACCACGTTGTTCCGCACCTCGACACCGTCCGGATTGGGCTCGATATCGCCAAACGCTTCCGGCGGCGTGTTCGAAAGCAGCGCTAGAATCAGTGAGCTGCCCACCCCGAGGCCGATGAACTCATGACCGGTGACGTGATTGTCCTCGGCGCGCACGCGATCGGCGCCGACAATGAGGATCCCCGTCCCCGCGGGCACCGCGGCCACCAGATCTCCGGGCGCCGCGAAATTCGGTCGGTTGTTCCCGGTCACCGTATTGCCGCTGACCAGAATGTCGCTCGCCGTTGTGATCAGGCGGCCGGGAAGGAGCACGACGAGAATGCCGTTGCTGTTGTCGTGTGCGTCATTGGCGAGGAGCTTGATATCGGACGAGTTCGACGCTTCGATACCGACCACGTTCCCGAATACCACGTTGCGGCGCATCGTGACGGCGCGTGATTGACCGACGTACAAACCCGCATCACCATGCCCGGACGCCACCGAATGCTCGATCACACCATTTGCCGAGCGGACCGGAAACAGCCCGTACGCACCGTTGTCTTGGGCGGTGACGCGCGACAAGAGAAAACCATCGATCGCGCTCAGCAGCACGCCGTTGCGGCCGAACCCGCGGACTGTGACACCGACCAGCGCGAAGTCATTTGCGCCGGTCCGCACGGTGATGCCGTTTGCCGCACCACCAGGATTTGTAATGATCGGACCATTCCCTGCCTGGTCGGTGAGACCGACGATCTTCACGCCTGGGGCGGTGACCGTCACGGCTTCGGCATAGAGGCCCGGCTCAAGATGGATGACGGCGTTGGGCCCCGCAGCGTCAACCGCGGCCTGGATCGATTGGCCGGGGGACACCACGACGTCCGGCAGGCCAAACCGGGTGGCTTCGAGCCCGTCTATAGGCGCGGAGACCCGCTCCCCGAGATTACATGCGGCGAGAGCGAGCGCAGCGAGTAGTGCGAAAGTGCGTGGCATCACGGATCCTTGTTGGAGGCGCAATCAGTGTCGCACGCGCGCGTCAAGTGGATGTCAAGGCTATCTTCCGCGCATGTTGGGCCTGATCCTTCTCATCGCGCTCTCGCAGGCAGCACCGCGAGACTCGGTCGTCTACATCCTGTCGCCCGCCAGCGAGCTAAAAGTCAGCACGGGCAAGGCCGGATTGCTCGGCTTTGCGGGTCACGAGCATACGATCCGCGCCCGGGCGTTCTCCGGTCGCATCGTCTATCATCCCGACTCCGTCGCGGCATCCCGCATCGAGATCACGGTTTGGGCCGACAGTCTCGAGGTCCTGACGCCGCCGGACACAGAGGAAATCCGCAAAGTCACGGCCGCAATGCGCACCCAGGTCCTCGATGTGGCGAATTTTCCGGAGATTCGGCTCGTCTCCCGGCACCTCGAGCTGAACGGCCAGCGACTGGAAATGACGGCGGCGCTGACAATCAAGGACCAGACCCGCGACGTCCCGCTCAGCGTCGAGCTGAACATCGGTCCCGACACCCTGCGCGCGGTCACGAGCTTCGCCGTGAAGCAGACGGATTTTGGGATCAGACCCTTTCGAGGCGGGCCTGGCGGGACGGTGCGCGTGGCCGATCGGGTGACATTTGCGATCTCGGCGGTTGCGATTCGGCAGTCGCCGTAGCGGCTCCTTGTGACACGTTCCTGACTCTGCGGATGTGGTGGCCGACGCTCGCCGCAGCATAATTATCGGACATGCTGCTGACATTGTGGCTGCTGGTTCACAGCGCCCTCCCCCTCTCCCACCCCAGCGACTCGCTCGGCATCTACTCGGGCCGCGCCCGGCAGCTCGACGTACAGATTCCGCGGTTCGAATCCGACGCGCTCGTTGACGGAGACCTGCAGGACTCTGTGTGGGCCCACGCCGCGGTGTTGACGGGCTTCTCGCAGTACGCTCCCAACGACGGCGTGGCCGCCGCCGACTCGACGCAGGTGCTCGTCTGGTACACCGCCAGCGCGATCTACTTCGGCATCCGCGCCTTCGAGCTGCACGGCCGGCCGACGGCAACGCTCGCTGACCGCGATCAAATCTTCGGCGACGACAACGTGCAAATCCTGCTCGGCACGTTCCACGATCGGAAACAGGCGTTGCTGTTCGCCGTGAATCCGCTCGGCGTGCAGGGCGATGGCGCGCTCATCGAAGGCGCGAACGTAACCGCGAGCGGCTTCATCGGCGGCGCGGTGGTGGGACGGGAACAACCCGATCTGAGTCCCGACTTCGTCTTCCAGGCGCGTGGCCGGGTGACGGACTGGGGTTACGAGGTCGAGATTCGTATCCCCTTTAAGAGTCTCCGCTATCAGCCGCGCCAGCCGCAGGACTGGAGTCTCAACATCGTTCGGCAGGTCAAGCACTCCGGATTCGAGGACTCGTGGTTCCCGGCCAACCGCGCGAACGCGACGTTCATCGGACAATCGGGTAATCTGGTTGGGTTGAGCGGCATGCACCGCGGTCTCGTCGTAGACTTGAATCCCGAGACGACTGCTCGAGCCGCTGGAGCGCCGACGGCGTCCGGTTATGAGTACGACATGGGCAATCCACAGATCGGCGGCAACGTCAGGTGGGGATTGAGCGACAACCTCACGCTCAATGGCACCATCAAGCCCGACTTTTCGCAGATCGAATCCGATGCCGGACAGCTCGCCTTCGATCCCCGCCAGGCGCTCTTCTTTCCGGAGAAGCGGCCGTTCTTCCTCGAGGGGAGCGAGCTGTTTCAAGTTCCCCAGGGACTCATCTACACACGCCGCATCGTACAACCGGTGGCGGCGGTGAAGCTGACGGGGACGGCGGGGCGCACGGACATCGGGCTGCTCTCGGCGGTCGATCAGCAGTTCGCGTCAGCGAGCGGCACGGATAATCCCATCTTCACGATCGTGCGCGCGCAACGCAGCCTGGGTCATGGCTCGCGCATCGGCGTAGCGTACACCGACCGGATCGAGGGCGACGACTACAATCGCGTCGCCGAAATCGACAGCCGACTCGTGTTCAAGGACATCTACGGCTTGAACCTGCAGCTCGGCGGCAGTCGCACGCGCTCCGGTGGAGTGACGAAGACGGCGCCGCTCTGGCTGAGTCAGTTCACCGTGCGGCATCGCGTGTGGGGATTGCGCAGCCTGTTCGCGGGCATCTCGGATGACTTTCGCTCCACGAGCGGATTCATTGGCCGAGCGGGGATCGTGCACGCGTACGTCGATCCGAGCTACACGAGGTACGGCAAGGCCGGCGCATTGTTGCAGCGCTTCACCGGCGACATCGTGGTGGATGGCATCTGGCAGTATCAGAAGTTCATCCACAGCCAGGGCATGCAGGACAAGAAGCTGCACTTCAACGTGAACGCCGCGCTGCGCGGCGGCTGGAACGTGGGCGCTGGGTGGTTCGTCGAAACGTTCGGCTACGACTCGGCGCTCTACGCAGGATACCGGCTCGAAGTGCCGGCCGCCGGTGGCGGTCTGGACACGATTCCGTTCGTCGGGCAGCCGACGATCCCCAACAGCGAATACATCGTCCAGCTCAACACGCCGGAGTGGAAGCACTTCAGCGGCGGCGGGTTTTTCCTGCAGGGGCACGACGAGAATTTCTTCGAGTGGGCGTCAGCCGATCTGCTGTTGTTGAGCCTGGATCTGTCATACCGTCCCACGGAGCGGCTCCGCAACTCCGTCAGCTACTTCTGGCAGCAGGTGAATCGGCGCACGGACGGGAGCCTGGTAAATGTCGGTCGTGTGCTCCGGGCCAAGATGGAGTATCAGCTGTCGCGGCCGCTGTTCGTCAGGCTGGTCGGCCAGTATCTGCAGGATCAGACCGACTCCCTGCGCGACGACTCGCGGACGAATGCGCCGATTCTGATTGCGGGGCCGAGTGGCGTGCGGCGCACCGTCGCAAGCGCCAACAACCTGTTCCACGTGGATGTGTTGCTCAGCTATCAGCCGATGCCGGGGACTGTCGTGTTCGCGGGCTACGGCAGCAACATGCTGGACGACGACGCCTTTCGGTTCCGCGGGCTGAAGCGCACCGATGACGCGTTGTTCGTGAAGCTGAGCTATTTGTTCAGGCTCTGACCCCCTCTTGCGCACCGGCCGCCGTGCGCTCCATTCTTGAGACACGGGCGGCCTGATCCGCGCCCAACCTCTTCGGCCTTCCCCCAGCGAGGGCCCGTGTGAGGCAAAGGGGGGCTTACTCCCGGATCGATGATCTCAATGAAGCCTTTGGACGCCGCGGGGCGTCACCGCTGGGGGGTGTGTGCCCGTGGCTCAACCAAAGGACCTTTGCAATGACGGCGAATAAAGACTTCAAACGCCTGGTTCGTCGGCGCATGGTTAGAACCGGCGAATCCTATACCGCAGCTAGATCCAAACTTCTCGCCAAGTCCCCAGCGAAACCCGATTACGCCAAGCTCGCCGGCATCAAGGACGCCGCGATCAAGGCAAAGACCGGCTGCACATGGGAGCGGTGGACGCATGCGCTCGATTACGTGGGCGCGCACGCGTGGCCGCACGGTCGCATCGCGGAGTACGTACATAAGAAGTTCAAGGTAGGAGACTGGTGGTCGCAGGCTGTGACCGTCGGCTATGAGCGCATTAAGGGCCTGCGCGCGATCGGTCAGCGCCGTGACGGCACGTTCGAAGCGGCGAAGAGTAAAACGTTCAGCGCCCCGCTCGCGCGCCTGTACCGGTCATGGAGTGATCCCAAGCTCCGGGCCAAATGGTTGCCCGAAGATCTTACGGTGCGCTCAGCGTCGCCGCAAAAATACATGCGGATCACCTGGGCCGATGAGACGACAGTCGTAGTCGGCTTCACGAAAAAAAGTGCAGCAAAGAGCCAGGTGGCGATCCAACACACCAAGCTGAGCGACCGCGCAGCCGTTACGAAGATGAAAGCGTTCTGGCAGGAGCGGCTGGGAAAACTTGGCGAGGTACTCCTACCAGCGTAGACTTACCAACCCATGGGCCAGCCCGGTTTTCGGGCTGGCCTGTTTCTCGATCGAGGAATCCGATGCGCCAAATCCATCTGTTTGCTTGCGCCGTCTTGCTGTCGTCGCCCCTCGCGGCCCAGCAACGCCACACGATCACGCACGAAGACGTCTTCCTCACGAAGCGCATCGGGTCGCCCGCGATCAGCCCGGACGGCCGCTGGGTCGTGTTCAGCGTCACCGACCCGTCGTACACGGAAGGCGAGCAGGTCAGCGATCTCTGGCTCGTGCCCCTGGACGGCAGTGCCGAGCCGCGCCGGCTGACGAACAGCAAGAGCGGCGAGAGCGGCGTGGACTGGAGCAGTGACAGCCGGCGGATCGCGTTCAGCGCGAGGCGCGAGGGGGACGACGCCTCGCAGATCTACGTGCTGGACCTGAGCGGTGGCGGCGAGGCGCAGCGCGTGACGAACATCGCGACGGGCGCCTCGAATCCACTGTGGCGTCCCGATGGACGGGCGATCCTGTTCTCGAGCATGGTGTATCCCGGCGCCACGACGGACTCGGCGAACCGCGCCGCCGCTGCCGAGCGCCGCGCCCGCAAGTACAACGCGCGCGTGTACGACGCCTCGCCGATCCGGCTCTGGGACCGCTGGCTCGACGACCGGAAGCCCGCCCTGTTCGTTCAGGCGCTCAAGCCCGGCGCACCGGGGGGAGCTCGGAGCCTGCTGGCGGGCTCGCAGCTCGCTGCCGGGGCGGGCTTTGGCGGCCAGCTCGGCACGGGCGGCGAGGACCTCTCGGCGACCTGGACGCCAGACGGCAGCGGCGTCGTGTTCGCGGCGACAACCAATCGCAACGACTGGACTCGCGGCGACGTCGTCCAGTCGCTGTGGCTCGTCAGCGCGACCAGGGGCGAGCCGCAACGGCTTACGGAGGGCCGGGACGACTACGGGAATCCGGAATTCGGTCCCGACGGGCGCACGTTGTACGCGGGGATGACGCCCACGAACGAGCAAACATTCAACAACCGTCGCCTGGTTTCGTGGGCATGGCCGCGCTCCGGGACGCAGGCCCCGCACGTCGTCGCCGGCGGCGCCAACCATTCAGTCGGCAGTTACGCTTTTGCGCCGGACAACCGCGCGGTGTTCTTCCTGGCAGAGGACGCGGGCCACCAACGGCTGTTCCGTGCCGCTACGACGGGTTCCGCCGGTGAGCGCGAAGTCGGCACAATGACGAGCGGCACGTTCGGCAGTCTCCAGGTCGCGACCGCCACGGCTGGAAATGTCGTGCGTATCGCCGCGGTGTGGGAAAGCGCGACGAGTCCGCCGGAGATCGTGCGGATCGATCCCGCAACCGGCCGGTGGACGCCGCTGACCAAATTCAACACGGAACGTGCGGCTCGGATCGACTGGCAACCGCTGCGCGACTTCTGGTTCACGGCGAGTAGCGGCAAGCGCATCCACAGCTTCCTCGCTTTGCCGCCCGCGTTCGACTCGACACGCCGCTATCCGCTGTTCGTATTGATTCACGGCGGCGCGGCGAACATGTGGACCGACAACTTTGGGCTGCGCTGGAATCCCCACCTGCTCGGCGCCGCCGGCTACGTGGTGCTGATGAGCGACTACCGGGGCTCGACCGGCTACGGCGAGAAGTTCTCCCAGGATATCCAGTTCGATCCGCTCGAAGGACCGGCCAACGATATCAACGAGGCCGCCGACTCGGCGATCAAGCGGTATCGATTCATCGACGCAACGAAGCAGATCGCCGGTGGCGCGAGCTATGGCGGGCATCTCACCAACTGGCTCGCGGTGACGACGACGCGGTACCGCGCACTCGTCAGTCATGCCGGCGAGTGGGATCTCGAGACGCAGTGGGCGACGAGCGACTTCAACTACGACCGCGAGCGCAACGTCGGTGGGCCGCCGTGGGAGGATCATGCGCTCTGGAAGACGCAGAGCCCGATGCGGCGCGCGAAGAACCTCCATACGCCCGTTCTCGTCTCGGTCGGCGAGCGGGATTTCCGCGTCCCGATGAATAACGCGTTGGAGTTCTGGACCGCCCTGCAGCGGCAGCAGATTCCCAGCCGGCTGATCATTTGGCCGGAGGAGAACCACTGGATTCTGCGGGGTGAGAACAGCCGGTTCTTCTATCGCGAGGTGGCGGCCTGGCTCGCCCGTTGGTTGAGTGAGCCGGCGGCAAGCGGCCAGTAGAGTGCGTCGGCACGGATGTCTCCAAGCGAGCGAGCTGACGCTCACTCGTAAAGCTTTGCCGTATCCGCACCCGCTAACTCGACCAGAAAATCGGCGATCTTGCCCGTCACCGCCTCCACATAGCGTCGGCCCTTCTCCGCGGTCGCCTTTGCCGGATTCCCGACACCCGTATCGTCGGTCACCTCGCGCCATTTCCTCGGCGCCCACGCCCAGCCTTCGCGGAATCCTGAGATCTTGAACGCCTTTGCCTTGCCGCTTCCCGCTTCCGACAGAGGGCTCACCAGCTCCGGTGCGACGTGCTGCATGACGCTCGTCTCGAGCTCGCCCGCGTGGTCGCCGAGATCGGTGAAATAGGCCTTCGGGTCGCCGATCTTGTACCAATTGACGGTGCAGAGAAACAGCGAGACGTGCGGCTGCAGCTCTCGAATCATCTGGCGGAAGTCATTCCCGCCGTGGCCATTGAGGATGACGAGCTTGGGGATGCCCTGCCCCGCCAGTGCTGTCGCGACGTCGCGCAGGACAAGGGCTTGCGTGCTGGGATTCATGTTGATGCACAGCGGAATGTCGAGCTGTCCGGTGTTCACGCCGAACGGCACGACTGGAAGCACCACCACCTTCGCGCCCTGTTGCCACGCGCGCTCCGCGGCTCGAGCGGCAATTTCCTCGGTTTGAACATTATCGGTGGAATAGGGGAGATGGAGATTGTGTGCTTCCGTCGCGCCCCAGGGGAGCACGGCGACCTCGTAACGCTCGTCGCGGACGGTCTTCCAAGTCAGCTCGTTCAGAATGCACGGGCGATTGGGCATGCCGCAAAAATAGCCCTCGGTGCCGCAAAAACACCCTAACCGCCCTCGCGGCGAGACCCAAATTCCAACCCATGCGCCTTCCCCTTCTCGTCACGCTCCTGCTGAGCTTCGGCGTTCGGCCCGCCATGGCGCAATGCACGGAGCCCCACTACCGCTGGACGGAGAAGAACGACGAATCGCTCGCTTCCCTCACTGCCGTGCAGACCACGATTCGCGCGATGATCACGACCTGGGCCCTGCTGCCTTTCACCGGCCAGGCCATCTACAAGTGCGCCGACCGCGCTGGCCGTGAGCTCCGGACCTATTCACTCTACGGCTGGGTCCGGCGCGTCAAAACGGCGGAGGACGACGGCGACTGGCACATCGAGCTGACTTCTCGGAGCGACAGCCCCATCGACTCGTGTATCGTCGCGGAGATTCCGCCGACCGAGCTGGGAGGCAACTACGATCAGGCCCGGACGGATTTGGCGAATCTGGTGGATTGGAATTCGTCGAATGGAGACGTGGCGCAACCGGTGCGGCTGCGGTTCATCGGCGCGGCGTTTTTCGACGGTGAGCACCGCGGCGGTCCCACGCGTCGGGACCAGACGGACGGAGCGCACGGCCGCTGCAACTCATCGGCGCGCGCGCTGTGGGAGCTGCATCCGGTTTATTGGATCAGACAACCGTAGCTGTTCTCAGGTCCGCGAGGATTGCCCGGCGCGCAAATAGCGCGCACGGAACGCCGATCAGGACCATGTGGACCACGATGCTCATCGCAATCCAGAGCGGATCTTTGGAGCTCGGCCCCGCCGCGGAGAGCGGCACGACGACGTAGTTCATGATGCCGTAGAGCAGCAACCCGTAGGCGGCACCGAAGGGCAATGGCCGTTCCCACAGCGCCCGCCAGCGGCGCGCGACGAGATAGTAGGTCACGGCCATCGAAATGGCGATGAAGAAGTGGCACACGAGACCCAGCGCAGCGGTCGCCCATCCGCCGGTGAGACTCGCCTCGCCCAAGAGACCGGACGCGACCCGCTGCAGGATGCGCTGCGGCGGGACAGCGCGCCGGATTGACCAGAACACCATCGCGTAGATAATGTCGAACGCGCCCGCGATCAGGCCGCCGGTCAGAACCAGGAACCAAGGAGTCACAATGTATCCCTTCGTCACAACGTGCCTGCTGGTTTTCGCTGCTCAAGATAGCGCGGCGTTCGTCACGCGCTTGGGCAGCGACACACTCGTGGTCGAACGGTTCGTGCGCATATCCCAAGGCGTTGCGGCGGACGTCGTAATGCGCGTGCCAACTACGAGCAGGATCCGCTACGTCCTGGACCCTACGCCTAGCGGCGCGCTGCTACGGCTCGAGACGGTGGTCTCCTCCCCCGCCCGGCGCGAAGTCATCACTCGACACGGCGACTCGCTGCGCGTCGAGATCACTGACACCGGCGGTACTCGCGTCCGCACGGTCGCCGCCGAGGGACGGGTCCTACCGTTCATCGACATGGTGCACTGGCCCTTCGAGCTGGTACTCATGCGACTGAAATCGTCCGGCCTCACCCAGATCACGCAACCGCTCCTCACCGGATCCCGCGTGGTGGGCTTCGACGTGGCAGTCGTGGGACCGGATTCGATGACGATCACACATCCGACACGGGGCACGATGCGCGTGCGAGTGGATGCGGCGGGCCGCTTATTGGCGCTCGATGCCGGCGCGACGACCCGGAAACTGATCGTCGAGCGCCGTGCCTGGCGCGCGGTGGATCTCGACGCGCTGGCTCGTCGCTGGAGCGCACAAGACGCCGCCGGGCGCAGCCTCGGCGCGTTGTCGGGCCGGCGCAGTGACACGACCGCGGTCGCGGGCGCCACAATCATCGTGGATCACGGTACGCCGGCCAAACGGGGACGCGCGATCTGGGGCGCGCTGGTGCCGTTCGGACAGGTGTGGCGGACGGGCGCGAATCAGGCGACGCACT
>Ga0184632_10000345_pt1 | contig 17683 bp, 16 predicted proteins | sample PLM31_50_b1_FD_133153 | JGI IMG/M metagenome (GOLD analysis project Ga0184632, IMG submission 133153) | Groundwater sediment microbial communities from an aquifer in East River, Colorado, USA - PLM3-1_50_b1 | ecosystem: Environmental > Terrestrial > Soil > Riparian zone | place: USA: East... | reverse complement strand
TCGCCTACGGCGATGGGGTCGCGTTCTGGGCGCTCGCGGAGGTCGTCAAGGCTCAGGCCGGCATCCTCGAGCGGGACCCCGAGACGGAGGCGGCAGAGAAGCTTCGAGCCGCGGTCGAGGACGCCCTCGCCGACGCGAGCGACGCCCGCTGGGTCGAATCGCACCTCCGCCCGCTGGTCGGTCTGGAGACCGAGGAAGGCCTCGGCGGCGACCGTCGCGGGGAGGCCTTTGCGGCGTGGCGCCGCTTCCTCGAGGCCCTCGCCGAACAACGCGCTCTGGTGCTGGTGCTCGAGGATCTCCATTGGGCCGACGAAGGCTTGCTGGACTTCGTGGACGAGTTGATCGACTGGCTGAGCGGCGTCCGCCTCCTCGTCGTGTGCAGCGCCAGGCCCGAGCTCCTCGAGCGCCGCCCGGGTTGGGGCGGCGGGAAGCTCAATGCCTCGACGGTCGGGCTCTCTCCCCTCACGAAGGACCAGACAGCCGTCCTGATTTCGGACGTTCTCGAGCGCTCCCTTCTACCCGCTGAGATCCAGCAGGCGCTGCTGGAGCGGTCGGAGGGCAACCCGCTCTATGCCGAGCAGTTCGCACAGCTCTACCTCGAGCGCGGATCGGCAGAGGATCTGCCTCTTCCCGAGACGCTGCAGGGGATCGTCGCCGCGCGCCTCGACGGCCTCTCTGCCGAAGCGAAGGCCCTCCTCCAGGATGCTGCGGTCATCGGCAAGGTCTTCTGGACCGGGGCGTTGAGGAGGGACGAACGGGAGGCGACCGAGCTCCTTCACTCACTCGAGCGCAAGGGCTTCCTAACCCGACAGCGCAGCTCCTCGGTCGGGAGCGAGGGCGAATGGGCTTTCGCCCACATGCTGCTGCGCGACGTCGCCTACGGCCAGATCCCCCGTGGCGACCGCGCGCAAAAGCATCGCCAGACCGCCGAGTGGATCCAGAGCCTCGGCCGCTCCGACGACCACGCGGAACTGCTCGCCTACCACTGGAGCTCGGCGCTCGAGCTGGCGCAGGCTGCAGGGCAGGACGCCGATGATCTCGCGACGCCCACGCGTCTGGCCCTGCGCGCGGCCGGCGATCGGGCGTTCTCCGTGAACGCCTACCCCGCCGCGGCCACGTATTACGGCGACGCACTCGCCCTCTGGCCCGAGGAGGACGGTGAGCGACCGCAGCTCCTCTATCGGCTCGCGGATGCCCTGTACATCGCCACCGACGAGAGGGCGGAGGCTGCGCTCGAAGTTGCACGCGACGCCCTGCTCGAGTCGGGAGACCCAGAAACCGCCGCCGAAGCCGAGCTCGCGCTCTCACGGATCTGGTGGCACCGAGGCCAGAACGACCGGGCACGGGCTCACGAACGGCGCGCCGAGGAGCTCGCGGGGGCCGAGCGCTCACTGGCAGCCGCGCGGGTGCTCGCGTTCATCGCCCGCACTCGGACGATCGGCGGCGATCCGTCGGAAGGGCTACGGCTCGCAACCGAGGCCTTCGAGATGGCGGAGGCAGCGGACATCGACGAGCTCCGGGCCCACGCCCTCGCCACGATCGGGCTCGCCAAGGTCTACCTCGGCGATCCCACCGGCGCGCAGGACGAGGTGCGCGCCCTCGAGATCGCCGTGGCTGCGAGCTCGCCCGTGGCCGGATCCATCGCGAACAACGTTGCAGTGCAAGCCGTCTTATCGTTCGAGTTTCGGCGAGGCGCTGAGCTGTACGAAGAGGGGTTGCGGATCGCCGAGCGTCTCGGCGACGCATCGGGTGCACGATGGCTGCGAGCGCAGGTGGGACAGACCGAACTCATCCTCGGCAGGTGGGATGAGTCGCTCCAGGTGCTGGACGAGTTCATTCGCGAGTGCGAGGCGGGCTCGCCGCATTACATGGAGGGCACCGCCCGTAGAGAACGCGCACGCATCCGCGAGGCGCGAGGGGACCTCGCCGGCGCCCTCGCGGACTACGAGGCGGCGCTATCCCTCGCCCGAGCTGTGAACGATCCCCAGGAACTTCTGCCGAATCTGGCGGCGGTCGTGGCGGCGTTAGAAACGCGCGGTCGCGTGGACGAGGTGCGCGCCTTCGCACGGGAGCTGGTCGGTGTTGCTCACCTCCACCCGCATGACGCGGCCATTGGCTTGTCGTTGGACTTCCTCTTCGCGCGCGTGGCGCTCGAACACGAGCCGGAGCTGCGCGAGATCCTGGGCAACGGTTCCTTCCCGCAATGGAAGTCGCTAGGCCTCGTATGCCTCGACCGCGACTTCGTCCGGGCTGCCGAGATGTGGGCCGAGGGCGGATCGCCGACCTGGGAAGCGCGGCTTCGCCTTCGGGCCGCGGAGGAGCTCATCGAGGCGGGCCGGCACACCGAGGGCGCGGAGCAGCTCGAGAAGGCGCTCAAGTTCTACCGCTCGGTCGGCGCGACCTTCTACATCAAACGCGGCGAGCAGCTGCTGGCCAAGACCGCCTGACGGCTGACCTACGCCGGCAGGGGAAGCTGTCGCTACCAGTGGACCAGACCTCAGGCGACCATCGGGACGTGACTCCGTCCTCAGGAGGCGAAACACCGGACCCTCATCGGCTCCCACCGCCCGATGTGTGCCCGTCGAGAAAGTCGAGGGCAACCGCGGCGAAGAGCGGCGAAACGCCCAAGTTGTAGTGGGTCAGGCCGGGCAGCACCGCGAGCGCGTGCCCGCCCTTCGGTCGGCCCTCGCCCATCCAGCCGCCGTCGCGGAGGCCGCCGTCGAGAAGCTTGAAGACTTCGACGTAATGGCTCGGTGGCGCCATGTCAGCATCGGCGCAGACGAGCATCGTCGGCACCTTCAGGCCACGCAGCTCCTCTGAGTGATCGAAGTCTTTGCTCATCGACTCGCCGATCTTGTCGAGCAGTCGACCGAAGTCTTCGGGGCGCGGTGCGACCCGCTGGTAGAGCTGGTACATCGGCGTGTCCTTCATGAACTCGAGCGCCGCGGAGCTCACCTGGGCCTGCTGGGCGAGCATCTCGGGCGGGATCGCGTCGCGCCGGATGTTGGCCGAGGCCATGACGAGCTTGCCGACCTTCTGCGGATGCTTGACCGCCGTGAAGAAGGCGACGCCACCGCCGAGGGAGTAGCCGACTAGGTCGGGCTTCTCCAACCCCAGGTGGTCGATGAGCGCCGCGATGTCGTCGGCCATGAGCCGGGTGTCGATCGGCCGATCGATGTCGGCGGTCCGTCCGTGCCCCTGGAGGTCGACGACGATGACCTGATGATGCTCGGACAGAGCGGAGAGGATCGGCCCGAACATCTCGCCCGAGCCGAGCCCCCCGTGAAGCAGGATCAGCGGCCGCCCGGTCCCGTGGCTCTCGTAGTAGAGGTTGATGCCGTTGACCTCGGCGTATGCGCCCGTACCCTTCTCCTCGGTTGTCCGGTCTGTGGTCACTTTCGTCCTCCGGAGGCTAGGCAGTCGCGGCGTCGAGTTCTTGCAACAGTTTGTAGGCGGCTCGCTCAACCTCCTTGTGCCGCCATTCGGCGGCGCGGTACAGGCAGGCGATCAAGCCGCTTCGGTGAAGGCGACGGAAGTCACCGTACACGAACGCGCATCGCGCTTTGGTCTCGTCGGCAGCGCCCTCGGTCAGCCCCAGGAACCAACCCGTGTACTCCTGCCACGAGTGTTCCTTCAAGAAGGCGTTCTCATCATCGGCCTTCGGCTGAACGTCGCCCCAGTTGCTGTTCAGCACGTATCGCTTGGCCTTGATGAGCTTCCGAGCCTGGGCCACTGCGCGTCGGTTCACGGTGTAGGAAGCCATCAATCTCCTCATACCCCGGATCAGTCTTGCGAACCGAGCCCGGCGGGATCCCTACCGCGCTCGGACCTGGCCTTTCTCTGTGGACCTGAGGGGAATCGAACCCCTGACCTCTTGCCTGCCGAGCAAGCGCTCTACCAACTGAGCTACAGGCCCATCGTGACCCGCGGAAACCCGCCCACAGTCACGGTGCGATTGTAGGGGACCTCGGAGTCCCGATCACATCCCTCGTTCGCATATGAAGGACGAGGTTGCACACTGGGATCGCCTGGCTCTAACGCCCGGCGAGCCAGATCATGTCTTCTTCTCGCTGGGTTGCCTCACGTACGGCGACTTGCATCGCATGTTCGGTCAAGATGTAGTGCGCGCCGCAGCTGGGGTGACAGTCGAGCGCGTACCCGGGGGTTCGGTCGTCCTCTGGCGGTGTCGACAGGGAGCTTGGTTGCGGGCCTCCTCCCTCAACGTGTCGGCCAACGATCGTCACAGTTCCCAAGATCGTCACCTGCCCGATGTCGTCCACGTGCCACCAAGGAAACCGCCGATCGCATCGCGATCCGTCGGCCCGAAGTCGTCCGCACCCAACCTCGAAAAGTGCCGTCGCAATCTCGACTGTTACCATCGCGTCGCAGAATCACACGAATGTAGTTCGAGGGCAAGAACCTCAGACTGACTTCGCTTCCGCTTCGGCCCACTCCACAATCGGCGCGTCGCTCCAGAGGGATTCCAGCCGGTAGAAATCTCGTTCCTCCCGGTTGAACACGTGGACCACGAAGTCGATGAAGTCCAACAGCAGCCAAGTCGCGCCGGCTTCGCCCTCCCGGCGGATCGGTTTGACACCGATCTCCTTCTTGACCTGGTCGACGATCTCGTCGGCGATCGATTTGACCTGGCGGTCCGAGCCGCCGGAGGCGATCACGAAGTAGTCGGTGATCGTGACCAGATCTCTGACGTCCAAGACCACGACATCGTCACCTTGCTTGGAGGATGCCGCCCGGGCCGCTAGGCAGGCGAGGTCCCGGGAGTCCTTCACCTCGCCACGGCCACTTCCTCTGCTGCCCTGGTCAACCCGTCTTGAGATCCTTCCCCACCACTATGGTGATGTCGACGATCCCTGTTGGCTGGGAACCAACGTACACCGTTCCCACACCAAGGATGTCACGGACCTGCTGAGCCCGCTCCAGGAACGAATCGCCCGAGGCCACGATCTGCGTCTGCTTCTGGTTGAAGGACTCGGCGTTCTGCGCGGCCACCACACGGAAGCCCGACGATGCCAGCAGCGTGCCGATCTCCCACCCCACCCCGGGCCGTCCGCTCCCGTTCAAGACGGCGATCCGGATCAGAGGGTGATCGGCGACTGGGAACCTGGTGGATACCAGCTCGTCGACGGCCTTGGGATCGATCCTGAGGGTGCCGTCCTCGTCCGGCGCGGTTGGCAGCTCCGTTATGGTTCCTCCCTCTGCACGAGCCAGCATGGTGGCCGCGAAACGGTCGTCATCGCTCTTGCCGAGGTCGCCGGCCCAGTCCGACACCTTCTTGTCCGCCGACAGGAGCCCCGCCAGCACCTCCTCCCATCGGCCCGTTCGATCGAGGTCGTCCGCCTCCCCAAGGTAGGCGAGGACGGCGCCGCCGGACAGCTCGAGCGGCCCGGGGCCGTAGTTGATCCCCTGGTAGTTGAAGACGGCCTCGGTCTGGACGTCGATCTCTCCCAGCCTCTCGACCAGCGCCGCAAGCTGGAACTCATCGCTCAGCAGGAAATGCTCGATTGGGCGGTCCAGGGTGGCCTGGACGGCGGCGACCAGCGAGCCCGGCTCCCTGGCCGCGTCACCCACCGCCTCCGGGCCTCCGCCGGGGAGATCCACGAACGTGGCGTCAGGTATCACGATCGCCACCGCGGGGTCTTCCACTGGGACGCCGAACGCCGTGACGAACACGTGCGAGCCCTGGGTCACCGACCACGCCAGGGTCGACGGGACCAGGAACGAGGCATCCAGCGGAGGACCAGTCTCGCTGCCGCCGCCGCGGCCCACCAGGAAGACGCCGGCCGCGATCAGAGCGACCACCACGCATGCGATCAGCGCATCCCGGCGCAGCCTCTTGCTCGGCCAGCCTTTAGAGGGTCCGGGTCGCTGCGGCGGAGCGAGAGGGTCTCCGAACTGGTCACCGCGCGTCGGCGCGCCCACCCACCTATCGCTCTCACGCATCGCCACGATATAGCTCCGATTTTCGGATGTAGGTGTGGACGTCTTCCGGGACCAGGTAACGGATGGGCTCACCCTCTCGCACACGCCGTCTTATGTCGGTGGAGGAGATCGCGAGGGCAGGGATGTCCATTACGGACACCCTTGGATCGCTGGCCGACGCCCACACCTCGAACCTGGTGAGATCGTATCCGGGCCGTGTCGCCGCGATCACGTGGGCCAGCGATAGGACCTCTTCGGGGTCCTTCCACTGGAGGATCTCGAGCATGGCGTCGGCGCCGGTTATGAAGAACAACTCGATGTCATCCTCGGCCTGTCTCCGGAGTTCCTGAAGGGTGTCGACCGTGTAGGTGGGTCCCCTGCGGTCGATGTCGACACGAGATACCGAGAACCGGGGGTTGCCGGCGGTCGCGATGACCGTCATCAGGTACCTGTGCTCGGCGCCCGCCACCTCACGGTCGGCCTTCATCCATGGCTGCCCGGTCGGCACGAAGACCACCTCGTCAAGCCGGAATTGCCATAGGGCCTCTTCGGCGGTGACCAGGTGGCCACAATGGATGGGGTCGAACGTGCCGCCCATGACCCCCAGGCGCTTGGGGCTCCCCACGGCCGCGATTGTACGGGCCGGACGTCCCGATCGGTGGATCTCGGCTTCAGGCCGGGCGCGACCGAACCTCGTCCAGCCAGCTCCGCAGGCGCGGGAGATGCTCCTGGTAGTGGACGGCCCCGGACTCGACGAACCACTCCTCGGCGTCCTTGGTCACTTCAGGTAGGGCGTTCATCTCCATGATCATCCGGGTCCGAGCGGCCCAGCACTCGGCGCGCACCACCGACAGGGGCAGGTCTTTGTTCGATTCGTAGAACTGCCGGTTCAGCGCATCCACGTCGACGCCACCCGGATCGAACGTGCCTACCCGGATCTGCATGAGCACCCGCCCGGCCTCCGCCTGCCAGCTGCCGATGTGGGCCAAAAGATCCTTGGCGCTCCAGCCCTCCTCGAAGTACCCGGGTTCCTCCAGCTGGCCCGCGGTGAAGGATTCGACGACGTCCAGCAAGTCCTCCCAGGCGGCGTCCTCGGCCTGGTGCAGCTCACGCCTGCTCGTCATGCGCCCCAGTATGCGCGTCGCCGCCCTCCGGGATGAACTCGAAGATCGACGACCCGATCACGACCTCGTCCCCCCGCCTGGCCCCCGCCTCGGCGAGGCGCTTTTCGACTCCGGCCCGTGCGAGCCTGCGCTGGAGGGCGATCACCTCGTTCTCGTCGTCGAGGTCGGCCGCCGCCACCCACCTCTCGACGTGCCGGCCCGAGACACGAAAGCGCGCACCTTCACGGCTGACGATGAACGGCTGCCGGGCCGGCCTGAGGACCACGTAGGGGGTCTCGGTCGGTTCCGCCGCGGCCGCGCCCGCTGTCAGCTCGTAGAGCCTGTCACTTAGACCGGGAACCCCCGCCCCCGTCAGGCCCGAGACGGCGAGGTCCACTCCGGCAGCGGTCTGTTGCTGTGGCTCGGATAGTAGGTCGGCCTTTGTCCCCACCACCAGCGACGCGCGGTCCAGGAGCGACGGATCGAAGGCGGCGATCTCCGAGCGCAGCATCGCCAAGTCCGGACCCGGGTCGCCTGAGAGATCCAGAACGAAGACGAGCACTCGGCAACGCGAGATGTGCCGGAGGAACGTGAGGCCGAGACCGCGCCCCTCGTGGGCGCCCTCGATGAGTCCGGGCACGTCGGCCACGACGACACGTTCTTCCACGCCCGCCACACCCAGATTGGGGGTGAGGGTCGTGAAAGGGTAGGAGGCGATCTTGGGGCGGGCGGCGGTCAGTCGAGAGAGCAGAGTGGACTTGCCGGCGTTCGGAGCGCCCACCAGGGCAACGTCTGCCACGAGACGAAGCTCGAGCTCCAACCTGAGCTCTTCGCCGGGTTCGCCGGCCTCGGCCACGCGAGGGACCCGATCCCTGGCGGAGGCCATCGCCGGATTCCCCCGCCCTCCCCGCCCCCCTCGGGCCACGACCACGGACGCCAAGGGGCCGACCAGGTCGGCGATCAGACCTCTTTCGCCGCGCACCACCGTGCCGTTGGGTACGGCCACGATTAGGTCGCGGCCGCGGGCGCCGTGTCGCTTGTTGCCAGACCCCGACTTCCCGTTGTGGGCGCGCTGATGCGGATGGTCTGCCAGAGACGACAGATCGGAGACTGAGAGGTCGACGGCGAGGAGCACGTCTCCGCCCCGTCCACCGTCGCCTCCGTCAGGCCCGCCGCGAGGCGTGTAGGGCTCGCGCCGGATGCTCGCGCGACCGGCCCCTCCATCGCCGGCCTTGGCGAACACGGTTGCTTCATCGACGAACACGAACCGATTATGGACGGTACCCTCATGTCCTATGGCCGAGGCGAGCACGGTCTGGATGATCCACGCCAGGACAGGCATGGATGGGGTCAAGGGTGTCCTTACTATGGAGGGCCGCGCCGTGGTCTTCCGACCGGCGGGGGGGAGGAGCGCGGAGACGGTCATACCCCTCGAGCATGTTCGCCGGGTTCGCAGAGCTCCCGGAAGCCCGGTGCTGGAGCTGCGGCTGGGGATGCCCAAGGCGCCGCCCATCATCGCCTTCTACTTCGTGGAGCCTCCCCAGCTGTTCGAGCGGTCCGGGGGCCCCAGGTTCTTCGACCGTTACATGTCGCGCCGAAGGGCGATAGGCAAGCTCCGGGCCGCCAACGCGCAGAAGCGAGAAGAGGTCGAGCTGTGGACGGTGGCGATCCAGCAGGCCCGGAGCACCTGAGGCCTGGCCGCTACTGCTGGACGATCCTGACGAACCTGCGTCCCCCCGAGGAGTGGAACTCGACGGTGCCGGCCTCTTTGGCGAAAAGCGTGTCGTCGCCCCCCCTGCCGACGCCATCGCCGGGATGGATCCTGGTGCCCCGCTGGCGAACGATGATCGAGCCTGCCGTCACAGTCTGTCCGGCGAAGCTCTTTACACCCAGCCTCTTCGAATTCGAGTCTCGGCCGTTGCGGGAAGAGCCGCCACCCTTTTTGTGTGCCATCGCGAGCCTAGGGTAACAGACCGACCCTACTGATCCGCCGCCGGCTCCTCGGCCTCCGGTGGCGGCTCGGCGGCCTTCTTGGGCGCCGAGCGCTTGGCGAGGGCCACATCCTGGATCTCGACGAGCGTGTAGAGCTGACGATGACCCTGGCGCTTGGAGTATCCGGTCTTCGACTTGTACTTGAAGATCTTGACCTTGTCGCCCTTATCTTGGCCGACGAGTTTGGCCTTGACGACGGCCTTGGCCAGCTCTTTGCCGAAGTGGGTCTTCCCTTCGTCGTCCACCACAAGAAGCGGCGTGAACGTAACCGAGTCGTCCGTCTGCCCGTGCATCAGCTCGACCTCGATCACATCGCCGGGCTTGACCCGCTGCTGCTTCCCACCAGCCTTGATTACGGCGTACATGGGCTCAATGGTAGCTGACGCGGCCTGCTCAGAGCTTGTGCGTCAGCAGGATGCCCCTCCCCTCGCACGTGGGGCATGTCTCGGAAAAGGATTCGAGTAGGCCGGCCGAGACCCGCTTCCTGGTCACCTCCAGCAATCCCAGCGGCCCGATGTCGAAGACCTGCGATCTGGTCTTGTCCTGGGTCATGGCGGTCTTAAGCGTCTGGATCACCGAGTCCCGGTTGCGCTCGAACAGCATGTCGATGAAGTCGATGATGATGATCCCCCCGATGTCCCGCAGGCGGAGTTGCCGGGCTATCTCTTCGGCGGCCTCGATGTTCGTCTTCGTTACGGTCTCCTCTAGGTTGGCCTTGCCGACGTGCTTGCCCGTGTTGACGTCGATCACGGTCATGGCCTCCGTACGGTCCATCACTATGTAGCCGCCGGACGGGAGCCATACCTTGCGCTCGAGCGCCTTGTGGATCTGTTCCACGACGTGGTGAGCTTCCAGGAGCGGAAGCGAGCCGTCGTGCATCCGGACCTTGGCGACCAGGTCGGGAGCCACCTCCCGGAGATAGGCCACCACCTGGTCGAAGACAGGTATGGAGTCAGTGATCATCTCCTTGAACTCGCCACCCGTGAAGAGGTCTCGAACGACCCGCACCGTGAGCTCGGGCTCCTCGTACAGGACGCGCGGAGACTTGCCCTTCTTAGCGCTCTTCGCGATCGACTCCCATGTAGCGGCCAGGCGTTCAAGGTCGGCCTGGAGGTCGTCCGCGTCCGCTCCTTCGGCCGCCGTCCGGACTATGAGCCCGTGCTCGGGTGGGCGGACCTTCTTCAATATGTCCTTCAGCCTTGCTCGCTCTTTCTCAGGGAGACGGCGGCTGATCCCGAAGACCTGGGAGTTTGGCACCAGGACCAGGAACCTGCCGGGGAGGCTTATCTCCTGGGTCAGCCTTGCGCCCTTGCCGCCCATCGGGTCCTTGGTCACCTGGACCATTACGTTCTGGCCCGCTTTCAGAACGTGCTCGATCCGGGGTGTCTCGCCTTCGATCTCCTCGTCGTAAGAGACCTCGCCCGCATAGAGAACCGCATTGCGTCCGCGGCCGACGTCCACGAAAGCAGCCTCCATGCCCGGCAGGACGTTTTGGACCTTCCCCAGGTATATGTTGCCGACCATCGAGCGCGCGCCCGCGCGCGTTATGTAGTGCTCGACCAGAGTTCGGTCCTCCAGCACCGCAATCTGGTCGCGATCGCCGATCTCGGTGATCAGCATGCTCTTGTCGGTAGCCCTGGGAGCTGGAGCAATCTGCTCGCGGCGGCGGCGGCCGCTGGGGGCTCTGACGCGGCGTAGCCGGGTGCTGGGTACGGTCGCGCCCTCCTCGGCCGGCTCCTCCGACTCGGGCTTGTCCGACGCCTCGGCCTTGCCCGGTGCCCTGCGGCGCGCCGACTTGGCTGTGGTCTTTGGTTCGGCGCCTCGGCCTCGCCGCTGGGCTTTCGGCGCGGAGGGAGCCGGACCGGTCTCAGGCGCAGCTTCAGTCGCCGCCTCCTCGGCCGGGGCGGCGCCAGCAGCCCGTGTGCGTCCACGGCCTCCCCTGCGCCGGCGGCGGCGACGAGCGGCCGGCAGGCTTCCGTCTTCGGCCTCCCCCTCCTCAGAAGGGGTGTCCGGGCTCACGGCCTCGGCCGCCGGCTCCGACTCGGCCCCTTGGGCTTTCGCGGTGGCGGCTCTGCCCCCTCCGTTACCGCGAGGCCTTCGCCTCCGTCTCGGTGCCGTACGGCTTGTTGCGGCCTCCTGAGTACCGGAGGTCTCGCCTCCGTCCGTGGTTGCTTCAGGTGCGGCCTCACCGCTCGGGCCGGCCCCCGCCACCCGAGCTATCGAGTTGGGTGCGGTCGTGCTGGAGCGTCCCCGCCCGCGACCGCGGCCCCGCGAGCGCCGGCGGCGAGGCTTGCTCTGGCCGCCTGCAGCGTCCTCGCCGGCTGATTCCGGGAGGATCCTTGTTTCGTTCGCTTCTTCGCTCAACGCTGGTCCTTTCCATCAAGGACCGCGCGGCGCGCCTTGCCGAGCTACTCGGGCGAGAGGATCAGGACCCCCGGAGGCTGTATCAAGCACGTGGTTGATCGGATGGCATCTCGGCCGACGCCGAACACGGCCGCCCGGTCAACATCACCCGCGTACATACGTACGGGCACACCTCTCTCTGCCCTCGCAGCCGGCCCAAGGGCGCTCCGGACCCGTCCGATACCGAACGGCGGGCAGCCTGGCTGGCCACGCGGCTAACTGTCTACAAGGATAGCAAGGACAGACGACTATCTATCCGAAGCTGCGCAGATGGATGCCGAGCAGGAGCCCCACCGCCGCGAAGTCGACGAGGAGTGCGCTTCCGCCATAAGAGATGAAGGGTAACGGGATGCCGGTGATTGGCATCAGGCCTATGGTCATGCCCACGTTTACGAACACCTGGATCGCGAACATGGCCACAACGCCTATCGCGACGTAGGTCCCGAACGGGTCCTTCGAGGCCAAGGCGATCCGGAACGCCCGCCAGAGCACAAGCCCGAACAGAACGAGCACGGCCATCGCCCCTACAAAGCCCAGCTCCTCCCCGACCACCGTGAAGATGAAGTCGGTGTGCTGCTCGGGGACGTAGTCAAGGTTCGTCTGGGTTCCCTGCAGGTACCCCTTACCGGTCAATCCCCCAGCGCCGATCGCTATCTCCGCCTGCTGCTTGTTGTATCCGGCCCGTTGGACGTCGGCTTCCGGATCGAAGAAGGCGGTGAGCCGCCCCACCTGATAGTCCTTGACTATGTGGAGCTGAAACGCCCCGAATATGGCCAGGCTCGCGGTCAGAGCCAGGACCGCCAGGTACCTGGCCCCTGCTCCCGAGACCACCAGCAGGGCGACCAGTATGGCCGCGAGGATCATCGTCGTGCCTATGTCGGGCTGGATGAACACAAGCACCATCGGCAGCGTGGCCAGGGCCACCGCCCGGACGACATGCCTCAGGCTCAGCTCCCCTTTGACCTCCGATACGTAAGCGGCGAGCATCACGGTCAGGCCGAGCCGAGTCAGCAGCGAGGGGCTCACCTGTATTCCTCCAAACTGGAACGCGCGCTGTGCGCCCTTGGCGGCGGTGCCCAAGGGCGTCCTCACGAGGACCAGGAGTAACAGGCAGAGCAGGTAAAAGACCGGCGCATAAACCTTCGCCAGGCGATAGTTGACGGCGGCCGCCACGATCATGACTACCAAGCCGACCGCCAGATAGGCCGCCTGCCTCTTCAGATAGAAGCCGGGGTCGTGCCCGAACACGAAGAGGGTCCTATTCGTGGCCGAGTAGATCATCAAGAGACCGCAGACGGCCAGGCCAACGACGGCCAACACAAGTGTCATGTCGACCAGCTGGAAAAGAGAGCGCTCGCGAGATGCCGGCCGGCTCAGGCGAGACAGGCCGATGTCGATCTGTGCCATCAGTTGCTCACCATCAGTCCACGTCTACCCCGGCCTGGATGCCGGATGGGGTCAAGCCGAACAGGCCCTCTAGGATCCTGCGCACGATCGGCGCGGCCGTGGTCGATCCATGGCCGCCTTGCTCCACCATGGCCACCACAACGTACCTGGGGTTGTCGGCGGGAGCCATGGCCGCGAACCAAGAGTAGGGCTGCTTGGGGATGATATCGGCGGTGCCGGTCTTTCCGGCAACCGGGATGCGGGAGAGGGGGAAGCCGTCGAACGCCGAGCTCGCCGTTCCGCTCACGGTGACGCCGGATAGGGCGTTGCGCAGGAAGTTCACCTGCTGCTTGGAAATGGGGAGCGTACCCATGACCTGCGGCTGGATCTCCTGCACAACGTGTCCATCGGCGGTCTGGATCTTCAAGGCGACGTGCGGCGCGTAGATCGTTCCACCGTTCGCGATCGCCGAGTACGCCACCGCGAGCTGCAGCGGGGTGACCGAAAGGAAGCCCTGTCCGATAGAGAGCTCGACGCTGTCCCCAGCCTGCCAGCCCTCGTACTGCCCGTACACCTTGGGGTTGGCCTCGAAGATCTGTCGAACGGAGGAGTTCGTCGGAACCTGACCGGCTTGCTCACCCGGCAGATCGATGCCCGTCGACCGCCCGAACCCCATCTGCTCGAGGTCCTGCTGGAATAGCTCGTCGGTCTTGTTCGATTGGAAGTACTTGAGGAAGAACTGATAACCGAACTGGTAGAAGACCGTGTCGCAGCTGATGACGAGTGCCTGGGCCAGCGAGATCGCGCCGTAGTTGAGGGATGACCAGTTGTGGAAGACGTGGCGCTGGATGTCGTGAGGCACTATGTAGCCCGAGGGACAGTTGTACCTGCCGCTCTGCTTGGCGAATCCCTCTTTCATAGCGGCCGCGGCAACGAAGGGCTTGAACGTGGATCCGGCGGGATATAAGCCCTGCAGGGCCCGGTCCAGGAGCGGGTTCTCGTGACTGGGATCTGGACATGGCCTCGAAGGAAAACATAGATCGAGGCTTAGGGCCTCTTTGTAGCTGAGGCCTCCCAGGAATATCGAAGGGTGGAACGTGGGGTTGGACGCCAGCGCGAGGACCTGCCCGGTCTTCGGGTCCATCACTATGACCGCGCCGGCCGGCGCCTTGAGCTTCTCTCCGGAGTTGCGGTCCAGCGTCTGCCGGGCGACCGTAATGCCCTGTTCCAAGCTCTGCTCAGCCAGTCGTTGGAGGTTCGCATCGATAGAGAGGACGACATCGTCCCCGGGAAGCGGAGCCTGCCCGCCGAAGTTCTCGTCCAGGACCAGCCCCTGAGCGTTCACCTGTATCTCCCGGGTCCCGTTCGTGCCCCGCAGATATCGCTCGTAGCTCGCCTCGATGCCGGCCTTCCCCACGATCTCCCCGGGCCGGTACCCTTGGAACTCGGTCTCTCCCAACTGTGAGGATGAGATCTCGCCCGAGTATCCGAGTACATGCGCCGCCAACGTCCCGTACGGATACAGACGCACGGGGTCAACCTCGTAGCTGACGCCCGGAAAGAGGTCCCTGTGTTCCTCTATGTAGAAGACCTCTCGATCCGGCACGTCCTCCGCCACCGGGATGGGTTGGTAGGGCAGGTATTTGATGCTGTACAGCCGGTCGGTGAACTCGCTGACTGGTATGCCGAGGAGCTGGGACAGGCGGTAGAGCACCGCCTCGTCCTGGCCCTCCATACCCAGGCGGTCGACCAGCACGACTGTCGAGGGCCGGTTCGCGACCAGCACGTTGCCATGCCGGTCGAGGATCTCCCCCCGAAGCGGGGCGATCGGGACCAGGCGCACTTGGTTCTGGTCGGCCAGGGCGGCGAACTGGTCGGAGGCGAGAACCTGCAGGAACCAGAGACGGGTGGTCAGCGCCGCGAACATGAAAACAACCAACAAGGCGAGAACCTTCACGCGGGTCCGGGTCTTGGTCTCGCTCACGCCTGGCCTACCATCTGAAGACCTACTTTGCGCGGGAGGCCTCCGCCACCCTTCTGATGACAGGGAACAGGATCGGCGTGAGGATCGCGTTGTACAGCCCGGCCAAGAGCGCGATCTTGAGCACGTAGAACGTACCGGGATGCTGGCCCAGGAGGAAGGTCACGAGCTGGTTGAACACTATGCCCAGGGTGGTCGCGGCGCCCACCATGGCCACGGGCAGCAGGGGGCTGGGAGTAACCATGTACTGACGGGTGGCCCCGACCGAATAGCCCACGATGGTGAGGGTGAGCGCCGTTATTCCTTTCGGCAGGTTGAGCAGGAAGTCCTCGGCCATCCCTCCGAAGAAGCCCGCGGTGGCCCCCGAGGTAGGGCCCTCCAGGAAGGCAAGCACGATGGTCACAAGGTAGACGAGGTCCGGCTTGGCTCCGCCGAGCTTCACCTGCGCGAACGCGGTCGACTGAAGCACCAGACCGGTGAGCACGACCGCGGTCCAAGCGAGGGTCCGACGCATCGGGCCAGTCTACCCAGGGGAACACAAGCCTACGGCTCGCTCGGCCCGGTCACGACGAAGACGAACTCCAGGGCCGAGAAGTCGACCGCCGGGCGGAGCGCCAGGACCTTGGTCAGGGTTCCGGGTTGGGTGACCGAGTGCGAGACCGTGCCGATAAGGATCTCGGGCGGGTACAGGCCGGTCTGATACCCGGAGGTGATCACCTGCTCACCGGCAAAGATCTTCGCTTCAGGGCTCACCAGATCCATGGTCAGATCCTGATCTCGTTGACCCACTACCAGCCCGGTCTCGCCGGAGCTCGCCAGCCGCCCCGCGACAGCTGAGTCCGGATCGATGATCAGCTGGATCTTGCTCGAGTGGCCCGACACCTCCACGACGTGACCGACCAGTCCCTCACCGCTCACCACCGGCATGTTCACGCGGATCCCGTCGGCTTCGCCCCTGTCGATGGTCCGGGTCCATTCGAAATTTCCGATGCCCTCACCGATCACCGTGGCCGCGACGCCCGTCAGGCCCAAGTTCTGCGTCAAGCGGAGGATGGCGAACAGCTCCTTGTTCTGCCGCTGTAGCGATGTGGACTCCTGGCTCTGTTCCTTGAGCCGCTGGATCTCGTTCTTCAGATGCTCGTTCTCGGACTTGAGCGAGCCCACGTGTGCGAGGCCCGTGAAGAAGTCCCCGATCGGCCGGACCACGCGCGAGACAGCGCCTTGGAGGGCACCGACCACGGACAGCGCTCCCCTGCCCGCGACCTCGAAGGGCCCCGACTCCCCGCCTCGATAGTCGATGGTGATGGTTATCAGGCTCGCCATCACAAGGCTCACGACCAGCAAGCGGGTGTTACGAGGGCGCGAATAGAGCGCCATGAGGACAGCCTACCCCCGGCTGGAGGAGACCAACACCCTCTTAAGGACCTCGAACTCCTCGAGGCACTTGCCCGACCCGATCGCAACGCACGAAAGGGGGTTGTCGGCGACGTGGATCGGCATGCCCGTTTCGTGCTTCAACCTTTCGTCGAGACCCTTCAACAGCGCCCCGCCTCCAGTGAGCACGACCCCTTTGCCCATCAGGTCTGCGGCCAGCTCCGGCGGGCAGCGGTCCAGGGTGTTCTTCACCGCGTCGATGATCGAGTTGACCGGCTCCTCGATTGCGCGCCGCACTTCCTCGGCGGTGATGTGGATGGTCTTGGGAAGCCCGCTGACCAGGTCCCGGCCCTTGATCTCAGCCAGCAGGTCGTCGACGGTTGGGAAGGCCGACCCGACGGCGAGCTTGATGGCTTCGGCCGTGCGCTCTCCCAGCGCTACCGCGTACTCCTTCTTCACGTGAGCGATGATGGCTTCGTCCAGCTCGTCGCCGCCCACACGGATCGAGGTAGAGGTGACGATCCCTCCCAGGGAGATCACGGCAACCTCCGTCGTTCCCCCTCCGATGTCCACGACCATGTTGCCCGAGGGTTCATGGATCGGCAGCCCTGCCCCGATCGCGGCGGCCATCGGCTCCTCGATGATAAAGGCGGCCCTGGCTCCGGCCGAGATGGTGGCCTCCTCCACAGCGCGCTGCTCCACGCCTGTTATGCCCGATGGCACGCAGACGACGACACGAGGCTTGGCCATGAACCGGCGGTGGTGCACTTTCTGAATGAAATAGCGCAGCATCTTCTCGGTTATGTCGAAGTCGGCGATGACGCCGTCCTTCAGGGGCCGGATGGCCCGAATATGCGCCGGTGTCCGGCCGAGCATGCGCTTGGCTTCCGATCCGACCGCAAGAATGGCCCCGGTGCCCGTGTTGATCGCCACTACGCTGGGCTCGTTGAGCACGATCCCTCGGCCCCGGACGTAGACGAGGGTGTTGGCCGTGCCGAGGTCGACCGCCATGTCGCGGCCCAGAAAACCGGTTATCCCTTCGGGTTTTGGGGGAGTTCGGGAAGGGACGCCTTGCAGCCAGCCCTTTCGCATCAGCGCCTTTCTACAGGACGTCCCGACCCCATGGCAACCCTCCCCATCCGGCGAATCTGTGATTGTTCGCCCTTATGGACGGCCACCCGGCTCGCGGTCAGGCCCGATGTGCGGTATGTAACTGATGTGAATCCACCTGAGTCTAGTTCCAAATGCCGGTAGCTGTCCTGTTCCCGGGGCAGGGATCCCAATACCCGGGGATGGCCGATCCATGGCTTGAACACCCTGCCGGCCGCATGGCGATCGAGGAGGCATCCGCGGTGCTCGGCTGGGATGTGGCCGAGAAGAGCCGGGACCCCGGCGCCTTGGAGCGAACGGACGTCGTTCAGCCTGCGGTGTTCGCCTGCGACCTGGCGGCGTTCGCAGTGCTGTCCTCGGAGGGCGTCCCATGCGACGTTGCGGCGGGTCACTC
>Ga0184632_10000344_pt1 | contig 17688 bp, 16 predicted proteins | sample PLM31_50_b1_FD_133153 | JGI IMG/M metagenome (GOLD analysis project Ga0184632, IMG submission 133153) | Groundwater sediment microbial communities from an aquifer in East River, Colorado, USA - PLM3-1_50_b1 | ecosystem: Environmental > Terrestrial > Soil > Riparian zone | place: USA: East... | reverse complement strand
GGAGGCCTCGATCGACAAGTGGCAGTTCGACAAGGACGGCGCCCACGCCTTGCTCGACGGGGGAAAGACGGCGGAGGTGAAGCTCCACCGTTTCCCGGGCATGACCAACGAGCCGGTCGTGATCCACAACCTGGGCTACTGGGGAGCGCCGCGGAACGACGGCTTCGTCATGATGCCCAACGACGTCGAGGCCTATCGGACCGGGCCGAACGCCTTCGAGTTCAAGGGCACCAACGGCTTCATGATCACCGTGGACTTGAACTCCAAGGACTTCGGTTCCTGACCGCCGGCGGGACGGGGACTCGCTGCTGACGGAGCATGGCGGCGAGATCCCCGTCACGCTCGGCCGAGGCCAGATACGCGGGAACGCTCCCCTCCGCCCTTGACACCGGCCGTCCCCCGCCTCACAATCGCGGTCAGACGGTTCCCTCCCGACACCTCGGCCGGACGGTCGAGGCCAAGCGCGTGGTTGCAGAGCGCGCTTCTGTCTTCCCGCCATGAGCGGGAGAGACGCCCAGAACGGACGCAGCCAGGGACCCTTGTTAGGAGGTGTCTCATGAGGCGGCAGTCGGCTCCCCCCGTGGCTCCTCGGAGGCCGGGAGGGTTCGCCCCCGGGTTCACGCTCATCGAGCTGCTCGTGGTCATCGCGATCATCGCGATCCTCATCGGCTTGCTCCTTCCCGCGGTGCAGAAGGTGCGCGAGGCCGCGACCCGGGCCCAGTGCGCCAACAATCTCCGTAAGGTCGCCGTGGCGGCGCAGCTCTTCCGCGATCAGGACCTGGACCGCGACGGCCGGCCCAACTACCCGACGCAGGCGGCGCTTCTCCCGTACATCGAGCAGGACGGCTTCATGCCGGTGCCGAAGGCGCCGGACAGCCTGGTGAATCGGGGTTACGTCTACAGCATCCATGCCGGGGAGACTCCCACGGGAGTGTTCTTCTGGTCGGCCGTGGCCGCGCCGATGAAGGGACCGGCTTCCGGAGAGGCGTTCGCCATAGACGAGACGCAGGTCCTGCGTTCGCTCCGGCCTCCCTGTCCCCAGGGGACCGCCCTCAGGCTCGGCGACGCCGGCTGGTTCTGCGAATCGGGAACCCTGGGCGACGATCCACGCTCGCTCAGCCACTTCTACCTGGCCGGGGCCGGCGTGTGGGCGCAGGCCCCGGCCGCGGCGGGTGTCAACTGGAGTCCGGAGAGCTCCTTCTGGGGCGATGCCGACCGTGGCGTGCGGGGCCGAGGCCTCTGGTGGGCCGGCGAGGACTTTCCGGTCGGCCTGGAAGGCTCTCTCGGCAAGCCGCGGCCCATGGGCTACACATGGAGCACGTGGGCGGGCAGCGACCCGACCGGGATCGGCAGTCCGCTGGGCGTGGCGGCCATCGAGACGCTCAGCTTGCTCGATCCGGCCGCGCTGGGAGGTGCTCGGGACCTGCTCGGCAACCCCGACTTCCTGCCCGCGGTCCAGCGCCAGTTCGACCGCAACGGCGACGGGAAGCTCAGCACGATCGAGGTCCTGGACGCCGATGCGATCCTGGCGATGGCACGCGGCCGGGCGGGAGGGGACGTGAGTCCTGAAGTCGCCGCGGTGGTGCGGAGGCTGATCGACCGGCTACAGGCCGAGTTCCTGCCCGAATTCTCGGGCGAGACGGAGCTGCCGGCCGTCCAGGTCCCGGCCGTCCAGGGCGCTGCAGAGGGCTTTCTGCAACTGGCCGCTCAGGACGCCCGGTACGCGACCCTGGATGCCCTGAGGGACGAAGTGGGCAGCCTCGACCCGCGGCCGGCGCCGGCCGGCGACATGACGGCCCGGGACCTCGAGAGGAATCAGCGGCGGAAGGCCTCGTTCCTGGGCTCGGTCGAAGGCATGCCGCCCATGCTGCGCTTCGGGCAGACCGTCGAGCTCATCCAGCTCCTGGAGAAATGGGAGGAGGTCGTCGACGGACGGTCGCGCCCGCCAGATTGGGTCACGGGCGATGCCGCCCGCAGGATACGAGAGCTCATCGAGGCCGCGGAGGCCCGCATCGGCACGACCCGCAGGGCCACGCGCTGATCGGCTCGCGCGAGGCCCTTACGCCTGGCGGGCGATCAGCCAGGCGTAGTACGCCATCATCCCCGCCATGAACGACGCCGCCGTCCACAGGGCGATGGTCACGGGCAAAGAGGGCGCGAGCTCCGGCGGCAGACGCCGATGGCGCAGCCACACCGCCCCCGCGCCGACCATCGGGAGCATGACGGCCTGCGCGATGCCGCCCGCGACGACCATCTTCACCGGCGAAGCGAAGAGCCAGTAGAGCCCCACGGGAAGGAGCGCCAGGATGAGCACCCCGATCTGCCGCCACCGGCGACGAGCCGCGGCATCGTCGCGCGCGTAGAGCCCGAGCAGCCGGCACATGTCGGCAAAGATGCGTGAGTGCGCGGCGGTGGAGGCGAAGATCGTCCCGTAAAGGGTGGCAATGGCGCCCACGTAGAAGACCCACAGCGCCCACGGCCCCAGCGTCTGCGTGTAGATGTTCGAGAGCACGGGGATCATGTCGCGAGCCGAGGGGACGACGCCCATTCCGTGCAGGATGCCGGCGCCGAGCAGGTAGAAGGCCAGGGTCGCCACCGTATAGATGACCATCGAGGCCAGGATGTCGACGTGCATCACCCGCACCCAGCCTCGAGCGCGACGCTGCCACTCCGGAGTCGGCTCGCGGGGGCCGACGAAGCGCGCGTAGCCCTTCTCGACGCACCAGTACGGGTACATGAAGAGCTCCGAGGCGCCGACACCGGTGATGCCGAAGACGGCGGCGGCGGTGGCGATCCCCTGCGGAGGCAGGCGAAGCTGCACGCCCTCGAGCAGGCCCGACCAGTTGAAGTACTGCGGCATGCGCATCAGGACCACGGCGGCCAGGAACGTGATCAGCGTGAACAGCCCCACCTTCACCACCGCCAGCCGTTCGATGCGGGAGTAGCCTCCCCCGAGGAGCAGGACGAGCGTCAGGGCCAGCAGGAGGACGACCCAGGCCCGCTCGGCGACGGCGGGGACGATCAGGGTGAGCACCTGGCTCACGCCTCCGAACATGGCCCCGATCTGCAGCAGAGTCATCAGGACCATCGCCGCCCATGCCCATAGGAGCCAGCTCACGCCGAGCCGCGGGCCGGGCAGATGATCGAGCGCCTCCAGCCCGGTCTCGCCGCTCGCGATCGTGTATCGCCCCAGCTCCGCCTGGACCACGGGCTTGATCGCGCAGCTCAGCACGATGATCCACAGCGCGCTGTAGCCGACCTGCGCGCCGAGGGTGGTGGTGGCGATCAGCTCTCCGGAGCCGACGATGGAAGCGGCCAGGACCATCCCGGGCCCGATCTGCCGGAGGGTCTCTCGCAGCGTGCGGGGAGGCTCGCGGACCTCGCGCGGGTCCAGCGCGTACGCGTCCCCCGCCGGAGGCGCAGCCGGGATGGGTAGCGCGGCCGTGGGATTACCTCACGCGGACGCGGTGGCCAGGAGATCGTTTGCGGAGTCGAAGTTCCCTTGCGCGTCCAACGTCCACGGCCGGGGCGGTACCACCACCGTGAGGTCGTCGCGCTCCGCGATCTCGGCCGCGTAGGCCTCTGAAGCTACGAAGCGGTCAACGGCCAGCGTGTTGCGCACGCGGACGATGCGCGCCCTTTCCGGATCGGTTCCGGAAACGCGTATCACGGCCTTCAAGCACTCGGCGTCGGTGTCGAAGTGCATCGGCACACGGACGGTGGCCGGGGACATCGCGGAGAGCGCGTTCGTGTACATGGCCTGGGAGTCCATCTGCGCGATGATCCGCGAGTGGACGACCTCGGCCAGGCCCACGCCCACCGCGTTGCCGTGAGACTCGGGCGTGAGGCCGCGGACGTAGATCGTCTTCGCGCGCGAGCGCGCGGCCAGGAACGGCATGCCGTCGACGCCCCGTCCGACGACGTTGGTGTCCATGCCCGCGCCGCTGATGTTCTTGCCGATCTCGTCCAGGATGAGGATGTCCACCTCCGGGAACGGCAGCGACGGCATCCACGCTCGCGCCTGCGCGAGCAGGGCCGGCTCCCGGGCCTCGATCTCCGCCGCGGGCACCACCTCGACCATGGCGAGCCGGTGGTGCGGGTCTTCGAGCAGGGCCACGCCCGCCAACAGCTTCAGTCGCGAGCGCACCAGGCGCGACGCCGCCAAGATCGACGCCTCGTAGCCGTGGCGCCGGGCGGCGCGGTGCGCGGCCGCGGCGCCCTCGACCTTGCCGAGACCGATGGCGGCCATTTTCACGAGACCGCTGCCCACGCGCGCGCTCTCGAAGTCGGTGTGGGGCTTGACGCGGTTGATCAGGACCACCGCGTCGGCCTCCAGCGCCTCGCGCGCGGTGAAGACGGGCTCCCCAACCTCCGTGCGCCCGATCTCCACCACGTCCATCGACGGACGCAGCGGCACGCCCATCGTCGCTTCGTTGATGCCGTACGACTCGAGCAACTCGAGTTGCCCCTGGGCGGTCCCACCGCCGTGGCTCCCCATGGCGGGGATGATGAAGGGACGGGCCCCCCGCCCCTTCAGCGCCGACACCACGGCGCGCGTCACCGCCGCGATGCGGTCGATGCCACGGCTGCCCGCCCCGACGGCAACGCGCTTGTCGCGGCAATCGACGCCGGCCAGGAACGCGTCCACGCGTCCGGCCGTCTCCGCCCCCGGATCATCGAGGGCGTGGCTGGGCAGCCGCGCCTCCACCAGCATCTGTGCGGGTAGCATGTCCGCCTCCTTTACGCCTTCGGCGTCGCCTTCATCGCCTCCGGGTCCCACGAGTACGGCTTGTTCTCGAAATAGCTCAGGTTGCACACCACCGCGGGCCCCGCCGCCCGCAGGCCGAACACGGCATCTTCGACCATCGGCGCCTTGTCGCGGATGGAGGCGATGAAGTTCCGGAAGTGGTGCTCGGTGTCGTTGTAGTCCCGCGGCACCCGGTAGGTCTCGACGTCGAGGGGCGGCAGCAGCTGCGGGCCCGCGTCGGGATACCTCGATCGGTAGCCCTTCATGAAATGCTCCTGCGTCGCCTTCGCGAACGTGTCGATCGTGAAGCCGGGATCCGCGGGTCGCGTCTGCTTGGAGAGCGTGACCTCGTTCGAGACCGTCATCACGCCTTCGCTTCCCACGAAGCGCAGACCCGAGTTGTCGCCGCCGCCCTCGGCGAAGTTCACGCGCAGCGTCAGGTTGAAGGCCGGATGCCGGTCCGTCTTCGGGTAATCGAACAGGCCCAGCATCACGTCGGGCACGTCGCGCCCGTCCTTCCAGTAGCGCAGGCCGCCGGTGCTCATCACCCGCGTCGGCCCCAGCGATCCCGTGATCACGTGCACGCCGGAGAAGAGGTGCACGAAGAGGTCGCCCGCCACCCCGGTGCCGTAGTCCTGGTAGTTGCGCCAGCGGAAGAACCGGAGCGGATCGAACGGGCGCTTCGGCGCGCGGCCGAGATAACGCTCCCAGTCCACCGTTTCCGGCGACGCGTCGGGGGGAATCGAGTACTGCCAGGCGCCGATGGGCGAGTTGCGGCTCCACCAGGCGTCGATCATGTTCAGCTCGCCGATCGCGCCGCTGGCGAGCAGGTCGCGCGCCTTCAGGTAGACGATGGAGCTGACGCGCTGGCTGCCGACCTGCACGACCTTGCCCGACTTCTTCTGCGCGTCGATGAGCTTGTGGCCCTCTTCCCAGTATTGCACCATCGGCTTCTCGACGTAAACGTGCTTGCTTGCCGCCAGCGCCTCCAGCGCGATCGGCACGTGCCAGTGGTCGGAGGTGCCGATGATCACCGCGTCCACGTCGGGCCGGGCGAGGACTTCCTTGTAGTCGCGGGTCGTGACGACCTTGTCCCCGAACGTCTCCTTCGCGCGGGCCAGGCGGCCGTCGTAGAGGTCGGCCACCGCGACCAGCTCCACGCCCGGCACCTTCAACGCGGCCTTGGTATCGCTCGTCCCCTGGCCGCCGAGGCCGATCGTGGCCAGGCCGACCCTCTCGCCCGGAGCCACGGGCGTCGCTTCCTGCGCCTCCAGGAACCGCAGGCTCGAGGACGCCGCGACCGTGGTGGCCGTGGCCAGCTTCAGGAAATCACGCCGCGACGACTTGGGTCCGCGTTGCATCCTTCCTCCTATTTGGCTTCCGGGTCCTGGAGGTATGGGGCGAGCCGGCGCGCCTCCGCCATCTCCCGGCGGGCCTCCGTGCGCGCGCCGTTCTTGCGCAGGGCCAGGGCGAGCTGGTAGCGGGCCTGGGCATCTTCGGGAGCGAGGCGCACCGCCTCGCGGAAGCTCGCCACCGCGCCCGCGAGGTCGCCCTTGGCGATCTTGCTCCGGCCCGCGCTGGCCGCGAACACGGCCGCCTGGGCATCGGCCTTCTTCTTGTTGAGGCGCTCGGCTTCGGCGAACGCAGCCGCCGCGCCCTCGCGGTCGCCCCGTTGCTGCAGGATCTGGCCGATGTTGAGGTGCGGCTCCGCCGCGTCGCGGTACCGGATGGCCAGGCGGAACTCGGCCAGCGCTTCGTCGGGCTTGCCCTGCTGCTTCAGCACCGTGCCGAGCATGTAGTGGGGATCGGCATCGGCCGGCTGGCGAGCGATCGCCTCCTGGAACGCCTGCGCCGCCTCCGGAGCGCGGCCGGTCTGCCACAAGACGACGCCGAGGGTGTAGTGGGCCTCGGGCAGAGCCGGATCGAGCGCGGTCGCCTTGCGCAGGGCCTCCTCCGCGCCCGCGAAGTCGTCCTTCTGCTTGAGCGCCATGCCCAGGTTGTAGAAGGCTTCCGCGCTCTTCGGGTCGAGCGCCGTCAGCTCGCGGTAGACGGCCGCCGCGCCGTCGAGGTCGCCCTTCTGCAGCAGGGCACTGCCGAGGTTGTGGCGGGCCACCATGTTGCCGTCCTGGCCCTTCACCAGCGCTTCGAACGTCGCCACGGCCTCGTCGCCCTCGCCGTGCTTCATGAGGGCGAGGCCGAGGCTGTTGCGGGCGTCCGTAAGGTCGGGAGCGAGTGCCACCGCCTTGCGCAGCGCCGCGACCGCTCCCTCGGCATCGCCCATCTCGTGGAGCGTCACGCCCAGATGCAGGTGCGCCACGGCGAGCCCGGGCGCGAGCTTCACCGCTCGCCGCAGGCTCGCGAGCGCGGCCGGGAGATCGCCGGTGCGTTTCTGCGTGAGGCCGAGGTAGTAGCGGGCCTCGGCGTGGTCCGGCTTGAGCTTGACGGCCTGACGGAGCGCCGACAGGGCGCCATCGGCATCACCCGTCCACCAGCGCGTCGCCCCGAGGTGATACCACGCGTCGAAGAGCTCCGGCCGGGCCTTGGTCGCCTGCTCGAACTCGGCCAGGGCTTCTGCGGTACGGCCCTGCTGGCCGCGGACGAAGCCGAGGCGGTCGCGGGCCTCGGCCAGACCGGGCTCGAGGGAGAGCGCGTGCTCGTAGGCCTCGGCCGCGCCGGCGAGGTCGCCTTTCTGCTCCTTCTCCCAGCCCACTTTGTAGCTGGCGAGGGCCCCGGGACCCGCCGGCAGGGCCAGGCCCGCCAGAACGAGCAGGCACCCGGCCGGGGAGAGCATCACGACCTTAGTTCTACATCAGCGGCGGCGGCCAGGCCAGCGGGCGGGCAGCCGTTTCGGCCCCGACTGGCTCGCGCCAGAAAGGAGTCGTTCGGATACACTCTCTCCACTCAAACAGGAGGAAACATGGGAGAACAGATGAAGTGGTGTCTGGTCCTGGCTTTGCTCGCCTGCCTCCCTGGTGGCGTGATCGAGGCGAACGAGGAGGGCCGGGTTCCGGCTGGACGCGTGGCGTGGCAGTTGGTGGGGAAAACGTTGATCAACCCCGCGACCGGCACGGGCCAGGTCCTCGCATACTTCACCTTCCTGGAAGGGATACCGGGCCCCATGTTCGCGGGATCGCCCGGTGAGTCCACCGCGTTTTTCACCCTCAGGTCGCAACCCTTCAGCCTCCAGACCTTCCCGAACGGGGATGTCCTGATCGGGCTGCTGGGTACCGAGGTCTTCACCCTGTACCTGGACACGACGCCGGATCAGGACTTCAGCGATCCGCCGACTTTTTCTGACGGTGAGCCGCTGGCGACGTTCAACAGGCTCCCTGCCGAATTGATCTTCGTCGGTCCCGTCTTCACGGACGACTTTTCTGTGGAGTTCGTGTCGAGTCGCCGGTTCGTCTGGCAGGGCCGAAGGTTCAACCTCAGACGGCTCACACCCGAGGGTGTGACCCTCACGGTGACGGGCAGCACCGCGTTTCTGCCGTCCGGCGTGGCGGAGTTCCCGGTCTCCGTGTCGTTCGGTGCCTCGGCCATCGCGGTCGAGGTGGTGGACGAGAAGGACGAAGAGTGACGTGAAGGGAGTCCTGTCCCGCTAACGCCGGCACATCAGCGCGCCGACCGCCACGAGCCAACTGGCCTGGGCGAGCACCACCAGGCCGAAACCGTGGACGCCAAGCGTCAGATGGCCGGAGAGCAGCGCGATCAGGATCACCGGGCCCACCAGGCACCCCCAGATCCCCAAGCCCCACGCGAGCGCGCCGCTACGCAAGATCGACGCCGACCAGAGGACGATGGCCACCGAGGAGGCCACGACGTAGACACGGGCAAGCGCCTGGTTCAGCATGCCGTTGTAGCGAAAGGCGATCTCCCAGGCGGCCTTCGCCGGCGGCTCCGCGGCCAGCAACTGGCGCACGAGGGTCGGGCCGACGAGGCCGCTCACCACCGCCGCGCTCATGACCGCGATGGACGCGAAGGCGTAGGTGACGAGCGCCGCCAGGGCAAGCCGTTCCGGAGTAGCGACTCGCCGCGACAACGCCATCGCGCCCAGGAACGAGACGGGCACGCTGGCGAGCGCCAGGGCGTGAGCGACTACCGTCAGCCGGGCCATCGCCGCGAACTGGCCCGGCGCGAAAAGATCGTGGCCCGACGGATGAATGCTCATGGTTACAATCGCGCCGGTCGCTCCTGCGATCAGCGCGATGCCGCCCATGCGATCGTCGGTCATGCGGCCCAATATAGGCAGGGGGTCCCGGCCTGTCAGCCCGCCGCCGCGGGAAGCGCTCCGAAACGGGACAGAGAGGCGTCCTATGTCCAGAAACCCCGTAGCGCGACACGCCAAGGTCGACCGCCGCGTCCGCCGCACCCGAGAATCGCTCGGTGACGCGCTCGTGGAGCTCATCCGAGAGAAGCCGTTCGCGGCCATCACCGTTCAGGAGGTGCTCGACCGCTCGAACGTCGGCCGGTCGACGTTCTACACGCACTACCGAGACAAGGACGACCTGTTCCTCAGCGACGTGGACGATTTCTTCATAGGAATGGGGACTCTGCTTTCGCGGCGCGGCGACACGTCGAACCGCGTGGCGCCGGCACAGGAGCTCTTCGCGCACATCGCCGAGGTGCGGGACTTCTACGCGGCGCTCGTGGCTTCGGACAAGATCCACGACGTCCTGGAGATGGGCCAGGGGCATCTCGCGCGCGGCATCGATGCGCGCCTCCGTGAGATGCCGCGAGCGCAAGACCTTCCCGCGCCGGCGCGCGCCGCCACCTCGGCGGCGCTCGCGGGCGCTCTGCTCTCGCTGCTGACCTGGTGGATCGATCACGGCATGCCGAGCACGCCCGCCGAGATGGACGACCTCTATCACGCCCTGGTCTGGTCGGGCGTCGACGCGCAGTCCAGACCCTAGAACCGCTGATCGTCCGCCGACGGTCCGTAGACCGACGGCACCGTCATCTCGTTGAGCCTCAAATAGACGGTCAGCTGGCCGCGGTGGTGCGCCAGGTGGGTGAACGTGTCGGCGAGCACCGCGTGCCGCGGAGCTTCCATCACGACCTTGCCGCCGACCAGCAGGCGCCAGGGCGTCATCAGGAAGCCGTCGTTGGTGCTCGCCAGCGCCTCCCGGCTCTTCGCGACGGACTCTTCGAGCGCCTGCAGCAATTCTCGGCGGGTGCTCAAGACCGGGGCCGTGTTGGGCTTGCCGGTCTTCGGGTACAGGTCCAGCTCGTCCTGCTTGATCGTCATCGCGACCCAGCCTGGCATCGCAGCGACGAGCGACGACAGATAGCCGAGCGGCATCGATTTCGGGTGCGGCTTCCAGTCCGGGCGCGCCTCGGGCACGTTCTCCAGCACGCGGCGCGTGATGGGCGCTTCCCGGTCGAGTTGTGCCTTGAAAAGCTCAGTGAGGGTCATGTTGCCTCCCTATTCGACCCGCAGCTTAACCAGTGATATATGTCAGCGGCTGTCATATTTGTCTGTCAAACTTTCCCAGGCAAGATTCATGCGAGCCGATCGCCTTCTTTCCGCCCTCCTGCTGCTACAAGCTCACGGCCGGCTGACCGGACGCGCCCTCGCTCGGCGGCTCGAAGTCTCGGTCCGCACCGTGCATCGCGACATGGAGTCGCTGAGCGCGGCGGGAGTGCCGGTCTACGCGCTGCGGGGCGCCCGCGGTGGCTGGCAGCTCGACGAGGACTGGCGCACGCGGGTGCCGGGGCTCGACGAGTCGGAGCTGCGCGCCCTGCTCATGGCGCAACCTCGCATGATCGGCGACGCGCGGCTCGCCCGGGCCGCCGAGCGTGCGCTCGAGAAGCTGATGGCGGCGCTGCCGGTGTCGCTGCGCGAGCAGGCCGCGTCGATCCGGCAGCGGCTCTACGTGGACCCGACCGGCTGGCGCGGCACGAGCGAGAACCTCGCGATGCTCCCCATCGTGCAGGACGCGGTCGCGCGCGATCGCAAGATCACGATTCGCTACTGGCGGGCGGACCGCGAGGCGGTCGAGCGCACGGTCGATCCGCTCGGCCTCGTGGCCAAGGGTAACGCCTGGTATCTCGTCGCGCGCAGCGGCGACCGGCTGCGCACGTATCGCGTGTCCCGTATCGAAGAGGCGAAGCCGCTGGACAGCGCGGTCGAGCGGCCGCCCGATTTCGACCTCGCCGCCTACTGGAAATCCTCGACGAGGGAGTTCGAAGATGGGTGGCCGCGGCTCGACGCCATCCTGCGCTTGGAGCCGCATACGGCCAGATGGATGAAGACGTGGAGGGTCGCATCGACCGTTGAGCCCGTGGAGGGTGTCGATCCGGAAGGATGGATCACCCTACGCGTCCCGTTCGATCACCCGGGCGAGGCCTGCTTCGTCGTCCTGGGCCTCGGCCCGCGCGTGGACGTGATCGAGCCCGCGAGCCTTCGCGAGCGCGTCGCGGTCGAGGCCGCGGCGGTGGTCGCCAGGAACCGCGCCGGCTAGTTTGTCGTCCTCCGGTGCCGGCTGACGCGACTCCAGACGCCCGCCCAGTACGTCAGGTAGTAGCCGAGCACGAGCGCGCCCGCCGCGAGCGAGCCCGCCGCGCCGGAAGCGGCGAGCCAGGACCCATCGCCCGGCGTCGAGTGCCAGGCGTGCCAGCTCCGCCAGAAGCCGTAGAGGAGCCGCGCCGCGACGACCAGCGTGATCGCGAGCACCAGCGCGCGGCTGGGCGTGTAATACAGGGACCGTGGCGTCATTTCCCATCGGCTGAGCCAAAGGCCCAGCACCCCGAGCAGGCACCCGCCCGCCAGGCCAATGAGGGCATATCGGAACGCCATCGGGACCCACGCACTCATCACCCCCGCCACCAGCAGCAGGAGTGACACGGAGATGGCGACGGCCAGCAGGTTGATCGCCACCACCCAACGTCGCGCGGGGCGCCGCGCCGTGCCCGCGCGGTAGCGCAGAAAGAGCGACAGCGGCATGAGCGCGATGACGGCGAGCACGCCGCCGACCAGCGCGACGGCTACGGCGATGAACGGCACGCCACCAGGGTACCAATCCTCACGGCCGCGCGAGCAGCCCCATTCGCCGCCCCGCTTCGGAGTCCGCGATCAGCAGGGCCAGGCGCCGCTGGCGGGTTTCTTCCTGCTTCGCGCTGACGACCCAGTACGTGAGGGTTCGCTGATACCAGGGGGCCTGCGCCTCGAAGAACGTCCAGGCCTTCCTGTTCGCCTTGAACCTCCTCTCATAGGCCGCGCCCAGGGTTGCGTTGCTTCTCTCGTACGCGTAGATCCCCGACTTTTTCGGATCGGCCTTCGCGAACGCGGCCAGCCCCGCCGGCTCCATGCGGCGGAGCCTCTTGAGCGCGGCGACGCGCTTGACGTTGACGTTGCTCCACACGCTCTTCGCCTTGCGCGGCGTGAACCGGATGCGGTAGCTGATCTCGTCGATGCGGTAGCGCACGCCGTCGATCCAGCCGAAGCAAAGCGCCTCGTCGACCGCCTCCGGCCAGGTGATGCTGGGCCGGCCCGAGCCCTTCTTGTGGAAGCCCACCCACAGCTCGGCGGCCTTCGCGTGGTTCTTCTCCAGCCAGCGCCGGAGATCGGCCGGCGCGGGAAAGAACGTCGGCTGCGGCGCGGCCGTCACCGGAAGTAGATCCACAAAGAGACGATCGTCACCGCCAGCAGCCCGGACAGGACCGTGTTGCGCCGCCGCCAGGCGGGCGATTCCGGCGCCATGGGGATGGCGGCAACGCTCTGCGGCACGTCACTCATGTCTACCGGCTGATCGACGGTGGCGAAGGTCAGGCCCGCGACCTTGCGCGAAGCGGGGGCGGGCGTGGCCAGGCTGACCGCGACCAGGACCGCGACACAGACGACGAACATGACGGCCGCAAAGTGGAGGAAGTTCATGCGCACGAAGGTCCGCAGCAGCCCCGCGGCCAAAGGCTGGCCCGCGTAGGCGAGCTCGAGGACGAAGCGAGCCGTGCCGAGAACGAAGCCGGTGAGAAGGGCGGCCAGCGCCCCGGAGCCGTTCGCCCGCTTCCAGGTGACGCCGAGGAGGAACACGGCGGCGATGGGAGGGGCGATGTAGGCCTGCACGCTCTGCAGGTAGATCCAGAGCTGGCTGCTGATGTGCTGCATGAAGGGGATCCACGCCAGCCCCAGCGCCACCATGATCACCGTGGCCGCCCGGCCCACGTTGACCAGCTCGCGCTCCCCCGCCTGCGGCCGCAGCTTATGGTAGAAGTCCATGGTGAAGATCGTCGAGCTGGAGTTGAACACCGCCGACAGGCTCGACATGAGGGCGGCGAGCATGGCCGCCACCATCAACCCGACGAGCCCCGGCGGCATCAACCGCACCACCAGCAGCGGAAACGCGGAGTTGGAGTCGGCGGCCATCTCCTCGGGGTAGAGGGCGCGCGCCACCAGGCCCGGAATCACCAGCATGAACACGGGCAGGATCTTCAGGAATCCCGCGAGCACCGTGCCCGCCTTGGCGTGGCCCTCGTCTTTCGCCGCCAGCGCCCTCTGGACGATCACCTGGTCGGTGCACCAGTACCAGATGGCCAGGATCGGCGCGCCGAAGAAGATGCCGGTCCAGGGGAAGTCGGGGTGGTCGGACGGCTTCATCATGTGGAAGAAGCCCTCCGGCACCTGCGCTTCGAGGCCCGCCATGCCGCCCACGCGGCCCAGACCGATGAACATCAGGACCAGGGCGCCGACGATGAGCACCACCGTCTGCAGCACCTCGGTATAGATCACGGCCGCGAGGCCGCCGGCCACCGTATAGATGCCGGTGGCAATGACGAGGGCGAGGGCCGACTTCCACATGCTCCAGCCCAGCACCGCCTGCAGGACGAGGGCGCCCGCGAACAGGGCCACCGCGATCTTGGTGAACACGTAGGCGACGAGCGAGATGCCGGCGAGGTAGACCCGACAGGCGCGGTTGTAGCGCCGCTCCAGGAACTCCGGCATGGTGTAGACGTTCGAGCGCAGGTAGAAAGGCACGAACACCCAGCCCAGCACCAGGAGCACGATTGCCGCCAGCCACTCGAAGTGGCCCACCGCCAGGCCGGAGGCGGCGCCGGAGCCGGCGAGGCCGATGAAGTGCTCGCTGCCGATGTTGGCCGAGAACAGCGAGGCCCCGATGGCCCACCACGCGGCATCGCGCCCGGCCAGGAAGTAGTCGGCGGTGCTCTTTCCCCGGCGGACGAAGTAGAACCCGATCGCGAAGACGCCGACGAAATAGAGGACGACGATCGCCAGGTCCAGAGTCGTCAGCCGGGTGACCCCGGCCTGGAGCAGGAGCAGCGCGGTCATGACCGGGACGCTACGCCAGCACGGGGGTCGCGGTCAAAGCCCGAGCGTTCTTGACCGGTGCCGGCGAATCGCCCTATGCTCGCGCCCTCGGCTCAAGAGGAGGAATCATGAATCGCACCGCATGGACGGCGATCGCCGTCTTCCTGCTGGCTCCGGGCGCCGCCCTGGCCCAGCGCACGTCGGTGAGCGGCGACTTCCCGATCTACGACAACCTCGGCAAGCCGGACTTCACGGTCGACCCGAAGCGGTTCGTGTCGCAGATGGAGATCGTGGACCGCCTCTTCGAGGCGGGAGACTGCGAGCTGGATGAGCGCACGGTCGGCGGCACCGGATACCGCCGTCTCCTGCGGTTCGACACGGTCATCGTCAATGCCGGCGACGGCGACCAGCTGGTGGGCGACCCCACCGACCCCAGTGGCCCCTATTACGCGAACTTCGAGTTCGCGCAGTGCCACGGGCACTACCACAACAAAGGTTTCTCGGACTACAAGCTGCTGAACCTCAATCGGACCGTGGCCACGCCGGGCCACAAGCAGGCCTTCTGCCTCGAGGACAACCTCCGCTACAGCAACGACACGGGTAAGCGCCAGTTCGTGACCTGCAGCTACCAGGGGATCAGCTCGGGCTACGGCGACTGGTATTTCAAGCAGCTCAGCGGCCAGTGGATCGACATCACCGGCATTCCCGAAGGCGACTACATCGTCCAGGTGACGGTCAACGCGATCGGCCTCTTCGACGAGGGCGCGAACCTGTATCCCAACACGATCGAGGCGAGGGTACATATCCCCGATCCACGCAAAAAGGTCACGATCGACAACTCGCCGCTGCTCCTGGCCAAGTAGCAGCGCCGGTTGACGGGCACGCGGCGCCAGGCGTAGGCTCCGGTCTCGATCGGCTTTCGGTCTCGCCATCAGGAGGTCCACGCCCATGCGACTGTCTGCCCTCGCCGCCGTCGCCGTGTCCTTCGGCCTCGTCGGCTGCAGCGGCCCGGGATGCGGCGCCGACAAAACAGGAGACGCCAAAGCCCCCGCCGGCGAGAAGCAGATCGTCATCGGCTTCTCCATGGACACGCTCAAGGAGGAGCGCTGGCAGCGCGACCGCGATGAGGTGGTGAAGGCCGCGGAGAAGCTGGGCGCCAAGGTGCTCGTCCAGGCCGCCAACGGCAACGACGCCCTCCAGAACTCGCAGGCGGAGAACCTCCTGACGCAGGGCGTCGACGTGCTGCTGGTCGCGCCCCACAACGGCAAGACCGCCGCCACGATCGTCGAGGCGGCACACAAGGCGGGCGTACCGGTCATTGCCTACGACCGTCTCATCCTCGACTCGGACCTCGACCTGTACGTCACCTTCGACCCGGTACGGGTCGGCGAGCTGCAGGGCGACTACGCCGTGCAGCGCCGGCCGAAGGGCAACTACGTCCTCATCGGCGGCGCGCCGACGGACAACAACGCGCTGCTGCTGCGCGAGGGCCAGATGAAGTTCCTGAAGCCCCTGGTGGACAAGGGAGACATCAAGATCGTCTCCGACCAGTGGGCACGAGACTGGCAGCCGATCGAGGCCCTCAAGATCATGGAGAACGCGCTGACGCGCGTGAACAACCAGGTAGACGCGGTCGTCGCGTCGAACGACGGCACCGCCGGCGGAGCCATCCAGGCGCTGACCGAGCAGAAGCTGGCGGGCAAGGTGCTCGTGACCGGCCAGGACGCGGAGCTGGCCGCCTGCCAGCGCGTGGTGGCCGGGACCCAGACGATGACCATCTACAAGCCGATTCCGCTTCTCGGGGGCAAGGCGGCCGAGGTGGCCGTCCTGCTGGCGAAGAAGCAGCCGATTCCCGACGCCACCAAGCCGGTGAAGAACGGCAAGAAGGACGTGCCGAGCATCCTCCTGGAGCCGATCCCGGTCGACAAGGAAAACCTGCTCTCCACCGTGATCAAGGACGGCTACCACAAGCTCGAAGACGTCTACAAGGACCTGCCCAGGGACCAGTGGCCGAAACAGTAGGGCGGTGACTTGGCCCTGCTGGAGCTGAGGTCGATCACCAAGGACTTCCCGGGCGTGCGCGCCCTGGACGGGGTTTCCGTCGACCTCGAGCGGGGCGAGGTGCACGCGCTCTGCGGCGAGAACGGCGCGGGCAAGAGCACCCTCATCAAGATCCTCTGCGGCTATTACCCCACCGGGACGTACGGCGGCGAGATCCTCCTGGACGGCAAGCCGGTCCACTTCCGCAGCCTCAAGGAGGCGGAGGAGCACGGCATCGCCCTCATCGCCCAGGAGCTGGCCCTCGTCCCCGAGCTGTCGATCGCCGAGAACCTCATGCTCGGACGCGAGCCGGTGAAGATGGGCCTCATCCAGTGGGACGCGGTCCGCGCCGAGGCGCGCCGCGCGCTCGACCTCGTAGGCCTGGCCGTGGACCCGTCCCGGCCGGTGAAGGAGCTGGGCATCGGCCAGCAGCAGATGGTGGAGATCGCCAAGGCGCTGGCCAAGAACGCCGCCATCCTCGTCCTCGACGAGCCCACCGCCGCCCTCACCGAGGCCGACGCCCAGCGCTTGCTGGCGTTCCTGGCCGAGCTGCGCGGCCGCGGCGTCTCTTCCATCTACATCAGTCATCGACTCGAGGAGGTCTTCCAGATCGCCGACCGCATCACCGTGCTGCGCGACGGGCGGTCGGTCGCCACCCACCGGGCGAAAGAGGCGACCCGCGACCGCGTCATCTCCGAGATGGTGGGCCGCGAGGTGAAGAACCTCTATCCCCGTCCCGATGCCCGGGCCGGCAAGACGATGCTCGCGGTCTCGGGCTGGTCGGTCGAAGACCCGCTCAACCCGGGCCGGTTCGTCCTCAAGGACGTGAGCTTCGAGGTGCGCGCCGGGGAGATTTTCGGCATCGCCGGGCTGATGGGCGCGGGGCGCACGGCGCTGCTCAGCTCGATCTTCGGCGCCGCCCGCAGCCCGGTGCGCGGCACCGTCCAGGTGGAGGGTGGCCCGGCCCGTGGCCCGTTGCGCTCGCCGGGGGAGGCCATCGCCGCCGGGCTCGCGCTCGTCAGCGAAGACCGCAAGCGCTACGGCCTCGTCCTCGAGGCGGCCGTCGGCGAGAACCTCACTCTCGCCACCCTTCGCCAGTTCGTGAAGGGACTGTTCCTCGACCACAAGGCACGCCAGCGCGAGTCCCTGGCGCAGTTCCAGTCTTTGCGCATCAAGGCGCCGGGGCTGACCTCGCTGGTGAACCAGCTCTCGGGCGGCAACCAGCAGAAGGTCGTGCTCGGCAAGTGGCTCATGGCACGGCCCCGGGTCCTCTTCCTGGACGAGCCCACCCGGGGCATCGACGTCGGCGCCAAGTCCGAGATCTACAACCTCGTGGCCGAGCTGGCCCGGCAAGGCCTCGCGGTGGTGCTGGTCTCGTCGGACCTGCCGGAGCTGCTGGGGATGTCCCACCGCGTGCTGGTGCTCAGCCAGGGGCGCCAGACCGCGGTGCTCGAGGGGGCGGCGGCCACGCCGGAGACGGTGATGGCGGCCGCGACCATGAAGGCATGAAGCGCATCCCGTGGCGCGCGCTGACGATGGTCGGCGCCCTGCTCGTCATCTGGGTCGTGTTCTCCGTGATGACCGACGGCACCTTCCTCGTGCCGCGCAACCTGTCGCTGCTGGCCCGGCAGATGGCGGT
>Ga0184632_10000343_pt1 | contig 17689 bp, 18 predicted proteins | sample PLM31_50_b1_FD_133153 | JGI IMG/M metagenome (GOLD analysis project Ga0184632, IMG submission 133153) | Groundwater sediment microbial communities from an aquifer in East River, Colorado, USA - PLM3-1_50_b1 | ecosystem: Environmental > Terrestrial > Soil > Riparian zone | place: USA: East... | reverse complement strand
GAATCCTGCCCCGCCACCGGCTTGGACCGGCACCTCGACGGGGCGGCCCGGGCTGCACGGCCTTCTTGCGGGCGCAGGCTGGCGGGATGCTCGCGTGCGACTTCCTCACCGTCGAGACCATCCCCACACTGCCCCGATTTCTGCAGTCCCGGCTCAGCTCTAGGCTTGGCCCGCGCATATCGTCATCATTATACCGTAAGAGCCATTTTTGTACTGATATCATCCGCGATCTGGCCGGCGCTTGTGGGACGGTCTGGTCGAGACGCCCGCGCTGCTGCGGCACCGTCAGTTCGACTCGACCCAGCCGTTGCGGCTCGCAGCCCAACGGCATTCAGATCGCCACGCGTCCCTGGACATCGACGGATCGCCAATGGACAAATAGGCCTATGTCGCGAACTATCATCAACCACAAATTACGGGCGCATAGACATGGGGTGCGAGTCTCGCCGACCACTCCGATCGAAATGCTTTTCTCCACCAATTGCGCGCGTCCTCGTCGACGGGGCAATGGGGACGGCAGCAACCGTTGTAGACGTGTTCGTGCCCCTGGCGTTGGCCGCAAACGATCGACCCTGTCCGTCAAGGGTCGACATCAGGCCTGGACCGCGACGACCTGCAACGGGATACCCTGCTGGCACGTAGTGATGAGGTTGGGGTTCGGCCGGCCACGTACCGTCAGCCGCGCCCCGGTCTTAATCAACGGGTCGGCGCTCCCGACCAGCTGGTACAACTCGTCAGCGGTCCGGAGCATTGTGCATCCGTGTTCGACGCCCGCCTCCACCACTCCGACGACGGTGATTTCGGTCTGGGGTGCCGGCTTTTGTGAGAACGGTGTACTCGGCATGGGCGACTCCAATGCCGTCGAAAGGTCAGCGGGACTAGTCCTGGCTGCCCCCGTCGCGCACCCCGCCAGGAGCGTTGTCGAAAGGAAACGACGAACCGTTTCATTGTCGTACGAGGTTGCCGGGCACCAAGCGTTCCCCGATCGTAGACGGCACGACCGGCGAGCCCCAGAACAGGACCCGCCGACCGTGTGGATCTGTGACGGCGGCTAGCCGCCGTCGAGTCGCCCTATCCGGTCACCCCCACGATCGTGGAGCCGATCGCGGTTGAGCCGTCGGTGTAATCGACGACCCCGAGATACCGGGTACCTGCGGTGAGGCCGCTCCAGACGACTGTCACCGTCGCTGGGACAGCGGTCGTGACGGACTGGCTGGCCGGTGTTGCGGTCAGGCTACTGGCTACCGCCGGAACAACGAACGCGTGCGGGTGCACGGTCACGTCTCCGGTAGCACCGCCCGGCTGCGCGAACACCACGACGTAGATGTCGTAGGTCCCCGCCGCCGTAAGGGTTACGGACTCCTCCGCGGTCCCGCCGGCACTTTGACCCCTGAGGGTATTGGTGCCAGCCGTGTACACGAAGACGTCGAGGTCCATCCCCGGTGCGTAGTCGGCGTCATAGGTCGCGAACCTGGCCAGCCGGCTGCCGGCAGGTACGTTGACCGTCACCTTCGCGACCGCGGGACCGGCCGCCGGGGCGGCCGTGTTGAAGTTGGTCTTCGTGCCGGTCAGTCCGACGGGTGTTCCGCTGTCAGCCGCCAACCCGCGCGGGGTGGCGGTGAGCGTGCCCGTGTAACCCGGCATGAGCGAGAGACTTGACGAGCCGCTCGTACCGGATACCGAGATCTCCGACGGGGCCGCAACGGCCACTGGGCGAACCGCGATGTTGCTGCGTACGGAGTGGCTGTGCGGGCTCGTCGCCCCCTTCTTTTCCACCCAGGTCAGCGACCCGAACGTGTACGCGCCGAGGGGCGCGGTGGTGCGGGTGATCTTCACCGTGTAGGACTTCGATTGGCCCGGCGGGATTACCAGGTGCGTCGGGCTGACCGTGACGGTGGTGCCGGCCGGCGCCGCCACGTTCACGTCGTAGATCCCGGCAGAGTCGGCCACCACGTTCGTGACCGAACGGGTCAGCGTCTGCGTTCCCGCGAGGTCGCCGACCGCGAGCGTCGGGTAGTTCAGATTGCTCGCGTCGATCGACCCGAACGAGTTGCACACTGACGCCACCAACACCAGTTGGAACTGACCGATTCCGCAGCCGTAGCGCACCCAGTCGACCAGATCGGAGTCGTAGACGAGACCTGGATCGAATGCTGGCGCCGGCGTGACATGGCCGGATCCGAAGTTCAGCGGCGTGGCGTTGGCGACACCATTCGGGCCGACGATCGGCATACCGGCGTTGTCCGTCTGGCTGGCGGTCGTCATCAGCGCCGACTTGACCCACATCGGCGACCAGGTGGGGTTCTTGCCTATGAGCAACGCGGCAATGCCCGCGATGTGTGGGCTCGACATCGAGGTACCGGAGAACGCGTCGTAGGAGTTGCCGTTGTCGCCGGGGGGCGAAACGGCAGCAATAACGTCCACGCCCGGGGCGGTGATGTCCGGCTTCAGTAGATCTCCACCGCCAGCGAGCGCTGGTCCGTTGGACGAGAACGCCGCCATTGCCGGCGCCCTCAGGGTCACCTGCGTCGCTGCCGAAAGGCTCGCCGTCGCGCCGGCACCCGCGGTCGAGATGTACGCGAGGATCGTCGCCCGGTCGACCTCGCTGAGGTGGATAGTCGGAACGAAGTGGAAATCGGCGTTGAGCGAGCCGGGCGTTACGTTCATGAGGATCATGCCAACGCCACCGGCATTGCGGACTGCGAGACTCTTGTCGACGCGGGCATTCGTGCCTCGATCGCATGCGACGATCTTGCCCGCCACCTTGGCCGGGTCGAGCGCCGGCTGGATGCCGGGAGTCGCGGCCTGACCATCGCTGAAGCACAGCTGCGCCGCCCCAGGGTCGGCACCGGCTGCTGCGACGTCGGCGGAGTAGACGAGCGGCGATGACGGCACCGCCGGACCTACACCGGGACCGCTGTATGTGACGCCGTTGCCGAGCGTCATCGTGCGGGTGGCGGAACGGTCGTGCGTGCTCGCGGCGACCGTGGTGAGCCACGGCGAGTTGTGCGCGACCGTGCTGGCGCCCGGTCCGTTGTTTCCGGCGGACGTGGCCGTGAAGACCCCGGCGTCGGCGGCGAACATGAAGGACAGCTCCACTGGGTCGACAATGAAGCTGCGTGAACCGGAGAACGACAGGTTGATCACGTCAACGCCGTCCTCTGTGGCTTGGTCGATCGCGGCCGCGATGTCCTGGGTCGAACCGCTTGCGGTGCCATCCGGCTGGTGCCAACCGATCTTGTAGATCGCGAGACGGGCCGCGGGCGCCATACCGGAAGCTGAGCCGACGCTGACACCGTTGATGACCGCGTTCGCGCCGTGATCGCCGGCGGCGGTGCTCGCGGTGTGCGAGCCGTGGCTATTGCGGTCTCGCGGCGACAAGAACTCGTCCGGGACCGAATTGCTGAGGCCCCCGGCGTCGTACCAGCGCGCACCGATGACCTTGTTGTTGCAGGTGATCCGGTTCGCCACGTTCGGGTCCGAGCCCGCGTCACAGGCGCCGTGCCACTTCGCCGCGATGACTGCGGCGTCTGGACGCGGCTCTGGCAGCGGAGCGAAACTCGGATTCTCCGGCCAGAAACCGGTGTCCAGGACTCCGACGATCACGCCTTCGCCGGCGTGTGCAGCGTCGCCGAACTGCTTGTCCCATACCCCGCCGGTGCCGTCGAGTCCGAGGAAGGCCGGCGTCGAGATGGTGTCGGACTTGAACGTCTCGCTCTGCCATACGTGTAGGACCCCGCGGGTGCGTTCCAGCCGAGTGGCCTCGGCCGCCGTCAGCCTCATGGCGAAGCCGTTGAGCACCACGTCGTAGTCGTACACGGTGGAGCGCGAACCGAGGTTCGCGTTACGGAGCACGGCGCTTCGCTCAGCCTTCAGGTGCGCCCGGTAGGCTCTTGCCGCCGGGGACCTGGTATCGACCTTCTTGCCCTTCGCAGGCTTGGTCGCCGCGTAACCTGGAACATCACCCATGTAGGAAGCGATCGGAGCGCCCGCCACCTGCACGATGTATACCGTTGTGCTGCTCGTTTCCTGCCGCGCCGCCTCGGCTAGACCCCCGGACGCCGTACCCGCCGCAACTATTGCAGCCACCGCTGCGCAGATGATCGCTGGCCGTCTGAACCGCGCCAACCGAGCCAACCCCATTGTCGCTACCTCCGTGCCTGCCAAGCAGTTCGCGTCGTCGCGAACGCTGTGAGTCGAAGGCTATGGGCAACGCGTCGGCTGCGGAAGGCCCCAATCCATGCAGCATTTGGCATCGATCTGGCTGTCCAAAGTAGCCGGAATGCGTGTGTTAACCCGTATCTTCGCAAGAACACCATGCAGCGGGGAAGTAGTCATTCTTGGGGGCGGTCGATCAGGGATGTATCGTCACGGTCCAGCTCTCGTAAGGCCGCGAGAAGCGGGCGGCCCTCCTGGAGCCGAATCGCGGGTACCCTGTCGGGGCGCGGCGGCATCGCGCCTGACTTCTCCCACCGCTCGGCTTGAACTGGCAGCGTCCTAACTGTGTTCATGCCGGTCGACGGGATCGCAAAGTGCCGCCGCGCGTTGTTTTGAGCGCCGTGCACAGGCTCCCGGAATCACTCGGTTCCAGCAGCACCAACTATGGCAAGACCCGCGATATTGAACGTGGCCTATGGGGTTACGCCGAAGCCGGCAAGGAACGCGAGATCATCTGGCTGGTCGATGCGGTACTCGTCGTCGGTTCCTGTGCAGTTGGGGCTGATACCGAACGATGTCACCGCAACCACGATATTGCCGGTGCCGAAGAACGTGGGGCCGCCGGAGTCGCCAAAACAGGTACCTCCTTGGTGTACGGAGCCGTTGTTATTGGTGAACCGTGCCACGATCCCGTCCGGTAGGCCGAAGGCGCCGCGCAGGGTGACGAGCTGTGTGGTGCCTCTGAACCGCACGTCACCGCCGAAGTCAACCTTCGGCAGAACCTTGTTAAGCCCGTACCCGACGACCGTGAAGTCCTGGCTGTGACGTCGGTTCTGAAACCGATCAAGGAAGTTCGAATCGGGCAGCGCTCCGTACCCGGTCATCGGTGCCGGCTCGGAGAGTACGAGGACACCGGCGTCGTGGAGGTAGAACGCATTCGGGTCGAACTGGTCATGGGGGAAGGCGGCGGCGTGGTGCCACTGTGACGAGGCATTCAGCGCGTTCGACCAATCCTGGTACCGCTGCCCATTCTCGTCGCGAGCATACGTCGAGCTCGGCGGCAGAATGGAGAAGTCGGGAGCGTCGGCGAAGCTGATCCAGACATCGTTGCCGCCCGTGCCCGACCCTCCGCCGACGGTGGTCGAGGCGCCGTTGTTGCCGGTCGCGTAGGTGCAGTGTCCGGCGGTGAGCACGATGTGATCGTTGAGTAGCGTTCCCGAGCAGCTGAACCACGCGCCCGGATCGTCGAAGCGCGGATCCGGTTCGTCCGGAATAAAGAACAGCAGCTCACCCACATAGGGATGAGCCCCGGCGTCGGGCTGGCCATTAGTGATGGCGTTCGCCGGTGCCGCGATGCTCAGCACCGCGAGCATCACCGGCAAGGCGGACAGCAGGATGAGGCGTCGAGTCCGCACGGTGCTCCTCTCGTCGTAGTTGCCTCGATCTTCGCTCGGCGGTGGTATTAACGCCATCCCGGGGACGTACATCGGAAAGCCCCCGGGCACGGCCTTCCTCGAGCTGAGTCATGAGGTGATAGGAGAGGCGGCCGAGGCGGCCGCCTCTCCCGGTTCGGTTGTGGCTACGGATCGACCACGATCGTGCAGGTGTAGGTGCCGGGCTCCAGGTCGGACGCTGTGACTGAGCCGTCGCCGTTGGCGCCGGTCGTGCCGGAGCCGACGATGTTGCCGTCACCGTCGACGCAGGTGATCGTCGATGCGGTGCCTCCGTCGACTTGCGAGTTGACCGACGCGGTGATGTCGGTCAGCGGCGTGTTGTGGAAGCTCACGGTCTCGCCGCCGTAGGGGCTATCCGAGCAGGCCGCGGTATTGTCCACGGTGACCTGCTTGTCGTTGGCGTCGACGGAATACCCGGCCGGCACCGTCTCGTGCACGGTGTAGGCGCCGAACACGAGCCCGTCGAAGCAGGCCGCACCATTCGCGTCGGTCACCTTCGACAGGCCGTTGACGGTGAAGGTCACACCGGCATGCGGGTGGTCACCCGGCCCGTCAGCTGCGTGCTTACGGGTCTTTGTGATCTTGATGGCGCCGGTCAGCAGACGGTTGGTGAACGTGCACGTGACAGTCTCGTTCGGGCTCACACTGATGTTGCTCACCGGGCTGCCGTCATCGCACACGGCGCTGACCAGCTCCCAGTTCGCGGGTACCGTCTCGGCGACGCTGTAGCCCGAGCCGGCGAAGACCTCCCCGTAGATCTGGCTGCCGCCGTTCTTCAGGCTGAAGCTGGTCGGGCTCAGCCCACCGCCGGCTGTGTAGTTAAAAGTCGTGTCGGTTGGATCGGGCGACGGGATCGTTACCTTGTTGATGATGATCCGGCCACAGTTGCTGATGTTCACCGGCTGCGGGGCGACGAAGTCCTTGACCTCGGCGGGGAACGACGCGGACGAGCGGCTCTTCAGGAAGACGCTGCCGAAGGCGGTACACGTGCCGGGCGGGAAGACGCCGGCCGCGGTCAGGTTGACGGCCGCCTCGCCGAAGGTCCCCGCGGGCAGGCTGACGTTCGCGATCGGGTCGGTGACCGTGACCGAGTTGACCGCACCCTCGGCTTCGCCGAGCCCGCTGAGATCGACCCGGTTGCCCCAACAGGGCAACGAGTTCGCGGAGAAGCATTGACTGGCCGCGCCGGTGGTGACCCACCTGAGCAGGCCCAGCACCGGACTGCCGCTGCCACCGAAGTCGAACGTGATTAGCAGGTCACCGGGGCTCCGGTTGAGCGTTTTCGCCCCGGTGGTGGTCAGGTCGGGCTGTGCCAACTTGTTGATCTCGAAGTCCATGTTCGCCGAGCCGAGGACGTTCGACCGCTCCCAAGCCAGGTAGAGGAAGTTGCTGTTGCTGACGAATTCGCTAGCGACGTAGAACCGGGTCAGGTCGCTCTTCTGCGGCGGGATCGACCCCGTGACCACGGTCACGGCCGGGTCGTCCTCCTTGGTGCCCTGGCCGAACGAGTTGTCGGTCCTTCCGCTGGGCAGGTCGTCGCCGCGCACGCGGTCCGGCGCGTTGACCCAGTCGGTGTTGGCCGGCGAGTTGACGACCAGGTTGCCGTCGTTGCCCTCAAACGTGCTGCCGGGAAGGTTTGCCCATGCCGGTGTGGCGACCGTCAGGATCAGCGCTGCGACCGAGGCGGCTGCAATGAGGATCCCGCGACGACCACGCCAGCGTGTCCGTAGTGTATTCACAGTTTTTGCCCTTCGCATAATTTGTAAGGCGCGAAAGAAATTCAGAATTGCTGAGCTGCATTGCCGCCGTCCTCGGTTGCCTCCAGGCCGTAGACCCGAAAGATTCAACCGCGGGGTTCCCCCCGAAAGACAACCGCCAGGTCGAAATTAGGCCGATACTCGTTCCTGAGCCACCGGCCGGTTGGTGGCAGCTAGGCGGCCCACGGGCGAGCCCAGTCACCACGTTGGTGGCGGAATTACCGATTCGGGTGGCATCGGATAGCGCCCGCCAGTCGAACGGCATCGCGGCGCGTCGAATGAGGCTCTTCACCATCCGCATCGACTGCTGCCCGTCTGGGTTAAACATGGCCCTGGATTCCGAACTTGGCGTCGGCAAGGTTCGCGGCAGCCGTCATCGCCCGCAACTGGGGTTCAGGCCGTTCCGGGCACGCCACGCCAGCGATGGTGGGCGTGTGTCTGCGCCGTCCAACGCATTCCGACTGCTTCGGGCGCAGCGCCCACCGTCTAAGATGGAGCTCAACGGCTCCATAGGTCGGACCCGATGCGGTCATCTGCGGACTCCTGCCGATGTCGCGGGATGTGCGGGCAGACCGCTAACCGGCTCAGGAATTCTCCTGGTCGGTCGCCCCCTGCGTGCGGTCGTGCGCTATAGCCTGCTATTCACAGGCACCGTCGTAATTGTGCAAAGCCCCTCTCATAGGTAACGGATCGTGCGCTTAGCAATCAAAGGTCTGGTGGCGGTTTGGGTGGGGGCGTCCATCCCACCCGGCGCTCATTATGTCGGTATGCGGCGCGTCGACTTTGGCGGGTTCGCGCGGGCGGCATTCCTCTCACCGATATTCCCGCGTCCGGTCTCGGCATCGCGCGTCGCACCCCGCAGCAGCGGGACGTGTGGCCTGAACAGCCGACGGTGAAAGCCGAACGGATGGAGCCGGCGTCTGCGCGGGCGGCTTCGGCCACGCGGGCATAGGCGGCTTGTACGAAGGCGGCGTTTTGGACGTGCCCAGCGTGGCCGGCTTGTGTGAGGGTGGCGGCTTGGGTCTGCCCGGCGTGGGCGGCTTGTGGGTGGTCGGGTTGGGAGGGGGCGTGGGATGCGGTTCGGACGCGGGCCGCTCGCTGTCCACGAGCGGTGCACCGGCGAGGGAGATCCCGTTCGCATTGCCTGCCTTTGTCATCGGGACCTGCCCACCCGCGGACGTCGACGGTTCCGCGCTGGCGGTCGACGGCGGCGCGCTAGTCGGTGTGGTGGCCGGCATCGGGACAACGCAGGTTGACCCGCATAGGTAAGAAGTCGGCTGCGTCGTGGGAGATGGCGAAGTGTGCGGCGGCCCAAGCGGGAGGATCGGTTTGAGGCCGGTCACCGCGGCCAGCGAGACCCCGCCGGCGACCAGGACTAGCACGGCCGCGACCGGTACGGTGGCTGTTCGACCCGTTGCGGCCCGAAGTCGCGAAGGCGCGTTGACTCGTGCCGCGGCTGGCCGTCCGGCGGCCCGAAACGCAGCCAGCGCCGCCTGTGCGCCGGCGACCTCCGCCGGCCGGCCGGGAGCCGCCGCCGCGGCGAGATACGCATCCAGCGCGCGGCAGCGCGCATCGACCATCTCGCCGTCGGACCTTGCGTTCCGACGATCGATTAGGACCTCTGCGGTCTTCCGGTCGATGCCGGGGCCCTGCCGAAGAAATCTCATCTCATTTGGACAGGCGGTCGCGCGGGCGAATCTGTCACGTGAGCTTGACAAAGTCGCTCAGTCGGACCGCTCGATACGGGTCGCTAGGCGGCGCAACCCCCGGTACGCCGCGCTGCGGACCGCCCCGGCGCGGGTACCGAGGATCCGTGCGGCGTGCGCGGCGTCAAGTCCGATCACGACTCGCAGGACGATCGCCTCCGCCTCCCGACGGGGCAACGACGCCAGCAAGGCAAGGGCCTCCTCGGTCGACACCTTTGTCAGCGCCTCGTCCGCGGTGTCTGCCTGGCCGGCCAGGTCGACTAACGCCTCGACCGGGACGGGCTGCGCGGGTCGGAGGCGATAGGCCCGCAGGTGATCCAGTGCTCGGTGCCGAGCGACCGCGGCCGCCCACCAAGCGAAGGCCGACGCGTCCCCACGGAACGAACGGATATCGCGCACGATGTGAAGCCATGCCTCTGACGCCACGTCTTCCGCGTCCGCACCGACCAGAACTATCAAGTAGCGCAACAGCCGAGGCTGGAGCCAAAGGTAGAGCGCCTGGAAGCCTGCGTCGTCGCCTCGCCGCGCGGCTGCGAGCGCGGCCGACAAGTCGTCCGCGGCGCCCAATTGCTGGAAGACACCGGGCATGGCCCCCCACCCCAAATCGTGTCCCCAGGAACACCCAGCGTGGACCTCCGGTCGCACGCCGGTAACGTCTACGCCAGAAATCTGACCGAACGTCAAATGCACCTGTGGGCGTCGGCGGCTTCGACCCGGCGCCGGCGCTCGCACAGGGACCCGACAACGAGTCCATTACTCGCCGATGCCTAAAGGCGGGGCCGCGATTCGACCGCCGGAAGTGGTCACCCGCGTCGCCCGCCGGCGGCCGTTACCCCTCTCGAGCTCCGCACGGTACAGCCCAGAAGGCGGCCGCCCGGCCGCAACCATCGACGCCCGAACGCGTGCCAGATCTCGTCGGGGTCAGGTTCTCATCGAGGCCGATCCAGCTGAGTCCTCTCAGACGATCCGCAGGCAATCGCCAACAGAGCTCCCGCGGACTAGAATTCGAACTATGACGCAGACGATGACGGTGACCGACGCAAAGGCTCGCCTGTCCGAACTCGTGGCGGCCGTGGCGACGACCCACGACCACATCGAGATCACCCGCAACGGCGAACCGGCCGCCGTCCTCATCTCAACCGAGGAACTCGACGCGCTCCGCGAGACGATCGCAATTCTGTCCGACCCCGAGGCTGTCGCCCAGATCCGTGAGAGCGAGGCCGACATCGCCGCCGGCCGGCTCAGCGATGTCGAGGACCTCCACGAGGCAATGCTCGCCCGTCGACGCAAGCAGGCGTGACCGACAAGCCCTGGAAGGTGAAGCTCACCGGCCCGGTCCGTCGGGCGTTGGAGCAGGACCTTCCCGAGCCCGTCGCCTGGGCTGCGTACACCTTCATCACCGAGCGCCTCGCCGCCAACCCACACCGCGTGGGTGGCGAGCTGCAAGGCCCATACCGCGGGATGCGCTTCGCGCACCTGGGTACCTACCGAGTCGTCTACCGCATCGACGACTCCGCCCACACCGTCACCGTGGTCGCCGTACGTTTGCGCGGAGACGTGTACGGAATCCGTTGACCCGAGCACGCGGAAGCCACACAGCTCGAAAGTACAGCCGCCGTGGGGGCCAAACCCGGCCCGCCGGACAGACGCCACGCATCGTGACCTGCTCAACCGCGACCAGCTGACGGCATGCGGGTATTTCACACCGGAAGAGGTCACTGGTTCGATCCCAGCATCGCCCACCAGGTCACAGCGCATGTCCCATCGACGGACTTGGCCTTTCTGGGCCCCGTACAGCAGTGAGTACAGCAGGCCCGGCGCGGCCGACCGGAATTCTGAACAGGCCTAGGCCGGGTAGGTTGCGGCGTATGCGATTCGACCGCTACACCGTGATCCTGTTGACACTGCGACCGGATGCGCCCGTGATGACGGACGAACAGGCGGCCGAGCTTCAGGACCGACACCTGGCGCACGGCGCCCATCTGCAGGATCGCGGGCTGATTCTGGCTCGCGGACCGCTGACGGAGCAGGACGACGAGCGCTTCCGTGGATTCTCCGTGTGGTCGGTGGACGCGGCGACAGCCCGGGAGCATGCCGAAGCCGATCCGGCGGTGCGGGCCGGCCGCTTGGCGGTCGACGTCATGACGTGGATGATGCCCGCCGGCAACATCCAGTTCGCCCAGGTGCGGGCGCCGAGGTCAGTCGCCGAGGCGATGGCCGACTAGGCCGTGGCGACACGGAAGCGCAGGTGGGTCAGGTCCCCGTGACGGGCATCTCTTCTGGAATCAGCTCGTCGAGCGATCCAGTCATACCGGAGCCGCAACGCGTGCGTCCGGAGGGCGCGGCGGATCACGTGATCTCGGGGAGCGAGTGCACCTGTCGCTCGGCGAGGTCCGGCAGGTGTCGCGCGGCTGCCACGAAGTCGTTGTCGTCGTGCAGGACCACGAGTCCGCGGACGGCCGCACAAGCGCAGACCAGGAGGTCCACGCAGGACAGCGCTCGATGCGCCCCAGCCCGCAACAGTCGATACTGCGCTGACTCGACCCACTGCCAGGCTGTCTTTGGTACAGGAACGTCTGGATATAGGTCGACGAACATCGAGGTCATCTGCTCGTACTCGTCGAGGTTGCGGGCCGAGCGACGAAATTCGGTGCGCTGAGGCTGGCACGACCCGATCGCGTGATCAGAGATCACGTCAGCCCAGCCGGCCCGGATCTCGGATTCACGCAGCAGACGCCACAGGGCCGACGAGTCGGCCAGGTAGCGCATCACGCAGCGGGAGCCTTGCTGGCCGCGCGCATTTCTTGCCACCCCTCGTAGTCCCAGCTCTGGGCAGCGACCGCGTAGTGATCGAGTGCGGCGATGCGGCGATGCCGAGCCGCATACTCCCGCAACGCGAGGTTCACCGTCTCCTTCTTGCTCCGTGCGCCTGACAGTCGCATCGCCTCGGCCAGCGCGTCGTCATCAAGATCAATCTGAGTTATCGTCATCGTGACTCCTGTGGGCGATGTACATCGGGCTAATACATCACCACCATAGCAGGGCTGCACCGCCGTTGCCGGTCCCAAGCGCAGCCACCCGACATCTCCAACGCCAGACCACTACGCCCGGTTGAGCCAGGCCCAGCCAAGCGCGCGCTGGGTGTACTCGTGGTCGAGCAGGTAGACCAGGCGAGTCGGCTCGTCGGAATCGTCGAAGTGTTCGTCCAGGCAACGGGCCAGCTCGGTGGCCAGGCCCGGGTCCGTCCGCCCAGCGGCCGAACCGACCGTGTCGCCGACGAGCAACAGGTTGTAGGTCAGCACAACCCGGTAGCCCGATGTCACCGGCCGGACATTGGCCGATTGGCAGGCCGGTGTCGGCGTAGCGGCGGCCGACGGGACCGTCTTCGCCACGGTCGACGACCCCGGGCTGCTGGACGACCTGATGCCACGCGAGCACGGCATAGAGGCCCGGGGGAGAACGTCGAGCAGTTCGCCGAGTATGACCGCAGCAAACGCCTGGCCGAAGCCGTGATCGACGCGTTCGGGCCGGACACGGACCATCCACATCGGACTTCAGCACCGGCCGGCCTCGACCGGTTGACGGCGGCAGTCCTTTTCACCGCATGGTTGCGGGAACACCAACCGGACCGGTCCCGGACGGCCGACCTCGACGAATTCGTCACCGAACTGGGCGGAGTCCTGGCATATCGGCGGCCCCGCCGACTTGTACCACACCTGCTCTCCACACCGCGTCGCGCTCGCCGCGAGACACATCCGCGGCTACTACCAGGACGACTTCGCCGCCGACCTCATCGCACTGCTCCCCGACTGGGCCGCGTGGCACGCCGACCGTAACTCCACACCAACCCACCTCGCCGACCGCTGCCGACCCTACGCCCACGGCGAAGCCCACAAAGCCGTCACTGCCGACGACGGCAGACCGGACTACCTCGCCCGCACCACCGAGTAGCAGCCCGGCCCTGCTCAGCGCGGCGCGGGTGGCGGTCAGCCGCCGACGGCATGGACGCGCCAGGGCGATCGAGGGCCGGTGTGGGCAGGTTCGGATGGTCTCCACCGGTTGGCGTCCAGCTGCAATACGTACCAGCTTGCCATCACGAGTCCGCAGTTTCATCGGGATGGGCCCCGATGTTTCGCCGGGGCCCACCCCGGCGTGCCGGGCAACGATGATACCGGCGGTTGACCATCGTCGACGCTAACCCGTCCACGTAAGGCCTCGGCCAGAGTCATCCGACGCTGGCGAACCATTCGACGCTCGAGGACCCGCGGGTTATGTAGCAATGCCGGTTGAAGTGCTTCATAACGAGGATCGCGTCCCGCGCGTCCGCCTCGGTGGCGAAGCCCGCGATAAGTTCCGCTGCACTCCGTACCCGCCACACGGGACCATCGGAGGCCCTGTAGGTGTCGATGTAGAGGGCGCTCCCATCGTGGGCGATGCAGTCCGCGTTCGGTATCACGGGCGCCTGCACCGGGTCGAGCCAGTAGTCCATCACGTAGCGATCGTGTTCGGCCCGCGTGTTGCCCCGGCCGATGAAGCAGTGCTTCCGATATGCCCTTGCCAGGGCCAACCCGGCCTGGGCGTCCACCTGGCGGGTGAACGCGAGCAGGGAGTGCCCGCCCTCGACGACTTTCCACATGTCCAGAGACGCGTCGTAGGTGATGTTCAGGTTGACGGGATCGTGCGCAATGCAGTCAGGGTTCGACGGCCACCCAGGTCCCCGCGAGATCTCGATACGGACCATCCCGTCGGGCGTGACCGACTTTCCGGCCGCCGGGTCGGTCAGGATCACCTGACCGGCCGGCCTCGGGCTGTCGACCATCGCGGTCGACACGCGGGTCAGACCCGCCGCGGCCAGTGTGGAGCGGGCGACATCGTCCGTCTGCCCAATGACGTTGGGCATGATCAAGGCCGGCCGTGTCCGAGGCGACGACGTTGTGGGCGCGGGCGTTGGCGGCGGCTCCGCGATCAGCCCTCGGCTGGCCAGCGCCGCCGCGCCACCCACAACCACTGCGACGGCGATGACCGCCGCGGTCAGACCGGCACCGATGCTCCACCGCCGTGGTGTGCGGTAGACCAGACCCGTCGCCGTCAAAGTGGGCTTGGGCGTGCCTGCGCTGGGCTTGGTCGCACGTGCACCCAGATAGCCGAGCCCAGCTGCAACCGTCGTGGCCGTTGCGCCGATCAGGGCGACGGCAACGTCTTTGTCCACAGTGAATCCACCCTTCTGGGCTAGCGCGTGTCGAGGCCCCCTTCACGTCTGCCTCACTGGTAGGGAGCCTCGGCACGCGTTCCTGATACACACGTCGCGAGACCGGCGCAACGGGCCAGCCGGTCGATGTCGGGCCGATCGGCCCCCGCCCAGCCCGTGGAGTCGAAACGCCTTTCTTTGGTGGACGCTGTCTCGGCTGGCCGACGCCCTTCGCGACAATCCGCCTCGCCGGCGCGACCCGATGGCAGACCGCAGTTCTGGCGGGCCATAGAGACGGCCGTGGTGGCGATCGGCGGAGTTCTGCTCGGCCGCGTGCCGTCGGTGGGCACACAGGCCGCGCGACGGCGTACCCCAGCCCGGGCCTTCGGCGGCCTAGTCGCAGCTCTCGCCGTGTGAATGATCGCCTGGCCGCTGATGATTTAGCCACCCGGCACGACAACGTGCGCTTCGAGTAGCACCCTCGAACGAAAAGATGATCTGTTGTGTCGTGCGCGTCGTGAGTCAGTCTCTGCCTGGTCATTCAGCTCGACACGAACCGCCTCGCACTCTGCCGCCCTTGGAGTGTGACCTGCAGTTAGCCCGGCGCGCGATGTCGGGTTGGTGTCTCGGGATACAGACGAGGTAGTCATGCGCGGCGCAGCGCGGCGTCAGTGTTTGCCCGGTGGAGTCATCAGTAGCTCAGCTGCTCATCCCAGTCCGTTCCGCGCCCCGAGGGGGTGAGATCGTACAGATTCCAGAGCGGCTCGATGGTGCCGACGTGGCGGGGATCCTGTCCGGGATCGGTTGGTGCGTACAGCAGTTCCGAGCCCCAGAAATGGCGGATCGTCTGCCCGTCGCGCTGGAACACGTTCAGCATCGGTCTTTGGTGGCCGTCGGCGGTCTCGCCGAAGTAGTCGCGGTTGTAAGTGGTGCCGGCCGATGAAAGTAGACGCAGCCGGCGCCAGCCACGCTCCTCGGCAAAGGTGAGTATGCGCCCAAGCGGCGCCTTCCCAGCGACCGCGAGGTTGATGCGCTGGGAGACGTGCTCCGCGACGCCGTCGAGCTGATCGAGCAGAGCAGTGCACGACGGGCAGGGGCCCTCTACAAGGGGTAGCAGCTTCGTCAGACCCCCGTCGGGGCCCGGCCGCTGGTCTTCGGGGTCACGGGGAAACATCATGCTGTAGATCACGAGCGAGTCCTTGCCGGGCGCGAACAACTCTGATAGCGGCACCTCGGTCGGGTCGCCGTCCGTCCCTTGCCCGTGGAAGGTGTAGTCCACCGGAACCATACCGCCGGGCGGCAACCGTCGCCTCTCTTCAGCGACCGACTCCATCGCACGACGCAACTCGACCTCCTGCTCCAGTAGACGATCACGCGCGACGCGGTACTCGGCTGACTCTCCTGGGAACGTGATGCCCATGGATCTCCCCTTCCATTGACTCGCGTACAGCCTCCAGCCTGCATCGGCCATCTCCAGCCCGCATCGGCAACCGGAAAGGATCTTAGCGATCTCGGATGCACCGGGCCTCCACAAGCGCGGCGGCTGTACGGGTCGCGGAGCGTCGACGCATGCGCGCTGAACCGGAACCCGTTCCCTTGCGCCAGCCCTCCACGCCCCCCTTGCGAGTCGCGACACCGACCATTCAAGACACCCGATGGGCAGAATGAGTACCAGATAACGATCGGACGGCCGCGGCTTCGCCTTTACGATTAGCCGACGAAAGGTGACTTCCGGCAACCGATCATGCGCTGGCTACGGCTGAGGATCGCGAGGGCAACAAGTGAGGGTGTCGAGAGCACAGTGGCGTCGCGTCGTCCTGTCGGACGCTGCGTTAGAGGTCGAGGTCCGCGGCTCTGGTGAGCCGATTGTGCTGATCCAGACTGCCTTGATTGCTGACGAGTTCTTGCCTCTCGCCACCCAGTCCGAGCTTCAAGACCCCTATCAGGTCATCCTGTATCACCGCCGCGGCTACGCAGGCAGCAGCCCGGTTCAGGGACCCGGCTCCATCGAGCGTGACGCCCTGGACTGTCAACGGTTGCTAACTGCACTCGACATCGAGCGCGCGCACGTGGTGGGAGTTTCGTACAGCGCCGCTGTGGCGCTACAACTGGCCGCCACAGCACCGAGCTGTGTGCACACCCTGACGCTCATCGAGCCACCACCAGTACACATACCCAGCGCCGATGAGTTCCTCGCCGCCAACGCCAAGTTCATCGAGGACTATCGGTTGCGTGGGCCAGCGACGGCTCTCGATAGGTTCCTGGCTCGAGTGATCGGGCCTGACTGGAGGACCGACATCGAACACCACGTTCCGGGCGGAGTCGCACAGGTGGAACGCGATGCCGACACATTCTTCGCCACTGACATGCCGGCGCTGGTGACGTGGCGCTTCCTGGCGGAGGACGCGCAGCGGATAAGCCGGCCGGTCTTGTACATCGGAGGAAGTGAGAGCGGGCCGTGGTTCGCTGAGGTTCGAGAACTCATCCTGAGTTGGCTTCCGCAGGCTCAGGATGTGGTATTGGAAGGCGCTGACCATGCCTTGGCGATTACCCATCCGGCTCGGGTGGCGGCGGCGATGAGTGCATTTCTACGCGACCAGCCGATCGGCGCATAGCACACCGCTCGAAGCAGGTGGGCGCCACCGCGACCCGAGTACCTCGTCAACCTGTATGACAGAACCTCTTCCGAGCCGGCCATGCGCGCGCCTGCAGCTGCATCATCTTCGGCGAATGGCCGGTGACCAGCGCCACCGTTCCGTCCAACCGTTCCGGCATGATTCATCAGGAATACCACAACCTCGGCACCAACCGCGCGGCGGACCGAGCCGCGCCATTGGCGACGATCAACGACGATGGGGGAATGGTCGAGCTGGTGACACCACGGCTGCTGCTACGCCGGTGGCGCGACGACGACGTGGCCGCGATGGCGATGATCAACGCTGACCGGGAGGTGATGCGGTGGATCGGCGACGGGTCGGTCGTCGACTATGCGCAGACGGCGGCGGAGATCGCGGCCTTCGAGCAGGTGTGGCAGATGCGCGGCTTCGGCCGCTTCGCGGTGGAGATCCGCGGCACCGGTGTGCTCGCCGGCTTCACCGGTATGGCGATCCCGGCAGACATCCCCGAGATCATGCCGTGCGTCGAGATCGGCTGGCGACTTGGGCGTGAGCATTGGGGTCGTGGCCTGGCCACTGAAGCGGCCAAGGCGGCGTTAGGGTTCGCCTTCGCTGACTGTCGCCTGGATCGCATCCTGGGTATTCACGTTGTCGGCAACGACGCCTCCGCCCGGGTGATGGTGAAGTTGGGGATGCGGTTCGACCGCGAGACTACCGAGCTCGGGTACGGCCGACCGGTACACGTGTACGTGATCGACCGGTATGAAATCCAACCGTCGCGGCCCGCATGCCGTCGCCGGCCTGACTGACG
>Ga0184632_10000341_pt1 | contig 17701 bp, 17 predicted proteins | sample PLM31_50_b1_FD_133153 | JGI IMG/M metagenome (GOLD analysis project Ga0184632, IMG submission 133153) | Groundwater sediment microbial communities from an aquifer in East River, Colorado, USA - PLM3-1_50_b1 | ecosystem: Environmental > Terrestrial > Soil > Riparian zone | place: USA: East... | reverse complement strand
GGTCTGGAAGTCGGCTGGCGCCTGCTCATACGGGTTGGACCCATGGACGGCTGCGATCCGGCCATACGCCGCATAGCTGTAGACGTCGCGCGAAAGCACCAGTGGGCCGGCGACCGCGAGCACGAGGCTGACCGCCGCCGCCGTCAGGACGGCCGGCAGCGCCACACGCCCCGACCAGGCTTCACGAATCACAAGGAGGAATGCCCCAACCAGTCCCGCCAGCACCGAGAGGGAGACCGCCACTAGCGTCGACCGTCCAAGCCGGTCGAGTCCGACCCAACGAGCTCCTCGCGCCGCCCAGGAAGGGACGCCGGTGTCTAAGGGTAGAGGCGGAACGAGTGGCGAGTCGCGGGCGCCGGCCAGCAGCTGGATGGCCAGATACCCCACGAGAAGCAGCCCCAGCCCCACAGCCGCCCGCCTCGACGTTGAGCGAGACGGCGCGGCCATGGCAGCTGGGACTCTATATCCCTTCGGGACGTGCCATGCGTCCCGATCGCACGAGGATTAGTCCGGGTCACATAGCCTGGATCATGAGGCGACCCCCGAGGGAATCGAGGCCATGTCCAGGCGGTCAAGGTCTCCGAGCTGGTCCGTGATCCATCTCTCGGCCGGGTTGCGCATGACGGCAGCCCGAAGGCCGTTTGCCCGCCGCTTGCGTTCCTGCTCGGACATATCCAGTGCCTCAGCTAGGGCATCAACAGTCTCGGTGAGGTCGACCGGATTGACACTAAGGGCGAAGCGGCCGAGCTCGGCGTGCGCCCCCGCGTTCGTCGACAGGACGAGCACGCCAGCGCGGCGATTCAGGACGGGGCCTTCCTTCGCGACCAGGTTCATGCCGTCGAACAGCGGATTGACCAGCAGGACGTCGTACAGAGCGTAGGCGGCCAGCAGCTCGGCGCGATCCTCCTCCAGACGGATCTCGATCGGCTTCCAGGTCGGCGTTCCGAGCGTCCGGTTGATGCGATCCGCCAGCAAGATGCACTGGCGCGTGTATCGCCGATACTCCTGGATCAATCCTCTGGACGGGTCCATAAACGCCATGAGACAGATCCGCCCTATCCACTGCGGGTAGCGGGCGAGGAGTTGCTCGAATGCGTGAAGGCCGCGAAGGATATTCTTGGACAACTCCGCCCGGTCGACGCGGAGTATCAGTTTTGAGTGGCCGAGTAGACGCTCGAGCTGCTGGCGAGCTTCGGCGACCGCGTCGGATTCGGCTTCGGACTGCATCGCCCGGGCGTCGATCGAGACCGGGTAGACACGGGCCTTGATCTCGCGGCCTCCATAGAGGACCAGGCGGCGCCTCAGGTTGACTCGAGTGTCCGGGAGGGTACGACACGCAAGCAGGAAGTTGTCCGCCCAGTCCTCCGCTTGGAAGCCAACGACGTCGGCGCCCAACAGCCCACGCAACAGCTCCTCTCGCATCCAAGTGGGCAGAAGCCCAATGTAGGTCGGGCCTGCGAACGGGATATGTGAGAAATGGGATATGCGGGCATCCGGAACTCTTCGTCGCAGCATCTCCGGCACGAGCGACAGGTGGTAGTCCTGCACCAGGTAGGCGACCCTACCTGCGTGACGCTCTCCCTCGTTGGCCAGGGCAGCGGCGAAGGCTTCGTTGACTCTTCGGTAGGCGCCCCAATCGGCCCGCGTTCTTTCGTCGAACTCAGGAAGTCGGACCATGTCCCACAGGTAGTGATGGACGAACCAGAGCACGCGGTTCGAGATGCCGTTGTAGTAGCGATCGTAGGTGTCCGGATCGATGGCGAGGAATCGAAGGGCAGTCCTGGTGTCGGCATCCGCGTCCTCGACCAGCTCCCGGCCCGCCAGCTCGCGATCCTCCTCCGATATCGCGCTTGCGACCCAGAGCACTCGGGCGCGGTGCAGGGCGCCGGAGAGGGCCGTGACCAGGCCGCCTCCGCCACGATGTGGGACTAGCTGGTTGCCCTCGCGGGCGAATGTCACGGGGCCGCGGTTCGAGGCGATGAGGACGTACTGGTCGACCTGCGGCAAACTATCTCCCACCTTCAGTGTGCAGCTCCATGCCTGCCCAGCACGAACCAGACATGGAACCCGCGGTCGATCTTCACGCCCCAGCGGTCAGCGACACGATCGACGATGAACAGCCCCCACTGGCCAGCCCGCTCGGGGGATTTGGGCAAGAATCGCTGGTCGAACCCCGGCCCAGGGTCGGACACGTCCACCCGCACCAGCCTCGGTTCCACCTCGACGTCCACTTCGATCAGATCCTGCTCCTGGAGGCTCGCGTGACGAAGGCTGTTGGTCACCAGCTCGGTGACCAGGAGCTGGAGATCCTCCAGTTCCTCCTGGCCCAACTCATCCTTCAGCCCGCCAAGCTCCTCCCGCAGGTACGGAAGACGGGTCGAGTCGGCTGGGAGAGAGATCCGAAGCCTGTCAGGGGATGGCTGCGTAGGGGCCTCCTTTCCGTATTGTTCTTACCCCCTTCGGCCCGAGCCATCGCCCCTGGCGGCGACTATCTCAGCGAGGCGAGCATCGAGAGGAGATCCTCGATCTCCCTGAAGGTGAGGAACCTCTCCTTGACCCGATCATGGCCCAGCTTGCCCATTCGGGCTCGTTCGTCGGGGTCGCCGAGAAGGCTGAGGATCCGGTCTGCGCACTCCTCGACCGTGTCCACGAGGTATCCATTGACACCGTTCTCAATCTGCAGACGGATGCCGCCGACGTTCCCACCGACTACCGGGGTCCCCTTCCACATGGCTTCGGAGACCGTGAGCCCGAACCCCTCACGCAGCGATTTCTGCAGGACGACAGCCGCTTCCCGCTGGAAGGCGTTCACCTCCAGGTTGCCGACACCCTGGACGTTGGAGAGGAGGTATATGTCGGGATCGCCCGCCCGATGCCGCTCGGTCACCTCCAGATAGTGCCAGCCCTCCGGATCGTCATGTGCCATCGACGCAATCATGACCAGCTGCACTTCGGGCAGCTCGCGTTTCACCAGACGGTAGGCATCGATGACGCCGAGCGGGTCCTTCGCAGGATCGAAACGGGAGACCTGTGTGATCGTTGGTCGGTTCCACTGGACACCGAAATGGTGAAGGACCTCATACACGGTGTCCGGGTCCATCCACTGATTCTTTGCCGAGAGGGGATCGATCGAAGGCGGGATGATGAAGATCTGGGGTCCGGAGAAGCTCTCCGGAACGAAATCATTCATCGTGAAAACAGCGGCGTCGTAACGGGCGGCGTGCCCGGCGAAGTAGTTCCATACGGGGGCGTAGGTCTCCGAGAGGTCCAGGTGGCACCTCCACACCCATTTCCCCACCCGTCGGCCTTCCCTCTCCAGCACCGTCAGAACCCCCGCTGGCTGTGGGTCGTGAATGACGACAAAGTCGAAGCCTTCGCCCAGGCCCGCGGCATTGACCTCGCATTGAGCCTCGTAGACTCGCGTCATATCCTCGGTCCAGGGCACGACCGAGCCCTGTAGCCCGTTGTGCGCGAACTTGGTGACGCTGAAGAATGCGTCAGTACCCTCGATCACCTGCCACGTGGTGTCTACCCCAAGCTCGTTGAGCAGAGCGACCTGAGTCAGAAGCAGCTCCGCCACACCGCCACCGTATGCAGTGGAGTTGACGTGAAGCATCCGGGCGCCGTCCAACCTGGCAGCGGCATCCCGAACTCTCTCCACGGCTCTCTCGCCGAGGATCTCGATGAAGTCGTCGAGCTTGCGTTGTGGAACTGGAACGCTTGGCATCGCCCTTTTTCCTTCGGAACGGTGCCGGGACTCTACATCCTCACCGAGGCCGCTCGACGACGAACAGATGACACTAAGGGGCAGGGAAGGCCGATCAGTCGGCTTCTCCCTCGACCCCTTCTCGGAGCTTCGTCAGAGTCTTGGCCAGGAGCCGCGACACGTGCATCTGAGAGATGCCGAGCTCCTCGGCGATCTCCGACTGGGTCCGGCTCTGGAAGAACCGCAGGTCGAGGATGCGCTTCTCCCGGGGGGTCAGCTCTCTGATGAGCGGCGCTACGCTGGTCCAATCCTCGAGCAGCTCGAACGTCGGCTCCTCGGATTTGAGTCGGTCAAGCGATGTCGTCCCATCTTCATCGGTTGGTGCGTCGAGGGACTGGGCAGAGTAGGCGCCCATGGCGTCCATCGCCTCGAGGACCTCCTCGTTGCTGAGACCCACGTTCTCGCCGATCTCGCCTATCGTCGGTGAACGACCGAGCTGTTGATGCAGTTGGGGCACGGCTCTCGAGATCTTTAGCGCGCCTTCCTGGAGGCGTCTTGGGACCCTCACCGACCAGGCGCGGTCGCGGAAGTGCCGCTTGATCTCCCCGACCATCGTGACCGATGCAAAGGTCGTGAAACGGACCTCGCGGGATGGATCGAATCGGTCGATCGCGTTAACCAACCCCAGCATGGCGACCTGCGAAAGGTCGTCCAGAGACTCGCCTCTGCCCCGGAACCGCCCTGCCAGGTATCGGGCAAGAGGCGCGTACAGCTCCACGAGCTCCTCCCGAGCGCGCTGATCAGGCAGCCGCTGGAAGAGTTCGTCCGATTGCTCCTCAGCGACCGGGGCGGTGTGATTGCTCAACCGGACACTCGATGACGGGCGCGCTTAAGCAGGCGGATGCCAGGCGCGCCCCCTTCTCTCACCATTGAAGCCTCGTCGGTCAGGGTGCTGAGCACGCGCCATGTGAGCCTTTCGGGAGGGCCCTTGGGCCACTCGGATGCGTCGGCATCCGCCCAGACCGCGACCTCGAGGCCGCCGTCCAGCGCGGCCACTCGGAGGCTGAGGGTCGTCGCGCCGCCTCTCAGCGCCAGCAGGTCGGCGGAGGCCTCGTGTACTGCTAATCGCAGGTCTTCGATGTCGTCGTAAGGGAGGCCTGCCCGCTCGGCGGCGCTTGCCACGACGGTTCTGAACAGGTGGATGAACCCCGAACGAGCCGGGACCGAGACCCTGATCAGTTGCTCATCGGGAGATCGAGTCACAGACTCCATATCCTTGCCGGTTCCAGTCTGCGCCAAACGCGCAAGCGGCCGCAAGCGTTTGGGCGCCCGCTGCAGGGGAAAGGAATCAGTCTGGCATGTCCGCTGGTAGGGAGGGTCCCGCCATCGAGCTGGAGATAACGCCCCGGCGGCAGGGGCAATGGGCGGTTCTGGAGGTCGCGGGAGAGATCGACGCGCACACGGCCTCCCGCCTCAGGGAATCGATCAGGAACGAACTGGATAGTGGCCGTTACCAGGTCATCGTCAACCTGGAGGGCGTCAGCTTCATGGATTCGAGTGGCCTCGGCGTCCTGGTGTCCGCTCTGAAGCGGATCAGGGAGCATGACGGCGAGTTGCATCTGGTATCCAGCCAGCGGACCATAGTCCGCGTGATGGAGGTAACTGGACTCGACAAGGTGATCCCGCTTCACCGGAATGAAGCGGAAGCCATGACTACCTGATGCCCAGCAGAACCACACTCTCGACGCCCCTTCACGCGGGCGAGTCACTTGTGCTCGAGATGCCCGCGGAGGCGGCTTACCTGACCACCGCCCGCCTCTTCGTCGGTGCGGCGGCGCGGCACCTTGGAGTCGACGAGGAGACAGCACAGGACATCAAGCTCGCGATTTCGGATGCGGGCACCGGAGCCATCGGCGGGCAGGTGATACGGCTTGCCGTCCGCGTGATCGGTGACCGGACGTGGTTCGAGCTGGAATCGGATGGATCGGAATTAGGAGAGTTAGACCTTGTTGCCGGGCTCTTCGAAGATCTGACGATCGAGCCCACGTCCGCCGGAGGCAGCATCGTCCGCTTCTCCGTCCCCGCAGACTGAAGGATCTCAGGCCTTTGGAGGCTCGGCCTCCGTGATCCCAGCGAGGCTATCGACGAACTGAAATCGCTCGTCCAGTACGGTGATCCGAAACACCCGCGCGGCGGGCTCGGGCGGGGCGACCAGTAGAAGCCGCCTTCCCTGCGCCCGCGCCCGCTCGTCAGCCTTGACCAGAGTCCCCAGACCCATCGAATCCAGGAAAGTGACGCCGCTGAGGTCCAGGACCAGCGTCGGCGGGTTGGATCCCTCGGCCTCTCTGATGGCAGCCTCGAGCTCCTCGCAGGTGGACAGATCCAATTCCCCCTCCACCCGCAGTACGAGGGCACCCCCGGATGACTCCGGCGTCACATTTAGAAGTCCCTCGCCCATCGCCGGCTCCGCTCCTGCCTTTTCTTGGAAATGGCGACCTGTCTAGAAGTATGTGCAGTGGGCTGCCTCAAGACAAGCGGCGGAAGCGGGGCGTGCTGGCCGCACTTTAGGGTATGTCTCAGGAGGGTGATGGCAGGGCCGCTCCGCCCATCCGGGCCCGTGAGGCGAACGTTCCCTCGAAGCCTGATCGCCGGTGCCGTCGGCCTGATCGCTGGTGGCGTCGCCGGGTGGATCTGGTGGCGCTTGGCCGGGCTCGCATCGCTGGGGGCGGCCGCGCTCGTGGTTACGGCCCCTGTCGTGGACCGGTTGACCGCCAAGCGACGACGACTGACCGCATTGGAGATCGACTACGCGAGGACCATCTACGAGGACAGCGTCGACTACGCGCGTATCTGGCTCACCAAAGACAGCCTGTTCGCGATCGGGGCACCGCGGACGATCATGAACACGGTCCATCTCAAGTCCGGATGGGGGCATTTCGTCGGCGACTCCATGGACATGAGCGAGCATGGCAGCGAGACGTTCATCCATGAGCTGGGGCACGCCTGGCAATACCAGAACGGGGGTCTCGCGTACATCCCGAAGAGCCTTTGGGCTCAATTGATCGCCTGGGTCAGCAAACACACTCGTGACGCCGCCTATGACTGGAGGGCCGCCTCGGGGGCGGCCATCCCTTGGGAAAGGTGGAACCCGGAGCAACAGGCGGAGGCTATGGCCGACTTCAATCGCGCGCTGCGCCGCTCGCGCGGTCCCGGCGATGGGGTGGCGGACAAGCAGACGATGAGCCTGCTCCAACCCTTTGTCGAGAGGGCGCGTCGACGCGAGGGCGCGCCAAGGTTCTAGCCAGCCCCCCAGTACACTTGATGAGCGGCGTCCTGCCGCCCCGACCCCGTCCCATGGAGCGAGTTCATGCTGCAACGCGAGGATCTTCGGAACGTCGCCATCGTGGCCCACGTGGACCACGGGAAGACGACCCTGGTCGATGCCATGCTGTGGCAGTCCGGAGCGTTTCGGGCGAACCAGGATGTTGCCGAACGGGTACTCGACTCCATGGACCTGGAGCGCGAGAAGGGCATCACCATCCTGGCCAAGAACACCGCTGTCCGTTACGGCTCGGTGAAGATCAACATCGTCGATACGCCGGGACACGCGGACTTCGGTGGTGAGGTGGAACGCGGCCTGACGATGGTTGACGGCGTCCTGTTGCTGGTCGATGCGTCCGAAGGCCCGCTGCCGCAGACCCGATTCGTTCTGCGAAAGACTCTCCAGGCGAAGCTCCCGGTGATCCTGGTGGTCAACAAGGTCGACCGCCCGGACGCCAGAACGAAGGACGTGTTGGACGAGGTCTACGCTCTCTTCCTCGACCTGGACGCGGACGAGTCCCAGATCGAGTTCCCCATCGTCTATTGCAACGCCCGCGAGGGCCGAGCCTCGCTGGACCCGGAAGACGAGGGTTCGGACTTAAAGCCTTTGATGGAGGCGCTCCTAGACCATATCCCGGCCCCTACTTTCGATCCTGACCACCCGCTGCAGGCCCTTGTTACCAACCTCGACGCATCGCCGTACGTCGGGCGTCTGGCCCTGTGCCGTGTGAGGCACGGCAGGATCCGGCGAGGTCAGCAGGTCGCATGGTGCAAGGCGGACGGTTCGATCGAGCGCGTCAAAGTGAGCGAGCTCTACGTCACGGAAGCCCTGGACCGCGTGCCTGCCGAGGACGCCGGACCGGGTGAGATCATCGCCATCGCGGGGCTGGCCGAGGTCACGATCGGTGAAACGCTCGCGGACCCCGAGGATCCCAGGCCGCTTCCGGTCATGACGATCGACGAGCCATCGCTTGCCATGACTATCGGCATCAACACCTCTCCCTTGGCCGGTCAGGCCGGGTCGAAGCTCACGGCGCGCCTGGTGAAGAGCCGACTCGACGCCGAGGTGGTCGGAAACGTATCTATCAGGGTCGGCGACCTCGACGAGCCCGACCGATGGGAGGTGCAGGGGCGCGGGGAGCTGCAGCTCGCCGTGCTCGTGGAGATGATGCGGCGAGAGGGCTTCGAGCTGACCGTGGGTAAGCCTCAGGTGATAACGAAAGAGATAAGGGGGCGAGTGCACGAGCCCATGGAGCGCGTGTCGATCGACGTTCCCGAGAATTATCTGGGAGTCGTAACTCAGCTACTCGCCCTGCGAAAGGGCAGGCTCGAGGAAATGGTGAACCACGGCACCGGCTGGGTCCGCATGGAATATGTGGTGCCGGCCCGGAGCCTGATCGGGTTCCGGACAGAGTTCCTCACCGAGACCAGAGGCACTGGACTGCTGCACCACGTTTTCGAAGGCTATGAACCGTGGCACGGTGAGATCAGCACGCGCCCGACAGGGTCGCTGGTGGCCGACCGGCGCGGGATCGCCACGAGCTACTCCCTCCTGAATCTCCAGGAGCGCGGAACCATGTTCGTCGGCCCTGGCAAGGAGGTGTACGAGGGCATGATCGTCGGCGAGAACGCGAGAGCCCAGGACATGGACGTAAATCCGACGAAGGAGCGGAAGCTCACAAACGTCAGGAGGGAGACCGCCGAGGAACTGGTGCGGCTGATCCCGCACCGGGATCTCTCGCTCGAACAAGCCCTCGAGTTCATCCGTGAGGACGAGAGCGTCGAGGTGACCCCCAGCGCCGTCCGCCTGCGGAAGGGGGTTCTTCCGGCCGAGGAGCGCTCCAAGCGACGCAGTCGTTCCCGCTAATTCTCCGGCCGTCACGCGTCTTTGCGCAGCCATCCGCGTACGCCTAAACTGCCGCGTCCCATCCGATTCGCCCTGAGTAACGTAAGGAGGACTTGGCCGTGAATGTGCGTTCGTCCCTGAGTTCGATACGCCCACCGTTGGTCGCCGCGGCCTGCCTCGCGCTCCTGACTTCGTCGGTGGGGGCTCCTGGGGCTGCATACGGCGGGCCTAGCGCGCCGCGTCAACCCGTTCACGGCAAGCAGGTTGTGACTCGATTGATGCGGGCATTCCTGGCGGACCGACAACCTGTCCAGCCGCTGGTCGCCCAGGGCTCAACGCCATGCGTCAACGGGCACGCCGGCCAGTATCCGTGCAGGAAGGTCGACCTGATGGCATTCCTGCCCCTCAACCAGATCGGGGGAGGAGCAGGAAGCAACATCAACGGTTGGACCGATCCCGATACCGGCAACGAGTACGCGATCATGGGGCGGTCGAATGGCACGGCGTTCGTAGACATCACCGACCCAGCCAACCCCATCTACCTCGGCAACCTGCCGACCCACACCAGCACCAGCTCATGGCGCGAGATCGGCGTGTACCGGAACTACGCGTTCGTCGTGTGCGATCAGTGCGGCAATCACGGGATGCAGGTCTTCGACCTTACCCAGCTCCGAAATGTGCCGACCCCACCGGTGACCTTCAGTGAGACGACCAGATACACGGGATTCTTGACCACCCACACCATCACCATCAATGCCGATACCGGCTTCGCCTACGCGAACGGCAGCAACACCTGCGCGGGCGGGCCGCACATGGTCGACATCAGCGACCCGCTGAATCCCACGTTCGCCGGCTGCAACAGCATCGACGGCTATACGCACGACAACCAGTGCGTCATCTACTCCGGCCCGGACGCCGAGCACCAGGGCCAGGAGATCTGCTTCGAGTCGAACGAGGACACGCTCACCATCGTCGATGTCACAGACAAGTCCCTGCCGACGATCATCTCGCGGAACAGCTATCAAGGTGTTGGGTACACTCACCAAGGGTGGCTGACACCTAACCAGCGCCATTTCGTGCTGGATGACGAGTTGGACGAGGTGTTCTTCAGCCACAATACCTGGACCAGGATCTTCGACGTGACCGACCTGGACGCTCCTATCGTCCGAAGCATCTTCAAGAGCACGACGCCCGCCATCGACCACAACCAGTACGTGGTTGGCAACCTCGTGTACCAGTCGAACTACCGGGCGGGGCTGCGGATCCTGAAGATCCCCCGAGTTCGCGAAGTGGCGTTCTTCGACATATACCCCGCCGACGACGGCCCGGACTTCAACGGAACCTGGGGAAACTATCCGTTCTTCGAGAGTGGGATCGTGATCGTGAGCGGGATAGAGCAGGGCCTTTTCATTCTCAAGCCCACGCTGCCCTGACCGTCGCGATCACTGCCCTGCGCCGGCCCGGGGTGACTAGACTTGACGCAAAGGTGTGCACGCCTTCTCCCGTCATTTGCCCCCGTAGCTCAGTGGATAGAGCACAGGTTTCCTAAACCTGGTGCGAAGGTTCGATTCCTTCCGGGGGCACTCCCTACATCTGTGCACCATCCTGGAAAAACGCTCGAATCGTCGGCGTTCGATGCGATCGCGGCCACGGAATCGTCGCAGTCTCGGCATGGTGAGCATCTCGAACGCCTCGCTCTTGTCGATCAGCGTGACGTGGACCTCGTCGCCGAACTCGTCGGCCAGCCGCGTCGTGACCTCGAGGCCAGCAAAGCCGGCCCCGAGGACCACGACACGCGGTCGCGTTACTTGTCGTAGGCGGACGGCGACGATCCAGCGTTGACCCCAGATGTTGCCACTTCCTTCCACCAGTCCGCGCCCGCCATCATCTCCCTGATCTGGCTGTCAGTGAGCTGCGGATGGGCCTCGGCGGTGTGCCGCTTGATGGTTTGGAACAGGTCTTCGTCATCCGCGCCGGTGAACTCGATCCGATCGTGGCTCGGATCTACACAGTGGAATCCGCGCATTGGTCCTCCTTCCGACCTCTGACCGATCGATGCGACTATCCGCATCCATGGGCATGACGATAGAGAAGCCGTCGGCACGTATCATGAGGGAACTCCCTCGGATCGGGCCGGGAACGACCTGCGGGTAATGTGGAGGGCATGGCGGAGTTCTTCGGGCGCACGCACGAGCTCGATGTGATCCACGCCTCGCTGGCTCGGGCGCGTCGCGAGCGGCGCCCGACGGCGGTGGTCGTGGATGGTGAGCCCGGCGTCGGCAAGAGCAGGCTTATCGACGAGGCCTCGAGGAGCTTCCCGGCCGATAGGGTTGCGGTCTCCGCGTACGAGCCGGAGATGAGCCTCCCCTTCTCCCTCGGCCACGACCTGACCCGTGCGCTCGCGCGCTCCTCGCCCGCTGCGGGTCATATCTTGGACCCGATACTCCTGCCGGAGCCCGGCGGCCCGCAGCCCGATTGGTCATCGGTGTTCGAGGCGGCCCATCGCGCGGCCGGCGTCCGCGAATCACTCCTCATCTCGATCGACGACTTCCAGTGGTCGGACGAGCGATCCACGGCGCTCATCCACTACCTGGTCCGCGGGGCCCAGGGAGACGGTGATCCGCTGGCGCTCGTCGTCGCTGGTCGGCGTTCCATCGCTCTAGGCGCGCTCGTCTCGTCCTTGGAGCGGCTGCTCGGCGACAGGTTGACGCGTGTGTCGCTTGGCCCACTGGACCATCGCTCGACGGTGGCGCTCGCGCGCGCTGTGAACCCGGCCCTTGATCCGCGGGCGGCAGCGGCGGCCGCCGACCGATCCGGCGGCTCTCCGTTCTGGTGCGAGTTCCTCGCCCGGGCCCGGGACGTCGACGCCGATGTCGCGCGCATCGTCGCCGACCGTCTCTCCACGGCGGGCCCCGACGCGGTGGTGCTCCTGGAGACGATCGCTGTGCTCGGGCGGCAGGCGCCGGTCGAGGCTCTCGTCGCCATCCGTGGCTGGCCCGAGGATCGGCTTTCGGCAGCGCGGATGGAGCTGCTCGCAACGGGTTTGGCCGTGGAGGATGGAGCCGCGTTCCGCGTGGTCCATGATCTCGTGAGATCCGCCGTCGAAACCCAACTCCCGGAGGAACGGCGCCGCGACATCCATGCCCGGGTCGCCTCTTGGCTGGAGGGCACGGCCGGCGAGAACGTCACACTGCTTCTGAGGGCGTCGGAAGCCAAGAGTCGAGCGGGGCTCGACCACCTGCCACTTACCCTCCGGATCCTACGGTCCCCGATGCGCAGGCTGGTCGGCCTGGACGGGCTGCGGTCGATCGCCGCTCTCATCGACTTGCTGCCGGCCGACACGCCGCAGGTGCGCGAGCTGCAAGGCGAACTCGCATCGTTGGCCGCGGAGCTCGGTCAGCACGGGCTCGCGATGGAGCGGTGGAAGCGCATCGCAGACCGATTGGGTGAGCCGCGCGATCGCGCGCGCGCCTGGCTGGGTGCATCCGAGGCGGCACAGCAGCTCGAGAGGGCCGATGATGCACGCGCACACCTGGAGCGCGCGCGCGGTGCCGGCAGCGACGACCCGGTTCTGCTCCTGGAGCTCCAGGCTGCGGACGCAGCGATCACACGGTGGCTCGAGCATCGCCCGCAGGAGGCGGGGAGCGCGACGATCGCCGCACTCGAACGCGCCCGGGCGTTGGCCGCTTCGACCGGCGAGACCGAGGCGCTGGAGCCACGCTTCCAGGGCGCGTACCAACGCACCCTCGTGCTCGCCTGCGTGGACGCAATGCAGGCGAATGAGCCGGAGGACATTCTGCCCCTGACAGAGGAGATGACACGGGTTGCCGCCGGCGCCGGCATCGAGGCATCGCTGCAGGCGAGCCTCCGGCGTGGCTCGGCCCTCACGCTCCTGGGCCGCCTCGCCGAAGCCGAGGAGTGGCTTGGACCGGCGTGGTTGGAGGCGCGCCGTGCGTCTCTTCCGGGGATCGCTCTGGACATCGGGGCGTGGCTCGCGCACACGAGGTACGTCGCCGGCCGCCTTATCGAGGCCCAGGAGGTGGCCGACGAATGTGAGGCGCTTGCGGAGCGCATCGGCGAATATTCGCGGCCGGCCATGGGCGCGCGGATGTGGCGGCTGATCAGCACGATCTCCGCCGGCGACCACCAGGCCGCACTCGCCGGCCTTCGGGCGCTGTGCGAGAGCGAACGGGATCCTCATCATCGCATCCCCCTCCATCAGGCCATCGCGCGCTGGCGGTCACGGCTCGACGGAGCCGCGAGCGCCGACGAGGTGCACGCGCGAATCGCCAGCGGCCGGCGAGATACGGAGGACGCGCGATGCACCCGATGCCGCCTCGAGTTCATCAGAGCGGCCACCGAATCGCTGGCGCGCATCGGCGCCGTTGCCGAGGCTGTGCGCTGGTTCGAAGAGGCGGAGCACGCGCCGCCGCGGGGCGACCTTCAAGCGTGGGACCATCTGCTAGCCCGATCGACCCTGGCCGCAGCAGGGCGCGGGGATCGTGCCTCGCTTGAAGAAGCCGTCGACATGGCGGACAGAATGGGGATGGGCATCGAATCGATCTGGGCGCGCACGAGCCTCGCGCGCGTGAAGGCGGTCGAGGGCGACACGGCCGGAGCGGAGACGATCCTGCGGCACGCCTCGGCGACCGCCGAGGAAACGGGAGCCGTGACGGAGCGAGCTTATGTCGACCAGCTCCTGCGCCAACTGGGCGTCCGCACGTGGCGACGCGGGTCGCGCCTACGAGCTACCGGTGATCTCCCCGTTCTGAGTGACCGCGAGCGCGAGATCGCGAACCTCATCGCGGGTGGCGCCAGCAACCCGGATATCGCGCGCACGCTATTCCTGTCGCGCAAGACGGTGGAAAGACACGTCTCGAGCATCCTGGCGAAGCTTGAGGTAAAAAATCGTGCCCAGCTTGCGGCCAAGATGGCAACCAGCGATCGGCCCCGCTAGCAGCGCGCGGCCGCGGCGACACGACGCGGTGAGCAGTCAGGACTCTCGCGGCTCTCAGCAGCTGAAGGTCATACGATTCGGGCACGCCAGGTTGGGCTTCGATAGACAAGTGGTCATCGACGTGCCCAGGCTGACCGCGGCACTTCAAGCCTGTCGGCAATGACCAATCGTCGACGCGAAGCCGCAAGTAGTTCCTGCACAGATGTAGGGAGTGCCCTGCCGAGGCACTTGGTCGTTCGCTCTCGTGGTCGGGGCGACGGCGTCACCAGAGGTCAGGGCATCTATCGGGCGTGCCGTCACACGGAGTCTCGAACACGCTGACGTCCCGATGTCGTCATCGAGCTTCGGGCACGAATCTCTCCTCGCCGCCTTGGATGAAGTCGGAGAAGGCTATGCGTGAGAGCGGCAGGCCAGATGAGCGCCGGCTGGGTGCATCGTAGGCATAGCCCGAACTGAGATCCGCTATCCAACCGCGCGAACGAGCTGATACAGCTGATTGACCTCATCCTGGACTCGAGGGTTCGAATAAGCTCCTGCCAGGGGCACTCGCTCATGTCGTGCTCCGGGTGATGCTTGATGTTTCGGCGTCACCTGATCCTTGACGGAATTCCGGTTGATCCTTGACACCGGCGTCGGTTGATCCTTGCGATGTGGGCCGAGCACCTCCCCTTTTCAACAGCACCCTCACAGGGGCCACCCTCGCAGGGGCATTCGTGGGGCTCGCAAACTCGTGAAGCCTCGGTGGGCTACACTAAGTGAAGGTCGAAGGGGAGTAGTCCGATCTCGGGCTCGCCGTCAGCACGACCGGAGATTGCGCCGGTCCGGTGAACCCCCGCGCTTGGCCGCGGGGACGAGACCTTCCTCGGTGTCGTGAGAGCCGAAGGAGGTCGGTCGATGGTCGAGTGGTACCACTGGGCTGGGTTTCTCGTGCTCCTGGTTGCGATCCTGGCTGTGGACCTTGGTGTCCTCCATAGGGACGCCCACGAGGTCCCCTTCAGAGAAGCCGTAGCCTGGACCGGCGCCTGGGTGGCACTGGCAGCGGGGTTCGGTGCGGTGCTGTGGATCTGGCAGGGCGCACCGGTGGCAGCGGAATACTTGGCTGGCTACATGATCGAGTGGAGCCTGTCGATCGACAACGTCTTCGTCTTCGTCCTTCTCTTCGGCGCCTTCGCCGTCCCCTCCCAGTATCAGCATCGGGTGCTGTTCTGGGGCGTCATTGGCGCGATAGCGCTCCGGCTCACCTTCATCCTGGTTGGCTCGGCCCTACTGCATAGGTTCGATTGGATGGTTTTCGTGTTTGGAGGAATGCTCATCCTCACGGCGATCCGGCTCCTGCGCGAGCGTGCGGACCCACGAACCATCCATGACAGCCGCCTCCTGACGCTGGTCCGCCGGATCCTGCCGCTCACCGACGAATATCAGGGCCAGGCGCTAACCGCGAACGTCCACGGCCAGCGGATGGCCACGCCCCTGCTGGCCGTTCTGGTGATGATCGAGCTGACAGACTTGGTGTTCGCCATCGACTCGGTCCCAGCTGTGTTCTCGGTGACGCGGAACGCCTTCGTCGCCTTCACCTCCAACGCAATGGCGATCCTGGGATTGCGGGCGTTGTACTTCGTGCTTTCGGGCGCGATCGGACGGTTCCGATACCTAAAGCTGGCGCTCGTGGCCATCATCGCCTTCGTGGGCGTGAAGATGATCCTGTCGCACTGGGTCGAAGTCCCCATCACCCTGTCCCTCGGTGCAATCGCGGGCGCCCTGGCCGTCGGCATCGCCGCGTCTCTCCTTTCGAGTCGGCCACGCGTGCTGCATACAGGCGACCAGCGCTCAGCCTCGAAGACGAGCGATCCGGGGAACACGTGAGCCGCCACGCGAATGGCGAGAAGTCCGCTCGGCGGGGGTGGATGGCTTGCGGCGACTCCCTTCTGGCCTGTTCAAGCTAGAAGAGCAATTCGAATAATAGGGTCAGCAGGGTCACGACCGAGAGGACCGCTCCTAGGAGGAGCAGGAAAACCACCGGAGCTTTCGCCGGACCTTTCATCCAGACGCCCTTCACGACAGCACCCGATTCACCCACCCTAATCGGTTCTTGGTCATCGCGCTCCCGCGAACCTGGAACCATGCCTTGAGATTCACGATCAAGGATCGATGAGCTACTGCGTAAGTATCTCGTCGTAGAGCCGGGGCTTCGAACCGAGAACGAAATCCTCGCGGCAGAGCAGGAGTTCTTTGACCGGGTCTGGTACGAGCGACACTTGATGTTCGAAGAGAGGATGAAGGCTGGGAAGGATCAGACGCCGCCTGACATTGTGGCCGGGGCACAAGCAGCGGCGGCCCAAGTAGGTTTGAATAAGCTCCTGTCAGGGGCACCGAGACTCGACACTTCGAGAAGCAGTTACGATGGGAACTAAGGAGAGGAGAACGGCGATGAACGAAGGCAAGTGGGCGTCGGGTCGGTGGCAGGTGAAGGAAGGGAAGGTCGACGAGTTCATCAAGCGTTGGAGCGACTGGCTCGGCCGGACCAGCCAGGACATCCCAGGCTTCCGCTCTGCCAGGCTGCTCCGCGCGGAGGACAACCCGCTGACGTTCACCTCGGTCTCCGAGTGGGACGACGACGCGTCGCGGAATGCTTGGAAGGATAGCCCGGGGTTCAGGGAAGGTATCGAGTCGGCGAAGGAGCTGTGCGACGAGTTCATGGGCGCCGACTTCGATGTGTCGGCTGTCATCACTGCACCGGCCGCGGATCGAAGCTGAGCCTGCAGCGGGGACGTCGCCGTCAGACGTGAGCCAGTACACGCTCCAGCGGCCGGGGTACCCGGGTGAGATCCAGCCCGTCGACAAGCAAACGCGCGTATCGGATCTTCCGTCTGGCGCCGCTGCCCATGAAGCGCCGAAGCTGCTCTTCCGTGGGCCGACCTTGCCACGCAGGCTGCTTCTGCAGCGTGCGGAAGGATCCAAGCTCTCCCTGAGCGTCAACGATTCTTTCGACGGAGGCGGCACCCAGGGAGCGGATCAGCTCGTCCTCCAGGTCTGCAACGCACACGTAGAAGCCGAGTGATTCCAAATCAGCGCGAGCGAGGTTGGAGCCGAGGCTGGCCCGCTCGAGTCCGCGCTTGAAGTCGCCCTCCTCTGCGAGGTCACAGAGACCCGCCAGCCTGACGTCGAAACCATGAGGGCCGTACAGATCCAGGAAGTGTCCGATGTTCTTCGCACCCCCCATCGGCAGAACGGATATGCCCTCAGCGTCGAGGTTCCGACCGCGGCGCTCGGCTAGCGCTTCGACCGCGAGCTGGTCGCTGACCCCTTCAACAAGTACGACCGCGGAGGGTGTCAGGTTTGCACCCCACCGACAATGGCATGGGCAGCAGTCAACGTCCGGAACCAGTCCTCGCGAGCGGCGTCACCGCCTCGATCCACATGGTTGCATGCTGGCATCCGAGCGACACCCATGGCAAGGAAGGAGCAGGGAGAAGGGTCTTCCCTATGGCCAGCCGGCGCCTGGGACAATCTGTCGGCCGACAAGGAGTCACGAATGCAGGCCCTAGAGGACGTTGTCGACGCGCTCGCCGATCGCACTAGATTCTCTGGCGTCGTGCGGGTCGACCGATCCGGCAGCATCGAGCTGGCGAAGGCGTACGGGCTAGCCGATCGCGGCCACGAGATCGCCAACACCATCGACACGCAGTTCGCGATCGCGAGCGCCTCGAAGAGTCTGACGGCGCTCGCCGTGGTGAGCCTGATCGAGGACGGCTCACTCGATCTCACGACCAAGGCCCGTTCCGTGCTGGGCACCGATCTCCCTCTCGTAGGCGACGACGTGACGATCGAGCATCTGCTGTCGCACCGATCGGGCATTGGTGACTACCTGGTC
>Ga0184632_10000340_pt1 | contig 17722 bp, 11 predicted proteins | sample PLM31_50_b1_FD_133153 | JGI IMG/M metagenome (GOLD analysis project Ga0184632, IMG submission 133153) | Groundwater sediment microbial communities from an aquifer in East River, Colorado, USA - PLM3-1_50_b1 | ecosystem: Environmental > Terrestrial > Soil > Riparian zone | place: USA: East... | reverse complement strand
GTCGGCGTCGCTGTCGGCGATCGCGTTGTTCCTGCTCGCCACGGCTACCGCCAACACGGCGCTGTTCGCGCAAGGCTACGACAATCTGCTGATCCTGAATGGGGTGCTCGCTTCGTTGCTCATGCTGGTCGTCGGCTGGCAGCTGTGGCAATTGCGCCGCAACCTGAAAGCGGGGGTCTTCGGTTCGCGGCTCGCCGTGCGGCTGGTCCTGCTGTTCGCCATGGTTGCCGTGCTGCCGGGCGCGCTCGTCTACGCGGTGTCGGTGCAGTTCATCGGCCGCAGCATCGAGAGCTGGTTCGACGTGCGTGTCGATCGCGCGCTCGAGGGCGGCCTCAATCTGGGCCGCAACGCGCTCGACTACCTCCTCAAGGAAACGGTCAACAAGGCGGGCCAGATGGCGGTGACGCTGGCCGAGAGCCCGGGCAATCTCGCGGGTACGTTGAACCGCGCGGCGGAACAGACCAACGTGTACGAGGCCGCGTTGTTCTCGCCTACCGGAAGCGTGCTCGCGGTCGCCGGCATGGGCGGCTCGCGGGCGACCCCCGAGCCGCCGCCCGCGACGGCGCTGCGACTCGCACGGTTGCAGCAGACGTACTCCAAGATCGAGCAGGCGCCGGACGGCGGCCTGGTGTTGCGCGTCGTCGTGCCGGTGAACACCGACGACAGCCTCAATCCGCTCAAGCTGTTGCAGGTCATCGAACCGGTGCCGAAGCCGCTCGCGCAGGATGCGGAACGCGTGCAGGCCGGCGTGCGCGACTACCAGGAGCTCTCTTTTTCGCGCAACGCGTTGAAGCGGCTTTATGCGCTGACGCTGACGTTGACGCTGCTGCTCGCGTTGACGTCGGCGCTGGGTCTGGCCGTCGTGCTCTCCGAGCGCTTCGCGTCGCCGCTCGGGTTGCTGGCCGAAGGCACGCGCGCGGTGGCGCAAGGCGATTTCACGCGGCGACAGCCGGTGGTCTCGCGCGATGAACTGGGCGTGCTCACCGAATCGTTCAACACGATGACGGCACAGCTTGCGGAAGCGCAAGGCAAGGCCGAAGACAGCCGGCGCGCCACGGAGACGACGCGCGCGTATCTCGAAAGCATTCTCGGCAATCTTTCCGCAGGGGTGCTCGTGTTCGACGAGCGCCATCGGCTGCGCACGGTCAATCCGAGCGCGGCGGTCATTCTTCAGCAGCCGCTGGCCGAGCTGACCGGCATGTCGCTCACCGAATGGGGCAAACGCTTGCCCGCGCTCTCGTCGTTTGCCGAGCTTGTGTCCGAAGGATTTCGCGGCAGCCGCGACCGCCAATGGCAAAAGGAAGCGGAGCTCGCCGTCGCGAAACTGTCACGGACGCTGTTGATGCGCGGGACGCGGCTGCCTGGAACGACGACCACCGGGGGCTACGTGGTAGTCTTCGACGATGTATCCGAACTCGTGCAGGCGCAGCGCGACGCCGCGTGGGCGGAAGTGGCGCGGCGATTGGCGCACGAAATCAAGAATCCACTGACGCCGATTCAGCTCTCGGCGGAGCGGCTCGCGGTCAAACTCGCGCCCAAGCTCGAAGGCGCCGATCAGGAAACGCTGCGGCGCGGCACGCAAACCATCGTGTCGCAGGTCGGTGCGATGAAGCACATGGTCGACGATTTCGCGATCTATGCCCGGCAGCCGCGGCCCGGACAGATGCAGCACGTCGATCTTTCCGCCCTCTTGCTCGACGTCCTTGGTCTGTACGACAATCTCGGTCCCCACGTTGCGTTATCCTTGCCGGACACGCCCTTCTTCATCCAGGGCGAGCCCACCCGCCTGCGCCAGGTGTTCCACAATCTCATTTCGAACGCGGTCGATGCCCAGGCCGACGTTCCCGATCCGCGCTTCGCGATCTCGCTGTCCGTCGACGCGAACGAGGCAACGCTTGCGTTTGCAGACGCAGGGCCGGGCTTCGGCGCCGATGTGCTGGCGCACGCGTTCGAGCCCTACGTGACCACCAAGGCGAAAGGAACGGGCTTGGGCCTTGCCATCGTGAAGAAGATCGTCGACGAACACGGCGGACGGGTCATGCTCGACAACGTGCCCGGAGGCGGCGCGCGCGTGACACTCGTATTCCCGTTCAACACCGCGGGCAGCAGGCTCGCGGCAGCAACCGCTTAACGGAACCAGGAACACGATGGCGATTGCCAAGGAAATTCTGATCGTCGATGACGAAGTCGGCATCCGCGAGCTGCTCTCTGAAATCCTGCAGGACGAAGGCTATCGGGTTGCGCTCGCCGAAAACGCGAGCGAGGCGCGCGCGTACCGCCAACGGCAACAGCCGGCGCTGGTGCTGCTCGACATCTGGATGCCCGATACCGACGGCGTCACGCTGCTGCGCGAATGGGCGGCCAGCAGCCAGCTGACGATGCCGGTCGTGATGATGTCGGGTCACGGGACGATTGAGACCGCCGTGGACGCGACGAAAATCGGCGCGTTCGATTTCCTCGAGAAGCCGGTAGGATTGCAAAAGCTGTTGTCGACGATCGCGCGTGCGCTGAAGAGCGCCGCCGCGCAGGAGCCGCGGCGCATTTCGCTGGCGGCGCTCGGCGCCGGCGCCGGCATTCGCGAGACGGAACGCGCGCTCGAGCACCTGATTGCCGGAAGGCGACCGATCCTGATCCTGGGCGAGGCGGGAACCGGCCACGATATCGCGGCGCGCGCGCTGCAGTCGCCGGACGTTCCATGGGTCGCGCTCGCCAACGGGCAACGGCTCACCGCCAACCCGCTGGCGCTGATCGAGGAGGCGCGAGAAGGTGTGCTGTACTGCGCGGAGATCGGCCAGTATTCGAAGGCCGAGCAGAAGGGGCTCGCGTTCCTGTTGCCGAAGCTCGACAAGCTGAACGTGACGCTCGTGTGCACGAGCAGCGAAGCGCTCGGCAATCTCGCCGCGGAAGGCAAGTTCGATCCGGCGCTGCTCGCGCTCCTGTCGGCGGGTGCCGTCGTGTTGCCGCCGCTGCGCAAGCGCCGCGAGGACATTCCGCTGTTGATCGAGCGTTACTGGCGCGAGTTGACCAAGGACGATGCGCCTCCGCCGCTGCTCGCCGCGCTGCCGCCCGCTGCGCTCACCGCGCTTTCCAACGCCTATTGGCCCGGGAATCTCGATCACCTTTCGGGATTCATCCAGAACCTCATCCTGCTGCGCGGCGAGATCACTACCGAGCACGTGAAGCGCGTGCTGGGCGAAGCGGCATTGCCGAATCCGGCGCTGGCGCCGGAAATCACGTCGCGTTTTTTCGAGCTGCCGCTCCGCGAGGCGCGCGAGGCCTTCGAGCGCATCTACTTCGAGCAGTTGCTGGGTCGCGAACAGAGCAACATGAGCAAAGTCGCCGAGAAGGCGGGGCTCGAACGCACGCACCTGTACCGCAAGCTCAAGCAGCTGAACATCCGCTTCTCGCGCCGTACGGATGAGAACGCCGCCTAGCGCGGCGCTGGCAGTTCCTGTCAAGCGGCGTCCGCGCGTACGACCGAAGTGACCGCCCCCACGCCTGATTCGAAACGTTCGACCGTCCTTGTCATCGGGGCGATCGGCGTCGTATACGGCGACATCGGGACGAGCCCGCTGTACATGCTGCGCACGGCGTTCACGGGCGAGCACGGCGTGCCGCTGACCGCGCCGCACGTGTACGGCATCCTTTCCGTCGTGTTCTGGGCGCTGATGGTCATCGTGACGCTCAAGTACATCACGTTGATCATGCGCGCCGACAACAACGGCGAAGGCGGCATTCTCGCGCTGACGGCGCTGGTCTCGCGCGGCATCGCACGCGGGGAGCGGCGGCGCTGGTGGCTCGTCGGTCTGGGCATCTTCGGCGCCGCGATGTTCTACGGCGACGGCATGATCACGCCGGCGATCTCGGTGCTGTCGGCGGTCGAAGGCCTGGAGATCGTCACCCCCGCCCTGCATCCGTTCATCGTGCCGGTGACGCTCGTCATCATCGTTTTTCTATTCGGGATCCAGAAGCACGGCACGGCGAGCGTGGGGATGTTTTTCGGACCGGTGATGTGCATCTACTTCGTCACGATTGCGTTGCTGGGTGCGTATCAGATCGCGCAGCAGCCGGGGATCCTGGCGGCATTGAATCCCGTCCACGCAGTTGAATTCTTCGTAGAGACGCCGCTGGTCGCTTTTGTCGCGCTGGGCGCCGTGGTGCTGGCCGTCACCGGTACCGAGGCGCTCTACGCGGACATGGGGCACTTCGGCCGTTCACCCATCCGCAAGGCCTGGCTGTACTTCGTCATGCCGGCGCTGGTGATCAACTATTTCGGCCAGGGCGCGCTGATCATCGCGCAGCCGGAAGCGATCAAGAATCCCTTCTATCTGCTTGCGCCTTCCTGGGCGCTCATTCCGCTGGTAGTCCTCGCCACCTGCGCCACGGTAATCGCGTCGCAAGCGGTCATCTCGGGAACGTTTTCGCTGACCCGCGCGGCGATCCAGATGGGTTACTGCCCGCGGCTGCAGATCGCGCACACGTCCGAGCGGCAGATCGGACAGATTTACGTCCCGTTCATCAATTGGTCGCTGTTCATCGCCGTCGTTCTGCTGGTCGTGGCGTTTCGGAAGTCGGAGCATCTGGCGGGCGCCTACGGCATCGCGGTGACGCTCGCGATGCTGATCGATTCGATCCTCATTTTCATCGTGATGCGGCGTCTGTGGAACTGGAACCCGTGGATCGCCCTCGCCATTTCCGTCCCGTTGACGCTCATCGATCTCGCCTTCCTCGCATCGAACTCGATCAAGATCCCCGACGGCGGGTGGTTCCCCCTCGTCATCGGCGCTGTGGTGTTCACGCTGCTCACGACGTGGAAGCGCGGCCGGGCACTGTTGATGGACAAGCTTTCCGCCGAGGCGCTGCCCCTTGCAATGTTCATCCAGAGCATCGAAGTCGCGCCGCCGACGCGCGTCGAGGGGACCGCGGTGTTCATGACGTCCGCCCTCGATCGCGTGCCGCACGCGCTGCTGCACAATCTGAAGCACAACAAGGTGCTTCACAATCGCGTCGTGTTCCTCACCGTCATGATGCGCGACATTCCGTTCGTTCCGTCAGACGAGCGCATCGAAATCAAGACGCTGGGGTGCGATTTCTACCAGTTCGTCGCGTATTACGGGTTCAAGGAGGATCCGGACGTTCCGGAATTGCTCGAGGATTCCGGCCGCCGTGGTTTCGCCTTCGAGATGATGGAGACGAGCTTTTTCGTTTCCCGCGAAACGCTGATTCCGACGGTGTCGCCCGGCATGGCCATGTGGCGCGAGCGCCTCTTTGCGTCGATGTCGAAGAATGCCGTGAAGGCATCGGAATTCTTCCAGATTCCAACCAACCGTGTGGTCGAATTGGGGACGCAGGTGGAGTTGTAACGTGACCAAATCGCTCGGGCCGGCTTCGCGCGGCCCACGATTTGGTCCCGATTAGTCAGCACGAAAGAGCTTCGGGCGGCCGCGCGCTCTTCGTGTAGAAAAGGCACGATGCGCGCCGTTCATAAGGCGCTTCGCGGCCGTTCGGTAGCGCGCGTATGCGAGTTGACAGCCCAAGTGCGCTCCGGTGACTTCCTTGCGTGCGGCTTCAGCCGCGCACTCCCATAAAAAACGCCGGCACTAGGCCGGCGTCTGAATTACCACTATGAACTCGGTTATGCGGCTTGCGCCATCTGCGAGCGCATTGTTTTCATCGCCTTGCTTTCGATCTGCCGAATTCGCTCCGCGGAGACGCCGTACTCGGTGGCCAGGTCCTGCAGCGTCGACGTCGAATCATCCTCGCGCAGCCAGCGGGCTTCGATGATCCGGCGGCTGCGGGCGTCGAGCTTGGCGAGCGCGCTTTGCAGACCCTTGGTGCGGTTCTGCGCGGTTTGCTGACGCTCGAGAATCTGTGCGGGCTCGTCCTCGCTGTCGGTCAGGTACGCAATCGGCGAGACGAAGTTCTCTTCGTCGCCTGGCGTCGGGTCGAGCGCGACGTCGTGACCGCCGAGGCGTGTTTCCATCTCGACTACCTCCTCGGGCTTGACGCCCAGGTCGCGGGCGATCGCCTTCGCTTCCGCCACCGAAAGAGCGGCCGAGCTCGCCTTCATACTGCGCAGCTTGAAGAACAGCTTGCGCTGTCCTTTGGTCGTGGCGACCTTGACCAGCCGCCAGTTGCGCAGGATGTATTCGTGCATCTCGGCGCGGATCCAGTGCAGCGCGAACGACACGAGCCGAACGCCGCGTTCGGGATCGAAGCGGCGCACCGCCTTCATGAGACCCACGTTGCCCTCCTGGATGAGGTCGGCCTGCGGCAACCCGTAACCCATGTACCCGCGAGAGACGGCGACCACCAGCCGCAGGTGCGACAGCACCAGCTGGCGGGCGGCGTCGATATCATCGGTTTCCTTCAAACGCCGGCCGAACGCGATCTCCTGTTCCGCCGTCAACAGCGGGAACCGGTTCACGGCCTGAATATAGTGATCGAGGCTTCCCAGCGAAGCAGGGGTGGGAAACGCCAGCGTTGTACTCGTCATGCCCTATCTCCTTATGAGGCGTCGCAAGAGCGGAACCGCAGCGATCCGCATGGACTGGATGCCAGTTTAGCAGTCGAATGCTTTGAGTGCTAAGCCCCCGATTTGTTCCCGACCGGATTAGTCGGGTATGTCCGGCGGCCCCGAAAACCGGAATCCAGGCCTACGTTAGCAGGCCAGCGACGAGCCGCCACAACGTTGCGACCGGCCGCGCTCTCGCCGCCGCTAATGGCGCCCTGGGGCGATCGACGGCGATCGTGGGGCGCTCATCGACGCTCGTTGCGGAGTCCCGTCGGTTCGGGGTCTCAAATGGAGCGCATGCCCATCTACGGACAACAAGGGCGCCACCAGACGTTGTTTAGACGAGTGTGGGCGCTCGCAGTTCACTGGGGTTCCGCCTCCGGCGCCATCGGCAGCAGCGCCTCGACGAACTCGCTGGCGACGAACGGCCGGAGATCGTCGACGCCTTCGCCTACGCCGATGAATTTGAGCGGGACCGGGTGGTGCCTGGCGATGGCGGCCACCACGCCGCCCTTGGCGCTGCCGTCGAGCTTGGTGACGATGAGCCCGGTCAAGCCGACCGCCGCGTCGAATGCCTTGACCTGCGCCAGCGCATTCTGGCCGGTATTGGCGTCGAGCACGAGCAGGACTTCGTGCGGCGCGCCTCCTTCCGCTTTGCCGATCACGCGCTTGATCTTGCGGAGCTCGTCCATCAGGTTCGCCTGGGTCGGAAGGCGCCCGGCCGTGTCGGCGAGAACGACGTCGATGCCCCGCGCCCTGGCCGCCCCGATCGCGTCGAACATGACCGATGCCGCGTCCCCGCCGGCCTGCTGAATCACGGCCACGTTGTTCCGTTCGCCCCAGACGGCGAGTTGCTCGCGCGCCGCGGCGCGAAACGTGTCGCCCGCGGCGAGGAGCACGGACAGATGCTGTTGCTGGAGCCATTTCGCGAGCTTGCCGATCGACGTGGTCTTCCCGGCGCCGTTCACGCCGGCCAGCATGATCACGAACGGCCGCGTCGCGCCGATCACCAGCGGCTGCTCGAGCGGCCGGAGGAGCTCGACCATGGCGCCGGCGAGCTCCGCCCGGGGGTCGGCGGCCTCACCTGCCGACTTCCAGCGTGACTTCAGGTCGGCGAGAAGCTGCGCCGTGGCATCGACGCCGACGTCGCCGGACAGCAGCGCCGTCTCCAGCGCATCGAGCGCGGCCTCGTCAAGCTTGCGGCGCGCGAACACGCCGGTCAGCGCGCCGGCGAGCTTGTCGCGAGACAAACCCAACCCGCTCTTCAGGCGCTCGGTCCACGAACGCTGCGCGACAGGTGGTTCTTCCGGCGATTTTTTCTTGAACAGATCGAACAACGCGACACCAGCGGGGAGGCAATGCGAGGCAGCGAACCTGCGAAGGCTAGAATTCTACCGGTTCGGTCCCGCTCACCCCTTTCCGTGTCGCATCCCAACGCCCACCGTGTCCGCATCATCGGCGGCCGCTACCGCGGTCGCGTGATCCGGTTTCCCCCCGCCGAAGGCCTGCGGCCCACGCCGGATCGGGTGCGCGAAACCTTGTTCAACTGGCTCGGACAGGACCTGGCCGAGCTCTCGACGCTGGACTTGTACGCGGGCAGCGGCGCGTTGACGCTGGAGGCGCTGTCAAGAGGCGCCGCGCTGGCCGTGGCGATCGATCGCGACGCGGCACTGGTTCGCGCGATCGCGGAGACGGCGCGTACCTTCGGCGCCGCCGGCCTCGAAGCCCACGCGGCCGACGCCCGCGCGTGGCTCGCACGGGAGACGCGCCGGTTCGACGTGATCTTTCTCGACCCGCCCTTCGCCGAGGACCCGTGGCCATGGTTGCTGCCTGCATGCGAAGCGCGGCTGGCGCCCGGCGGCCTCATGTGCGCTGAGTCGCCGAGCGAGCTCGCGCCTCCCGCGCCGCTCGAGGTGTTCCGGCACGCGAAGGCCGGGCTCGTGCATTATCATCTGCTGCGTTCCGTCGTTCCCGCGAAGGCGGGAACCTAGCGACTTTCGTCGGACGCCACTGGGTCCTTAGCCTTCGCGGGGACGACGAGAGTTTTGCGGATGTCATCACACAAATGGGCAAGCCCCACTAAAGCGATGATCAAGGTCGTCTACCCTGGTACGTTCGATCCGTTCACGCGGGGTCACGAGGACCTCGTGCGGCGCGCTGCGCACGTGTTCGACCGCGTCGTCGTCGCCGTCGCCGACAGCGAGGCCAAGCATCCGTTTTTCACGGCGGCCGAACGCGTCGAGATGGCGCGCGATGTCGTGCGCCCCATCGCCAACGCCGAGGTGATTGGATTCTCGTCGTTGCTGATGGATTTCGTCCACCAGCAGGGCGCGAAAATCATCCTGCGCGGCCTGCGCGCCGTCTCCGATTTCGAGTACGAGTTTCAGATGGCCGGGATGAACCGCCACCTGTATCCGGATGTCGAAACATTGTTCCTGACGCCGTCGGAGCAATACACGTTCATTTCCGCGACGATCGTTCGGGAGATCGCGAAATTCGGCGGCGACATCTCCCATTTCGTGCATCCGGACGTCGCCGCCCGGATCCGCGCGCGCGTTGCCGAATTGGCGAAATAGTCATGGCCTTGATGATCACCGACGAATGCATCAACTGCGACGTGTGCGAGCCGGAGTGCCCGAACGCCGCGATCTCGCAGGGTGTCGAGATCTACGTGATCGATCCCGCGAAATGCACCGAATGCGTCGGGCATTTCGACGTGCCGCAGTGCCGCGAGGTTTGCCCCGTCGATTGCATTCCGGTCAATCCCGATCTCGTGGAGAGCAAGGAAGCGCTCTTCCTCAAGTACGAAGGGCTGATGGCGCGCAAAGTGCCCACCACCTAGGCGCTCAAGGGCTGCGCTCGCGACTGGCAGTCGACCCGGATCGGCCCGTTCTTCAAGATTTGCGTGCATGGAAAACGAATCGATCCCTAGCGGCGCGAGTGCCCAGGGTGCCGGGCAACATGCGTTGGCAGCCTTGCGGAATTTCATTGCCCAGCGGCAGTTCGCGGACGCCGTCCAGGCCGCGCACGCGCTGATCGCGCAGCATCCTGGAAATCGTGAAGCAGTGTTTCTGCTCGGCGTAGCGCAGGCCGAGCAGCGTGATTATCTGGCGGCCAGTCGCAATATCGCGGCGGCGCTGGAAGGTAATCCGCATGCGTCGTGGACCTGGACGCTGGTGTTGGTCAAAGTGCATCGCGACGCCGGCGATCTCCGCGCTGCGGAGCATCTTGCGCGGAAATTGCTGGAACGCGAGCCGCGCAGGGCGCAAGTGCATAATGCGCTCGGCTTAGCCTTGCGGGCCCAGGGGAGAACCGACGAGTCGGTGGCCGCGTTCCGTCAGGCGACGGAGGTGGAGCCTCGCTACGCCAACGGGTACTTGAATGCGGCATCGGCTTTGCAGGAGGCCGAGCGGGTTGCCGACGCCACCACGGAATTGGAACGGGCGTTGGTGACCCTTCCCGATCATCCCGAGCTCACGTTGGCGCTCGCAAAATTGCGCGACCAGATGGGTCGTCGAGATGAAGCGAAGGTGCTTTACGCGAAGGCCATTCAAGGCAACTCGGCCGGTTCCGCGGACGCGTTCAAGCGCCTGGGAAAGATACTTTATGACGAGGCCGATATCTATTCGGCGATCGAGGCGTATGAACGCGCCACCAAGCTCGACGGGCAGAATGTCGAAGTCTGGAACCGGCTCGGCAATGCCTATCTCGACGTAGCGGCGCTTTCGCATGCAACTAGGTGTTTCAGCGCTGCGTTACAGCTTCGTCCCGACTACGCCGAGGTGTACGACAACCTCCTGCTCTGTCACCACTACAACCCGAAGATCAGCGCGACTCAGATGTTCGAAGCGCATCGGGAGTGGGCGCGCCGATTCGCCCGCCCGCGCTCCCACGACCATTCACGCGCGACGCCTCAAGGCCAAGCCAAGCGCGCGCGAGTAGGTTTTCTGTCGCGCTCGTTGTGCAGAGGCCCAACGGGATATTTCCTGCTGCCGTTGCTTCGTTACCTCGATGCATCGAGGTATGAAGTGCTCTGCTACAGCGCCGGAACGACAAGCGATGAGATGCAACGACAGTTGCAAGCGCTGACAGGCCATTGGCGCGACGTCGGCCGCGACAGCGACGACGAGCTGGCGCGAAGAATTCGGGCCGACGGCATCGAGATTCTCGTTGATCTCGACGGCCACGCGCCAGGCAACAGGCTCCGGGCGATCGCATCGAAGCCAGCGCCTGTGATTCTCACTTGGCTTGATTACTTCAATACGACGGGTCTGGAAGCGGTGGACTTTCTCGTCGGCGACGACCTGTCTACCCCAGCCAACGGCATCCAGCGCTTTACTGAACAGATATTGCGAATCGAGCCGTCGCGGTTGTGCTATGCGCCGCCGGATTACGCTCCACAACCGGCGCCGCCGCCCATGCTCAAGAACGGCTACGTCACGTTCGGAAGCTTCAACCGCCTTTCCAAACTGGCCGAACCCGTTGTCGATCAATGGGCGCGATTGCTGAAGGCCGTCCCCGATGCGCGGCTCCTGCTCAAGAGCGCCGCGTTCATGCATCCCAATACGCGTCGAGTGTTTTCACAGAGGTTCGAACTGCGCGGTATCGCGGGGAACCGGCTGGAGCTGCGTTCGAGCTCTCCCCATGCACAGATGTTGAGCGAGTACGCCGACGTGGATATCGCGCTCGACACGGTCCCCTATAACGGCGGCCTGACCACGTGCGAAGCGCTGTGGATGGGCCTGCCGCTTGTCGCGCAACTGGGGGATTCGATGATCAGTCGCCAGAGCGCTGCGCTGGTGGCAGCGGCCGGGTTTCCGCAATGGGTCGCGAAATCTGAAGATGAATGGCTGGGGCTCAACTGCAGCCTTGCTTCCGCTCCTGTCGAACTCGCGGATTTCAGAAAACGTTCGCGCGGGCTGCTTGTTCAGTCACCGCTGCTTGACGGTGGGAGCTTTGCCAGAAAGTTCGAGTCGCTATTGGAGGCTGCGCGACGGATGAAGGGCGAGGAGCTGTGACAGGCGCCGCAAGCGGCATGCGGGTGCAAAACAATCCTCGCTGCCGGATTGCCGCGCGGTAGAAAAACGGGCACCCGAGGGTGCCCGTCGTTCATTCCGGCCGATCAACCGCCGTTATTTCGGCCAGTTGGTCTGGACGCTCGCGTTGCAGGTGGTGCTGAAACAGCTTACGCCCAAGCCCCCGTAATAATTGCGGAAGTTGAAGTAATACGTCTGGCCGGGGACCAGCGCCGCCGGCTGCGAACCGACGTTCCAAGCGATGAGCACAGTAGTTCCATAACTTTCTGCGAAGGGTCCGTTGTTGCCCGAGCTGTCCGCGGTGCGGAAGTCGCAGGCGCTCTTGGACAGCGTCATGTGCCGGGACGTCGCCGGCTCACCGTACTCGGCCATGCTGGTATTGCCGGCAACGGTGTAGCCCGCCGGCGACGACGGCACGGTGAACTGCACTACGATGACGCCGTTCGCCTTGAAACCTCCCATTGAAGCCGTAAGCATCCGCGAGTTGTCGCCCCAGCTCACACTGGTCTGCACGACGTTGGTGTAGCTCCCGCAGAAGTTGGTACCGCCGCTACCGGCAGACTGCCAATTCACCAAGACATTGGCGACGTTGCCCGTTCCGAACGAATTGACGCCGGCAACACCATACGTCACGGCGCCGGCGGCGGCCGCGGTCGCGACACAGGTCGATGACGTGCTGGCGCAATTCGTCCAAACATAACTGGTCGGGGCGCCGTTGCAGCTAGCCGTCAACGTCACGTTCGTGCCCACGGTGGGCGATGAATTGCTTGCGGAGACCGAGCACGTCGGCGGTGAGGTCGGCGGGGCGGTCCAGTTGACGACGACGCTTGCGGGACTGCCCGCACCCGAGCCGTTGCTCGCGACCAGCGAATAGGTCTTGATGGTCGCCACCGCAACGGAATCCGTGCAGTTCGTGGCGGTGGACGCGCATCCGGTCCACGCATACGACGTGGGGCTGTTCGTACACGACGACGTGATCGTGATGGTCTGGCCGATCAGGGGCGCGGTATTGCTTGCGGTCAACGTGCACGCGGGCGTCGGCGATGGCGCCTGACCCTGCCAATTCACCGCGACATACGCTGTGCTGCTGCCCGACGCATTGCCCGCGGTCACCGAATACGTGATGGTGCCGGGCGTCGGCGAAGTCGCGGAACATTGAGTGCCGCTACAGGGGACAGGGCTCCACGAATAATACGTGGGGTTGCCGCTGCACGAAGCTGTAAGGGTGACCTGGGTGTTGATCAGAGGCGAAGCCACGTTGCTCGACACGGTACAGATGGGAATCGGGCTGGGGCCAGGGCCGCCGCCACCGCCACCCGTCCATTCGACATCGACGCCGGCGCGCGGTCCGGTGCCGGCACTGTTGCCGGCGGCAATGGCGTAGCGCGCATAGCCCACCACCGAGGAATTCACCACGCAGGTCGCCGACGTGGCCGCGCAGACGGGCATGATGTTGCAAATCGCCTGGGTGAGATAACTGCATTCCATCCAGTCGTAGCGATTCGGGGTCTGGCTGCAATTGGCGCTCAGCGTCAGCGGCGAGCCGACGGTTAGCGTGGCCGAACTCGCGGAAATCGTGCAGATCGGCAGCACACCGCCACCGCCACCGCCGCCGCCCCAATTGACGCTGATGGTCACCGGCTTCCCGGGACCTTTGGCGTTCGATGCGTAGAGCGTGTAGCTCTTCGTGCCAGGCGTTGTTTGCGAGAGCGTGCAGGTAGCAGTCGAGCTCGAGCAACCGCTCCACAGGTAACCGGTCGGGCTGTTCGTGCATGTCGCGTTCAGGGTGAGTGTGGCCGCAAGCGCGGGTGCACCGCTGCTCGCGGTCACCGTACAGTTGGGTGCGCTGGCCGAAGGGTCTGGAACCAACGAGCCGCCGGCAGGCGTGCAGTACGCGACAGGCAGCGCGGGACTGCCGTCACCTTCCGGCTTGTAGCCCTTGCCGACCATGAACTGGAAGACCGCGATCTGGTCGGAATAGCGATGGTTGACGTCGGCACGATCATTCCACAGCCGGTAGACCGGCGTGGTGTCGGTGGGGCAAATCCCGGTGTTGGGATCGACGACGATCGCGCGGAAGACCTCGGCCGATTCGAATGTCCACGCGTCCGCGAATTTGGTCTTGACGTCGTCACACTCGGACGGCTTGGCCGAATAGAAATGGGAACTTATCACCGGGGCATAAAATCGGCACACCGGCGAAGTGCCTGCGTAGGCGCTGCCGGCCTTGAACGCCGGGAACTGGTAACCCGTGCGCACCCATCCGGGGTGAACGCCGGTGTCGAGGTCGGCGATCTCGCTCGGGGTGGCGATGATGACGTAGTGATCGAGGCCGGAATGATAGAACTCGACCGCCGTGATCTGTTCGGTGGCCGGAATTGCCGCCACTGCTGCAAACGCGCACGACGCAAGCAGGGCGCCCAACAAATTTCGGATTCGCATGATCTTGGCGCCGGGTACGACCCCAGCGTGGGCAATGGGCAAAGAATATCTATTATAGGACAAGAAAAGGGCCTTCCCGGTTCCCCAAATCCCCAAGAATTACATGCATATGCCGCTACGCCCCGACAAATCAGGTGAATAGCGCCGCAAAATAATTTTTAGTCCTACAAAGCACGCGCACGAGTGTCGCCAATTGACGTCACGCATTGGCGGCCAGCGGCAGTGCATCCGGCGCATCGACGACGGTATCGATCGCGGCGATCTGCCACTGCAATCCTTTCTGCTGGAGTCGAATCGCCTCCTCCTGCTGCTCGAGCTCGGCGATCCGCTCTTCCAGTTCGTCGCTGGCGTGGTGGATGCGCTTGATGCTGTCCAGCCGGCGGCGCAGTTGGAGGTGATGCTCGCGCACCTGCGTCTCGAGCGGCGACATCACTGCCTTCAGCCAGGCGTCGACATCGCGGTTGGCGATGACGTAGACGTGCTTGACGCGCGACGCGATCGTCTCGAAGAACCGCTTCATCAGCGCGAATTTGGCCTTGCTGACCATGTTCCACAACGTATTGAAATGCGTGTTGTACGCCCGTTCAAGGCGCTCGATCTCCTTTTGATACTTCAGCACCGAGAACGGCGGCGGGTTGAACGGCTCGAGCCCGTGGTCCTTGGCGAAGCGCGCATACATCGCCCGCATCATGTCGTGGATCTCGACCGATTGCCGCGCCGCTGCGCCGAGGTCGCCGTGGATGCTGCGGAAGAATTCGTTCATCGCGCCGCGCACGCCGCGCGTAAACGGGCTGTCCTCGATGTGACGGCGCGTGCGTCCGGCGTTGGCGCGCAGCGCCTCCAGCCCGATGTGGTCGAAGAGGTCGTTGGTTTGTCGGGTGAACACATTGCGCAGCGCGGTAAAGCGCGCGAGGCCGCGCTCGAAGAGCTCCTTCTCCTGCCGCACGCGCTCCATCATGTGGCCGACGACGTCCTGATTCTTCCCGCGCAGCGCCCGCATTTCCCCGAGCTGTTCGGCAATGCTGGCCACGCGTGCGTCGAGGATCGAGCAGACCGCGGCCGCGAGCGAGCGCACTTCGGCCTGCGACGCCGCGCCCACGATGTCGCGCTTGGCAGGAATCAGTTTCTGCGACAGCGACGCCTCGAGCGCGGGCAAGCGGCTTCGCGCGAGCAGCGCGTCGTCGCCGTTCACCTTGGCGACCAACGCTTTCTGCGCCGACGCGGCGAAGACCTGCGACGCCGGGATTCCCAGCATCTGCGCGCTGCTGCGGATCTGGCGATTGATTTCCGCGTCGATCTCGCCTTCGCTCTTCAACTCGTCCCACAGGCCGTCGATCTTGTTAAGGATGACAATACGGCCGGCTTTGGTGGCCTGGTCGTCGCCGGCCAGATGCTGGTTCCACACCTCGAGGTCGGTCTTGGTGACGCCGGCGTCCGCGGCCAGAATGAACAGCAGCGCGTGCGCGTTGGGCAGCAGGTTGAGCGTCAGTTCCGGTTCGGTGCCGATCGCGTTCAGTCCCGGCGTATCGAGGATCACGAGGCCCTGTTGCAGCAACGGGTGCGGGAAATTGATGATCGCGTGGCGCCAGCATGGAATGTCCACGCTGCCCTCGTCGCCGTGCTCCAGCGCGGCCAGGATGTCGTCCTCGTCGTGGCCGTAAAGCCCGTACTTCCGGGCGAGCTCGACGGGGACGCGCTTGACCTGCGACACCCTCGACAGCGCCTCGCCCATCTTGTCGGCGGACGCGAGGTCGAGCGAAAACGTCACCCACTCGTCGGCGTAGTTCTTGAATTCGGCAACCGAGGCATCCTTCAACCGCGTTTCGATCGGCAGCAGCCGGATCGACGGTGGACGCGACCCGTCGTAGAGCAGTTCGGTCGGACACATCGTCGTGCGCCCGGCCGACGAAGGAAGCAGCCGCTGGCCGAAATCCGCGAAGAAGATGGCGTTGATGAGCTCCGACTTGCCGCGCGAGAATTCGGCGACAAAGGCGACGATCAGCTTGTCCTGATGCAGGCGTTCGAGGAGCTGCTGAATGCGCAGGTCGACTTGCGCATCGGCCAGGTCCTGGTCCTGCAACCACGCGTGCAGCGCCGAGACGCCGGCGGACAGGCGCCGCCGCCAGTCGCTGTAGGCCTCGAAACGCGCCGCGAGATCGCGGGACGGAACCATGAAACTCCTTGATGTTCGCCGTGCTGGGAGCCCTCCGGCGAGGGCGCGCACTTTAGCATGAAGCTGTAAAGCACAACGCATGCCGATCGGTAGCGGGGCGCCTGCCCCTCTGGGACGCTCGAGCGCGCGCCGGCGGCAGGTGCCGGGGAGCGTCGGCAGCTGCCCACGACCGGCAGGCGGGTGGAAGGGCGAGGGGTGAGGCGCGAGGGGCGAGGGGCGAGGGACGAGGGGGACGAGGGACGAGGGACGAGGGAGCATTGGCACGACGCTGCCGCCTTGCTGTGTACCCTTTCCCCAACTGCATCAAATCACGTCGCTGTCCCCTCGCCTCGTCCCCCGCCCCTCGCCCCTGCTTTCATCGCTGGCACTTCGGGCAATAGAACGACGCCCGCGCGCCCAATCGGCGCTGCCGGATTGCCGTGCCGCAAACCCGGCAGGGCTCGCCTTCGCGGCCGTACACGAAATAGTCGAGCTGAAAGGCGCCGGGCTCGCCGCGCGCATCCACGTAATCGCGCAGCGTGCTGCCGCCCTTCGCGATGGCATCGGTGAGCACCGCGCGCACTTCCTCCACGAGCCGCGCAAGTCGCGGGCGTGAAACCCGGTGGGCCCGGACCGTCGGCCGAATGCCGGCACGGAACAGCGACTCGTTCGCGTAGATGTTGCCAACGCCGACGACGAGACCGTTATCCATGAGTGCGAGCTTGATCGCCGCCGTGCGGCTACGCGTGGCGCGCCAGAAATACGAAGCGTCGAACGCGGCATCGAACGGCTCGGGGCCAAGGTTGCGCAGCAGCGGATGGTCGCCAGCGGGCGAGCCAACCCAGAGCATCGCGCCGAACCGCCGCGGGTCGTTGTAACGGACGAGCGTTCCATTGTCGAGCACGATGTCGATGTGATCGTGCGGCTTGCGCGGCGGCGCGTTTCGATGGACGCGGAGGCTGCCGGTCATGCCGAGATGCACAAGGAGCGTGTCTGCACCCAGGCGAAACAGTAAGTACTTGCTGCGTCGATCGACGCCATCGATCGCGCGCCCGACAAGGCGATCGGCGAGATCGGCGGGAACCGGCCACCGCAACCGCGTGTCGTATACATGCAGCTTGGCAACGCGTCGGCCTACGACGTGCGGCGCGAGCCCCCGGCGCGTCGTTTCCACTTCGGGCAATTCGGGCATTGTTTCAGGTCGTGAGAGCGGGAGCGCCGGTGCGCACCGGCAGAAAAATAGTGTCTCACGGGCCCAATTGTTGCATCGCCAGATATAGCCTAACATCGACCGTACACTAGGCGTTCGAGGATCCCGAAAGGATCGTGCACCGCTCCCGGATCGATCGGGATTTCCCCCACCCGTACGCAGCGAGTCCGTATGCCGTCAGCTTTCACTTTGCCTCACTTTTCCGCGGTCCCGGCGACGCTGGTAGCTGCCGCGATCGCCGTCACCCTGGCCAGTCCCGCGTCGGTTCACGCGCAGTCGCTCGGCCCCGGCATCGTCTCCCAGGCAACGCCGGCTCCAAAGCCCGCCGACGAGAACGCCGGCCTGTCGCCGGACGTGTTCTACCGCCT
>Ga0184632_10000339_pt1 | contig 17736 bp, 19 predicted proteins | sample PLM31_50_b1_FD_133153 | JGI IMG/M metagenome (GOLD analysis project Ga0184632, IMG submission 133153) | Groundwater sediment microbial communities from an aquifer in East River, Colorado, USA - PLM3-1_50_b1 | ecosystem: Environmental > Terrestrial > Soil > Riparian zone | place: USA: East... | reverse complement strand
GCTGCCGCCCCCCGGCATTCGGGTGAACCCGCCGGCCGATCGTGACCAGCTCGTCAACCTCGCAAGCTGGCTGTGGGTGGAGCCCGGGACCTGGGGCATGCGCTCGGCGACCGCGTCGGTCCCCAACGAGTCCGCGACCGTGACCGCCGTGCCGGTGTCGGTGACCTGGACGATGGGCGACGGCGGACAGGTGACCTGCCGTGGCCCTGGCGTGGCGTATGACACGCGGCGTCCCCCGGCAGACCAGCACACCACCTGCTCCTACACCTACTGGCGCAGCTCGGCCGGCCAGCCCGGTGAGCGCTACCCCGTCACGGCGACCACGACCTGGGCGATCACCTGGACCGCGACCGGGGTGGTTGCCGCAAGCGGGACGCTGCCGCCACTGCTGCGAACCTCGCAGACCGCCCTGCGGGTCGCCGAAGCCGAGGCGATCAACTGATCGAGTACCCCCCGTGAAGGACAGCCCCATGGCCACTACCCTCCCTCCAGCCCCCCGACGGTCCCTCCCGCCGCAGCCCGCAGCCGACGGGCCAATCGTGCGGCCGCGCGCAGCGCCGACCCGGCGCCAGCGAAAGCCGGCATGGCTCGCCCTCGCACTGTTCCTGATCCTGGCTTGCGGCGGGATCGGCCTCGCCCTCAACCTCCAGGCCGGCGAGCGTGTCGCGGTCCTTGCGGTCGCGCGTCCCGTCGCGGTCGGCCATCAGATCACCGACCAGGACCTCGGGGAGGCGCGGATCTCCCTGGACCCGCGGCTGGCCACGCTGCCCGCCTCGGAGCGAAGCCGGGTCGTCGGCCAGGTCGCGACCGAGAACCTCCGGCCGGGAACGCTGCTGACCCGCGACCAGTTCAGCGCCCGCTCGGTGCCGGCCAGCGGCCAGGCGGTGGTCGGCGCCGCGCTGAAACCGGGGCAGATGCCCGCCGAGCCGCTGCGGGCTGGCGACCGGGTGATGGTGGTGCGCACCCCGTCGGCCACCGGGACCCCGAGCCCGGCGGCGGGCCCGACCGAGGACGCCATCTCGGGCGTGCTCGTGGGACGGGCCGAGGTGCTGGACCTGCGCCAGCTTGACAGCGGCGACACGGCGGTGTCGCTGGTCGTCCGCCAAGGCGACGCTGCCAGGGTCAGCCGCGCCCAGGCGCTCGGGCAGGTGAGCCTCGTGCTGCTCCCCGCCGGGCCATGAGCCTGGTCGCGATCACCGCGGGTCGGGGAAGCCGTGGGGTTACCGCGGCCACGCTGGCGCTGGGCGCGGTCTGGCCGAGGCCGCCGCTGCTCGCCGAGTGCGACGCGGATGGCGGCTCGCTGGCCGCAAGCTTCGGGTTGTCGCCCACGCCTGGGCTGCTCAGCCTGGCGTCAGCGGCCCGCCGCGAGCTGGACCCGGCGGCGGTCACGGCGCACACCCAGACGGTGCTTGGCGGCCTGGACGTGCTGCTCGCGCCGCCGACCGCCGAGCAGGCCGAGGGACTGGGACGGTTCTGGCCGACGCTGGCGCCGATGCTCAGCGCGTTGGATATCGACGTGCTGGCCGACTGCGGTCGGCTGCGGCCACACAGCCCTACCCTGGAGCTGCTGCGGCGATCGGACCTGGTGGTCCTGCTGGCCGAGCCGACCCCCGACGGGCTCGAGCAGCTCCGCGGACGCCTGGCGGCCCTGGAGGCCGCGGGCCTGCGTCCCACCGTCGTGCTGCGAGGGGAGCGCCCGTACACGAGCGTGGAGGCGCAGGCCTGGCTCGCCGGCGAGGGCCTGGCCGCCCCGGTCGCCGGTGTCCTCGCCGACGACAAGCGGCGGGTGGCCGAGCTGCTCGCCGGCGAGCCCGGCTGGCGGCGGCGACTGCACCGCTCACTGCTGCTGCGCTCGGCCAGGGTCGTCGCCGAGCAGCTGCGCGAGCGGCTCGACGCGACCGAGCCCGCCCCGTCGGCCCACGCGCCGCCAGCGGCACGGCCGGCCCATTCTGAGCTTGCGGGGGAGGTGGACCGATGAAGGCGGGCGTCGACGACAAGACCGGCCGCCCCGACCCGGAGCTGGTGCAGCAGCTTCGGGCCAGGGTCGCCGAGCGCCTGCGGGACCGCCGCCGGGCCGAGCAGGCAGCCGGCGGGGCGCTCGGTCCCGAGGACGAGCGCGAGCTGGCCCGCGACCTCATCGGGCAGGAGCTCGGCCGCTACAGCGAGGAGCAGCTGCTGGCGGCCCGCGCGCCGCTGGAGCTGCCCGCCGAAGACGCGCTGGCCGAGGCCGTCCACGACGCGCTGTTTCGGCTGGGCCGGCTGCAGCCGCTGCTGGACGACGAGCAGATCGAGAACATCGACGTCAACGGCCCCGACGAGGTGTGGCTGGAGTACGCCGACGGCACGGTGGTGGCCGCACCGCCGATCGCCGACAGCAACGAGGAGCTGGTCGAACTGATCCGGTCGATCGGTGCCTACGCCGGCCACGCCGCCCGCCGCTTCGACGCCGGCTACCCGATGCTGGACCTGAAGCTGCCCGACGGGCACCGGCTGGCGGCGATCATGGAGGTCTCAACCCGGCCGGCGATGAGCATCCGCCGCCACCGCTTCCAGCGGGTGTTCCTCGCCCACGCCCACGAGGACAACCTGCTCGACATGGGCGTGGTCGACTACGGCCTGGCCGAGTTCCTCGCCGCCTGCGTCCGCGCCCGCAAGAACATCGTGATCTCGGGCGAGACAGGCGCCGGCAAGACCACCATGCTGCGGGCGCTGGCCAACGCCATGCACCCCGCCGAGCGGCTCATCACCATCGAGAACGCCCTGGAATTGGGCCTGCACGAGCACAAGGACCTGCACCGCAACGTGATCGCGCTGGAGGCCAGGCAGGCCAACGTCGAGGGCGAAGGCGAGATCGCGATGGCCACCCTGGTCCAGCGGACGCTGCGGCACAACCCTTACCGGGTCATCGTCGGCGAGGTCCTGGGCGACGAGGTCGTCAGCATGCTGGAGGCGATGTCGCAGGGCAACGCCGGGTCGCTGTGCACGATCCACAGCTCCTCGCCGGCCTTCACCTTCCGCCGCATGGCGATGTACGCCGCGAAGTCGGCGATGCGGCTGGAACCCTGGGTCACTTACCAGATGATCGACGGCGCGATCGACTTCGTCGTCTTCATCCACCAGCACGTCGACCGCAGCACCGACGGCGCCCGCCGGCGCGTCCGCCACGTCGCCTCCGTGCTGGAGGTGCTGGAGGCCGACGGGCGGATGGTGGCCACCAACGAGGTGTTCCAACCCGGCCCGGACGGCCGCGCCGTCCCCTACACCCCGCCCCGTTGCCTGGGCGATCTCGAGCTGGAGGGCTACGACCCGAGCCTGTTCCACAACCCGAACGGTTGGTGGGCGCCGTGAGCGGCACGGCCCCCCTGGTCGGCCTGCTGTGGGCCGGCTGCGCCGCCGGCGTGGTGCTGCTCGCCGTCGCCCTGCGGGGCGTCCCCGTCCAGCCGACCCCCGCGCGGACGGCCGACGACGGGATGGGGCGGCCGGCCCGCCGCCTCGTCGTCCGGGCGGGGCTGGCGGCGGTCGCCGCGATCGCGGTCGCAATGGCGACCCGCTGGCCGGTCGGCGCCCTGCTCGCCGCTGCGGGCGGCTGGGCGCTGCCAGGCATGTTCGCCGGCAACGCGGCCGCCAAGGCCTCTATCGCGCGGGTGGAGGCGATCGCGGTGTGGGTGGAGAATCTGAGCGCCACGATCGCCGCCGGCCGCGGGCTCACCCAGGCCATCATGGCGACGGCGGCGGCCGCGCCCGAGCCGATCCAGGCGGAGGTCGCCGAGCTTGCCGGGCGGCTGGCGGCGCAGGAGCCGCTGCGGCCGGCGCTGGAGCGGTTCGCCGACCGGCTCGCCGACCCCAGCGCCGACGAGCTGGTCGCGGCGCTGCTGATGGTCGCCAACCCGCGCCAGAAGTTCGGCCGGGTCCGGGAGGCGCTGAACGAGCTCGCCACCGCGATCCGGGAGCGGGTCCGAAGCCGGCTGACCGTCGAGGTGGGCCGGACCCGGATGCGGAACCTGGCCCGCTTCGTGACCCTGTGGACGGTCGGGTTCATCCTCGTCCAGCTCGTGGCCACCCCGGCGTTCCTGGCGCCCTACGGCAGCGTGCTCGGCCAGCTCGTCCTGGTCCTGATCGGCGTGGACTTCGCGGCGGCGTTCTGGCTGCTTGCCCGCATGAGCCGGGCGGAGGTCCCCGCGCGGCTCCTCGGCCATCCCGCCGCTGCCGCCGAGCCCCCGACCGGGGGGCGGCGATGATCGGGGTGGTGCTCGCCTGGTGCGGGGTCGGCCTCGGCCTTGCCCTGCTCAAGCCGGCGCTGTGGCCGGCCCGTCCGCCACTGGACATCGCGCTTGCGCCCCTGCGAGCCCGCACCCGGCCGGCCCCGCCCGTGGTGTCGACCGCTGATCCGGCGTGGCGGCAGCAGCTCGGCCAGACAGTCGCCGCGATCCTGCGCGGCTTCGGGATCCAGCTGCGCAGCGTCCGCGCGGATCTGGCCGTCACCGACCGGTCGCTCGAATGGCTGTGCGCTGAGAAGACCCTGGACGCGCTGGTCGCGCTGCTGTTCGTGCCAGCGATGACGGCGGTGGTCGCGCTGGCCGGCGTCAAGCTGCCGCTGCTGGTCCCCCTGTGGGCCTCGCTGGTGCTGGCCGGGGTGGCGTTCATGGTCCCGGACCTGAACCTGCGGTTGGCCGCCGAGGCGCGCCGCCGCGACTTCCGGCACACGCTCGGGGTGTACCTGGACCTGGTGAGCATCAGCCTGGCCGGCGGCGCTGCCGCCGAGGAGGCGCTGCGCAACGCGCTGGCCGACGGGCAGGGCTGGTCGTTTGCTCGGCTCCGGGACGCCCTGGCCGACGCGCAGCTGGAGGGCATCACGCCGTGGGAGGCGCTCGGCCGGCTGGGCCGCGAGCTGCGGGTCGGGGAACTCGTCGAGCTTGCTGCCAGCGTGGCCTTGGCCGGCACCGAGGGCGCCACCGTCCGCCGCGCCCTCACCGCCAAGGCGATCGCGCTGCGGGCCCGGCAGCTGGCCGAGGCCGAGACGCGCGCCACCGCGGCCACCGATCGGATGGTGTTTCCCGCGCTCATGCTGCTGTTCGGCTTCGTCACCTTCGTCACGTTCCCCGCACTCATGCGGGCCATCGCCGGATTTTGATCGGCACGAGCAGAAAGGGCACGACATGCCTGTCGAGTGGACCCTGATCGGCGCCCTGGCCACCATGGCGCGCGCCCGACTGGCCACCGCACACCGCAACCAGGACGGCGTCACCGAGATCGTCGCGATCCTGCTGGCCGTCGCGGCCGTGATCACGATCGCCGCGGTGGTGTTCGCCGTGCTGAAAGCAAAGGCCCAGGGCGCGGCCAACCGCCAGCAGTTCTGATCGGCGGCATGGTGCGCCGACCGCGGCGGGCGCTGCACCGCGAGGAGCAGGGGGTCACAAGCGTCATCGCGATGGTGATCCTGTTTCCCCTGCTCTTCCTGTTCATCCTGCTCGCCGTCCAGGCGACGGTCGCCTACCGCACCAACCAGGTCGCCGCCCACGCCGCCCAGGAAGGCGCCCGGCTGGCGCGGACCCGCAACGGCAGCGACGCCCTCGGCCGCGCCCAGGCGTGGAAGATCCTGAACGCGCTGAGCCCCGGGACGGTCCTCGACCCGCAGGTCGACGTCCGCCGCAACAGCGACACCATCCGCGTCGAGGTCCGTGGCCGGGCCTACTCGGTGGTGCCCTGGCTCCATCCGCCGATCAAACAGGTCTCCGAAGGGAAGGTTGAGAAATTCCGAGGACCCGACAGCCCATGACCAGGCGGCGATGGGGATGCGACGAGCGTGGAGTCACGCCGCTGGTAGAGCTGCTCATCCTGGCGCCGGTATTCATGATGGTCGTGTACCTGGTGATCTTCAGCGGGCGCATGCTCAACGCCAGGAGCGCGGTGGACGGCGCCGCCCGCGACGGGGTGCGCGCCGCCTCGCTTGCCCGCTCCGCCAGCGGCGCGCAGGTGGCCGCCGGCCGGGCAGTGGCCGGCGACCTTGCGGGCAGCCAGCGGGTCCGGTGCGCCTCGTTCACCGTGACGACCGACACCTCCAGGTTCGCCCCAGGAGGGATGGTCACGGTCACGGTCACCTGCCGCGTCCCGCTGGCCGATCTGGCGCTGCTCAAGGTGCCTGGCGCCAAGACCCTCACCGCGAGCTACCCGGCGCCAATCGACGTCTACCGCGGAGTTGCCGAGTGAGCGGCCAGCCCCGGTGGCGCCGGCGGGCCGCCGAGCGAGGCTCGGTCACGGTGTTCCTGCTCGCGATGGTCCCGGTCGTGCTCATCCTGATCGGCATGGCCTACGACCCGGCCCGCGCGTTCGTCGTCCACACCCGCGCGATCAACCTCGCCGAGCAGGCCGCCCGCCAGGGCGCCCAACAGGTCGACGTCGCCTCGGTGCGCGCCGGCGGCCCCTGGCGGTTGGACCGGCCCCGCGCGCTGCAGGCCGCCCGCGCGTTCCTCGCCGGCACCGGCCAGGCCGGCAAGGTGAGCATCGTGGCCGACCCGGCGACCGGCGCCGACGCGGTCCGGGTGCAGGTGCGCTGGTCGGTACCGACCGTCTACCTCGGCATCGTCGGCAAGTCCCAGTTCACCGGGACCGGCGAGGCGACCGCCCGCAACGTCCACGGCGTGGTGACGGAGGATCTCTAACGGTGGCCAGCTACCTGCCAGCCCGCACCCCCCGACGCCGCCGCGGGGCTGACCTGCTACAGGGCCTGCTCGCGATGCTGGCGCTCGCGGTGCTGCTGGTCGGCATCCCGCTGGCGCTCTGGCGGCTCGTCGGGTGGCCCCTCCCCCACGCGGTGCCCTCGCTCCCAGAGATCCGCGCGGCGCTCCAGCGGCCCCTTCCCGACACATTCTTCCCCAAGCTGCTGGCGGCCGGGGCGTGGCTGTACTGGCTGCAGTTCCTGGCCTGCGCCGCGGTCGAGGTGGCTGCCGCCCTGCGCCACGGCCTGCCGAGCCGCGTGCCCCTTGGCGCCGTCAACCAGGCGATCGCCTCGCAGCTCATCGCGACGGCGCTCACGCTGCTGTCCCCCACCGCCGCCGCCACCCGCCCCACCGCGGCCTCACCGCCACCACCGGCCGTGGTGGTCGATGACGTCACGCCGGCGGCGCTCGCGGCGCCCTCCTCAGCCCGGACGACCCTACCGCCGGGCCAGCCGCTCGCGGCTGCTTCCCCTACCGCAGAGGACCGGCCGCTGCGGCTCTACGTGGTCAAATCTCCGCACGGCCGACACCGGGATACGCTGTGGGGCATCGCGGAGCGGCACCTGGGCGACGGGCAGCGATGGCGCGACATCTTCGGCTTGAACCAGGGTCGCGAGCAGCCCGACGGCAGGCGCCTCACCGACCCGCACTGGATCTATCCCGGATGGCAGCTGCTGATGCCGGCCGACGCCAGCGGCCTGCCGGCCGCACCGTCACCGAGCGCAGCCCCCGCACCGCGCCACCGCAGCGACCAGGACGGCGACCAATCAGACACGGCGCCGCCGCTCCGCCCCCCGGCGACTCGCGAGCAGCACCCGACCCCGGCACCTCCGGCCACCACGGCGCCCGAACCACCCACGACTCCGCCGACGACATCGCCAGTGTCCCGCGACGACGACGATCCATCGATGGTCGCGCCCTTGCTGGTCGCCGTCACCATTGGCGGGCTGCTGGCCGCCGGCGTCATCGCCACCCTGACGCGGCTGCGACGCATCCAGCAGCGGCGGCGGCCACCAGGCCGCCGCATCCGCCTCCCCGACGGCGACGCCGCCCGCACCGAGTCCCGGCTCCGCGTGGCCGCGGAACCCGAGTCGGCCCGGTTCCTGGACGCAGGGCTTCGCGCCATGGCGGCCGGCATCCGACGCGACCGGCTGCCCGCCCCCACTGTCGATGCGGTCCTGCTCGGGCCGACAACGCTTGAGGTGATGCTGCGCGCTCCCAGCGACGCCGCCCCCGCCCCGTTTGCGCTGGCCGCCGACCCGCGACGGTGGACGCTGCCCCGCGAGATCGCCCTCGGCGACCTGGAGGCCGCCGGAGCCGACGCGCTCGCGCCGCTACCCGGGCTGGTGACGCTCGGTACCAGCGACCAGGGCCAGCTGCTGGTCAACCTGGAGGCGGCTGGGCTGACGGCGCTGGCCGGTCCGGCGTCGGCGAGCCGGCCGCTGCTGGACGCCATGGCGGTAGAACTGGCCGCCGGGTCGTCCTCGGGGTTCGTCCAGGTGCTGCTGATCGGCTTCGGCCCCGAGCTGGACCTGCTGGAACGGGTCCGCCGCACCGACTCCCTCGACCAGGCACTGGCTGATCTGGAGCGGCAAGCCCACGAGGCGGGCGAGCTGGTCGACCGGCTTGGCTGCGGCTCGGTGCTCGGTGGCCGGGTTGCCGGCGTGGCCGCCGACAGCTGGACGCCGACCGTCGTGCTGCTCGCGCAGCCACCGGCACCGGCCGCTCTCCAGCGGCTGGCGGCGCTGACCGCGCACCCGAGCAGGTCCACCGTCGCGGCGGTCTTGGCCGGCGATGCAGATCAGGCCGCCTGGCGTCTGCAGGTCAGCGAGACACACGTGCGGGTCCCGGCCCTCGACCTTGAGCTGCGCCCCCAGCGTCTGCGCCCAGATGAGTACGCCGCGATCGGCGCGCTGCTCAGCGCGGCCGCCGACGTCCAGGGCGTTGCACCCTCGGCGCCCCCCTACGACACGCTCCAGCCCCTGGCGGCCGCCAACCTCGAGGAGGCTGCTGTCGAGGTGCGGGTGCTCGGCCGCGTCGACCTCGCCGGTGTCCGCAGGATCGAACGGAGCAAGGCCATCGAGCTGATCGCCTACCTCGCGCTGCACCCGCAGGGTGCCACCCCCGACGAGGTCTGGGAGGCGCTCTGGCCCGAGCGGCCCGTCAACCGCGGTACGCTGCACACCACCGTGACCGCCGCGCGCAGCGGCCTTGGCCGCGCCGCCGACGGCACCCGCTACCTGCCTGACGCCCACGACGGCCGCTACCGGCTCAGCCCCCAGCTCGGCCTGGACTGGGCCCGCTTCCACCCCCTCGTCGGCCGCGGCGAGGACGCCGCAGACGGGCTCGATGCCCTCCGTCAGGCGTTGGAGCTGGTCCGCGGCGTGCCGCTCACCTCCCCCACCGGCAGGGGCTACGAGTGGGCGGTGGTGCACCAGACCGAGATGGAGACCGTCATCGCCGAGGTTGCCGAACGCCTCGCGCTGCGCTGCCTGGACCTCGGCGACCACTCGGGGGCCAACTGGGCCGCTCGCCGTGGCCTGCTCGCCAGCCCCTATGACGAGCGGCTGTACCGCGTGCTCATGCGCGCCGCCCACGCCGCCGGCAACCCCGCCGGGGTCGACGCCGTCTGGAACGAGCTGCTCAGCGTGCTCGACGCTGACCTCGAGCTAATCGACGACGAACTGCACCCGGAGACGGTCGCCCTCTACACCACATTGCGGCCCCGCGGCCGACCCCGACCGACAGGCCCGCAACGGCCTCGCTCCAGCATTCCGCAGAAATGAAACGACGATTCCGGCGAAATCACCGCCGTCGCCACGCCCTCGCGGCCCTGTCAGCCGCGCACGCGAGCAACCCAGAGCGCCGTGATGCGCGGCGCTGTCATGACGATCTACTGGGTGGCGGTCCCTGCTTGTAGGCGTCGTCCTTGACCGTGAAGGCCCACACGTGCAGGCCTTGGATGGCCTGGACCGCCTCCGACGGCAGCGGCACGCCGATCCTGGTGGCGACCGTACTGAGGACCGCGATGACCTTGGCGGTTCCGCTGGCGCCGAGCACCAGCGCATCGACGGTGGGGTCCCGCCGAAGCAGCGCGGCGGCGTACTCCAGATGATTGGCTACGGTCCCGGCCGATATCCGGCCCGCCGGGACGCTCTCCGGCGGCGTCGTTAGCCGCTGACGCCAGCGACGTGCACACCTGCGACGCTGCTGCTGCCAGCTCGATGCCTGGCTGCCCGCCGGCCTGCATGTCCTTTCGCTGTTGCGCTTCGCGCGAGCCTAGCGCGGTGGCCGCTGTCGAGTTGTCGCTCATGAACGCTGCAGGTCCCTGGGTCATGGTCGGCTTGGGTGGTGCGCTCGGGCCGCCCGCAGCAGCACGCCTGGGGGAAGCTCGCTGCCGGCTGGACGGCGACCCGGTCTGGTCGGCTCGGCTCGGCGGCTGGGTGTGGGTGTCAGGGGTGTCGGCCGGGCCGCCTGGTCGGCGGGGGTGGCGTCGGGCTGAGGGTGTTGGGCGTGGACGGGTTGATGGGCTCGGACGGTGTCCAGCGCTCGCCGGCCTGCCTCGGTCAGCCACACCCACTCCGAGCAGGCGTGGACCAGGCCGTGGCGGACCAGAGTCAGGGCGATTGCGCGGCCGACCGGCCAGCGGGCGACCACCGCGTCGTGGGCGTCGGCGAGCTGCTGCAAGGCGGCCCACTGGGCGTCGGTCAGCTCGGGTTGCCGCAGATCGGCCGCGTGGCCGGGATCGACAGGGGCGGCCGGACCGGATGGGGTTGGGGGGCGCCCGGAGCCCAGGGAGCCGCGCTCGACCTGGGTCCGGGGCCTGCTCCTGCCCGGGGCCGGCCGAGATGGGGGAACGGCCGGCCCCTGGACAGCACCGGGCTGCTGGTGGTGGCTCACAAGATCGGGGGCGCCTTCCGGCTGCCCGCCCGTATCGGGCGCCCCGCCGAGCCGCCAGACCGCCTGGTCGGCGTTGCCGGCCAACCCCTCCCGCTGGGCGGGCCAGGCGGTGACTATGCCGGTACTGCTGGTGCTCCGGGCCGGCGAGAGTTCAGCCCAGTTGACGTTGTGCTCCATCACGGCTCCGCGCCAGCCAGTCGGTCAGTGGATGAGGCGTCCCAGCACAGCCCGCGGGCGCGGTACAGCGGCACCAGTGCCAGGATCGGGATGGTCTGCAGGGCGACCGCGTAGGGGTAGAGGGAGCGCTCGACCCAGCGGGCCTGGCTCATCGCCACCGCCACGCTGACACCGAGCAGGACCGCGATCGTCAGGCCGGTGATGGCGACCTTGGCCGACAGCAGCAGCTCGGCCAGCAACTCGCGGAGGTTGTCCCAGTCGAGGAAGCCGACCTGGATGACGGCGTGGGGTGGTGGGACCAGGAAGCGCCGCTCGGGGGAGAGCAGGTAGCTCACCGCGTACCACATCCCGGCCACGACCAGCAGCACAGCCGCAGGCGGCCCCGACAAGGCCAGCCAGCGGCTGCCGCTCGCGAGGGGCTGGTGGGTGCGGTCGGGCGAGGACAGGTGCCCGCTGGTGGGGTCCGCCCGCCCGGTGTCCAGGCTCATCGTGCCGTCCCCACCCAGGCGAGCACGACCCTCCGCTGGCTCACCAGCCGCAGCCTCATGGGGTGGGGTCCTGCTCGGAGCGGCGGAGGATGGCCTGGATGCGTGCGCTGGTGGCGGCGGTGTGGTGCAGCCGTAGGTCCGCAAGCAGCGCCAACGCGCCGACGAACACCAGCCCGAACACGATCAGCCAGCCCACCGCACTCGTCCTCTGGGATCGGTGGGCACGCGGCCGCGGCGGGCGGCGGCCTGCTGCTGGATGCGCTGCAGCCCCACGCCAGCCAGCACCCGCAGCCCCAGCGGGGTCAGCTCGACCAGGTCGTGGCCGTCACTGGCGACCAGGTGGCGGTCGAGCAGGCCGGTCAGGGGCTGGTGGTGCAGGGCGCCTCGGTGCATCTGGCCACCCGCTCCAGCGATGCTCACCAGGGCGTCCAGCAGGTGGTCGGGCAGCCGCGGCAGCCCAGCCGCACCCCAGAATGGGGCAGCCGACGGACGAGAGGCAGGGTTGGTGGCGAGCATCGGGCGGCGTGTCCTCCTTCAGCCACGGCCGGCAGGGCGGCTTGGGCACAGGTCGAGCCAAGCCAGCGGCTCGGCTGGCATCACGGGTGTCGGGATGGGGATTGGGGCGGGCTAGCCGCCGCGGTCCGTGCCGGGCGGCGGGTCGCGGCTGGCCGACGGTGGGATGGCGGCCAGCACGGCCGCATGCAGCAGGCCGTTACTGGCGATGGCGAGCTGACCCTCGGTCCACGGCCGCCCGGCCGGGTCGGTCAGCATTCCGCCCGCCTCGGTCACCAGCAGCATGGGGGCGGCCAGCTCGCATATCCGCTCGCCGTCGTGGCCGACCGCCACGTCGACCACACCCTCCGCCAGCAGACAGAACATCAGGAAGTCGCCAATCCCGCGGGCACGCCAGCAGCGCTCGGCCAACTCAAACAACCACGGGTCGCCGCGCAGGTCGCCGTAGACCACGTACGCGTCGGCCAGCTCCACGACCCCGGAGACCTGCAGCGGTCGGGGCGTGGGGTCAAGCGGGCCGGTGGTCCAGGCGCCACCGCCCTGCAGCGCCCACCAGCGCCGGCCCATCGCCGGCGCCGAGACCATCGCCACCTCGACCCGCCCGTCCACATCGAGGGCGAGCAGGGTCGCCCACCACTCCAGCCCGCGGACGAAGTTGCGAGTGGCGTCGATCGGGTCGATGAGCCATCTGACCCGCTGACTGCCTTCGGCGCCGCGCTCGCCGCCGAGCACGCCCTGCTCGGGCCGATGGGTGCGCAGCAGCCGGCGCAGCGCAGCTTCCACCGCCAGGTCCGCCTCGCTGACCTCGCTCCGGTCGGGCTTGGTGACCACCAGCAGCTCGGCTCCCTGGTACAGGTCCAGGCTGATCCGGTCGGCGGCGTCGGCCAGCAGCCGCGCGAACGCCAGGTCATCCAGGTCCCCGAGCGAGGCGGTGCCGCTCATGCCGGCGCATCGCCGAAACCGGCGTCGAACATGGGGGATTGTGATCGCCGATACGGCACAGAGGATCGCCTCGATCATTCCAACGGGTATAGCGACGGGTGATGTGCTGCGGCTATCGTCCAGAGGATCAAGAGATAAAGGGAGTCTTCGGTTCCATAGACGGCTCACGCGCCCGTGGTTCACGCATTCGATGAAGCATCCGCCATCCAACGACTCCTTCAGGTGCAAGTCACCTCCTGCGGCCGGTGGTTCTTGAGGTGACTGGTCTGGCGTCAGACCCGCCAGACCCGTTCCCCACCACAGACGCTTGCATGCAGCCGCGCTGCGCCGCTAGCTCCTCGATGGTAGATACCGCCGCCTACCGCGCATGCTGGACGAGGCCGCCTTCCTCCACATGGGAGGAGAATCTATTTACCGCCGTGGCGTGGACCTTGACGCCCGTGCGGCTCGCGGCGCTGAGCTGTTAGTAGGTCATGGTTGTGCAGAACCCGATGACGTCAGTGCATTCCCTGCACAACTCGCCGGAAAAACGCGAGGGACTTCATCGCGTGTGTGACAGGCGAGAACAGCGCTGCTCGGCGGCGCGCTGCTGCTTGAAGTCCCGCGAGGAAGTCGGCATCGCCGGCAACGCGGTCCAGCACGGCAGCCAGCTCTGCCGGGTCGCCCGACGACACGATGACCCCGGCATCGCCGACGAGCTCCCGCATGTTGGCGACATCGGTGGCCACCACCGGCACCCCGCGAGCCAGATAATCGGTGATCGCGCCGCTGCCCTGGAAACCCTGATGCTCCTTGTAAGGCAAGACCGCCAGGTCGGTGGCCTCCACCAAGGCGAGGCGCTGCCGGGCATCAAGGTAGTCGGGCGCCACCGTCACCTCGACGGGTCCCCAGCGGCGGCGACGGAGATGAGCTGCCGCCGCCAAGTCCACGCCGGCATGCTGTGGAGAATCCCAGGAAGGGCCGAGGAGTGTGAAGCGCAGCGGGACGCGCATGCGCTCGAATGCCGCCAGCAGACGCGGGAGGTCCTTCCAGGGGCTTGCGAAGCCGTAGAGCGTGGCCCGCACGCGCCCGTCCTGGCTGCTGAGCTCTCGGAGGGCGGGAGGTTGCAAGGACGGCTCCGCTGCCTTGGCGTCGTCAGGAATGGTAGTCGGGAAGAAGGCGATCTCGGATGGGATGCGGGCGGCGGGTGTTGTGGCCAGCACCTGCCGCGCGTAGCTGCCGAAGTAGATCAGGCCGTCCATCTGGTACACGCCGTTCGCGACGGCCTCCCACAGCGAGCGATTCACCACATGAGTCGAGAACATCGTCCAGCCGATGCTATGGACGTGGTGCACGGCCGGTGGGCGCGGTCGCCCCGCCCAGCGCACCGGCAGGAGCTGCTCGATCTCGTTGTTGCCGAAGTGGACCGAGAGCAAGTCGTAAGCGCAGAGGTCGACGCTGGCAAGGAGCGCGTCGGCCGCCGCCACGATCCGTTCAGCTGGCCAGAAGGCGCCCTGAGGGTCGACGGGCATGGTGCCAGCACCGAGCCGGTCCACCGTTGCGCCCTGCGACCGTAGCCCGTCGGCGAGGACGGCCAGGTAGGGCGGCAGGCTCCCTGCATCGTGGTCTGGCCCGATCAGCAGGATTCGCATTGCTTGCCCTCCGCGGTTGCCTGAGCCGTCCAGCGATTCGGATCGCTTGCACTCTAGTGGCCTGGCTGACGCCAGGCTGCTCCGCTCTTCACGAGCGCAGCGCCACGAGTTGGCCGCCACGCCAGTACTTGGGCAGCCTGCGGATCGAGGCGAGCCAGATGAGTGCACGCGTAGCCGTCCATCCTCCGCTGCGGTAGATACCGAGCCGGGTGTGGCCGTGCATCGTGCGACCAGGCACGATTTGGCTATCATCCGCGTCGACAGTCGGAGACATCACCTCCGTGCTGGAAGAGGGTGGCGGGATGCGCTCTGAGGAGTCCCGAGAGCTCTACGCGCGGGTCGCGGCCTTCCGGCGCGAGAAGCTCAATGCGGGATGGCCTCTTGCGCTGCTTGCCGAGGCAATTCCTGCGCAGTTTCCTGGGGTGACCTCGCTTGCCGCACACCGGCTCGCCCGAGGGCTGAGCCTGGCGCAGGCGATACAAGGGATCAAGGGGCTCTACGACAACGACGGGCTCGCGCTCCCGCCTGGCTTCACCCCGTCCAGGCTGCACGAATGGGAGCACTGGCCATACAGCGGACGACGGCCAGGTGAGGAAGCCCGCGACTACCTCGCCCGCTTCTACGAAACCAGGCAGGACAAACTCGGCTTCGGTCGCGACTACAGCAAACCCACACAGAGCAACCCCACGGGAGTGCCTGTCGAGCCGCAGCGGGGCCGCATCGAAGCAACCCGCGCGACCTCCGCGCAGCCAGATCCCGAAGGCGTCCACGCTTTCGAACTGGTAAACCTCGACGCGACGACGGCCAATATGAGCGACCAAGGCCATGCTCGCGAGCCGGCAGCGCCGCAGCGCGCGGAGCTGGCAGCTCCCCTGCCCCCTGGACAGGGTCTCGATCCGCCAGGAACCCGTTTCCACCTGGTGAACACCAGCCACGTGTTGCGTGTGGAGCTACCAGGCAACCCTCGGCTCGTGATTGAAGTGCAGGAGGAGGATGACGGATTGAAGCGTAGGGTCATCATCAGGCTCGGGGGTCTCATCGCCACCGACGTCCTCTTGCCTCGGCTCGACCTCGAGCGGCTGGCCTGGGCTCGTGCCAACCCCAGCCGCATCGACGTCGGTCTCCTGCGAGATCTTCGCGCGATCACGATGAGCTACGCGCGGCGTCTGCACTTCAGCGCCCCGAGCGACATGCTGCCGGAGGCGCGATCCCACCTCGACTACCTCAGCAGCCTGCTTGCCGGCTCACCACCGGCAGCCGTCGAGCGGCGCCTCCGTTCAGCCACGGGGGAGGCTGCTGTCCTTGCAGGCTGGCTGTCATTTCTCGCCAACGACTTTACCGATGCTCAGCGGCGCTACGCCTTCGCCAACAAGCTCGCCGACGAAGCCGGCGATGACCTGCTGCGCGCCCAGCTCCGCATCCCTATGAGCTACCTGCACTCGACCAGGTACGCCGGGGCGCATGGAGACCCCACGATCGCGTTGCGGCTGCTCACCGAGGCCAGCCAGGTCGGCGCTCGGCTGTCGGCGCCGATGCGCGGCTGGGTAGCCGGCTGCAAGGCAGCAGAGCACGCCTACCTCGGGCACACCGACGCCGTCCGACAGGAGCTCACCCATGCCGAGGACGCCCTCGCGGAAGTGCGACCCGGAGAAGAGCAGGGCTTCCTGGCCTACTGGGAGCAGACACGGCTAGACAGCTACTCGGGCCTCTGCGCGATCCTGCTCGGCCGAGGCCGGCAAGCGGAGACCCCGCTGCTTCGAGCGCTGCAGAGCGCCGACCCGTCCCTGTTCCGGCACCGATCCGGGATCTTGATCGACCTGGGTGTGGCCTACGTGCTGCAACATGAGATCGAGGAGGGCTGCCGCCTTCTCCGCGAGGCATACATCCTCGCCTCCCAGCACGACCTTTCCACTGTCGTACAGCGCATCCGAAGCACCCGCGCCAAGTACCTGGAGCGGTGGAAGGGCACCCCAGCAGTCCAGGCGCTGGATGAACTCCTCAGGGTGGCGGCGTAGCCCGCGCCGAGTCTCACCACCAACATGGCCGTCGGTTCGGCCGGGCCGCCGAGGCGCTCGACCTACGACATCCAGTCAGGAACCGCCATCGGCCTTCCGGCAGGATCGAAGAAGCGGATCCCAGCCGGTTTCGCGATCAGGCAGTCGAGCGGCGCATCACCTAGCGCGCTGACCTCATGCAACGCGCCGGCCGGAATGATGAGCGCGTCGCCGGTTCCGAGCTCCACCGTCTGCCCGGCGATGTCAGCCCGGCCCCGACCTCCCAGCACCACAACGACCTCCTCACGGTCGTGGCTATGGGCCGCATTCGCGGCGGTGGGTTCCTTACGGACTCTGGCGACGACCAACTCCTGCGCGCCGGTTGATGGGACAGCCAGCCCTTCGTACGCCTTGCCTTCTTCTGTTCGGACACGACCCTCACCTGCTCGCACGACACGCATGCGACCTCCGTTCGACACCTGATCGCTCAAGTGACCCCAACCTTTCATGATCCGGCACCAAGACAGGACACGCCTCTCGGTCGGTCGTGGTCAGCCGCTTGCCCGCCCCACCCGATCGCCGCACTCGACCGCCAATGGCCGCTCGGTCTTCGAGCCTTGCTGCACCTCCGACTCCGAGGACCGCTCGCGCTGTTGATTCCGGCGGAATCGGGGCCCGCTGTGCGCGGCCGGGCGGCGTGCATCTGCCCGCCCCAGGGGCGGCATAGATTACGGCCGCGGCGCGGGCGCCGCGTCAAGGGCGGCCGCAGGGCGGTCCGAGGGACCGCGAAGCGCCCTTGACGCGGGCGCCCGGCGCCGTGGGAGGCGCCGCGCGGCCGCGCGAACGGCCGGCCCGCGGCCGGGTGCAGGGGCCCGGCCACGGCGCCGAAGGCGAGGCTGTTCCCTGGACTGCTCGCAGCCGGCGGACCACCGCAAGGAACTCGGCGTCTCTGACCGGGCGCTGCGGACCGCCTGGCAGCGCCACGGCCTGGCCTGCCCCCCCGCCCGGCAACCGCCCGGGCAGCGGCCAGCCCACCGCTGGACCCGGTGTTCCTGGCGCTCAACCACGGCATCCTGCCCGCCCGCACGCTCCAAACAGGAGCTGGCCGCGCGAGTGCGTCGCGCCGAGGAGTACGCCACCCTCGGGCGCCGAGGTCGTGGTGGAGATGGGCAGCGAGACCTACGGCAGCGCCCAGCCGCCCGGGCCTGGGCGATCACTCGCCGTGTCCAACGTGCCCACCGCCGCGCCAGCGACCACCAGCACCGCGGCGAGCGCCGGCAAGCCGACCGCACTGGGCGCGCCAACCCGCATCGGCCGACCGCAGCCGGTGCCCCGGGGAAAGGGATGCTCAGCGATGTCCGTACGCTGACGCTAT
>Ga0184632_10000338_pt1 | contig 17775 bp, 21 predicted proteins | sample PLM31_50_b1_FD_133153 | JGI IMG/M metagenome (GOLD analysis project Ga0184632, IMG submission 133153) | Groundwater sediment microbial communities from an aquifer in East River, Colorado, USA - PLM3-1_50_b1 | ecosystem: Environmental > Terrestrial > Soil > Riparian zone | place: USA: East... | reverse complement strand
GACTACACGCTCGGCGGTACGACCAGAGGTATCGAGTCCGACGAGGAGACGGGGACCTTCACGCCGGTACGGTTCAAGCTTGACGACGCCGTGCGGGAGGCCAAGCTCCGGCAGGCCTTCGTGCTCGCCCAGAACCTGGACGGTGACGGAACGGCGTTAACCGAAAAGAGCGCCTTTGTCGCACACGCCGCGCAAGAGTGCGGTTAACGCCTCGGCAGGCACGCGCGGTGTGAAGATCCGCTCTTGCGCCGATGTCGCGACCGGGGGCAAGCTTCCCTTCATGGCACCCATCGCACGGTTGACCGCGGTGGTTCTGGACTGCCCGGACCCGCACAAACTCGCCGCCTTCTATGGCGCGTTGACCGGGTGGCAAGTGGAGTACGGCGAGCCCGAGTGGGTCACCTTGAACACCGGCACCGGTCTTCGAGTGTGCTTCCAGGAGAGCGCCGATCATGTCCCACCGGCGTGGCCCGACCCGACTGGCCCGCAGCAGGTCCACCTGGACCTCAGCGTCGAAGATCTCGACGCCGCGGAGGAACGAGTCCTGGCGCTCGGCGCGATGAAGCCCGACTACCAACCCGGCGAGACGTGGCGAGTCTACGCTGACCCGGCAGGGCACCCGTTCTGCCTCTATGAAGAGGGCTAGATGAACCAACGCACACTGCTCGGCCGTCTGCTGAGTCCAGCCGGGTTCGGACTGGTGCTGCTGATGTTCCTGCTACCGTTTCTGACCGTCTCGTGCGGCGAAACCAACGAGATCAAGTCGACGTTTACCGGTATCGACCTTGTCGTTGGCGGCTCTCCCGATATCGTCGGTCCCGGCGTCGACGCGGACGTGGAGAATGAACTCATCGCGCTCTTCTCCGACCACTTAGATCTTGAGCCACTGATGCTGCTGGCAACCCTTGCGGTGCTCGCCGGCATGATTGCCGGGCTCATCCGGGAGAGGCTGGCTCGCCATGGAGTCGGCACCGGCCTGGCCGTGCTCGCCGGCGCGTTGATCGTGTCGGCGATCATGCGGGCGCCTGCTCGCGTCGACGCGGCAATCAGCGCGCTCGACACCGCCGCGACGCCGTCCCTTCCCGCGTCGAGCGTCGAGACTCGCTACGGCTTCTGGCTCGCCCTTGGCTTACTCGCCCTGCTCGCCGCAGGCCATGCGGCCGCCCTGGCCCGCGCATGGCGGACCCCAGCCCCGGCCCCGCCTGGTGCGGTTGATCCCGAGGAGCAACGGGCGATCGACGGTTAGAGCCGATCGACGGCTAAAGCTGCGGTGCGACGGACGACGCCACGAGGTCCAGGTGGTCAAGATCATGGAGGTCGAGAAACTGCAGGTGCAGTCGGCGGGTGCCCGCGGCCGCGTACTCTCCGATCTTGTCGACCACCTCGTTCGGAGTGCCGCACAGGCCCGTCTCCCGCAGATACTCGACCGGCATCCCGATCGATTCGGCCCGGCGCCGGACCTCAACGTCGTCGCGTCCACAGCAGACGGTCTGGGCGGCGGAGAGCACCAACGGGGCCCGGTCGACCGCATCGTGCCCCGGCGCCGCGCGACCTACTGCCTCGCACGCCGCCGCCGCCCATTCGTAGCACCGCGCTGTCTCGGATACCGATGCGAAGGGCGCGTTGAACTCGTCGGCGAAGCGGGCCGCGAGAGCGGGGGTCCGCCGCGGGCCGCGACCACCCACAATGACAGTGGGGCCTGGCGTCTGCACGGGCTTGGGCAGCGCGGGCGAGTCGGTGATGTCATACCAGGCGCCCTGGAAGGTGAACCGCTGCCCTACCGGCGTCGCCCACAGCCCGGTGATGAGAGCCAACTGCTCGCCGAGCCGGTCGAACCGCTCGCGCAGAGGCGGGAACGGGATCCCGTACGCGCGGTGTTCCGCCTCGTACCAACCCGCCCCGAGCCCAAGCTCCACTCGTCCGCCGCTCATCGCGTCGACCTGTGCCACCGTGATCGCGAGCGGCCCTGGCCGGCGGAACGTCGCCGACGTCACCATGGTGCCAAGCCTGATCGTCGCCGTCTCTCGGGCCAGGCCGGCGAGCGTGGCCCACGCGTCGGTCGGCCCGGGCAGACCGTCGCCGTCGGACATGGTGAGATAGTGATCGGATCGGAAGAACCCGTCGAAGCCGCACGCTTCGGCGTGTCGGGCCACTCGGAGCTGGTCCTCGTAGGACGCGCCCAACTGAGGCTCGGTGAAGACGGTGAACCGCATGGGCCATTCTTACCGAAAAGTGACCGTACGCGACGTATCCCCCGCCGACACGGCGGCGATCTCCGCGATTCATCAACAGTCGTGGGGAGGCCCAGTCGCGGTGGCCCACGGCGTCGCCTATGACCTGCGGACACTGCCCACGCTGGTGGCCGACTCTGGCGACGATGTCGTCGGGGTGGTCACCTACGTGATCGAGGGCGACTCGCTCGAGGTGGTGAGCATCGACGCCGTGCCGCCCGGCCATGGCACCGGAACGGTGCTCCTCGCCGCGGCCGTCGAGCTGGCCCGATCGAGGGGCCTTCGCCGGGTATGGCTTATCACGACCAACGACAACATCGATGCGCTGCGGTTCTATCAGCGCCGCGGCATGCGCATCGCGGCCGTCTCTCCGGGCGCGGTTGATCGAAGTCGCTCGGTCAAGCCGTCCATCCCCCTCGTTGGCGCGTATGGCATTCCGCTGCGGGATGAGCTGACGCTGGAACTGCTCATCGACGGAGGTTGAGACAGCCATGCCCGAGGGTGACACGGTCTGGAACACAGCACGCATGCTCGACCGCGGGCTCGCCGGGACCGCGATCACACACAGCGACTTTCGAGTTCCGTCGCTGGCCACTGTGGATCTGTCCGGCTGGCACGTGCTCGCCTGTGGCAGTCGAGGTAAGCACCTGTTGTTGCGGTTCACCGCCGCCGCGGACGGTCGGGCGATGACCCTGCGTTCTCACCTTCGTATGGACGGCGCGTGGCGCGTCTACTCCGGCGGCCAGCCGTGGCGCGGGCGGCAGGAACACCACGTCCGGGTCGTGCTCCGTACGTCGACGGCGGCCGCCGTCGGTTATCACCTGCACGATCTCACGCTCGTACCGACCGACCACGAGGAGACGCTCGTCGGCCACCTCGGACCGGACCTGCTGGGAACCCCCGGTCAACCGGGTGGCTGGGATTCCGCCGAGGCGGTCCGGCGGCTGCAGGACCACCCCGACGAGACCATCGCCGAGGCCCTGCTCGACCAGCGCAACCTGGCCGGCATCGGCAATCTCTACAAGTCGGAGGTGCTCTTTCTCCGAGGCGTTCACCCCATCGCGCGGGTCTCCGAAGTGGACAACCTGGAGGGCGTCGTCGCACTGGCTCACAGACTGCTCAGGTCCAACCGTGGCCGGTGGACCCAGGCCACCACCGGATCATTGCGACGGGGCGAGGAGGTCTATGTGTACGGGCGAGGTGGCGCGCCGTGTCGGCGGTGCGGCACGCCGATCCAGCGCGAAACGGTAGGCGAGCGAGTGACGTTCTGGTGCCCGTCGTGCCAGCCCAGCACCGACAGCTCACCTGGCCAGGGTTTCCGGGACCTCGCGATCGGCTAGCCCAACGGGGGCCGCGGTGGGTGTGGCCATGACCGTGGGTGCGACGGGCGGATGAAACCCAGGATGTTCTTGGTGTAGGTCTCACACAGCTGCTCGCCGTAGACACGCCCGAGCGAACTCGGATAGAAGGTGAGAATCGCCAGGGCCCAGTTGGGGTGCACGCCGAGGCAGAGCACGCGCCATCGACTATCGAAACTGTGGTTGAACCAGCCGTTCTTCGCCGCCACCAGACTCGCCTCGTCCGCCGGCAGGGCCAACTTGATCCCGAATAGGCTGTCGCCGGCGATGTGGCGCATCCAGTCGACAATCCACGCGGTCTGGGTCGGCCCTGCGCCGGCCCTGCCCTCGACCACGCACAGGCCCAGTTTGGCCAGGTCCCGGGCTGAGATCAGGGTCTTGCTCCACCAGCCCGAGGTCATCTTGGTGTCGGTCAGCTTGCACTTGCTGATCATCCGCGTGATGCTCGCGTTTCCACCGTTAAGAGACCAGAAATGATCTCCCGCGGCGTCGTCGCTGTAGACGACCATCAACCGGAGCCGGTTCTTCTCGGTAGCGCTGGGGCTCGGGTGCACCCGCAGGTAGTCGGCCGCGAGCCAGATCTTTACCGTCGACTCCGAGTACAGCGTTGTGGTCTGGAGCGACCCGGTGGCCGCGCCGGTAAGCCGGTCGATCTTCGACCAGTAGACCTTCACATTGGCCGGAAGGGCCGCCGATACGAATGTTGTAGCGGTGATTGGTGTCCCCGCGTTGGCGGGGCTGCCGATGAGCACGATCATCAGGGCAGCGAACGCGCCCGATGCCACAGTCATGCGGGCGCGGGCGCGGGCGTACCGGCGGGAGGGGAAAGCGCCCGAGGGGAGCACGAAGTGGACGGTAGCGGACCCAGTGACGCAGTTACCTAGTCCGTTCGGCCGACCCTCGCTCGTCGATCTAGGGCGTAGTCGCGTGATTTGTCATCAACTAGCGCGACCAGGCCCTAGATCGATGAGGGGCGGTCAGGCCTCTTCCTTCTCCTTGGCGGGGTCGGTGGCCTGCTCCGAGGCGGGTTCGGCGGCCGGCTCGGGCGCTGCGGCGAGCTGTGCGGGTGCCTCGCCGGCCTCCACCGCTGCCGTGTCCGGCCCGGCCGTCACTGCCTTGCCCATGGTGGCTCGGATCTCCTCCAGCCGGGTGGAGCCGGCCAGGTCGAGGGTCGCCTTCTGCACCTCGAGGCGGCGTCCCTCCACCGAGTTGCCCGCGAGGTCGGCCCGGCCGAGCGCGACCGCGTAGCGCCTCTCAATCTTGTCGCGCACCTCGTCCAGGGACGGGGTGGTGCCCGGTGCGGCCAGAGAGCTCATCGACTCGAGCGAGCGCGCGACTGTCTCCTGCATCTTCGCCTGCTCAAGCTGGCTGAGCAGCTTTGTGCGCTCAGCAAGGCGCTGCTGCAGCAGTACGGCGTTGTTCTCCACCGCCTTGCGGGCCTGCGCCGCGGCGCCGAGCGCCTGATCATGCAGCGACTTGAGATCATCCATCGAGCTCTCGGATGCGACGAGCTGCGTGGCGAAGGTCTGCGCCGTGTGCTCGTAGTCCCCGGCCTTGGCCAGGTCGCCGTCGGCGCGGGCCTTGTCCGCAAGTACTAAAGCCTGGCGGGCGTTGGTCTGCAGATTCTCCACCTCGGTCAGCGTTCGCGAGAGCTTCATCTCCAACTGCCGCTGGTTGCCGATCACCGCCGCGGCCTGCTGGACGAGGCTCTGGTGCTGGCGCTGGGCATCCTCGATCGCCTGCTGGATCTGCACCTTCGGGTCGGCGTGCTCGTCGATCTTGGAGCCGAAGAGGGCCATCAGGTACTTCCAACCCTTGACGAACGGGTTCGCCATCGTTCTCGAGTCCTCTCTGCGGCTGCGCGGTGAGCTGCTACGTTGCCGGTGCGCCGATCGCCCGGGCGCCGTCGCCCCGACCCCTCAATATTGGCAGCCGGCCGCCACCGCGTCACATCAGCCCGGCCGAGCGACCCTCAGCCGGCGTAGACCGGACCGGTTTGGCGCTGTCCGGGCGTCATCCGCGTCGCCGTGAGGGTGGTCCGGAGCGGACCGTCGCTGTGCACCTGCACGGTCACGTCGCCGTCGGTGATTGCCTGGTCCATGGATGCCCGGCCGGCGTCGTCGTTGCCACTCACGGCGGAGGCGAACGCCTCCTCCATCTGCTCAGCCAGCGCGAACGTTGAGCTCACGTCGCCCAGCATCTCGGACAACGGCGCGCCGAGGGCATCGCAGATCGACGCGAGCAGCTCGCTGGACGCCTCCTTGTGGCCGCGTTCGATCTCGGAGAGATAGCCGAGGCTCACATTCGCGGCGGTGGACACTTCACGCAGCGTGCGGTGCTGGGCCAGCCGGCGGGCGCGAAGTGCGTCGCCGATGACCTTCCGAAGTAAGACCATGGCACCTCCTCGCACCCCGGGCCCGACTGAGCTGGGCCGATTGACCACCTGGGCCGATCGCTCGTGCCAGCCACGATACCCGCAACTGCCGAGACCGACACGTTGCCTCACACACGCTGCCGCACATCGGCCGCACACGGTGGCTCCAACCAGCCCCACACGCCGGCCGCACCATCGGGCCGCAAGCTCGGGGCTTGACTGATGAAAGTTAGTAAGTTTAGACTTACCGTTCGTGGGGACTTACCGACCAGGGGCAGTCGCACCAGAGGCGGTCGCACCAGAGGCGATCGGGGTAGCGGCGATCGGGGCGTTGGGTGATCCGACCCGCCGCCTCATCTTCGAGAAGCTCGCCGCCGGTCCCCTCTCGGTCGGTGAACTGGCACAGCGGCTGCCCGTGAGCCGGCCAGCGGTATCCCAGCACTTGCGCACCCTCAAGGAGGCCGGCCTAGTCACCGACCGCGCCGCGGGGACACGGCGGATCTACCAGGTCGATCCGTCCGGCGTGGCTCGGCTGCGGGCCTACCTCGACCAGATCTGGCATGAGGCGCTCGCGGCTTTCAAACGGGCCGCCGAGGCGGACGGCGATCCGGCCGACACCAGCACGCCATCCAACACAACGGAGGAGTCATGAACGCACAGACGACGCTGCCCGCGATCCGGCGGTCAGTCACGGTCAACGTGCCGGTTGAGAAGGCATTCGCGGTCTTCACCGAGTCGTTCGGGGCCTGGTGGCCCAGGCACCACATCAACCCCAACGGGTACGAGTCGGCCTACATCGAGCCAGGCGCGGGCGGGCGCTGGTTCGAACGCGCTCCGGACGGCAGTGAGTGCGACTGGGGTCACGTACTCGCGTGGGAGCCCCCGCACCGGGTACTGCTCTCATGGCATCTCAACGGCGAGTACGACTACGATCCGGACCCTGCTCGCGCGAGCGAGGTCGAGGTGCGATTCACCGCCGAGGGCCCGTCGACCACCCGGGTCGAGTTGGTCCACAGCAAACTCGAGCGTGTCGTCGGTGGAGCGCAGCTAGGCGAGAGCGTAGGCGGCGCCACCGGTTGGCGCTGGATCCTTGAGCGGTACGCGGACCTGGTCGAGGGGCGCGAGCTGGCTCCCGTGGACTAGGCGCAAGCGTTGGACGCCTACCCGCGCAGTTGGACACAATCGCGCGGGTAGGCGTCCACGCTTCGATGAACAGTCAGTCAGCCGTCAGCCAGCACCACGGCGAGCAGGTCGAGTGCGGCGGCCGCCGCCCCGGCCCGCACCTCGGCCCGGCCACCGGCGACCGCGAGCCGACGAACCTGCACCTGGCCGGGTCCGGCGACCGCCACGAACACCGTTCCCACGGCGACCCCGTCCTGCGGATCTGGTCCGGCCACCCCCGTGGTTGCCATCCCCCAGTCGGCGACGCAGCGATCCCGGGCTCCGTGGGCGAGCGCCATCGCGACGTCGGAGTCCACCGGTCCCCGTTCCGCCAGGAGGTCTTCCGGCACGCCGGCCAGCGCGGCCTTCAGGTCGGTGGCGTAGACGATGAGACCACCCCGGAACACCCGGCTGGCGCCGGGCACATCGACGATGGTCGCCGACAGCAGCCCGCCGGTGAGCGACTCGGCGACCGCGAGGGTTTCCCCCCGCCGCGCGAGCGTGTCGAGCAGCTCAGCCACGCCCAGCTCAGCCACGATTACGGCTCCGCTGCCACTCATCCTGGGCGGTGCGGGCGCGGCGCCATAGTGCGGCCTTCTCGTCCGCCTCGACGTCGTCGAGCGTGAGCCCGAATACATCGGCGAGGGCGGCGGACCACTCCTTCGCCGACCGCAGCTCGCACTCGGTCATCCCGGCGCCCTCGATGCGCCGAAGTGTGCAGCTCACAAGCTTGTCGACGCCCCCGGCGTCGCGCCGCTGAACCGAGAGGAACCGAACAAAGCCCGACTCGGGCGAGGTCGACAGGACAGAGTGGGATTCCGCGAAGTCGTTGACGGAGGCCAGATTCGACTCGAAGTCCATCGCCACGAAGGAGCCCGCCGGGTCGTGCCGGAACCGCCACCCGCCGGCGAGGGCGGGCGACGGAACCACACCATAGGTGAACGGCCCCTGCCGTACTGCGCCGGCCCGAAGCGGTACCGGTTCATGCAGCGCGTCGCCGAGACCCGCGTCGACGAACCACGCGCCATCGGGGTTGTCCTCAGTCGGCAATCCATGCACGGTGAGGGCCAGGTGGTTTGCGAACGGTCGCAACGGCACCTCGTCGGCCCGGCTCCACACTCCACCGCGGTGCTGGCGCACGTCATAGCCCAGCGCGGTCAGCAGGACGCCAAGGGCGCCGTTGAGGTGGAAGCAGTAGCCGCCACGGCCCGTCGCCACGATCCGCCCGGCCGCCAGGTGCGGGTCAACGGTGGTCCGGCGGCCCAACTGGAGGTCGACCGTGTTGTACGCGATGCGCTCCACGTGAGCGCGATGGATCCGGGTGAGGGCAGCCGAAGCGGGCGGGCCGGGATCGTCCAGCCCCAAACGCCGCAGATATCCGATGACGTCCAGCACGCCGCCGACGCTACCGGGCCCGGGCGGCCGATCGACGCACGCGCAGCGCCCGGACAACATAGTCGATCCCGGTGATCATGGTCACCACCACCGCGACCGTCATGATCCAAGGCCCAACCGAAGCGAGCGGCTCGCCGAAGGGCCAGATGTACCAGCCGATCGCCAGGATCTGCAGCACGGTCTTGGCCTTTCCGCCGCGGCTCGCCGGGATCACCCCGAAACGGATCACCCAGAAGCGCAGTACGGTCACGCCCACCTCGCGTACCAGGATCACCGCGGTCACCCACCACGGCAGTACGCCGTAGCTCGACAGCAGCACCAGCGCCGTCCCGGTCAGCGCTTTGTCGGCGATGGGGTCGGCGACCTTGCCGAACGAGGTGACCTGATCGAACGCACGGGCGATCCATCCGTCGGCGAAGTCCGTGAGCGACGCTATGCCGAAGGCCAGAGCCGCGGCGATGCGGTAGGCCGGCGACGTCATCTCCGACGCGATCATGAGGATGACGAAGATGGGGATGAGGACGATCCGCAGCACCGTCAGCGCGTTGGCTACATTGACCAACGAAGGACGGTGCAGCCCAGGACTTCGCCGCTCTTCCGGTCCGTCGCCGGATGTGCCGTCGGTAGGTGGTTTCACGGCGGGCTCGCTGACGGCCGGATCGCTCATGGCCGGGCCGCGGGGGCATCCAGCGGCGCGGGGGCGTGGTCGATGATCTCGACGGGTACGGCCACGAGATCCACGCCGACCGACGAGCTGACCTTGGCCCTGACCAGATCGCCGACCCGCAGTGAGATGGCTCCGCCGGACAACCCGGTGGAACCGTCCACCTCGGGTGCCTGGTGGGCGGCGCGTCCTTCGACGCCGTCGCGGGTCACCGACTCGACGAGCACCTCGATGACCGAGCCGACGCGCTCCTCGGCCCGCTGGTTGCACAGCTCCTCGGTCAGGGCGGTGAGCCGGCCGCACCGGCGGGCGATCGTCGCGGCGGTGACCTTGCCGCGCAGGCCAGCAGCCTCCGTGCCGTCCTCGTCGCTGTAGTCGAAGACACCGATCGCGTCGAGCCGGGCGCCGGTCAGGAACCGCTCCAGCTCGGCGACGTCGGCCCGCGTCTCCCCGGGGAAGCCGACGATGACATTGCTGCGTGCCCCGGCATCCGCCTTGAGGGCCCGGATCGAGTCAAGCAACTCGAGGAAGCGCTCGGTGGAACCGAAGCGGCGCATCCGGCGCAGCATTGGCTCGCTGGAGTGCTGGAAGGAGAGATCGAAGTACGGCGCAACGCCCGGCGTGGTTGCGATGGCGGCCACGAGCCCGGCGCGGGTCTCGGCGGGCTGCAGGTAGCTGACCCGTACCCGGACGATCCCTTCGACGGCGGCGAGTTCCGGCAGGAGCCGCTCGAGCGCCCGCGGGTCACCGAGATCCTTGCCGTACGAGGTGGAGTTCTCGCTGACCAGCACGATCTCGCGCACTCCCTGGCGGGCCAGCCACTCGGCCTCGGCGAGAACCTCGTCGGGAGTACGAGAGACGAAAGCGCCACGGAACGACGGGATGGCGCAGAAGGCGCACCGGCGGTCACAGCCCGACGCGAGCTTGAGCGAGGCGACGGGGCCTCGGTCCAGGCGCCGCCTTAGCACCGGCCGCAGGTGCGCGGGCGTGTGGCCGTCCACGACGATGTCGCCGTGGCCCGGCCGCGCCACGGTCGCGGCGCGGCGGTCGAGCGGGGTGAGTGGCAGCAGCGTGCGCCGGTCGCGTGGGACATGGGCCTCGTGCCGCTGCCCGGCCAACACCGCCTGCAGCCGGGCCGAGATGTCGGAGTAGTCGTCGAAGCCCAGAACGGCGTCCGCCTCGGGCAGCGAATCGGCGAGCTCTCGCCCGTACCGCTCCGCCATGCACCCGGCGGCGACGACCTTGGCCCCGCTGTCGGCCGCCGCGAGCAGAGTATCGATCGAGTCGCGTTTGGCCTTCTCGACGAAACCGCAGGTATTGACCACGACAACGTCCGCGCCGTCACCATCCGGGATCAGCTCCCAGCCGTCGGCATCCAGGCGTGCGGCGAGCTCCTCCGAGTCGACCTCATTGCGCGCACAGCCGAGCGTGAGCAGGGCTACGCGGCGGCCATCGGCGGCTCGGACGGGGCGTGACACCCACCGAGAGTACCGGGCCGGACACGGCGAAGAGCCGCCGAGATCGCGTTTGGGCGCTTCGGCATCGCGTTTGCGCGTTTGGTGAGGTCGGCCACCAACCGGCGCCGGCCCGGGTCGCCCTGCCTATCCTGGTAGCGGCGGCCCCAGCCAAGGTTCCGCCCCGGACGAGCGCATACCGTACCCGGCCCAGCACGACGGTGTGTACACGATCATGGCTGACATTCTGCAGATCATCGGCGCCATCCTCATCCTCTCCGGGTTCGCCGCGTCCCAACTCGGCTGGATGAGCGCCAAGTCCGGGACCTATCTGGTGCTCAATATCGCCGGCGCCACACTCCTCACCTGGCTCGCGCTGTGCGGCGGCGAATGGGGCTTCTTTTTGCTCGAGGGCGTCTGGACGGTGGTATCGCTCATCGCCCTCGTGGACGTACTCCTCCGGCAGAGTCGTATCGCGAAAGCCAGCCGCTGTCACGACAGCGACGCGGTCGCGCGTGCTGCGCTCGACGCCAGCTGCTGCAGCGTCGCCCGGGTCGCGCCCTCATCAAGCGGAGGCAGCTCGCGAATGAGCGCCCGGTAGGCGCTCTCGAAGAAGGCGTTCGCCTTTTTGTGGGCGCGGGTTCCGGCGAGCGTGAGGGCCAGCAGGTAGGCCCGGCTGTCGTACGGGTGCGGGTCCCGGCGCAGGTGTCCTCGCGCCTGCATCGCGCGGATATAGTCGGCCGCAGTCGTCACCGGCATGCCCAGCTCGCGGGCCATCTCCGTCATCGTCACGGGGCCCGCCTCGAACAAGACGCTGTAGGCGGCGTACTCGTCCGGCCGCAGGCCGGCGTCGTGCATGGCCGCCGCCACCAGCGTGCGTACCTGCTGGCTCAGCGCGAAGACATCAAAGAGAATCGAAGTCCGCTTCCCTGGCAGCGGCCGCCATTCCTCTGTGTCGGTGGCTCGGCCGCGTCGTGAAGGGCCGATCGGGCGCGGCGCCGGGCGTGTCGTTGACATGGTCGCAGCTTAGTAACAGCACTCGACAGGAACGTACTACGTAGCCGTAGTATCTGTTACGGATCCGTGGTATCTCCCGACGTCCAGAGAGGTTATCTATGCGACGGCCGATGCTGGTGTGTCAGGCGATGCTTGCCGTGCTGATGGTTGGCTGCGCCAATCCCGCACCACCCGCCACTGAGCCGACGTCGCCGGCACCGACCGCTGCGGCCGAGTCCGTCACCTTCGCGGCGGCCGACGGTGTAACCGTGACCGGTCGGCTTCGCGGCACTGGTACGACCGCGGTCGTGCTGTCCAATATGGGCGACAACGACCCGGCGGCGTGGGAACGGTTCGCCCCGACGCTGGCGGCGCGCGGCTACTCCGTGCTGACGTATTCCTATCGTTACCCCGTCCGCGCCCCGTCGTTCACCGCCACGATGGCAAAGGGCGCCGTGGACGACCTTCGCGGTGCGGTCGCCTTTGTCCGCGCCCGCCGGGCGAGCCGCGTGGTCCTGATCGGCGCCAGCCTGGGCGGAATGGCGACGGCGAAGGTGGCAGGCGTTCTGACGGCCGAAGCCGTCGTGGTCATCTCCGCCCCGGCCGATCTGCCCGACTTCGACCTGCGGGTGGAGGACGCGGACCTTTCGGCGATCACCGGGCCTTCGCTATTCATCGCCACCGACAACGACACGACCGTCCCCGCGGTGGAGACCCGGCGACTCTTCGACCTGGCGCCGCAACCGAAGCGGTGGCACAGCTTCGCCAGTGCCGCGCACGGCACCCAGCTCCTGGACACCCCCTTCGCCGAGGATTTCCGCAGCCTGTTAGTGGACTTCGTCACCGAGGTAGCCCCGGCTTGATGTGCGCCCAAGATCGCCACGATCATGACCTCACCGTCGTCAAACCCCGCCGATCATGACCTCCAGGTCATGATCGGCGCCAAAGTCCGCGGTCTTCGACATAGAGCATCGCCATGAGTAGGACGATCAACGCCAGCATCTGAACGCCCGCCGCCCAGAGCCCGACGGGCACGGTGGCGAGCGCTAGCACGGCACCGGCTGCCCGGTAGCGAAGTTGCCCGATGCGCAGCACCCGGCGGAAGGCCACGTCGCCGAGCAGATATACCGTGAGGCCACCGGCCAACGCGAGCGCCTGACCGAGGGTCAGGTGGTCCGTGGCGTGGCCAATCGCCTTCTTGATCCCAGCCGCGACCACCACGATGCCGAGCAAAAGGAAGTAGTGCGCCCACCCGTAGGCGGCGAGGGCCACGCGTGCCCGCCGGGCCGGGTCGACCGCGGCTAGAGCATGCTCGGCCTCTTCCTGGCCGCCGCCAAAGTAGACCCACCACATGAGATACGACAGACTCAGGCCGAGTACGGCCACGGCGACCAACCGAAGGTCGACCGGAAGGCCGGCCGCGCCAACGCCTATCGCGACGATCGACTCGCCGAGCGCCACGATGATGACCAGACCGTGCCGCTCCACGAAGTGTGCCGGTGAGATCGAGAACTCGGCGATGGGCCGCAGGTACGGCGATACGACCATCACCAGGAAAGCCGCGACCCACGCCGCGTACCGCCATCCACCCGGCAGGAATCCCCCAACCAGCACCAGGCTGGCGCTGAGCAGGTTGAAAGGCGCCAAGCGCGCCATCGCCCGGGCTGAACCGGGCCCGCCCGCCTTGATGAACAGGACACTGTGGACGGCGTTGATGACAAAATATCCGAGGCCGAACACCCAGCCCGCCGCCGCGAACGCGGTAGGAATGGCAAGGGCGATCCCGAGGAACCCACCCATGCCAATCAACATCAGTGTGCGCCGGAACCGGTTCGTCGGTGCCACCGCGTTGGTGAGCCAGGCGTATCCCCCGTACATCCACAGGATCAAGCCGAGCATCAGCGTGACCTGAACCACGACGCGCCCGCTCATGTTGTCGGCGAGCAGCGCGGTCAGCTGGGTCGCGGTGAACACGAAGACCAGGTCGAAGAAGAGCTCTAGCGTACTGACCCGAACCGCGGGCTCTATCTGAGCCTGAGCCGGATCGGCCGTCATTCGTCGCCGCGCAGGCTGTCGAGAACGGCATCCAGCTCATCTGGCTTGACCAGCACGTCGCGGGCCTTTGAGCCCTCAGACGGCCCGACGATCCCGCGCGTCTCCATCAGGTCCATCAGTCGACCCGCCTTGGCGAAGCCCACCCGCAATTTGCGCTGGAGCATCGAGGTGGAGCCGAACTGCGACGTGACGACGAGTTCGACCGCCTGCAGCAGCAGATCGAGGTCGTCTCCGATGTCCTCCTCAACCTTCCGCTTGGACTCCTGCGGCGGGGTCAGCACATCGGTCCGGAATTCCGGCTCCCGCTGGTCCTTGCAGAATCTGACCACGTCGTGGATCTCGGCCTCGCTGACCCAGGCGCCCTGCACCCGGATCGGCTTCGACGCACCCATCGGCAGGAACAGCGCGTCACCCCGGCCGATGAGCTTTTCCGCCCCGGGCTGATCGAGGATGACCCGCGAATCCGCCAATGACGAGGTCGCGAACGACAGCCGCGACGGGACGTTGGCCTTGATGAGACCGGTGACGACGTCGACAGATGGCCGCTGCGTCGCCAGCACAAGGTGGATGCCGGCCGCGCGGGCAAGCTGGGTGATGCGGACCACCGCGTCCTCGACGTCGCGCGGCGCGATCATCATGAGGTCGGCCAGCTCGTCGACGATGACGAGCAGATAGGGGTACGGACGGATGACCCGCTCGCTGCCCAGTGGAGCCTTGATCTGGCCCGCCCGCACCTTGCGGTTGAAGTCGTCGATGTGGCGTACGCCGGCCGCGGCCAAGTCGTCATAGCGCACGTCCATCTCACGCACGACCCATTCCAGCGCGTCGGCGGCCTTCTTGGGGTTCGTGACGATCGGTGTGACCAGATGGGGCACTCCCTCGTATCCGTTCAGCTCGACCCGTTTCGGGTCGATCAGTAGCATCCGCACCTGATCCGGCGTGGCCCGCGCGAGGACAGAGACGAGCAGCGAGTTGAGGCAACTCGACTTGCCGGCCCCGGTCGCGCCCGCGATGAGGATGTGCGGCATCTTGGCGAGATTGGCCACCACATAGCCACCCTCGATGTCCTTGCCCAGAGCGACGAGCAGCGGATGGTGGTCGGACGTGGCGGCACGCGAGCGCAGCACGTCGCCGATCGAGACGTTCTCCCGATCCGCGTTGGGGATCTCGATGCCGACCGCGGACTTCCCCGGGATGGGGCTGATGATGCGCACGTCGGGGGACTTCACGGCGTAGGCGATGTTGCGGGAGAGCTGCGTGATCCGCTCCACCTTGACGCCGGGGCCGAGCTCGACCTCGTAGCGGGTCACGGTCGGACCGCGGGCGAAGCCGGTGACCGCGGCGTCCACATCGAACTGGTCGAAAACCCCTCGCAGCGCAGAGATTACCTCGTCGTTGGCGCGGCTACGCGCGCGGGGCGATTCGCCGGGTTGCAGCAGGTTGACCGGGGGGAGCTTGTAGTCGCCCTCGAGCGGGCCGAGCGTGGGCTGCTGCGCCTTCGCCGGCGCCGGCGAGTGCGCCGGCGGCGCGCCTGGAGTGCCGAACGGTCGGGCCGCGTCCGGCCGGGCGAGCGGCCGACGTTCCACAATCACCGCGTCGTGCAGCGGTTCCTGGTAGACCTCTGCGTCGTCGGCTCGACTATCTGAGGCGTAGATGCCCTGCCGCCGCCGCGTCGTCCCGCGGTTGAGGCCTCGATGCGGCACCGGTAGATTCGGCGCCTCCAGTTCAAGGATCTCGCCCTCCTCCACTGTGGAGTCGAGTGGGGCGCCCACGAGGTAACGCCACATCGCCAGCAGTCGAGACGGAATCCGGTTGATGGGGGTCGCGGTGACGACGAGGACGCCGAAGATGGCGAGCAGCCCCAGCAGGGTAACCGCGACGTACGTGGTGACGGCGGCAGCGAGCCCGGAGCCCACGCCGCGGCCCAACCAGCCACCGGCACGATCCATGAGTACGACGTCGATCGGCGCTTTCTTGCTGAGATGCAGTAGCCCGGTGGCCGCCACGATCACGGCGGACCAGCCGACCAGGCCTCGGCCGCGGCGCGCCTCGTCCAGTGGCTCGCGCATGAGCCGTACCCCGCCCACGAGAAGGAGCAGCGGCAGCGCCATCGCGACCGCGCCGACGGCCAGGTGTGTATGCGTGGCCAGCCAGAGACCGAATGGGCCGGCGCCGTTGAACCAGACCGCAACGGCGAGCACGATGGCGATGCCGATGAGTAGCAATCCCCCGCCGTCCCGGCGGTGTTCGCGATCCAACTCCTTGGCGGTCGCCGCCTGGCGGCCGATCGCGCGCACCACCCAGCCGAGCGCGTGGGCCAGGCCCATCCAGAGACCGGCAATACCGGCGCCGATGAACCCCAGCGAGGAGAGCGCCGAGCTTCGATTGCCCAGCCTTTTGTCGGCCGCGCGCCGGGCGCGCGCGACCTCGGCGCGCGCATTCTGGGCAGCGCGACGCCGGCCCGCCTGGGAGGTTCGGCCAGCCATGCGTCACACGGTAGCGGCGCGGCCTGCCTCTTCCCCGCTTTTCGACCCCGTGTCCCGCTCGCGTCGCGCGACACGACGGCGTGCGCGCCATACGGCGTACGCGCCGATCCAGGAGACGGCCACCACGAGGGCGACCGCCAGCCGAGCCAGGTTCACATAGCGGTCCGGATAGATCACGTTGTCGAGGTAGCGGTCGACGAAGCCCGCCGTCAGCGGGCCCTGGCCGGCCTTCCGCCGGGCCCAGTCCTCGGCCCAGGTCAGTGGGCAATCCACCCGGCCGGCCACGATCAACACGCCCCACACACAGGCCGCCAGGTGGGCCCAGATGGCCCTCGGCCACCGCCATGCGAGAAAACCACCCAGCACCAGGTAGGCCAGGTAGCCAAAGTGCAGGCCGAGCACGAGTGTGACGAGCCAGTCGTAGCCCACGCGGCCAACGTACTCCGGCTTGGCGAAGTGGTATCCCGAGCGGGTACGGCGGTGCTTGACTGCCGACCATGAGAGGGCTGCTCCAGCGGGTGGTGCGGTGGGTGTTTCGGACGTTCGGCGCGTTCCTCGAACGGTTCGCGGCGGTCGGCGTCGTCCAGAGCGGCGTTGTCCTCGCGGCGCAAACGTTCCTTGCCCTGTTCCCACTGTTCATCGCCATCACCGCGGTGCTCCCATCGGGCGTCGCCGCCGCCGTCGCGCAATCGCTGCGTACCCGGTTCGGCATCTCCGGCTCGAGCGACGAGATAGTGCGCCAGCTGGTGGGTAGCCGCGAGGAGCTACGCGGCGGCGTCACGGTGATCGGTGCGGTCGTCGTGCTCGCGTCGGCCACGAGCTTCACCCGTGCGCTGCAGCGCGTGTACGAGCAGGCCTGGGGCCTGCCCCGGATGGGTGTGCGCGGCAGTATCCGGGGGTTCGCCTGGCTCACCGGCCTCGTTGTCTATCTTGTGATCATCGGGACGGCGATCCGGCTGGCCGGGACGGGCACCCCGGGCACGGTCATCCGGACCGTCCTAGTCGTCGCCGGCGCTGTCCTCCTGTGGTGGTGGACCCCGTTTCTTCTGCTGCTTGGTCGGGTACGGGCCCGCTCCCTGCTACCCGGTGGTCTGCTCACCGCGGCCGCGATGCTGGTGCTCAGCAAGGTCTCGTCGGTGGTGGTGCCAAGGACCGTACGCAACAACGAGCGCCAGTTCGGCACGATCGGGGTGGTCTTCGCCGTCGAGTCATGGCTGGTCGTGCTCGCCTGCACGATCGTGTTGGCGGCCGTGGTCGGTGCGGTGGCCGCGCAGACCGACGGTCCGCTCGGCCGATTCTTCCGCGGCGCGGCCGACCTCGAAGGATGGCGCCGGTCGGCTGGCCCGGCGCCGGCCGAACGTTCGGAACGGAGGGGCCCAGGGCACCTGAACGGTTAGAGTCCACAAAGGATGCGGGGCTCGGGCGCCGGGAAAGACCGGGACTCCTTCGACGGTCAGCCCCACGACGCTACCGAGGTTCCACAGCTGGGTGGCTCCGAGTGCCTGTGCATACCCTCACACCAAGATCGCCGTGATCATGACCTCACCGTCGCCGAAACCCGCCGATCATGACCTCCAGGTCATGATCGGCGCTCGGGGAGG
>Ga0184632_10000337_pt1 | contig 17781 bp, 18 predicted proteins | sample PLM31_50_b1_FD_133153 | JGI IMG/M metagenome (GOLD analysis project Ga0184632, IMG submission 133153) | Groundwater sediment microbial communities from an aquifer in East River, Colorado, USA - PLM3-1_50_b1 | ecosystem: Environmental > Terrestrial > Soil > Riparian zone | place: USA: East... | reverse complement strand
GAGGCGGCCCGCGTGATGATCTTGATGCTCTCGGCCGCATCGGGGCCGACCATGTGCTCGATCCCCGCGTAGAGGTCCTCGGTGTTCTCCCGGACGATCACCAGATCCACGTCGTCGTAGCGCGTCTCGAGGCCCTTGATGCTCCGGGCGGGACGAAGGTTGGCGTACAGCCCGAGTACCTGGCGGAGCGTCACGTTGACGCTGCGGAACCCCTGTCCGACCGGGGTGGTGATAGGCCCCTTGAGGGCGACCTTGTTGCGCGTGATCGATTCGAGGACGTGCTCCGGAAGGGGCGTCCCGTACTCGGCCATGACGCCCTCACCGGCGTCGACGACCTCCCATTCGAACTCGACGCCGCACGCGTCCAGCACGCGCCTCGACGCCTCCGCCAGCTCCGGACCGATGCCGTCGCCGGGGATCAAGGTCACACGGTGGGCCATGGCCCGATTGTATCCGCGGCGACCCGCGAGGCGTGGCCGGCCGCCTCACCTGGCGACCGGCCACTCACCCGGCACCTTCCTGGCGGAAATTCGCCGATGGACCCGGAACGCGAGTCCATCGGCGGAAACGTCAGGGCGCGAGCCGCTGCACGTCGACGAACTCGAAGCCGCCCGTATCGAGCAGGATCGACTCGGGCGATCCATCCAGGGGCAGCAGGTGCACGGCCCCCGCATCATCGTTCCCGAAGCGAACGAGCAGCGCCGTTCCGTCCGGGGTAAACGCCCACGCGGCGTCGACATTGCTGCCGTCCGCTGGGCCCGGCTTCTTCGGACCGAATGTCCGCTCGTTCCCGGACCCGTCGGCATTGGCGACGACGATCTGGAACGCGCCTGCCCGGTAGATGCGGGCGTAGGCGACGAGCTTCCCGTCGGGTGAATAGGCGACCCCACCGCGCTGACCGGTTCCCTCGGCCGTCGGGAACTGCATTTCCTGGCCGGTCTTGACGTCGAGGGCATACACCCTCGGCCACCAGCCAGCCGTGTCGACGTCGGGCACGCCGACGCTTTGCCAGCGCGTAAACGTGACCTTCGCGCCATCGGGCGACACGGCCAGTGACCCGTAGTCGTGCTCGTTGTTGGCGGGCGTGACCGAGAGCGCGCGGGCTCCGGTCCCGTCGGGACGAATGGCCTTGATCATGGGGCTGGTTGTTTCGAAGCGGTAGACGATCTCCTGGCCGTCCGGCGGAAGCCACATCGGGAAGAAGACTCCGCTGGTTTCACGAAGCATCCGTGGGACCCCACCGCCGACGTCGGCGACCCAGAGCTTCCCTTTCGCCACGTAGGCAATCTGCGTGCCGTCGGGCGACCAGTCGAACCAATCGAGGCTCTCGGTCGCCGGAGTCACGGCGTGGAGCCCGGTGCCGTCGGCGTTCACGACCATCATCGTGAGGATGGCCGGCTCGGCCAATGGTCCGTCCGAGCGGAGGAAGACGATCTTCGTCCCGTCGCGGGAGAAGATCGGCGAAAAGTCGAATCCATCGCCGAGTCCGAGCGGCGCGTCCTGCGTGGTCGCCGGGTCGACCGTGTAGATGTCGCCGTCGCGGCTCGTGACGAAGATCCCGTTGCGGGCTAGTCCGAAGGGCTCGGGCAATCGCTGCTGGCGCGACCCGATGGCGACGATGGCAAGGGCCAGCAGCAGCAGGATCAGGCCCGCGAGGAGCGCCAGGCGGCCGGGCTGCGGCACGTTGAAGAAACGCGGTCGGAATGTCGTATCCACGGGGAGCCACCTTTCGAGGCTCGACCATGCCGGCCGCTGTCGCGTGACCCTGGTGACCTGGAGCACCTCGTCGAGGTGATCGGACACCCGGAATGGGGCGTCCTCGCGGAGCCAGGACGACATGGCGCGTTCGAATCGATCGTTCGTCGTCATGTCAGCCGTCCCTCCGCGAGATCAGGTCGGACCCGGGCATCGGCGTCGAGCGCCGCTCGCATCAGCCCGAGGGCACGGTGCAACCGCGACTTCGCCGTCCCGAGGGGGATCCCCAGGGTCGTAGCGACAGTCGGCAATGGCAGGTCGAGATAGTGATGGAGGACGATCAGGGCACGCATCTCCGGTTCGAGCCGGAGGAAGCCCCGTTCGAGTTGGTCGCGGTCGACGATCGCCGACCCCGGATCGGCGATCGATGGTGTATCGAGTTCGGTCAGCTCGACGTCCATGCGGTGCCGGCGGGTCCGTCGCGCCTCATCGATGCAGGCGTGAACGAGCAACCGATGCACCCAGGCATCGAACTTATCGGGGTCGCGAAGCGTCGGCAGGTCGCGCCAGGCTCGGACGAGCGCGTTCTGGACGGCGTCCTTGGCCCCTTCGACATCCCGGAGCATGAGCCAGGCAGCGCCATCTAGACGGGAGATCGCGGCACCGGCCAGCTCGGCGAAGGCGTCATGATCACCTCTCCGCGCTCGCTCCACGAGGTCTCGCTGCATCACGCCCCTCGGCGGTGGCACGACCCATCTGGCCGCGCTCGTCGAGTATGGCGAGGCGGCCATTGCCGACCGTTCCATCTTCGTTCGTCGAGGCGAGGATGGCTCGGCTACCATCGATCCCCCACCCCGACCTCCGCCACCGGAGCCGCCGTCGCGTGAAACTCCAGGAAGCCGACGCCAAGTCGCTGCTCGATGCCCAGGGTCTGCCGGTCCCGCCGTGGGCGGTGGCCCATAACGTCGAGGAGGCGCGAGCCGCCGCGGAGGCGTACCTCACGAACGGTGCCGCCAAGGTCGTGATCAAGGCCCAGGTCCTCGTCGGCGGCCGGGGCAAGGCGGGCGGCGTCAGGCTCGCTTCGACGCCCGACGAGGCGGCCACGGTGGCCGGGGCCATCCTCGGCATGGACATCAAGGGGATGACGGTCCGCAAGGTGCTCGTCGGACCGGCGGCGGACATCGTCAAGGAGTACTACCTGGCAGCGCTCGTCGATCGCGCCGAGCGCGGCATCCTGCTGATGGGCTCGGCCGAAGGTGGCGTCGAGATCGAAGGAGTCGCCGAGTCCAACCCGGAGGCGATCCTTCGCCGCCACGCGGATCCGCTGCTCGGGTTACTCGACTTCCAGGCCCGCGATCTCGCTTTCGCGATGGGTCTCGGCGCGCACGTGAAGGCGGCCGTCGCGATCGCCAAGGGACTCGTCGCGACGATGCGGGCGTATGACGCCGACCTGGTCGAGATCAATCCACTGGCGATCGTCCGTGAGCCTGGCGCGCCACCTGGCGACTCGCCGATCGAACGACTCGTCTGTCTGGACGCGAAGATCACCCTCGACGACTCCGCGCTCGCCCGCCATCCCGGGCTCGAAGACCTGCGCGACCCCGACGAGGAGGCGCCCGAGGACCGCGAGGCACGCGAGGCCGGGCTGACGTTCATCAAGCTCGACGGGACGATCGGCTGCATGGTCAACGGCGCCGGACTCGCGATGACGACGATGGACCTCGTCAAGCGAGCGGGCGGCGAGCCGGCGAACTTCCTCGACATCGGCGGTGGCGCACGACACGAGAAGGTCGCCCACGCGATGCGGCTGATCCTGGCCGATCCGAAGGTCGACGCGATCCTCGTCAACATCTTCGGCGGCATCACCCGCGGCGACGAGGTCGCGCGCGGCCTGATCGAGGCTCGCTCACAGCAGTCCCGCGACGTCCCGATGGTCGTCCGGATCGTCGGCACCAACGCTGCCGAGGCGGCCGAGCTGCTCGAGGCGGCCAGGTTCACGACCGCGGCCACGCTCGACGACGCGGCGGAGAAGGCGGTGGCGGCATCGCCCAGCGGCGCCCGGTCGGCGGGATCAACCGCGTGAGCATCCTGGTCGATCGCGACACGCGGCTCGTCGTGCAGGGCATCACCGGACGGGAGGGCGAGTTCCATGCGCGGGCCTGCCAGGCCTACGGCACGAACGTGGTCTCGGGCGTCACGCCGGGCAAGGGCGGGCAGACGGCCCTCGACGGCACGGTCCCCGTATTCGATACGGTCGTCGAGGCGGTCCGCGAGACCGGCGCCAACACCTCGCTGATCTTCGTCCCGGCCGCCGGCGCGCCCGATGCCGTGATGGAGGCGGCGTTTGCGGGAATCGGCACGATCTTCTGCATCACTGAAGGGATCCCGGCACTCGATATGATCCCGACCGCGGAGCTGGTGCGGGCCAGGGGCGCCCGCCTCATTGGCCCGAACTGCCCCGGCGCAACGTCACCGGGCCGGGCGAAGGTGGGGATCATCCCGGGCTCGATCCATCGGGAGGGCCGCGTCGGTGTCGTGAGCCGGTCCGGGACGCTGACCTATGAGGCCGTGCAGGCCATGACCGATGCCGGGCTTGGGCAGTCGACCTGTGTCGGCATCGGCGGGGACCCGATCGTCGGGACGACCTTCCTCGATGCGCTCCAGCTGTTCGCCGCGGACGATGAGACCGAGGCGATCGTGCTGATCGGCGAGATCGGCGGCTCGGCCGAGGAGACGGCGGCGGCGTGGGCCGGTGAGCACCTCCGCGACGTGCCGAAAGCCGCGTTCATCGCCGGCCGCACGGCACCCGAGGGCAAGCGCATGGGCCACGCGGGGGCGATCATCTCGGGCGGCGCGGGCACCGCGGCGTCAAAGGTCGAAGCCCTGGAGGCTACCGGATTCCTCGTCGCCGGCTCGCCGACGGAGCTGCCGGCTCTCCTCCGCGACGCCGGGTATCGCGGCTGAGGCCGGGAGAGCCGAGCACGATGAGCACTCGGATGGAGCTCGTGGCCGGGGCGGTGCCGGAGATCCTCGAGGTCGTCGGGGCCGGTGATCGGGCCGCCTTGGCCGATCCAGACCGGTTCGCGGCGTACCTGTCGTTGAGTGGTGGCATGGACCCGACCTGGCTCGACCTGTTCGCTGAATCCGCCCGGGCTGCCACGGACCTCGACGCGCCGAGCGACTTCATCGATGCCCGGATCGAGCTGGGCGCGGCGAACGGATCGGAGCGCATGGTCGAGCGCGTTGACCCGACCTGGATATCAGCCGTGGCGGCCATCCCGGATGCCTCGGTCGATGCGCTCGCGGGTCGCTGGATCGATCGGCTCGAGGAGGAGCTCGGCGACCTGCCGAGCGAAGAGAAGCCCTGGATCCGCGACCTCGCCGGCCGCGTGGTGGCATTCTGCCGAGCTGCCGACCAGGGGTCCGATGTCGTCTTCGTCTGGGAGCTGGTGAGTTGAGCGAGCCGTCGCCGGGCGCCACGAGCCTCGAGGCGTCGTTCGCCGCGAACCAGAAGCTCTGGGACGCGTGGACGGCCGTGCACGCCGAGGGCGAGTTCTACGACGTCGCGGGGTTTCGCCAGGGCGGCGTCCGGGTGCGGCCATACGAGGTCGCGGCCCTCGGCGACGTCACCGGCAAGACGCTGCTCCACCTGCAATGCCACTTCGGGCTGGACACGTTGTCGTGGGCACGACTCGGGGCGGTGGTGACGGGGGTCGACTTCTCCCCCGCCTCGATCCGGCTCGCCCGGGAACTGGCCGCGGACGTCGGGATCACCGACGCCCGGTTCGTGGAGTCGAATATCTACCAGCTCCCGGTCCGGCTCGGCGAGGAATACGACATCGTCTACACGTCGCGCGGCGTGCTCGGCTGGCTGCCCGACATCCGCGGCTGGGCGCGGGTGGTCGCGCGCTTCGTCAAGCCGGGCGGGCGCTTCTACATCACCGAGGTCCACCCGGTCCTGCAGGTCTTCGAGAACGAGGGAGTCTCACCGCGCGAGTTGCGCCTGCAGTACCCGTATTGGGAGCACGGCGACCCGCTCATCTTCGACGTGCACGGCTCGTATGCCGATCCGGGCGCCGACCTCGGCGCCGAACACAAGGAGCACGGCTGGGATCACGGTCTGGGCGAGATCGTGACGGCGTTGATCGACGCTGGGCTACGCATCGACCGCCTCGAGGAGTACCCGTTCCTCGACTGGTCGACCGACTTCCTGGTCGAGCGTGAGCCAGGTCTGTACGTCCTCCCCGACGGTCCCGGCGAGCTGCCGCTGATGTTCTCGCTGCTCGCCTCGAAGCCCAGGTAGCGGGCGCACGACCCGGAGAGTCGGGCAGGTCACGTTGGAACTGATAGTTCCGGTTTCGCTAAGAATGTGCGTGGTCGCGGTGCGATCCAGACAGTCTTTGTCGATTCCGACATGGACCCGTGCACGTTCGTGCCGGATCCTGGAACTGGCAGTTCCGCGGGCCGTGATCGGTGGCTCCAGCCGTGGGCGTGTCGACCTTTTGCGTGGCACAACTCGCATCCGGAGACAGTAATGGCGGCTCTTTAGCGCCGCTATGGCTCTGATCGGCCCAAATCGGTTGATAATTCGTCCATTGGGTTTACATTCTGCCGCAAAAACGGTGTCTTTGGCCGCTACGGTCCACCGGCACAACTTCTGCCGCGGGGCTAGACGTCGGCGCGCGGGCGCGCTGCCTCGGCCGCGCCCGGTAGCAGACGCGCTATCCGAGCTTGACCGCCGTTCCGGAGGCGGTGACCATCAGCATCGAGCCGCCCTGCCCCACGGTCTCGTAGTCGAGGTCGACGCCCACGACCGCGTCTGCGCCCAACGACGCGGCCACTGCTTCCATTTCCTCAAGGGCGATCGTCCGAGCCTTGGCGAGCTCCTGCTCGTAGGCGCCCGAGCGACCCCCGACGATGTCGCGGATCCCGGCGAAGAGGTCCTTGAAGATGTTCGCGCCGAGGATCGCCTCGCCCGTGACGAGGCCACGGTATTCGGCGATCGATCGGCCCTCGAGGGTCGGCGTCGTACTGATGATCATGTCGGTTGGTCCTCCGGGGTGTACTGCGGTCGGTCGACCGAGGATAGCCGACGACGCCCCCTCAGCGTCCGGTCGCGTACCCGAGCGACGTCCAAGTCGGCCCACCGGGCGCCTCGATCAGCTCGACGAGTACGCCGTGGCAGGAGCGCGGATGGATGAACGCGACCGGTCCTTCGGCGCCGCGTCGCGGGACGGTGTCGATCAGCTCGAGACCGTCGAGCTCGAGCCGAATGAGCGCCTCGGACAGGTTCGCGACCTCGAAGCAGACGTGGTGGAACCCCTCCCCCTTCGATGCCAGGAACCGGGCGACCCCGGTGGTCTCGTCGGTCGGCTCGACGAGCTCGACCTTCGACTCGCCGACACCGAGGAACGCGATCCGGACACGGTCGGTGGGAATGTCCATGACGGTCTCGAGTTCCAGACCGAACATGTCGCGCCACAGCCCGATCGACGCGTCGATCGAGGTGACGATCAGCGCGACGTGGTGGATCTTGCCGAGCCTGCGGATCGAGGGCGGGACGTCGGGCATCGGGATGGCTTCCTCGCGTGACGGGCCCGCGACGACCAGGAGCGGGCCACCGCCGGCCGCAAAGCGCTTCGTCGCGGCATTGCGAACGATCGACCGGAACGTGCCGGCATCGGCCTGGTCGAGTCGTGCGGGGTCGAGCCAGACGATCAGGACCGGGCCGGCGGCAGGCGGCTGCGGATTCGCCAGGACCTCGGCCAGTACCCCCCAGTCGCGACGGACCGATGAGGGCGCCAAGCCGCTCTTCGTCAACGCGGCGAGGAGCGCGAGCTTGGACGCCGGACCAGCGAGCACGACGAACTTGGCCCCGTGCTCATTTGCCAACGCCGTGAGGGTCGTGACGTCGAGGACGGCCCTGGTCTCGATCACCCCGCCGCCGCCCTCTGGCGCCAGCCGTGCTCGAAGGTCGGCCGTCAGGGCGCGATCGAGGCCCTCGGATCGGGGTGGTCGTGCAGGCATATCCGTCACACCGTGATCAGTTCGCGGTGTTCACCCCAGGCGACCCGCAGCCGGTCGCTGATCTCGCCGACCGTGGCATGGGCGCGGACCGCGGCGAGGATCGCCGGCATCAGGTTCCCGTCGCCCCGTGCGACGCTTTCGAGATCGTCCATCGCGCCGGACCAGGCCTCCGCCGAGCGCTCGGCCCGGACGCGGCGGACACGCTCGACCTGGCGCCGCTCGCCTTCCGGATCGATCCGCTGCGTCGAAGGCGTCGCCACCTCGTCGTCGGTGAAACGGTTCACACCGACCACGACCTGGTCGCCGGTATCGATCGCCACTTGGACGCGGTACGCCGCCTCCTGGATCTCACGCTGCTGGAAGCCGCGTTCGATCGCCGGCAATGTCCCGCCGAGCTCCTCGATCTCATCGAGGTACGCCCAGGCCGCGGCTTCGAGCTCGTTCGACAGGCTCTCGACGAAATACGAGCCGGCGAGCGGATCGGGCGTCTCGGTCACTCCGGCCTCAAAGGCCAGGATCTGCTGGGTCCTGAGGGCGAGACGAGCGGCCTCCTCGGTGGGTAGGGCCAGCGCTTCGTCACGCGAATTCGTGTGCAGGCTCTGGGCTCCGCCGAGCACCGCCGCAAGCGCCTGGATCGTGGTCCTGACGACGTTGTTATCGATCGACTGGGCGGTCAGCGACGACCCGGCGGTCTGCACATGGAACCGGCACACCATCGATCGCGGGTTCGTCGCGCCGAACCGCTCTTTCATGATCGTCGCCCACATCCGGCGGGCGACCCGGAACTTGGCGACTTCCTCGAACAGCTCGGACCAGGCCGCGAAGAAGAACGACAGGCGACCCGCGAAGTCGTCGACATCGAGCCCGCGATCGACCGCCGCTTCGACGTAGGCGATTGCGTCGGCGAGGGTGAACGCGAGCTCCTGGGCCGCGGTCGCCCCGGCCTCCCGCATGTGGTAGCCCGAGATCGAGATCGTGTTCCACTTCGGGAGCTCGCGGGCACAGAACTCGAAGACGTCGGTCACGAGGCGCATCGACGGCCGCGGGGGGTAGATGTAGGTGCCCCGTGCGATGTACTCCTTGAGGATGTCGTTCTGCGTCGTGCCACCGATCCGGGCGCGCTCGACGCCCTGGGCCTCGGCCGCGGCGACGTAGAGCGCGAGCAGGATTGGGGCGGTGGCGTTGATCGTCATCGACGTGCTGACCTCGCCGAGCGGGAGGCCGTCAACGAGCACGGCCATGTCGGCGAGACTGCTGATCGGGACACCCACCCGACCGACCTCCCCGTCGGCCGCGAGTGCATCGGAGTCGTAGCCCATCTGCGTCGGCAGGTCGAAGGCGACCGACAGGCCGGTCTGGCCGTGGTCGAGCAGGTAGCGGAACCGGCGGTTCGTCTCCTCGGCTGTCGCGAACCCGGCGTACTGGCGCATCGTCCAGAACCGACTGCGGTACATCGTGGCCTGGACGCCGCGCGTGAAGGGGAATTCGCCTGGGAGGCCCAGGTCGCGCCCCTCGTCGAGGTCGGCGATGTCCGCCGCGGTGTAGAGGTCGCGGATCTCGATGCCGGACGAGGTCTCGAAGCTCGGCCGGCGCTCCGCTGCCGAGGCGATGGCCTTGGCGCGGACCGTCGCGCGCCAGCGCTCGCGGGCGGGATCGATCCCCTCCCCCGTCGGACGCGCCGGGTGACTGGCGATCTGCTTCACTCGAGAACGACCAGGAGATCCCCGAGCTCGACGGTCGTGCCGGAGGCCGCGGCGACGCGTCCAACGGTCCCGGCCCGCGGGGCGCGCAGTTCGTTCTGCATCTTCATCGCCTCCACGGCCAGCAGCGTCTGACCCATCTCGACGGCGTCACCCACGGCGACGGCGATCGACGCGATCCTCCCCGGGATGATGGCACGGATCTCCAGCGGTTCACCACCCCCGGCACGCGCAGAACGGTCACGGGACGCGCGCTCGCGCAGCGCGGCCCGAGCGGCATCCTCGACGTTGAACTCGAAGCGCCAGCCATCGACCACGAGCTCCACCGACCGACGACCAGCCGGATCGGTCGGACCGATGCGACCGACGATCGTGCGATGCCCCTTCGGGAGCGTCGCTCCCGGCTCGATCGTCAACGGCTGATCGCCGGGCGCGGCGGTCCCCGGCTTGTCGCTGACCCGCAGCGCCCGCTGCGCCCGTTCCGTTGCCGTCACCGTGGCCACCGATCGACCATCGCCTGGCGAGCCGCCGCGTGCCAGCCCGTCGGGGAAGCGTCTTTGTGCAAAGACGCCGAGGTGGACGGGGCCGACGACGCCGCGTACACAGCGGCTGCCGCGGCGCGTGCCGCCGTTGCGCGGACCCGTGCGCGGTCGGCGGCGCCGTCCCAGTGCGACGGCACCCAGTCGGTCGACAGGTCGTCGGCCGCCAGGAAGACCCCGTCGCGTAGCAGCGCCCGGTCGAATGGGAGCGTCGTCTGGATGCCGGTGACCTCGACCTCATCGAGGGCGCGGCGCATCCGCCGGAGCGCAGCAGGGCGATCCCGGCCGACGGTCATGATCTTGGCAATGAGCGGATCGTAGTCGGGCGGCACGCGATCGCCTGCGCGGATCGCGGTGTCGACGCGGACGCCCGGACCAGCCGGCATGGTCCACGATCCGACACGACCGGGCACCGGTGCGAACTCCCTCCCCGGGTCCTCGGCCGCGAGGCGAATCTCGATGGCATGGCGGGTTGGCGTTGCAGCAGCATCGGCCGCGTCGATGACCGCGTCCGACAGCGCGTAGCCCGCCGCGATCCAGAGTTGCTCCGCGACGAGGTCGAGGTCGGTCAGCAGCTCCGTCACGCCGTGTTCGACCTGGAGTCGTGCATTGACCTCGAGGAACCAGAAGCGACGGTCCGGGTCGAACAGGAACTCGGCGGTCGCGGCGTTGTGCAGACCGGCGGCACGCGCTGCACGGACTGCCATCGAGTGCAGGTCGGACCGTTCGTCGGCGCTGAGGCCTGGCGCCGGGGATTCCTCGACCAGCTTCTGATGTCGGCGCTGGATCGAACAGTCGCGTTCGCCGAGCGCGACGATCCTCCCATCCGCGTCGCCGAGCAGCTGGACCTCGATGTGGCGCGCTGGACGAACCTCGCGTTCCAGGTATACGGACCCGTCGCCAAATGCCGCCATCGCCTCGGTCGAACCGGCGATCATCGCCGCAGGCAATTCTGCCGCGCTCGCGACCCGCCGCATGCCCCGCCCTCCCCCGCCGGCCGACGCCTTGACGAGCAGCGGGAACCCGATCTCGTCCGCGGCCGCGACGATCCGCTCGACGTCGTCGGGGCGATCGATCGGCGCCGGTTCGAATGTCCCAGGCACGACCGGCACGTCGGCCGCGCGCACCGTGCGCCGTGCCGCGAGTTTGTCACCGAGTGCGTCGATCGCCTCGGCGTGCGGCCCGATGAACGTCAGCCCAGCGTCCGTCACGGCCCGGGCGAAAGCGGCGCGTTCGGACAGGAATCCATAGCCGGGATGGATCGCCTCGGCCCCCGTCGCCAGCGCTGCCGCGATGATCGCGTCGACTCGCAGGTAACTCTCGGCGGCCGGTGCCGGTCCGAGCCGCACGGCGGAGTCGGCGGCGGCGACATGCGCGGCGTCGATGTCGGCGTCGGAATAGACCGCGACCGCCTCGACGCCAAGGTCGCGACATGTGCGGATGATTCGAAGCGCGATCTCACCGCGATTGGCGATCAGGATCCTGCCGAACGGTCTGCCGCGACTGTCCTTGCGCAAAGACGGCAGGGGCTCCCGTCGCACCACGCTGGTCACAGCGGGATGTTGCCGTGCTTCTTCGGGGGGTTGGTGTCGCGCTTGTCGGCCAGCATCCGGAGCGCGGCGATCAAGCGCGGGCGCGTGTCGGACGGACGGATGACATCGTCGACATAGCCGCGCGCCGCCGCCACGTACGGATTCGCGAAGCGCTCCTCGTAGTCGGCCACGAGACGCGCTCGTTCCGCCGACGCATCGGATGCTGCGGCGATCTCATCGCGATACAGGATGTTGACCGCCCCTTCGGCGCCCATGACGGCGATCTCCGCCGTCGGCCAGGCGAGGTTCACATCGCCCCGGATGTGTTTGCTTGACATGACGTCGTAGGCCCCGCCGTAGGCCTTGCGGGTGATGACCGTCAGCTTCGGCACGGTCGCCTCGCAATACGCGAAGAGCAGCTTCGCGCCGTGGCGGATGATCCCGCCGTGCTCCTGCCCGACACCCGGCAGGAAACCCGGGACGTCGACGAGCGTGACCAGCGGGACGTTGAAGCAGTCGCAGGTCCGCACGAAGCGTGCCGCCTTCGTCGATGCATCGATGTCGAGCGCGCCGGCGAGGACGGCCGGTTGCTGCGCGACCACGCCGATGCTCTGGCCGCCCAGACGCGCGAAGCCCGTGATGATGTTCGAGGCCCAACCCGGCTGGATCTCGAGGAAGGCGCGGTCGTCGACGATTACTTCGATCACACCATGCATGTCGTAGGGGCGCGATGGATCGTCCGGGACGATCGTGTCAAGCGCCGGGTCGCGTCGATCGACTGGATCCGTATCAGGGCCCCGGGGCGCATCGCCCAGGTTGTTCTGCGGCAGATACCCGAGCAGGCGACGTACCGACGTCAGGGCCTCCGCCTCGTCGTGCGCGGCGAGGTGCGCGACGCCGCTGCGGGTCGTGTGGGTGGTCGCGCCGCCGAGGGTCTCGGCGTCGACCTCCTCGTGCGTCACCGCCTTCACGACGTTGGGACCCGTCACGAACATATAGCTCGTGCCCTCGACCATGATCGTGAAGTCGGTGATCGCCGGGGAGTACACCGCTCCCCCAGCGCACGGCCCCATGACGACGGAGAGCTGCGGAACAACGCCCGAGGCGAGCGTGTTGCGCAGGAATATGTCGGCGTAACCGCCGAGCGACACCACGCCCTCCTGGATTCGGGCACCGCCCGAATCGTTCAGCCCGATGATCGGCGCCCCGACCTTCATCGCGAGGTCCATCACCTTGCAGATCTTCTCGGCGTACGCCTCGGACAACGAACCCCCGAAGACGGTGAAGTCCTGGCTGAAGACGAAGACGGTGCGCCCGTCGATCGTGCCGTGGCCGGTGACGACGCCATCCCCGAGGTATGCGGTCTCCACCTCCGGGTTCCGATTCGTGACGAACGCATCGAGCTCGATGAACGAACCGGCGTCGAGCAACAGCTCCAGTCGCTCGCGAGCGGTCAGCTTTCCGCGTGCATGTTGCTGGTCGATGCGTTCCTGTCCGCCGCCAAGCCGCGCCTCCTCGCGCATCGCATCGAGCCGCGCCAATCGCTGCTCATTCGTCGACAAGTTTCGACCTCCGCGCGAAATCGGGCTGTCTTTGTGCAAGGACAGCTGTCATCATACGGTCCCGTTTATCCACCGAAATGGTGAACAACTCGGGTCATGTGTGGATAACCGGGTGCCCGCTGCAACGCCGGCTGGGGTAGCATGTCCCGCGACCCGCCTGTCCCCGTCATCCGTTGGGCCGATCGATTCGAGGTGATTCCCCGGTGAAGAACGTGATCGCGATCGCGAATCAGAAGGGCGGCGTCGGCAAAACGACGACAGCGATCAACCTCGCCGGGGCATTGGCTGAAGAGGGTTATCGAATCCTCTGCATCGATATGGACCCCCAGGCAAACCTGACCGCGGGTCTCGGCATCAATCTCAACACCGTCGATCGCTCGATGGCCGACGTCCTGGCAGACGGTCGGGCGAAGCTCAGTGAGGTGATCCTGCCGACCGATAGTGCGGGCATCGATGTCGCGCCGGCCCACATCGACCTCGCGTCGACGGAAGGTGAGCTGTTCACGGCGCTCGGCCGCGAGCAGGTGCTGCGCGAAGCGATCGATGGCCAGCTCAAGGGTTACGACTACGTGCTCATCGATTGCCCGCCCAACCTCGGCTTGTTGACGGTGAACGGACTCGTCGCGGCGAACGGCGTGATCATCCCGGTCCAGACGCAGTACTACGCGATGAAGGGGCTGACGAACCTCGTCAAAGTGATCACAGCGATCCGGCTGAAGCTCAACCGGAACCTGCGGATCCTGGGCCTGCTCCCGACCTTCTACGACGGCCGGACGAACCTGGCTCGCGACATGCTTGACGAGCTGCGCGTCGTCGGCGATCACCATGTCTTCTCCAGCATCGTCCGCAACACCGTCAAGCTCGGCGAGGCTCCGCTCGTCGGGCGGCCGATCACGTCGTACGCCGGCGCCAGCGAGGCCGCCAGGACGTACCGTGAGCTCGCACGAGAGGTGGTGGACCTTGGCGCGTCCTGATTTCCGAGCGGCGGCTGCGCGCCGCCTGTCCGAGGAGCGTGAGCTCTCCCCTGCCATCGTCAGCCTGCTGTCGCCCGACAGTCCGACCCGAAGTGTCGGCGTCCGTATTGTCCCCCTCGACCATATCGAAGCGAACCCGCAGCAGCCGCGGCTTGCGTTCAACCAGGAGACGCTCGACGAGCTGGCGGCGTCGATCCGCGAGCACGGCGTTCTGCAGCCGATCCTCGTCCGACCGATCGGCCCGAACACATATCAGCTGATCGCCGGCGAACGCCGCTGGCGGGCCTCGAAGCTGGCGGGTGCCGACTCGATCCCGGCCCTCATCGAGGAGATCGACGACGACACCGCACTCGAGATCTCGATCATCGAGAACCTCCAACGGGAGGACATCTCGCCGCTGGACGAGGCCGCGCTGTTCGACCGGATGGTCCACGAGCACGGCTACAGCATCCGCAAGCTCGCTGACAAGCTCGGCAAGGACAAGGGCTACCTCGAGAACCGACTCCGTCTGGCCGACGCTCCGGAGGAGATCCGCGAGCTCGTGTCCTTGCGCAAAGACACGCTGTCCCACGCATACGAGCTGTTGAAGGTGCAGGACCCGAAACGGCGCCGCCGGCTGGCCGACCAGGTGGCTCGCGGCGAGCTGACCCTCATCAAGCTGCGCGACAAGATCGAAGGTCGACGGGCTCGCGTCCTGCCGGTGGAGATCGAAGTCGACGGCAACGGCACCATGCCGATGCCGATCCCGATCGATGGCGTCGTCGAGGAGACCGCCCCCGAACCCGAGCCCGGGCCGCGGCGCCGTCGCGAGCTCGACGAATACTCGCTGATCAACGCCAAGACATCGCTGGCCGAGGCGCTCGATGAGCTGGTCGGCGTCCTGCGTACGCCGGATGCCGTCGACCAGATCCCCGATGTCGATCGGGCCAACCTCGCGAAATACCTGACGATCGCGAAGTTGAAGCTGGAGAACGCGATCGCCATCGTGCGAACGGGCGAGATCGGCGACTGAGCCGGCGCCGCCCTAAAGCGCCAGCGGGCTCATCGCGGCGATCCAGCCGGTCGCCGCGACCGCCGCGCCGACGGCCTGCGCCTCCCAGGCGCGAACGCGCGCGCGACGCAGATCGCGGCGACCCAGTGCGAGCCCGGCCACGACGATCCCGATCCCGGCACTGACGAGGGTCCACGGTGCGGCGTCGAAGCCGGTGCCACCGAGCGACACGATGCCGATCGTGATCGCGGCGACCATCAATGCGGCATCGGCCCACCACGATCGATTCGGTCCGAGCATCGTCGCGACCGAGGTCGTCCCCGCCGCAAGGTCCGTCTGGAGGTCCGCCCGCGCATTTGCGATTGCCAGGCCGGCGCCTGCCAGCGCGGCCATCAGGATGAGGACCCCGAAGAAGGACGGGAGGGTGCCCGTCGTCCCGAACCAGCCGTAGATCGGCAGGATCGGGATGCCGATCGCGAATGGGACCCACGACAATGGCGTTCCTTTGGCGCCAAGGTCATAGGCGAAGCCGATCCCGAGCACCACGAGTCCAAGCGCGATCAATCCCGGGCCACTCGGTGCGGCCAGCGCGAGCCCGGCCAGCGCAGCCAGCGCGGCCACGACCCTTGCCTGGCGTGGCTCGACGAGCCCGGCGGGGATGGGTTTTGGCGGCACGCGCCCGGCATCGGCCGGTGCATCGACGATGTCGTTGATCGCCCCGATCGCGAACTGCAGGAATGTCATCGACAGGCCGAGCCGCAGCGGAGTCGTCACCCCTCCCCCGGAAACGGCTGCCACAAGAGCGACGACGATCCCGTCGAGGATCGACGGAAACGGGTGAACGAGCTTGACCAGCGCCCGAGGATCGAGCGGTCGATCAGACGTAGACGAGCTCGTCGAAGTTCTCGACCAGGTAGTCGATCAGCCGCTGGCGACCATTCTTTGCCTGGACGCGGATCCCGGGGACCAGCGCGTACAGTGCGATCGCGGGGATCATCTGGCGACCCTGCGCGTCACGTCCGACGGCAGCGGTCGGCCCATTTCCGGAAGCGAACACCCGTTCGATATCGACTTCGCTGAGCTTGGCCGCCTTTCGAAGGTCGGCCAGGACGCGGATGACGCCGCGGCGCTTCGCGACGTCGCGCATGAGCTCGGCAGCCCACGCATCGATCTGGTCGTCCGACTGGTCGGCCAGTCGGCTCCGATACTCCTTCGGGTCGGCAGAGAGTCCGGTCGCGGCCACGCGTGCTCCTGTTCGTGCTGGGTCGGGCCGAGTATGCCAGAGCGCCCGGGGTCTGACCCTGCCCTCAGCCCCCCGCCGAGCTGGGCTCCCGCCCGTCGAGCTGGGCCGCAAGTGCCGCGTCGTGCGATCCCTCGGGCCATTCGTTGAAACGGTCCGTCATCCAGCGCGCGAGCCGACCGCTGCGCTCCGGGACGGGCGCGTCGGCAACCAGCGTGCGGAGCCGCGAGGCGAGGGTCGCCGTCATCGCCTCCACCGCCTGCCGATCCGGCCGTCCATTGGGGATCACCGGATCGCCGATCCGCACCCTGACGAGCCCGCCGAACCGCAGCCAGCTCGTCCCGTTGATGGCGATCGGCACCAGCGGCACGCGGGAGCGGAGCGCGAAATAGGCTGGGCCGTCGTTCAGTGGCAGGACCTCATTTTCGATCGCGCCGATCCGCCCCTCCCCCGCGATCGCGACGACGCCACCGTCATGGATGACGGCACCGACCCGCCGGGTGGCTTCGAGCAGGTCGTTCTTGCCCGGCTTGTACGGGATCGTCGTTCCGGTCCATTGCATGAGTCGGTTGCGCCCGCCGACGCGCATGTCCTCCTCCTTCGGACCGAAGAACGAAAGCCGAGGCCGGCGGAACGGAAGGGTCCCCATCAGCACGAATGGGTCGGCCCAGGACAGATGATTGAACGCATAGATCGCCGGGCCTCCAGGGAGACGCTCGGCACCCTCGACCCGAACCCGGAGCCAGGCCCGGGTCAGCAACGCGGCAGCGATTCGCGCCAGCCAGTACCGGATCGTCCGGCGAAGCGGGTGGATCGGTCGCGGCAGATCCGCACGAGCCGGCATGCGCGCCACGGTCAGCGCGCTGGGCCCGAAGGCTGACGGTCGGTCGCGGTGTAGACGTCCAGCGCGAACGCAGAGATCGCGTCGCCCTCGTCGTCTGTGCCGCGCAAGATGACGTTCTCGATCTGGAAACTGATGAGTCGATGGCCGGACGCCATCTCGATCGCGAGCTCGCCGGTCTGGACGCGGTTCCAGCGGATGAGCTTGCCGCTCGCGCGCGGGCCTTCCTGCGGGACGTTGACCCGGACGATCGCCTGGACCAGGCCGGGCGCCGTCGGGACGAGCACCGTGTAGCGCGCCGCAGGATCATCGCCCCAGGCGACCCAGCACGACGGATCGGGCTTCGCCCCCAGGCTGCTGAGCACCGGCTTCAGGACGGCGAGGACCTTCGGCGCCATCGATTCCTTGTGTGGCGCGCGTTTGGGCCACTCACTCAGCCGCATTGGTGTCCTCCCCGGATCGGCCGGCTTCCCTACGCGGCCTCGGGCCCGAGGCTAGCACACGGGCGTTCTGCGCCTCGTACGATGCGTCCATGGAGATCGGCTTCATCCCGCAGGTGGTGTTCGTCGCCGGCGCCGGGGTCATCGGCGGGATCTGGCTGCTCGTGCGCGGGATGCGCGGTTACCAGACGGCGACGCAGATCGGCGACACCGCGACCGCGCGCATCGCGACCCTCGCCG
>Ga0184632_10000336_pt1 | contig 17782 bp, 17 predicted proteins | sample PLM31_50_b1_FD_133153 | JGI IMG/M metagenome (GOLD analysis project Ga0184632, IMG submission 133153) | Groundwater sediment microbial communities from an aquifer in East River, Colorado, USA - PLM3-1_50_b1 | ecosystem: Environmental > Terrestrial > Soil > Riparian zone | place: USA: East... | reverse complement strand
CCGGCGCGCTTCTTTCAATGGAACATGCACGCCGTGAACGCCTGCCTTCGGGGAGCTCGAAGGCAGAGCGTCGCGATGATCTCCCTGGTGGGACTCCTTGGTGGATTCGCCGCGCCCGCCATGAGCGCACTCGTGGAATCTCGAGCGGAATCACAGGCCGCGCACTGGGTCGGCCGTGCCCTGCCGCAGTCCGGCGCGGGCTCTGAAGAGCTGCGCCAAGGCATACAAAAGTTCCAGGAGCGGGACTATACAACGGCGCTGGCGACACTGACTGATGCTCGGCGTTTAGGAGCGGGCAGCGCCGTGGAGGAGGTCGCGGTCTTTCTGGTAGCGGAAAGCCGAGCCCGCGCGGCCACGGGGCCCCAGGAAATTCGAGCGGCGATTATCGCGCTGGAGGAAGCCCGCCGGCGCTATTTCAAAAGTCCACGGGCCGGCTGGGGGCTTTGGCGGATCGGGAGCCTCTATCGTCATCTGGGACTGAATCACGAAGCCATGGCAAGGCTCGAACAGCTTCTCCGCCAAGAGACGGCAACCAGTCCACTCCTCCCGTTCATTCGGCTGGATCTCGCGGATGTCTACATCGCCGAGGGTCGCTATGCCCATGCGGGTCGGATGCTGCGCCTGGTCCGCCAGTTTCCGCCGGATGCTGGGAGTCTCGGGGAAGCCACGATTGGCCTGAGCGATATCGCTCACGCGTTGGGTCAGTACCGGCAAGCGCGCGACTTATACATCCATGCCGAGGCGCAGTGGCCCACGCTCCTAGGAAGCCGGCCCATCAGCCTGTTCGGCATGGCGGATAGTTTCCTCCGTCTTGGGGACTGGGCCCGGGCGATCCACATACTGAATACCGGCTATGCCTGGTATCCCCGCGATCCCTTCGCGGCCACGATGCTGGTGCGGATGGCCGACGGCGTGAAAATGAGCGGGCAGATTCGCCAATCGAAGGATTTGTATCGGACGGTGGTGGAGCGCTACCAGGGATCGGAAGGAGAACTTCAGGCCTGGCTGGCGTTGGGCGAGATCGCAGAAGGGGAAGCGCTGGCGGGCGCGGGGGAGGTGGACGTCCAAGAGGCGTATGGCGAGATCGCGCGGCGATGGAGCGCCCGGCCGATAGCAGGCGAGGCACTCCTTCACCTGGGGCAAAGCCATCAGCGGGCTAACGAGATCGAGGAGGCGGCTGCCGTCTATGACGAGTTACTGCGCCGAGCGAACATCGCCTCTGTACGAGCACCGGCGAGGCAGGGGCTCGAAGCGATGCTTCGTGCGTTGAGCGCTGCCGGAAAGACTGTCGAGGTGGCGAATTTCTTCATTCAGCATGAACTGCTCTTGACGAAGCCCGTCGTGGACGGCCCGACCGGTCTGATGGTTGCCGGAGCGCTGGGGCGGCTCGGTTTGGCTGATCCGGCGATCAGACTGATGGAGGCTTCCCTCGCGGCCGGCGTCTCAAGTGCCCAGCGTGAGTATGGACTGGTGGTGCTGGCGGAGTTGTACAGAAAAAAAGGCGATCAGGGCCGCGTTGAAGCCATCTGGAAGGAATATCTGCGCAAGTATCCGAAAGGCGACTGGAGCGCCGAGGCACGGGAGGGGCTCATCATCGCCCTGGGTCGCACCGGCAATCATGGTGCGGCTGAAACAACCTGTCGAGCGCATGCTGCGGGCAGCGGGGAGAAATCGGCTGCGGGAACGAGGGAGCTTATCGGGAGGGATGTCCTGAAGTGGTGCGCTGACCTGTTGGCCGCAGCGGGCCACTTGCAGGTGGCAGAGCCTCTGTACCGAGAGATTCTGAAGGATGACGATGATACGACTGATAGCGTCTGGGCGTCGTATCAGCTCGCGAACGCGGCATGGATCAAGAAGCGAACCGGCGAGGCAGTGGAATTCCTGGGGCGGGTGGCAAAGACAGACAAGGACTCGCTGCTGGCCTCGGCCGCTTCGGCACAGTTACGGCGCCTTGAGTCACCGGAGTAACACTGAGATGGAGGGAATGAAGACGCAGGAGGCGGCGCTCTTGAAACAGGCCTTTGCTTCCTTCGATGAGGCGGCAGGCACACTGGAGCGGTCCTATCAACTGCTGAACCGTCGGGTTCAGGAATTGAACGTCGAGCTCGATCTCTCCAACCAAGCGCTGCGGGAGAGCCTGGCGAGCAATGAGGAGATCAAGAGTCATTTGCACGCGATTCTCGAAAGTCTGACGACCGGCGTCTTGGTCACGGATCTCGACTCCCAGATTACCACCGTGAACCGAACGGCCGAGGCGATGTTGGAGATGGATCGGCGGGCGCTGACCGGCCAGTCGTTGTCAGAGTTACTGCGGGATTGGGGATATGCCGGATCAAGTACTGGCGAGGTGGCGCGGAAATCGCGCCGGCTTGCAGTGTCGCTCACGGATCTTCGCGGTGAGGCGGGGCGGCCGATCGGGCGAGTGGCGCAGTTTCAGGACATTACGGAGCTCAAGCGACTGGAAGAGCAGGTGCAGCGGCAACAGCGGTTGGCGGCGATGGGGGAAATGGCGGCGCGCCTCGCGCACGAGATCCGGAGCCCGCTCGGCAGCATCGAGCTGTTCGGATCGCTGCTTCGCCATGAACTGGCCGACGATCCTGCTCGCCGGCAACTTGCGGAGCACATCTGCACCGCGGTGCGCGCCACGGATCATTTGATTGACAACACGCTGTCGTTTGTCAGCCCGAGGCGGCCCCGCTGGGCGCCCGTAAAGCTGGGAGAGATGATCCAGGAGGCTGTCTTGCTGGCGACCCCGATGATTAACGGCCATGGCGTGCGAGTCGAAACCGTAATGGATGATGACATGACGATCTGGGGCGACGCAGGCATGTTGCGCCAGGTCGTCCTCAACCTCGTCCTCAATGCGGTCCAAGCAATGCCGGACGGCGGAGACCTTCGCATCAACTGTGCCGGAATGGCTCCCGACCGGGTGGCCCTCCGGATCACGGACACCGGCACGGGGATCAATCCTATGGATCGGCCTCGACTGTTCGATCCGTTCTTTACCACACGACCGGATGGCACAGGTCTCGGTCTGGCCATCGCCCACAACATTGTACTGGCGCATGGCGGAGCTATAGACGTGGAGAGTGAGGCGGGGAAAGGCACGACGTTCACCATCATATTATCCCAAGAGAAGGGAGCGAAGCCGATTCATGGGACAGCACCCAGTTTCTGAATCCGCGCCGATCCTCGTGGTTGAGGACGAGCCGAGCATGAGGACTGCGCTCTGTGAGGTTTTGCAGCGGACCGGCCATTCCGTTGTCGCCGCCCGGGATGGCCACGAAGCGTTGACGGTACTCGAGCGTCAGACCATTTGGCTCGTCCTGACCGATCTTCGTATGCCCCGCCTCGGCGGAATCGAGCTACTCCGGGAGGTGAAACGCCGGTCGCCGGAGACCCTCGTCGTATTGATCACCGGCTACGGCACGTTGGAGTCGGCCATCGAGGCCATTCGCTTGGGCGCCACGGATTATCTGTTGAAGCCGTTTGATCGTGAAGCGGTCGAAGCGCTGATCCGACGACTGGAAGAAACCCACGGTAGCCAGGTCGCGGGCTCGCCGGCCCAAGGCCTCCTCGACGGCGTGGAGGCCTCTGCATCCTCGGTCCTCGGGCGCCGCCCTGTGCAGATGATTGCCCAGGATCCGGTGATGGCTCGGATCCTGGAGACGGTGGAGGGAGTCGCCACAAGCCAGGCCACCATCCTGATTCAAGGCGAAAGCGGCACTGGAAAGGAAGTGCTTGCGCGGTTTATTCACAGCCGCAGCTCCCGTACCCATCGTCCATTCGTTGCCGTGAACTGCGCGGCGCTTCCAGAGGGTTTACTTGAAAGTGAGCTGTTCGGGTACGAGCGAGGCGCATTCACCGGAGCCGTCACCCGTCGGGCCGGCAAGTTCGAGCAGGCCCACGGGGGCACGTTATTGCTGGATGAAATCACTGAGATGAGCGTGCCGCTGCAGGCCAAGCTGCTCCGAGTGCTTCAGGAGCGTGAAGTGGATCGGCTCGGCGGAAAAACCGCGATCCCTGTGGATATCCGCATTATCGCGACCACGAATCGGCCCTTGCGCCGGGAAGTGGAAACCGGACGCTTCCGCGAAGACCTGTTTTATCGCCTGAATGTGTTTCCGATCACGCTCCCGCCGCTGCGCGAGCGGTCGCAGGACATTCCGGCGTTGGCCTCACATTTTCTTCGGGTGTCCGCGTCCCGCAATCGGAAGGCAGTGACCGGCGTGAGCCCCGAGGCGGAACGCCTGCTCCTCCATCGCGCATGGAAGGGGAACGTGCGCGAATTGGAAAACGTGATCGAGCGGGCCGTGCTTCTTGCGAACGAAGCTTTGATCCAACCCGAGCATCTTGCGTTAGACGGGTTGGAGCCGGGCCAGGTGCTGTCCGTGCTGTCACCGGCTGCTCACTCCGGCATCGGCGCGGCCAGCGAGACCCCACCGGTCTCAATTTGGGAGATGGAACGCGAACTGATTCTGCGCACGCTGGAGCGGGTCAACGGCAATCGGACCCACGCGGCGAAAATCTTGGACATCAGCATCCGGACGTTGCGGAACAAGCTGCGAGAGTACCGACAGCTCGATGTGGTCTCGGCAAGTTCAACCGGGCAACCTTTGCCCACCAGCGAACGCATCACGCTCAACAGGACGGCCTGTTGAATGTTGAAGGTCAGCAAGACGGCAGGTGTCATCAGCAGGACTTGGTACGGAGATTGCGTTCATAAGCACCGGAGAGGAGTAAGCCATGCCTGATTTCATTGGGCAGAATGCGACCATGAAAATGCTGGAGCGGAGCCTGGATTTCATGGCCCAGCGGCATCAGGTGCTGCTGGCGAATGTCGCAAACGAGGAGACACCTCGCTACAAGGCGAAGGATTTGGACTTCCAGTCGGTCTTGGCCTCCATCGGGAAACCAGGCGGTGCTTCCATCCCGATCGCGCAGACGGCGGCAGCACGGCATCCACGTCACATGCTGTTAGCCGGTCAGCCGGACGGCTTGCCGCCGCCAACGCTCGGGGAAGTTCCGACATCCTCGGTTGGGCTGGACAAAAATACGGTGTCGATCGAAAAGACGATGGCGGCCTTGTATGACAACAGTACGCTCTACAGCGCGGCGAGCCAGATTCTGAGCCGAAAATTCCAGGGCCTGCTGGCGGCCATCCGCGATTCACGGTAAGGCAGAGGAGGGTCTGTGATGGAAATTGACAAAGCCTTAGCCCTGTCGGCCTCGGGCTTGGAGGTGCAGCGCCTGCGGATGAATGTGATCGCCAGTAATCTGGCGAACGTGAACTCCACCAAATCGATCAACGGCGCGCCCTATCGCCGGCGAGATGTGTTGATTCGTGCGGATCGCACCGTCAGTCAGCCGTTCGGCACTCTGTTAAACCGAGCGGCGCTGCCGGAACCGCCCGGCGTGAAGGCAATCAAAGTCGTGGAGGATCGCCGACCCGCGCGACAGATGTATGAGCCGCAGCATCCGGATGCGAATGCCGCCGGGTTCGTGCAGATGCCGGATATCAATACGATCGAAGAGATGGTCAATCTGATTGGCGCTTCTCGCGCGTATGAGGCGAATATCACGGCGATGGGTGTCACCAAGACGATGGCCCAACGGGCCCTCGACATCGGGAGGTAATGGAGAGTCATGTCCGACATCCGAATAAATCCACCCCCGCTGAATCCAGGAGAATTCCCCTCAGTCGCCCCGGGTGCGGCAACGGCCCTCGGAGGCGGCGAATCGTTTGTGGCGACTTTGAAAGACGCCTTGGCCAAGATCAACGAAGCGCAGAGCCAGGCGGACGTGTCGGTGCAGTCCCTGCTCACAGGTCAAGGCACGAATCTGCACGAGACCATGATCGCGCTGCAAAAGGCCGATGTCTCGTTTCAACTGATGCTCCAGGTCCGCAACAAGATTGTTGGCGCCTACGAAGAGATCATGCGGATGCAACTGTAACAGTGCGCGTCACTGCACGTCTACATGATAGGTGGACGGAGTAAGCCATGATGGACCGGCTATTAATTGGGTTTCGAGCGCTGCCGCCGTCCCGCCAGATGCTGGTGCTGCTGATCGTGAGCGGAGCCATGGCGGCGATCGTCGCCGGGTTTCTCTGGAGCCAGGAGCCGGAGATGCAGGTGCTGTTCTCGCATCTCAGTCCGGAGGATGCGGGCGCGATTGTCTCCAAGCTCAAGGAACAAAAGATTCCCTTCACCGTGGAGGGCAATGGGGGCACTATTCTGGTACCGAGTGAGAAGGTGCATGAGCTGCGCTTGCTCATGGCCAGCCAGAGCTTGCCTCAAGGCGGCGGAGTGGGCTTTGAGATTTTCGATCGTACCACGGTCGGGATGACCGACTTTGTTCAGAAACTGAATTATCGCCGCGCCCTTCAGGGCGAGCTCAGCCGCACGATCATGCAGCTCTCCGAAGTGGAGCGAGCGCGGGTGCATCTTGTCATGCCGGAGCGGAGCTTGTATTTGGACCAACGCGAGCGGCCACGTGCCTCGGTCGTCCTCACGCTCCGTCGTGGCCAAACCTTATCCCCTGGTCCCATTCAAGGCATCGCGCATCTGGTGGCAAGCAGCGTCGAAGGGCTTCAGCCCCAAGAGGTGACGATCGTGGATTCTCATGGGCAGATCCTGTCTCAGCCTGTGGGTGATATCGGGGCACAACAGACCGGCGCCTCTCTCGACGCGAAGCAAGCGGTGGAGAAGGACCTTGAAGGCCGGGTGCAGAGCATGCTGGAACGCGTCGTCGGCAAGGGCAAGGCGGTCGTCAGGGTGTCCAGCGTCCTAGATCTGAGAAAGATCGAGCGCACCGAAGAGGCCTTCGATCCGAACGTGCAGGTCGTGCGCAGTGAGAACCGCTCGCAAGAAAAGACCTCGTCTCGAGAAGAGACTGAGGGAGGCATTGCAGGCACGACGTCGAACTTGCCCGACAAGACCACTACCACAACGACGGGAGGGAGCACCAACACCGCGGTCCGGACAAACGCCACGTTGAATTATGAGATCAACAGGTCCACCAGCCGCATCGTCGAGCCGGTCGGCTCGATTAAACGGCTGTCCGCCGCGGTGCTGGTGGACGGCATCTATCAAGTCAGCGAAGCGAAGGACGGCAAGATCCAGCGAAAATATACGGCACGCGGCGATGAGGAAATGAAGAAGCTGGAAGAGTTGGTGAAGAAAGCAATGGGCTACTCCGAGGAGCGGGGAGATCAGGTGCAAGTGCTCAATGTGTCTTTTGACACCTCCGCCGAAGACAGTGCGGCGCAGGGCGACGCTGAGACGGCGGCGCGTCCCAATCCGATGATCGGCCAGTACGTGCGCTATGGGCTGTTCGGGTTGCTGGCGCTGCTGATCGTGTTGTTCGTCATCCGCCCGCTGATCAAGATCCTGTCTCTCCCGCCGGTAGGCGGCCAGTACGCCCTTCCACCCGGCACACTACCGGCCACGGTGGGACAGTTGGAAGCCGCGATGGCACCCCACGGCCAACAGGCCGCCCTCTTGGAGATGGCCCGGACCAATCCACAGTCCACCGCGCTGGTCGTGAAAAAATGGTTGAAGGAAAAGTAACAAGCCATGGCTAAAAAATTGAGCGGAGAAGAAAAAGCAGCCGTCCTGTTGCTGACCCTCGGCGAAAATGCGGCTGCCGAGGTGATGAAGCATTTGGAGCCGAAGGACATCCGCCGGCTCGGGACTCCAATGTCGGCGTTATCGGATCTCACATCGGGGGTTCGACACGAGGTGATGCAGGAATTCCACATCCTGGCATCAGGCGGTGGAGACCAGTCGGTCGAAGGCAAGACGTACATGAAGAACATCTTGACGAAAGCCCTGGGTGCCCAGAAGGCGACCCAGCTCATCTCGACCATTTCCTCTCAAGAATACATCGGCCTGGACTCCCTCAAGTGGCTAGACTCAAAGGCGATCGCCCGCATGGTGGCGGCGGAACATCCGCAAACCGCAGCGGTCATCGTGGCGCATCTCGAAGCGGAGCAGGGCAGTCAGGTGCTGGCGTTGTTGCCGGAGACCGTCCGTATTGATATTGCGTTCCGGCTGGCGACTATGGAGGAGATTCAACCGGATGTGCTGAAGGAGCTGAGCGAAGTGCTTGAATCGGAGCTGAAAGTCGGCAACAAGTCGCAAGGCCAACAGCTGGGCGGCGTGAAATTTTTGGCCGACGTGATGAACGGGCTCGACAAGGCCGCGGAGCAGGCGCTGACCGCCGGATTGGCCGAGCGCAATCCCGAGCTGGCCGACGCCGTGCGGCAGTTGATGTTCGTCTTTGACGATCTGGCCGGAGTCGACGACCGTGGCTTGCAGGAGCTGTTGAAAGAGATCGCGAAGGAGGATCTGGTACTGGCGTTGCGAGCGGCCGGCGAGCCGGTCAAGGAGAAGATCTTCCACAACATGTCCACCCGCGCAGGCGAGTTGCTTAAAGACGATATGGAAGTCGGCGGGCCGGTCAAGTTGAGCGACGTAGAAAAAGCGCAACGCAACATTCTCCAGGTTGCACGCAAGCTCGAGGAAGAGGGTCGCATCATTCTAGGAGGCAAAGGTGGACAGGAGATGCTGGTCTAACGTGCTGAAGGCAGGCGGGACGCCCTGGCCGATTGAAAAATGGGGAGCCATGACCGGATCCCCGTCTCCTAAGGCCTCCAGTGCCACTGGCGCGGTGCGTGCCGGTCTCTCGCTGGAGCAGGCGGCTGCAGCGCGGTTGGAAGCCGAGCGGGCCGCTTTGGCTGCAGAACGCGCACGTTTGGAGCAGGCCGCCTCCTTGCTGGAGGCCTGCGCCGGCTGTCTGACCGAGGCGCGTGACGCCGCTTTGCAGGGTGTCGAGAAGGAGCTGATGGACCTCGTGCTCAAAGTGGCCACGCAAGTGATTCATGACGAGGTGACCCAACGTCCGGAGCTGATCACCTTTCAGGTAGAGACGGCGCTCGCGCGCGTGAAAGAAGACGGGCTGATCACGGTGCGCATCCATCCTCAGATGCTGGATCTTCTGCGCGAGGCCAGTCCGCGCCTGCTGGAATCACTCGGACCCACCGCAAGACTGCATTTCGAGCCGGATCCCTCCATTGCGCCCGGCGGCTGCATTGTTGAGACCGCTCAACAAATCGTGGATGCGCGCATTGGCAACCAGTTGACTCGGATCGGCGCGTCTCTCAAGCAGGATCCTCCCGCATGAGGCTGATCGAGGACATTCCGACGATTGATCCTATCGTCGTCTACGGGCGCGTCGCCCAGGCGGTTGGATTAGTCATCGAAGGGTTTGGACCGATTTCCTCGATTGGCGAAGTGTGCGAGATTCGTTCTGCCAATGATACCCAGAGCATCTTTGCCGAGGTGGTGGGGTTTCGGGGGGAGCGGGTGCTGCTGATGCCGCTCGGCGACGTGCGCGGAATCGGACCGGGGAGCCGGCTCATTCCGCATGGGACGCCGGCGTCGGTGCCGATCGGGGACGGGCTGTTGGGGCGTGTGATTGACGGCTTAGGCCGGCCGCTTGACGGCCTCGGTCCGTTGGGGCCCGGCCGGGCCTATTCTCTCTATGCGGAGCCGATGAATCCGCTGCAACGAGGGCGGATCCGCGAACCCTTGGATCTGGGAATTCGCGCGATCAATGGGCTCCTGACCTGTGGCCGCGGGCAAAAAGTGGGCGTGTTTGCGGGAAGCGGGGTCGGCAAGAGCGTCCTGCTCGGCATGATGAGCCGCTATACCGAGGCGGACGTGAACGTGATCGCGCTGATCGGCGAGCGAGGCCGGGAGGTCAAAGAATTTTTGGACAAGGATCTCACGGCCGACGCGCTTCGGCGTTCGGTCGTGGTCGTTGCCACCTCGGATCAGCCGCCGCTGGTCCGCATCCGCGGCGCGTTTCTCGCGACGTCGATCGGCGAATTTTTCCGGGATGCCGGCTTAGGGGTCTTGTTGCTGATGGATTCGCTCACACGTCTCGCCCAGGCGCAGCGTGAGGTGGGCCTGGCCATCGGCGAGCCGCCGACCACCAAAGGTTACACGCCATCGGTGTTCGCGATGCTTCCGCGAATCTTGGAGCGCGTCGGCCCCCTCGAGAGCGGCGGCAGTTTGACCGGCCTGTACACCGTGCTGGTCGAAGGGGATGACCTCGCCGATCCGATCGCCGACGCCGCGCGGGCCCTCCTGGACGGCCATATCATCCTGTCACGGGAACTGGCGTCCCAAGGCCACTACCCGGCGATTGACGTGCTGAACAGCGTGAGCCGCGTGATGCCGGACATCACGGCTGCGCAACATCAGAGCTATGCCCGCCATGTGGTCGAACTGCTCTCGGCCCACAAGCGCGCGGAGGATCTGATCAATCTCGGTGCCTACAAAGCCGGCACCTCGTCTCGAATTGATCTGGCGATCCGGATGCACGATCCGATTCGGGAATTCTTACGGCAGGACATGAACGAGCGGGTGCCGTTAGCTGAAAGCCTTGAGGCGCTGAGCCGCCTGGCGCATGGACACGCCGAAGGCCTCGGAGGACCCGTATGAGTCTCAAAAGCATCGTGGAGTACCGACAGCATATGGAGGAGATCGCTCGCGAGGAGCTGGCCGCGATCACGCGCGAACTCGCCGGGCAGATGGACGCCATCACTCGCCTCGAACAGAAGCTGGTGCGCGTGCTGGGCGAGATCGCCGGAGGCGCGCGCGAAGGCCTGCCGGCCGATGAGGCGGTGGCGCTGTACCGTCTCGCCGAAGCATTGAGCTCGGACATCGCCACGGCCCGACGGCTTGCCGATGCTTTGAGAACCCAGAAAGAGGCGAAGCTGGCAATTCTGCTGGCGGCCGCGCGCGAATGCAAAATTGTGGAGAAGCTGGATGCGCGCCGGGCCCAGGAGCGCGAACGCGTTGCCGATCGGCGCGAGCAGCAAGTGAGCGACGAAGTGAGCCTGCGCCGATGGCAGCAGCTAGCCGCAACAGCGCGCCCCGGGTATCGGGGCGCGTGATGACCCTGACAGCCACCGCCATTCTTGTCGTTCTGTTCTCGGTGAGCGCGATGGCAGAGGAATTGCCTTTAGAGTTACGTGGGACGGGAGTCGAACTGGCTCCCGTGAAGAAGATGAGCATTCCGTCGGAGGCATTGATGAAACTCTTAGAAGAACGGCAACAGGACCTTGATCGCCGGGAAGCAGCGGTCCGGCGTGAGGAAGAACGGCTCAAGCTGCTGCGCCTCGACTTTGAGGGATTACTGAAGAAGCAAGCCAAGCCGGCCTCCCAGGCCGGCCCGGGCGCTGGAACTAAGCAGGCTGCGAGCGGCGCGTCGGGATCTGCGTCGAATCTGGTGTATCTGAGTCAGGCTTTTGAAACCATGCCGGTGGAAGAGGCGGCTCAGCGCATCGAGAAAATGAATGAAGCGGTGGCGTTAGAGCTGATCGCGCGGCTCAAAAGCAAGACGGCCGGACAAATTCTGGCTGCGCTCAGCCCGGCAAAGGCCGCCCACTTGGTCGAAAAACTGGCCACTGAGAAGCCTCGGACCTCCGGCAATTCTGGCCCACGAGCGGAAGGAAAGTAGGCAAAAAATGCCCCTGATTAATCCATCTGCGCCGGCAGCTCCCGCAAATACTCAGACCACCGGCGGTTCGAGCGGGTCGGTCGTAGCGACTGGGGCGACCGCCTCCAACGCCAGTCCGCTCTTTGGAGTCATCCTGGCCCAGCTCGCCGAGGGGCAATTGGGAGATCTGCAGCTGGATGCTCAGCCGGTCGTGCCGAACCAGCCCTCAGCCGAGGAAACTTCTCTTCTGGCCGCGATGCTGCCCTTTTTCGCCACGCAAAATAATATTGTGATGCCAGGTGGGAGCGCGGTATTGAATCAGTCGCCAAAGCCGACGACCGCAGTGCCTGTCGAAACCTCTGCCGTGGCGCTCCCTCTCCCGGCTGCTCTTGTGGCGGCTGAGCAGGCGCCGGAGCTCCTTTTAGCGGGAATGGCTTCGGGCGCAGGAATAGCGGCTCCGGTCGCGCCGCATACATTGTCGCTTCCCGTGGAGGTCCAGCCGGTGACACCTAGCCTGGTGCTTGCGTCATCCGATGTCGCTGGCAATAAGGATCAACACCTGGAGGCAAACCCGACCGCGCAGACCGCAGGAGATATCAACAAGCTGATCCGTCCCGCAGAAGCCGGAAATGCCGACCTCAGGGGAGTTGCCGTGCCGGCAGCTGATGCATCATCTGGGCCGGCCCATCCTTCTTTGATGTCCGCTGCGATCAGCGAGACCACTCTTGCAGCGAGGAAGAATGAGCATCAGGACCTGCTGCTGAATCCGCCACAGGATGAGAGCCCAATACCGATCGCTCCGAATCCTCTTTCCGTAGGGGTTGAAAAGATCCCGGCGGAACTTGTTGCGGCTCAGGCGCCACTCCGCACTCTGCACACGGAGCCGGTAGCTCCTGTGGCGCAGCCAGCGGCGGTGACTCCCGATACGAGTTCTGCCGCAGTTCCGACGCGAGACACGCTCCGTTTGCATCTGGACCAGCCGGAATTAGGGCGGATCACGATGCAGGTGACGGTGCAGGCTCAACAAGTTATGGCGACCGTGGGCGTTGAGCATCGCGGCCTGGGTGATTTTTTAGCGGCAGGCCAGGGGGCATTGACAGACGCCATGAAACAGCATGGCTTGCGAATAGAGCAGTTCCATATCGAGACCCTCGGCAATGGTGATATGGGTGCGGGCGCCGGACGATCCGGCCTTCTGGATCACGGGGCGCCGCGGCAAGACGCGCCGGGTTTTCAGAGAGAAGCGGAAGCGCGAATGCCGTCCATCGAAACTCCTCTGATCGCAGCGGCGATCACCGACCGCCTGGCCCAGCCTCACTCACGGTCCCGCATCAATCTGTTTGCGTAGCGCAGAAAAAGGAGCACGACGATGTTGGACACTAATTCCATTCAAGCCTCGTCAGGACAGGCGGCAGTTTTCAAAGGTCCCAACCAGATGCTGGGCCAGGATCAGTTCTTGAATCTGCTGATTGCGCAGCTCAAGCATCAGGACCCACTGAAGCCCATGGACAGTAGTGAGTTCGTCGCGCAGCTTGCGCAGTTCAGCCAGCTGGAGCAGAGCAAGCAAATGACCACCTCGCTGAACGCATTCATCCAACGACAAGACAGCGCGAATGCAAATAATCTCGTGACGCTCCTGAACCACAGTGTCACGGCGCTGGGCAACTCTGTGTCGCTCACCTCCGGCACGCCGCCACCGTTGCAGTACAGCCTGGCCGGCAATGCGGCCACGGTGAACATCCAGGTATTGAATTCCGCAGGCCAGGTGGTCAGGACCTTGAGCAGATCAGACCAAGGCGCCGGCGTGCAGTCGGTGACGTGGAACGGCAAGGACGACAACGGCAATGCGTTAGCGAGCGGGACCTACAGCTTCGCGGTCGCAGGGAAGGCAGCCAACGGAGATCCGATCACCGCCACCACGCTTCTTACGGGACGGGTGACCAGCCTCCGCTACGATGGGGCGGTCCCGTCATTGGTCTTTGAGAACGGTCAAACAATCCTCTCGAACCAAATCACGAGCGTTCAGTCGTGACGACGATTATCGTGCGAACTTAGGAGGACACCATGGGAATTCTGTCAGCACTCTTCGCCGCGGTCAGCGGCTTGAACGCCAACGGTACGAACCTCTCGATCATCGGCAACAACATCGCCAATACCGGCACGGTGGGCTTTAAATCCAGCAGGGCCAATTTTGCAGACATCGTCAATGCCAGCCTGGGCGGCGCCTCCGGCGCGACGCAAAGCGGCATCGGCGTGTACCTCTCGGGTATTCAGGCCAACTTCACGCAGGGATCGCTGCAAACCACAAACAACGCTCTGGACCTGGCTGTGGACGGCAACGGCTTCTTTCAGGTGGTGGATAGCTCGGGAGGCGCCTTCTATACTCGCGCCGGCCAGTTCAACATCAATAAGGACGGCGACGTGGTGAGCCCGGACAGCCTGAAACTCCAAGGTTACCAGGCGAATTCCTTGGGAGTCATCACCGGCACAATTGCGGCCATCAACCTGTCCACCACCACCTCTCCGCCCAATCCCACCACTGAGATCGAGATCGCGGCGAATATAGATTCACAGTCGACGCCGATCGGTATCGCGGCCAAACTTGTCTCCTCGGCCGCTACGGTCACGACGAGCGCCGCGGGCAACAATTCGTTTAACATCAACCTTAATGGAGACGGGGCCAAAGTGGTGACTGTGGCCAATGGGTCGACCGGCGCCGCTCTGGCGGCGCTGATCCAGACCTCGGTCCGGGCGCTCAGCGCGACGGATCCGTTCAAAGCGGCCGCCTATTCCGGTTTTACGGCCGCCTACAGCACGACCACGCAACTGTTTACCTTCACGTCCGGCGCCACGGGTGTGCCGAACACCGCGGGCAGCACGGGGACAGCGGTGGTCACCGCCAACGGTGGTGACACTCTTGCTGCCGGTATGTTCATGACGGCCGGAGTTTCGACCACCGGCACGGATTTTCTGATTTCCGATCCAACAGGGAAATCAAACTTCTCCACGGCCCTGACGACCTACGACTCCATCGGTATCGGGCATGTCCTGACCACCTATTTCAGCAAGGTGGGGACCAACGCGTGGAACTATAATCAAGTGGTGGACTCCTCGGAAGCCACGGTGCTGGCCGGGTTCACCTCCGGCGCCAACTCAACGGTCGCGTCTGGAATGATAACCTTCACCACGACTGGCGCGCTGGACCGCGAAAGCACGATCATCTATCGCAATACCGGCGCCACCGGCATTGACTTCTTAGGCGCGACCGCCGGCCAAGCAATCGCCACGGATTTCGGCACCAGCGTCACGACAGACGGCGGGACCGGGCTTGACAAGACGACTCAGTTCGGGTCGCTTTCAGCCCTGGTCAACCAGACCCAGGACGGGTACGCGTCCGGGTCCCTCCAGGGAGTGTCGGTGGCCACTGACGGGAAGATCACCGGCCGGTTCTCCAACGGGCAACTGCGCACCTTGGCCCAGTTGGCGCTGGCTCGATTTAACAATGCTCAGGGATTGTCGAAGATCGGAAAGAATCTCCTGGCGGAGGCCGGGGCGTCCGGTTCGCCGATCATCGGCAAGCCGGAAAGCTCGGGCCTGGGGCGGGCGCTCTCCAATTCCTTGGAATTGTCCAACGTGGACCTTGGCGAGGAGTTTATCAACCTGATCAGCGCGCAACGCGGCTTTCAAGCGAATGCTCGGGTGGTCACCACGGCCGATGAGATTCTCGGCGAGCTCGTGAATCTGAAGCGATAGGTTTTCACCTCTGCTCCTAAGGGACAGGCAACGTTTCTGGTACGGCGCCTCGCTGACCTAGCAGTCGAGCCAGAAACGTAGCCTGTCCCCTTTCCGACTCCGATCCAGCTCGTTCAAAACCTTGTGCACCGAAAGTCTTCGCACGAACGGCAGGATGTAATTCCGCTTACAGGCCTCTCGTCAAGATGGTGACTGCGCCCCGAGAAGTTTGACGACGGAGAGTAGCCTGCGCACTCGGTTCGTCAAGCTGATGGGGTTCGCATGAAACGCGCCCCTCCCTGGCGACACCCTATTGGCATACCCCTTGCTCACTCATCCTACGCATTCTTTAGTCGAGAGGTTCGAATGATCCGGTTCCATGCAATGGTTGGGAGGAAGTATGGCAACGAAAGACAAAACTGAAGAAGCTCCCGAGGGAGCTGCCTCGGCGGCGCCCAAGAAAAAGGGATCTTTGAAATGGATCATCGTGGGCCTTTTGGTCCTGGCGGTTGCCGGAGGAGGAGGCGCGTTCGCCTGGCTCAAGTTCATGGCTCCGCACAAGGCAGAGGCCAAAGCCGGCGATCCGAAATCTGTAGAAGCAAAACCTGCCGAGGGCAAAGGATCCGAGGCTAAACCGGGCGAGAAAGGGGAACAGGGGCCACCCACGACGAAGATCGGACCGATCTTTGATCTGGATCCCTTCATTGTGAACCTGGCAGACCCCGAGCCGCGCTTTCTCAAGGTCACGATGAAGCTGGAGCTGGACACTGCCGACACAAAGGCCGAGGTGAACGAGCGAATCCCGCAAGTGCGTGACGCCGTCCTAATCCTATTGAGCAGCAAAGAAGCCCAGATGCTCAAACCAACGGCGGGCAAGTTGCAGCTTCGCGACGAGATCCTCCAGCGCATCAATTCGCTCTTGGCAACCGGCCAAGCCCGCAACGCCTACTTTACCGAATTCGTGGTGCAATGAGCGACAAGGTCCTCAGCCAGGATGAGATCGACGCGCTGCTCAAGGGCGTGGCCGCCGGCGAGGTCGAGACCAGCCCGAAAGACACCGTGCCGCCGGCCGGGATCACCGCATTCAACTTTGCGGGCCAAGACCGGGTCGTGCGGGCCCGCATGGCCGCGCTGGATATCATTCACGATCGGTTCGTGAAGCTGGTGACCGTCAGCTTCAGCCAAGCGTTCCATAAGTCTATTGATGTGACCATCCAGGGCACCGAGATCGTGAAGTTCGGCAGTGTCGTGAGCAAACTGCCGCTGCCATCGTCCTTGGTTGTCTTCAAGATGGATCCGTTGCGCGGCAATGCCCTGCTCGCGATGGATGCCTCATTGGTATACCTGCTCACTGACCATTACTTCGGGGGGACCGGACAGACGCCCGTCAAGCCGGAAGGGCAGGACTTTACGAATATCCAGCAGCGCATCATCCGTACCATGGCCGGCCTGGCGCTCCGCGATTTGGAAAAGGCCTGGAAAGGCGCGCATGCCATAAAGACCGAGATTCTTCGCGTCGAGAGCAATCCTCAATTTGCCATGGTGATCACCGCGTTGGAATTGGCCATGGTGGTGACGTTGCGGCTGGAGATCGGCGACGCCAACCACGACTTCTTTCTCTGTTACCCCTACTCGATGCTGGAGCCCATCAAAGAGAAACTGTACGCCGGGTTCATGAGCGATCAGTTTGCAGTGGATCAGCATTGGGCGGTCCGCTTGCGAGAGGAGGTGCAGCACTGTCGGATAGAAGTGACCGTGGAGCTCGGTCAAGCCACGATTCATGTGGAGGATCTCATGAACTTCGCCACGGGCGATGTGATTCTCCTGGATAAGAGCCATGGCGATCGGGTGGTGGCCTCCATAGAAGGCATTCCCAAATTCAAAGGTGTGCCGGGGATTGTGAAGGGACAGCAAGCGCTTCAAGTCACTTCAATGATCAAGCCCGAGGATTAGGACCCCTGCCATCTCCTCGATGGGGAGGGTGAGGAAAGGAGAGACATATGAGCGAGAGTCAAGCCAGCACTGCATCGGACGAGGCGAAGGCGGCCGCTGCCGTTGCAGCCCGACCGGCCGATTTCCCGACCTTAGAGCAGGCCGGGCCGGCCGGACCCCCGAACGCGGTGGACTTTATTCTGGACATTCCGTTGCAGCTCTCGGTGCGCATCGGCTCGACCCGATTGCTGATCCGGGATCTTCTCCAACTCGGCCAGGGCTCGGTCATCGAGCTGGACAAGCTGGCCGGCGAGCCGATGGAGGTGCTCGTGAACGGAAAATTGGTTGCCCGCGGGGAAGCGGTTGTAGTGAACGAAAAGCTGGGGGTGCGACTCACGGACGTCATTAGCCCGATGGAGCGCGTGCGCCACCTGCAGTAAACAAAAGAGGCCCATGGGTAAAAGAGCCTGTCTTGGCAGGCTCGGGGCGGGCGGGTGAGATGGCGGCCTAGAGTCCGATCGACCCTGGCCCGGATGACCCAAGGAGTACGAATCTCATGGATGTGTTCGAGAGCCTTGTAAAAATGGCCTCGTCGTTGGCGGTCGTG